>Ga0208373_1000669_pt1 | contig 55208 bp, 58 predicted proteins | sample RifOxyC2_FD_184036 | JGI IMG/M metagenome (GOLD analysis project Ga0208373, IMG submission 184036) | Soil microbial communities from Rifle, Colorado - Rifle Oxygen_injection C2 (SPAdes) | ecosystem: Environmental > Terrestrial > Deep subsurface > Rock core/Sediment | place: Rifle, Colorado...
GCCCCGGTACGCAACGCGGCCCGACTGCTCAGGATCCCCGCCCCTAACATACCAGCAGAGCCGGCTAATATCACAACCCGCCCGAAATCACCTTTGTGAGCGGCTGCCGGCCGCTTGGGAAATAAACTCTTTATATCAGGTTTTTTATTTTGTGACATAAACGGACGCTACGGCATATTCACGACTGTGCGACAGGCTTAGCAGAACATGGCGACGCAACTTTTTCTTTATGACAAGGAACGGTTGCCCCTGCCGATTGTTGGTTACTTCAATATCCTTCCAACCCAGCCGGCCATTGATCCCTGTGCCAACCGCTTTGGCGTAGGCCTCTTTGGCGGCGAAACGCACAGCCAATTCCGGATATCTAAAAGCCTTGGCCGTCCGGCAATAAGCGATTTCCTGATCGGTAAAAACCCGCTGTAAAAAACTCTGGCCGTATTTTTTGACCGCCTGACTGATCCGACTGATTTCTATTATATCGATCCCAATCCCCAGCGGCATCAGAATACCGGTATGACCCAGTCGGCATATTTGGGATTGTCGCCGTGGGCGGCTTGAAAATAAACAGCTTGCAGTTTTTTTGTCACCGTACCCAATTGGCCTTCATTGATGATTGTCTCGTCAATTTGAATAATCGGCGTGATTTCTGCCCCCGTACCACAAAAGAAAAGCTCATCGGCCTGACACAGTTCATCTCGTCTCACAAAACGCTCCTCAACTACCATGCCTAGCTCATTTTTTGCCAAATTGATGATTGTTTCACGGGTAATGCCTGGCAAAATAATTTCAGTTAACGGCGGGGTAATCAACTTCCCATGTTTGATAATGAATAAATTTTCCCCCGAACCTTCGGCCACACTGCCGTCCGGCGAGAGCAAAATTGCCTCATCAAAACCCTTCTCCAGGGCCTCTGATTTGGCCAGTGAGGAATTAAAATATGCCCCGGTTATTTTGGAGCCAAGCGGCGCCGAGCTGGCGCCAATTCGGCACCACGAGGAAACACAAACCTTAATCCCTTTGGAAATATCCAGATAAACTCCAAAAGGGGCAACAAAAATACAAAAATCATCAGGTATGCCGACTAAACCCAGGCCGATCTTGTCGGCCGATTTGTAGGCCAGAGGTCGGATATAGACATCTTGCTTGTAATCATTTTTTTTCAATAATTGGAGAGTGAGCTCGATCATTTCGGGCACCGAATATTTTAAATTCATCTTCAAAGACCAGGCCGAGCGCTGCAGCCGCTCAAAATGCTCCCTGGCCTTGAGCAAAAACAACTGGTTTTGTGTTTCATTCCAATAAGCCCGGATCCCTTCGAAGACACCCGTGCCATAATTAAAAGCGTGGTTCATGATAGAGATCTTGGCGTCGTTAAAGGGGACAATATTACCCTGAAAAAAAGCGTAACGCATAATCAACACTCCTAACTACATGGTTTCTGGCGTCGATACACCTAGTAATTTTAACACATTATGCAAGGTTATTCGAGTCGCCTCAACCAGATATAATCGAGCCGGATGGCCCAAGACACGGCACTTTTCATAGAAGTAATGAAAGGTTGTCGCCAGCTCCCTGGCATACTCGGTCAGCCGCTGCGGCTGGCGAAGACGGGCCGCACTTGTCACCAGCTCAGGGAAGCTAAGTAATTTAAGCATTAGCTCTCTTTCGGCCGGCTGCGTCAGCCCGACAAGCTCGGTCAACTGCTTGGCTTCTAAGGCTGCTGTCCCGGCTTTTTTAAGGATGCTGCATATGCGAGCATGGGCATATTGCACATAATAAACCGGATTGTCATTTGATTGTTTTTTGGCTAACTCCAAATCAAAATCAAGATGGGAATTTACATCGGTCATGGCAAAGAAAAAGCGGACGGCATCCGGACCAATTTCATCAAGCACCTCTTTGAGCGTGATCATTTCCCCCGTCCGCTTAGACATCCTGATCGCCTCATCACCGCGGTACAAAGTAACCAATTGCCCAATAATAATTTCAAACTTCTCGGTCGGCAAGTCAAATGCTTTGAGCGCTGACTTAAGGCGGTTAACATAACCATGATGGTCTGTGCCCCAAATATTAATTAGACGATCAAATCCCCGGTTGAATTTATCCACATGGTAGGCGATATCCGCGGCAAAATACGTTGGCAGACCGTCTTCCCGGATCAGCACCCGATTTTTATCATCCCCCATCTCCATCGCCTTGAACCAGATTGCCCCCGATTCTTCAAACGTCTTCCCCAACTCGGTCAACCTGGCCACGGCCGCTTTGACCTTGCCGGCTTCGTGCAGGACATTTTCGAAAAAATAAGAATCAAAGTTTGCGCCCAGTTGCCGCAGTGTGGCCTTTTGCTCAGTCAACAGGAAGTCCAGCGTTTCCTCCAGAGTATTCCCCTGTATTTCCTTGATATAACTGCCGCCATAACCTGATTCCGGTACTGGCCGATTGTCCCGGACAGCCAGAATTGATTGCCAAAGCTTTTCAACCTGGTTGCCAATATTATTGACATAAAATTCCTTGGTCACATCATAACCGGCGGCGCTTAAAATATTGGCAATAATGTCACCAACCACCGCCCAACGACCATGCCCGACATGCAGGGGCCCGGTGGGATTGGCAGAGACAAACTCAAGCAAAATGCGTTGTTTGACCGGCAATTGGCTCCAGCCCCATTTTTCAGCCTGTTTTTCAATCGTTAAGACAGTTTGTTGAATATAGCGGTCATTAAGAAATATGTTTATAAATCCCGGCTTGGCAATGGTAATTTCCCTGATCAGCCCGGCTTGGTCGGATTGTTTGATCAATCCGCTCATTTTTTCGGCCAGGACCAGAGGGTTTTGGCCTAGTTTTTTGGCGTGAAGGATAGCGGCATTCGTCGCGTAGTCACCCAGTTCTTTGCGCGGAGGGACCTCAACCTTGAATGGGGATAAATCCATTACTCCCAACTGGTTCAGGGCAGTTGTAATTAAGAAATCAATTTTACTCTGGGACATTTAGCCTACTTGCAGCAGGAATCGTCGCCCTTACAACAAGATCCGCCGATCTCCGACTTAAGCTCATCAAGCTTGCTTTTCCCTTTATCAATAGCGTCCTGGACTTTTTTCCTGGTTTCATCTCCCTTTGAAGGGGCAAACAATAACCCAGCCACAAAACCCAGAATCCCGCCAACAGTCAACGTCTTCAAAAATCTACCCATATAATCTTCCTCCTATTTTTTTAAAAATATCTGTATAGCTTTTTTCAAGCCGGCCGCAAAAGCGACGATCGAGGCACTGCCAGGAGAGAAACGATCACCGAATTTCTTGCCAAATACATTCATTATTTCCAGCAACGAAGCAACCGCCCTGACTTTATCGGTCACCTCTTTCGTTGTCCGGCGTATATCGATTAAAATGATAATCCCTTGAATAACCGCCACTGTCAGCGCCAATAACAACAAAATACCGGCAAAAAACAGGCCGTTAACCAGATAAGTCTGCATTATTTCCCCTCCACTTCATTGAGCACTTTATCTGCCTCTTCCCTGCCAGCCGAAAAAGCTTCTGAAAAACGGTCAACTATCTCACCCAGATTAAATTCCTGAAGCTTGGCTTTTAGCTGTTGGCGGGTGTTTTCGCCAGCTTCCGGAGCGAACAACAGCCCTAAAACAGCCCCGATCAGGCCGCCCAGGATCAACCCATCTAATAGATTATTATTTTTTTCAGACATGTTTAGCCTTTGGATAAGAGCCGAGCATTTTAAGCAATGAGGTTTTTCGCTTGATCTCCTTAAGCGCATCGGCAATAATTTTATCCGTTCTGTGGCCTTGCATATCGGCAAAGAAATAATACTCCCCCAGGGCCTTTTTTGACGGTCGGGATTCTATTTTAGTCAAATTTATATTCCGCACGGCAAATTCGGCCAGGACATCATGCAAGCCACCGGGACGGTCGCTCTTGATAGAGAAAGCAATTGAGGTCTTGTCATTTCCCGTCCTTTGATGGTCATGCTTGCCCAAGACCACAAAACGGGTTTGGTTATCCCGCGCATTAATTTTTGCCGCGATAACTTTTAGGTTATAAAGTTTGGCCGATTCTAATGTCCCGATGGCCGCGAAAACACTCCCCTTGACCCGGCCATGGGCAATAATTTTTTCACCCAATGAGGTCGCCACCTGCCTGACCGCATCTGCACTGCTATAAGCCAAATGGAGCTTGGCACCCGGCAATCTTTTTCGCAAAAATTCTTTACACTGGTCCAAAACCGGAGGATTGGAAATAATATCCGTAACTTCGGATAATTTGATCCCTTTTTGAGCTACCAGGTAATGGTAGATCGGCAAAACAAGCTCTTGTTTGATCAGCAGGTTGACGTCGCGGGCCAGCATATCCGGGACAACCGCAATCGTCCCCTCGATTGAGTTTTCTATGGGCACAATTGCTTCGCTGACCTTCCCTTTGGCAACAGCCAACAATAAGTCATGGATTGTGCCATATGGGAATAAATCAATTTTACCGGGAAGCTGCCGGGTATAAACCCGCCCGGCCTCTTCAGAAAAGGTCCCTTCAGGCCCGAGATAGCCGACTTTCATATTTAATGACCTCCAAACTTGATTCCTTCAACATTTCCGCCGCTAATTCGTCCGGGTAGCCACCGGCGTAAACCAGTTTGACTATCCCAGCATTGATCATCATTTTAACACAGATAACACAGGGTTGTGAGGTGCAATAAAGGGTCCCACCCTCTATTTTAACTCCGTGCCAGGCGGCCTGGATAATGGCATTTTGTTCAGCGTGCAGCCCACGGCAAAGCTCGTGACGCTGGCCGGAAGGGATAGCCATTTGTTTGCGAATGCAGGTTTCGTCCGTACAATGATTAAAACCCTTTGGCGCCCCATTATAGCCGGAAGAAAGAATGCGCTGGTCCTTGACAATAATAGCGCCAACCTGGCGCTTGACGCAGGTCGCCCGCTCCGCCACGTCATGGGTAATTTTCATGAAATAATCGTGCCAATTTGGTCGGTTCATTTTTTCAATTTCATAACCTGGCGGCCGGCTTCTGCTATCTCCTTGGCTGTCAGGCCATATTTAACCAGTAATTCTTCGGGTTTCCCCGATTCGCCAAAAACATCCCTAATGCCAACCCGCAGCTGCGGGACCGGACAATTTTCTACAACAACTTCGGCTACTGCGCCACCCAAACCGCCAACAATTGAGTGTTCTTCCACCGTCACCAGCGCCCCGGTTTCTTTGGCGCATTGGACAATTAACGCCTTATCAAGCGGTTTGATGGTATGCATATTAATCACCCGCACAGAAAGGCCTTCCTGCTTTAGCACCTTTGCAGCGTCCAACGACGGAGCCACCATAACCCCACAAGCCACAATAGTCAAATCATTGCCAGGCTGCAAAACCACCCCTTTACCAATTTCAAAGCCATAGTCCCTACTAGGATAAATAATTGGGGTTTTGGGGCGGCTTAACCGGATATACATCGGGCCATAATATTTTACGGCCGCGCGAATCACATTTTCAGTTTCCAACCCGTCAGCCGGCACAACGACAGTCATATTTGGCAAAGCGCGCATGATGGCGATGTCTTCATTGGCCTGGTGCGAAGCACCGTCTTCGCCGGTGGTGATTCCGGCATGTGTCGCCGCAATTTTAACGTTTTGTCTGGTATAGGCCACTGCCATCCTGATCTGGTCCCAGGCCCGGCCAGTCGCAAAAACAGCAAAAGTCGAGGCAAAGGCAATTTTTCCGGTTGCCGCCAACCCAGCCGCCGTGCCGATCATATCCTGTTCGGCAATTCCCATATCAAAAAACCGGTCCGGAAAGGCCTTGGCAAACAACGATGTCTTGGTGGAAACAGCCAGGTCGGCATCCAGGACAACCACTTGCGAATTTTCTTTTCCAACCTCAACCAGAGCCAGCCCGTAGGCATCTCTGGTGGCCACCATTTTTACATCGCTCATACTTCAAAATCCTTTATGTGGCAGAGTTCACAGAGTGCTTTGGTCTGCTCATCAAGGGATGGCGCTTTGCCGTGGTAGTCTAGTGGGTTTTGTTCCATAAAGCTGACCCCTTTACCTTTGATCGTTTCAGCCATAATTACCGACGGCTGTCCTTTGTGTTTATCGGCTTGTTCCAAGGCAGAAATTATCGCGGCAATGTTATGACCTTCACACGGAATGACATTCCAGCCAAACGCCCGCCATTTATCGGCCAGGGGGGCCAGGTTTTTGATATCGGCAGTTTTTCCATCAATTTGATATTTATTATGATCAACAATGGCGGTTAAATTATCCAAGTGATAATGGGCCGCTGTCATGGCCGCCTCCCAGACTTGTCCTTCCTGGCACTCGCCATCACCCAACAAACAATAGATATGGTTATTCAGCTTGTCCAACCGACAACCCAAGGCCATCCCGTTAGCCGCCGATAGCCCCTGCCCAAGTGAACCAGTGGACATCTCGATCCCTGGCAGGGAAAGCATATCAATATGCCCCTGCAGCGAACTGCCCAGTTGGCGCAGGGTCTTCAAATACGAAACAGGAAAGTACCCGGATTCAGCCAAGGCGGCATAAAGAACCGGAGCGGCGTGTCCCTTGCTCATGACAAAACGATCGCGTTCCCGCCAGGTGGGCTCTGTCGGACGGTGCCTAAGCTTGTAAAAATACAGTACGGTAATGATATCGGCGGCAGAAAGGGAACCGCCCGGGTGGCCGGAAGCGGCCGCACAAGTCATTTCTATGATATGGCGGCGTAATTTAACGGCGATGTTTTGCAGTTCAGTAATTTTTTTGCGGTCGGTCATTTTTTGCATTCTACCATAAACTTTAGTTCTGGCTCAAGGGTGACCCGATGTTTATCTTTGACTATTTTTTGGACGCGAGCCATGAGCTTGATGACATCACTGGCCTTGGCCTCTCCAAGATTTACGATAAAATTCGCATGCTTGGTGGAAACCTGCGCATCCCCAACCCTCATCCCCTTACAGCCGGCCTCTTCAATCAATTTTCCGGCATATTTATGTTTTGGATTCTTAAAAACACTACCGGCATTTGGTATCCCCAAGGGTTGGGATTCCCGGCGCATCTTGATAAAACCGCGGATAGCATTTTTTATCCCCAAAGTTTTCCCTTTGGTCAGGCGAAGCGTGGCTTCATATATCAACCAATGGCCTTTTTGAAAAAGGCTGTGACGATAGGCAAACTCACATTCCGCCTGGGTAAAAATCCGCTCATGGCCATCATGGTCAATGGCTTTAACCAGCTCGATATAGCGGCCAATTTCCTTTCCCCAGGCCCCGGCATTCATCACCACCGCCCCGCCAACTGTCCCCGGGACACCGGCCAGGAATTCTAGGCCGCTCAAATTTTTGCCGGCCAGCTGTGAAAGAAGTTTGGGCAATAACGCCCCCGCGCCAACAGTCACGCTTAAGCCGTTAATCTTTATTTGCCCCAAGCCATCGCCTAATTTAATTGCCAGACCGCGAAACCCCTTATCCAGGGCCAAAAGATTAGTCCCGCCGCCGATAAAGGCAATGCCAAGGTTATTGGCCCGGCCATATAACAAAGCCTCTTTCAATTGCGCCAGGCTTTTGGGAGCGCAAAAATAATCAGCCTGCCCGCCAATCCGGAAGGAGGTGTGTTTTTTCAATGATTCATGGCGCAAATATTTCATGTCATTTTTAACCTGGTCAAGATTTCTTTCCCAACAGTATAAATATCACCGGCACCAAGCGTCATGACAATGTCACCGGGCGCCAATTCTGAAACAAGGCCTTCAGCGATCAGCTCCTTTTTTGGGACAAAAGTAGTTTTCTGTTGATCAAGCAGGTCAGCGATGGTCTTGCCGGTAATCCCCTGGATTGGCTGCTCCGAAGCAGCATAGATATCGGTGATGATTATTTTATCAGCATCATCAAAGGCCGAGCCAAATTTATCTTTCAGCAAAAGTGTCCGCGAAAACCGGTGAGGCTGGAAGATGCAGATTATCCGCCGTCCAGGCCAGCCGGTTCTGGCCGCCGACAGAGTAGCTTTGATCTCTGTTGGATGATGCGCATAATCATCAATTATTAATATCCCCTTAAAATCACCAACCGTCGAAAAGCGCCGCCGTGCCCCGACAAATGAGTGCAAGGCGCGGCTGATTTGCGGCAGGTCCACGCCACAAAGCTCGCCCACCGCCACCGCCGCCAGGCTATTTAAAATATTTTGCCAGCCGGGGACAGACAGGCTGACTTCCCCAATCCGTTCCCCTTTCTTCAAAAGGGTATAGTTGGAAGAAAAGCTGTCATATTTTTGATTAATGGCACAATAATCAAATCCCGTCTCAAAACCATAGGTGATAAAATCAATCCCCGGCCGCGCCATCAATTCCTGGTTGTGCCGGTCGCCGGCATCTAAAACAATTTTACCTTTGGGCGACAGGCGGTCAATAAATTTGTTGAAAGTAGCCAGGAGAGTTTCCATGCTGCCAAAATGCTCCATATGATCAGCCTCAATATTGGTGATGACTTCAACTGTCGGCGTGTAATATAGGAATGATGAATCTGATTCATCAGCCTCGGCCACGACAAAGTTGCCCCCACCCAAACGGGCATTACCATCAACATAATCCATATCACAACCAATAAAAAATGTCGGTTGCAGCCGGTTCATCTCTAATATTTTGGCAATCATCGCCGTTGTAGTCGTCTTGCCATGAGTTCCGGCAACGGCAATCCGTTGATTTGACTGGTCCATTATCCAAGCCAACATTTCTGCCCGCTTAAGGCAGGGGATACCCTTTGACTGAGCTTCGATTATTTCGGGATTATCTGAGGCGGCAGCCGAGGTATAAACGATGATATCTGAGTCCCTAACCTGTGAGCCGTCGTGACCAATATAAATCTTAACCCCCAGGTCTTTTAGGCGAATAGTATTGGGCCCTTCTTTTTGGTCTGAGCCGCTGACCTTAAAACCCATTTCATGCAACACCTTGGCAATCCCTGACATGCCACAACCACCAACTCCCACCAGGTGGATATTTTTGGCTAAATGGATAACAGTTGGGTCAAATGAGGGCATCGACAATCTCTCTGGCAGCCTGCGGCCTGGCCAAGGCCCGGCAGTTAAGGCGCATATTATCTAAATTCATTTTTGAAATATCCTTTAGCAAGTCAACAAAGAATGTTGGCGTAAACTCGACATTAGCGACCTTTATCCCCGCTCCGGCGGCGACCACCGCATCAGCATTTAAGTCCTGATGCCCTTCTGCAGAAAAAGGGAATGGGATAAGAATCATCGGGAGACCGCGGGCCGCAAATTCGGCAATGGCCGTCGCCCCTGCCCGACTGACAACCAAATCGGCCGCAGCCAAAGCCTCAGCTATATTATACAGGTATTCAACCGGTTGATAAAACGGGTATTTGCCTGCCGGCAAACGCCAACTGCTTAAGGCCGCATCCCGGTGGCCAAGCGCATGCAGCAGCCGAAACTTAGCCCTTAACTGGCCAATTGCCGGTAAAGACTGGATGACCGTTTGATTGATTGTTCTGGCTCCCTGGCTACCCCCCAAAATTAATATTAACAGCTCATCAGCCTGCAGGCCCAGATTTTTTCTAGCAGATTGACGGTCTGCTTGAAGAATCGCCTGCCGCACCGGGTTCCCAACCACCTTACCGGCCATATATTTAGTTGACTCGGCAAAGGAGAGAAAGACCTGGCTGGTCAAGCGGCTAGCCAAACGGTTAGTCACTCCCGGTAAAACATTTTGCTCATGCATATAGGTCTTTATCCCCAGAAATCTCGCCGCCAGCAAAACCGGTAAACTGGTATACCCACCGGTTGTCAGCACAAGCTTTGGCCGCAGGGTGGCCAATGTGTATAAAGCCTGCCAGAATCCAACAAAAGCGATAAACGGGGCTGAAACAGCTTTATACGAAAGCTTCCGCAACAGGGCCCTGGCCCAGATATATTTAATGGGAAAACCGGCTTGGGGAATAAGTTCTTTTTCCAACCCTTCACGGCTACCGATAAAAATAATTTGACTTTTTGGCCAGCGGGCGCGCAGCTCCTCAGCCAGAGCGATCCCGGGATAGATGTGTCCTCCGGTACCGCCGGCAACGATAACGATTTTAAGGTTTTCTGGAAACATTTAGCACCATGCCTACCGCAAATAGATTAATAATTGTTGCCGTCCCGCCATAACTAATAAATGGTAGTGGAATACCTGTCGTAGGTACGATTCCAACCACAACCATGATATTGATCATTGCCTGGATAGTTATCCAGGCAACTATCCCACTAGCTAATAAAACCTTGAACTGATCGTTTGAGGAAAGGGCAATTTTAAAACCCCGACCGGCAAAGGTGATGAATAATACCACAACAGCCGCCCCGCCAATCAATCCCAGCTCTTCACACAAGATCGCAAAGATGAAGTCGGTAAATTGTTGGGGCAGATAGTAGAATTTCTGCTTCGATGCCCCCAACCCCAAACCAAATACCCCGCCAGAGCCAACAGCCAATAACGACTGGATGATTTGAAACCCGGCGCCCTGCGGATCTTTCCAGGGGTCAAGATAGGCAACCAAACGGCGCAGCCGGTAAGGACTGGTTACGCTTAGACCCAGGACACCAATAATCCCCGCCAGGCATAAACCGGCCAATTGTTTGATTTGCGCTCCAGCGACAAACAGCATTAGAAAGACGGTCGCACCGATCGTTAAAGCTGTCCCCAGATCAGGTTGTTTAATAATCAAAAGCCCAATCACACCAAAGAACATCAATGGGGGCAGCAAGCCGCGGAAAAAGTCCCTGATCACAATTTGTTTATCTGTCAGCCATTTTGCTAAAAAGATAACCGTCGCTAACTTGATAAATTCTGAAGGCTGGAAAGAGATGAAACCCAATTCAATCCAACGGGACGCCCCCAAGACTGATCGGCCAACCCCGGGAATAAAGACCAGGGCCAGTGAACCAACGGCAATGATAAAAATCGTTTGGGCATGCCGTTTGACTGTCTCCAAATCAATTTTAAATCCATAATAGAAAGCAGCCAACCCGAGTAGCAGGTAAAATAGATGCCTTTTAATAAAATAGAATGAATCGCCGTATTTCATCCCCATGACCGGGCTGGCTGAAAATATCATCAGTCCGCCAATGGCTAGTAGGGATAGGACGGCAAAAAGAAACAGGTAATCTATTTTATTTTTAATTTTTGACATAATTCCTTGAACATTTTTCCTCTTTCCTCATAATTGTTAAACATATCAAAACTGGCACAGGCCGGGGAAAACAGGACAACCTCGCCAGCGCGGCTTAATTGGCTGGCCAGGGCAACAGCTTTGGCCAACGAATATCCAACTTCGGAATAATGCTGGTAACCATTTTGACGCAGTGTCGCTGCAAATAGCGGGGCCGCCTCACCTAATAATATCACATGTCTTACCAGGCTTTTAATCTTATTGACTAAGGGCATTAAATCTACCCCTTTATCTTTGCCGCCTAAGATCAAAACAATTCCCCGTCCGGCAAAGGTTTCTAGCGCGACCATTGTAGAATCAGGGTTGGTCCCCTTGGAATCATTGCGGTATTCAACCCCGTTGATCGTGTCAACGTATTCGATTCGATGTTCAACCCCCGGAAAGTGTTTTAATACTTGGGCGACAATTTCTTTCTTGACCCCGCATAAATAAGCAACCTGGGCGGCCGCTAAAGCATTTTCCAGGTTATGACGTCCGGGGATTTTGATCTCTTCTGGCTTTAAGGTGATGATTTCGTTGGCTCGTTGTTGATCAAAACCTATCAGTTTGGCACTAGCCCCAGCCACCATAGCCGCCACCTGTGGATCGGCTTCATTGAAAACCAAATAATCGTCACCTGTCTGATTTAAAAAGATTTTAGTTTTTTGCTTAATATATTCAGTCATAGTATGGTGGCGTTCCAGGTGATCTGGCTGGATGTTTAGGATGACACTAATGTGCGGATGAAAAGCCCGGCTGCCTTCCAATTGATAACTGCTAATTTCAACAACGATATAATCAAGCCCTTTGTCGTCTATTTCTATGAGCGGCAAACCGATATTGCCGGCCACGGCAATACTTTTCCCGGCCGCTTTCAACATTTCACCGATTAATGTTGTAGTGGTAGTTTTGCCATTGGTCCCGGTAATGGCAATGAGGGGCTTGGTCAAAAACTGACAAGCCAGCTCAATCTCCGAAATGATTTGTATCCCCGTTCGGGCAGCTTCTTCAAGCACGGGCAGATCTAAATGGACTCCGGGACTAAGCACGATTAAATCAGCACCAGTTATGGCGCCAGCCGTATGTCCTGCAAACTCAAAATCTGCCCCCAGTGCCTGAAGTTCGCTGATTAGGCCAGGTGCAAATTTATCTTTGGTTTTGCCATCGGAAATAAGCACCTTCGCACCCAGGCCGGCCAGTTTTCTGGCAACGCTGGAACCGCTTTTGCCTAAGCCATAAATGACTACTTTTTTTCCCTTAAATAACAATTCCGATAATCCCTAATATTAAGGCGACAGCCCAAAATCCGACAACCACCACCCACTCCTTGATACCCAATAGCTCAAAATGATGATGTAAGGGGGCCATTCTAAAGGGTCGCCGCCGGAAAAGCTTGAAAGAGGTTACCTGCAAAATCACGGACAAGGCCTCAACGACAAATACCCCGCCAACAACCGCCAACCGAAGCTCCTGATGTAAAATGATCGCTATGCCAGCCAAAACAGCCCCAATTGGCAGCGAACCGACATCCCCCATAAAGACTTTGGCGTGAGGAAAATTATAATGTATAAAAGCAAGAACGGCACCAGCAACAATCAAACAAACAGTCAAGGCTGGAGTAGCCAGCAAGCATCCGGCAATAACGGCAAAAGCCAAATAAGCGATCGTCCCCGTCCCCGCCAACAGACCGTTTAAGCCATCTGTCAAGTTAGTCGCATTAGCCGCCCCGATCACCAAAAATATGGTCAGCAGCTGATAAAGCAGCGGCTCTCCAAAGCCAAATTGCCATAACCAGCTACTTGTCGGCAAAAACTCTCCAGTAGTAATTATCAGCCAGCCAAACAATCCGGCAACAATAATTTGTGACAAGATTTTTTGCCAGAATGTTAGTCCCAGGTTCTTCCCCCTTTTTATTTTGAGCAGATCATCTATCAGGCCGATACCGCCAAAACCTAGGAGCAAAACAATGAGACCGAGATACTTGGGATAAATATCATAATCAATCATAACCAACAACATTAAAGTAATGGCCAGGATAAAGCCAAGCCCTCCCATAGTCGGGGTACCCGCTTTTGCTTGATGGGCGGCCGGCCCTTCAAGCCGGATAGGTTGGCCCAATTTAAAGGCATGAAGCAGCCAAACCAGCGGATAAAGGAGCAGCCAGGAGATTAATAGAGCCGAAAAAAATGTAAAGAGATTGACGATCACTGTACTATTTTACAATAAAAAAAGCCCCCCGGCTAGCGGAGGGCTTTTATCAGCCTGTTAAGAAACAATTATAGATACAGCGTCACCCCGGTATATGCCTGAGCGTTATTGGTCAAGGCAAACCAGGTTGTGGTCCCACCGGTCATGACAACGCGAAGTGCGTTGATTTCACCGAAAATCGCTAATTTCGAAGCAAACATGTATTCCGCACCCAGAGAGATCCCGACTTGGGTTGTGGAAACACCAGCCGCGGTTGTTATCGAAGCCCAAGGAGCCCAGTAGGTGTTAACACTGCTGTTAACTTTTCCTAACTGCATCAATCCTTTGGCCATGATGTAGTGGTTGGTCGTTCCAGCAGCGGGTGAACTGATGCTGGCCGCCAGATCTAAATCCAACGCTCCCAATCCCAATCGGATTGATGGGCAACCCAGATCAGAGATCGAGATGGCGGTAATAGTCATGGCTTTTCCCCCGGAGGCGGGTGCTGTTTTAGTCGCGGCTTTAGGGGCAGCAGCAAAAGCGGCCGTCCCAAACATTACAACAACTAATAGTAAGGCGAGTTTCTTCATTTTTTCACCTCCTTCTTATTTTCCCTTAAAGAGATTGTACAGAAAATCCGCAGCCATGTCCTTGCAGCCTAGCCCAAAGGCAATAGCCGCTGCCAAGCCGAACGCCCCGATGATAACATCTAACTTGCCAGCAATCAATTCAGTTTTGATGCCGAACTCGGCCAAAACGGTCAACAACGTAAAAATCACCACTATATAATAAATAAAGCGGCCGGAAGATTTAGCCCCCTCGATCCCAAAATTAACCGCCAGAAAACGGACAATATGTGACAATAGCGCAGCAAAAAACAGGCCGGTACCTAAAATTATAGCGGCCAGAAAGACTAAGCTGACAAAATTAAATATTGTCACCAGGGCAGCATCAACAGCCAGCCCATATATTTTTGCCACACCAACCACGGCCACAAAAATCAGCACCCAATAAAATATATCGCCGATCAATTCACTGGGGGTCCGTTTAATGTCAGCTTTTTCCAGGAAGCCGGTAAAACCAACCTGCTTTAAGGCACTGTCAACCTGCGCCAGCTTGAGAGCAGAAGTTATCAACCAGCCAACCACCCGGGCGGCCAGATAACCGACAGAAATTATTACCAGTGCGGAAATCAGATTTAACAAGAGAGGATAAATATTCAACCAGGCGTCCGCCAATGAACCATAGAGGGTCATAACAATTCTCCTTTTATTATTTAATTATTGCCAACAACAAAGAAATACCCAAAAATATTATCGCCAACCCCCAGGTCAGGCGGTCAAGACCCTCTTCCATACCTTTTGGCGTGCCAAAAATTTTGGCCGAACCGCCAATCCCTCCCAGGCCTTCGCCCTTAGCCGTGTGCAATAGCACCGCAATAATCAACAGCAAGGCAGAGAAAAATTGAATAGTAATCAAAAATATTTTCATATAACTCCTTCTAAATCGAGATATGGAGCCGAGCGGGATCGAACCGCTGACCTCCTCGTTGCGAACGAGGCGTTCTCCCAGCTGAACTACGGCCCCCCAATTTATTTATCTTGTAAACAGGCGATACCTGGGAGAACCTTGCCTTCAACAAATTCCAAAGATGCTCCGCCGCCGGTGGAGATATGGGTCAGTTTGTCTGCCAGGCCGGCCTTTTCAATTGCCGCCACCGAATCCCCACCACCGATAACTGATATGGCCCCATTAGCCGTGGCTTCAGCAATCATTTTGGCAATAGCAAAAGTCCCTTTAGAGAATTTATCAAATTCAAAAACCCCCATTGGCCCATTCCAGAAAATTGTTTTAGCCTTCTTGATCGCATGGCTGAACTTGGTAATTGTTTCCGGCCCAATATCCATTCCCTGCCAATCGGCAGGAATCCCGGCCCTGGTAACAAGCTGTGAATTGGCATTAGCATCAAATTTATCAGCGACAATGTGATCGATCGGCAGCATTAAAGGCGTTCCGCAATCAATGGCCTTCTTTAAAATATCTTTGGCTAGGTCAATCTTATCGACCTCCACCAAAGAATGTCCCACTTGTACCCCCCGGGCACGGAAAAATGTATACGCCATCCCGCCGCCAACGATTAATGTGTCGACTTTGGAGAGAAGGTTTTGAATTACTTCGATTTTACCGGAGATTTTTGCGCCGCCCAAAATGGCCACAAAAGGACGGGCCGGATTTTCCAGCAACTGGCCAAGGAACTTTATCTCTTTCTCCATCAGGAATCCGGCATAACCTTTCAGGTATTTGGTCACCCCTTCCGTTGAAGCGTGCGCCCGGTGGGCGGTGCCAAAGGCGTCATTGACATATAAGTCGGCTAAAGCAGCAAGTTTTTTGGCAAATTCCGGGACATTTTTTTCTTCTTCTTTATAGAAGCGCACATTTTCTAGGAGCAAAATATCACCGTTATTTAGCCCGGCAACCGCCTTGTCCACTTCGGGACCGATGCAGTCCTTAACATAACCGACTTCCCGGCCCATCAGTGCAGAGAGTTTTTCAGCTACCGGACCCAACCGGAATTTTTCTTCCGGGCCGGCCTTTGGGCGACCCAGGTGGGAAACCAGAATTACTTTTGCCCCTTGGTCAGCCAGGTACTTGATTGTCGGCATAGCAGCTTTGATGCGGGTATCGTCTGTTATATTCTGTTTATCATCTTGGGGAACGTTAAAGTCAACCCGGACCAAGACCTTTTTCCCCTTGAGATCCCTTATGTCCTCAATGGTCTGTTTCGCCATTTATTTCCAACCTATCCCTTGCTGGCAATCAATTTGACCAGGTCAACAACCCGGCATGAATAACCCCATTCGTTGTCGTACCAGGAAACAATCTTGAAAAAGCGTTTTTCACCTTTTAAATTGTTTTGCAGGGTAGCCAGCGAATCATAAATTGACGAACGGTTGTCATGAATAAAATCGGTTGAAACGACCTCCTCGTCAGCTACCCCCAGGATCCCATTCAGGTAGGTCTGGGAGGCTTTTTTAAGCAAGCCGTCGATTTCTTCGATGGAAGTGTCCTTGCTGGCACGGAAGGTCAGGTCAACAACAGAAACATCTGCGGTGGGCACCCGAAATGACATTCCGGTCAATTTTCCTTTGGTCACCGGGAGGACTTCTCCAACCGCTTTGGCGGCACCGGTGGTTGAGGGAATAATATTAATGGCGGCAGCACGTCCACCACGCCAATCCTTTTTGGACGGCCCGTCAACAGTTTTTTGCGTGGCAGTGTAGGCATGAATAGTGGTCATTAAACCAGTCTCAATCCCTATCCCTTCGTGAACCAGGACATGGACAACCGGGGCTAAACAGTTGGTTGTGCAGGAAGCATTGGAAATAATATGATGCGTGGTCGGGTCATATTCTTTGTCGTTGACCCCCATGACAATAGTTTTAACCTCGCCTTTGCCCGGAGCAGAAATAACCACCTTTTTTGCTCCAGCCGCCAGGTGGCCTTTGGCCTTTTCAGAATCTGTAAATAATCCGGTCGATTCAATCACGTATTCGACCCCTAAATCCTTCCAAGGCAACTGACTTGGTTCCTTGGTGGCCATAATACATTTAATTTTATTGCCATTGACAACCAGGACATCTTCACCTTCGGTAGCTAATGTCCCCTTAAAGCGCCCATGGACTGAATCATATTTCATCTGGTAAGCGAAGTATTTGGCATCTGTGCTGACATCAACGACCGCCACTACCTCGATTTCTTTGCCTAAAACCCCTTTTTCCACCATCGCACTCAAAACCTGCCGACCGATCCGTCCAAAACCATTAATACCGACTTTGACTTTTCCCGCCATGTAAAACTGCCTCCCTCTATAATTTAAGCTGATTCGTGGTTTGATTATAACATCGAACCAAACTAGGGTCAACGTGATATAATCGAGGCCATGGAAGAAAATATCTCCTGGAAAATTGTCTACCTAGCGACGACTTTTTCCCTTTTGGTCCTGGGGATCGCCTATTATCTGATCGCACCCCATGATAATACCTTTTTTAGTGAAGAAAAAATCAATAAAATTGCCCAATTCAGCCAAACCAGGATAGAAGGCCGCAAGGAAGGGAAGCGCTCCTGGGAGTTTCTCGCCAGCCAGGGTTGGACAGACAAACAGGAACAAATCACCTATCTAAAAAACGTGAAAAACGGCCTGGTCTTCAATCGCGATGAAAAATTGACGGTTAAACAATTGGTGGCCCCGCTGATAAAAATCCATCGAAAAGCTGATCTGATCGAGGCGCTGGGGAAACCACCGGGAAGCAAGGGAAAAAGCACTCTGACCGCCCTGGTCGATATGGGAAAAATGAGCCAGGGAAATGATCAAAAAGCCGACTGGGCCAGGCTGCAAGCCGATCGGATTGCCTTTTTTCCTAACGAAAAAAGAGCTGAATTTGCCGGCCAGGTTAAATTGTTCAAGAAGAAAAACACGATTTTGGCAAATCGGATTGACTTAGATAGTGACCACAAAATTGCCCGCTTGAGCGGCGAAGTCATAGTCGTCAGACAAAACGGGCTGGTTACGGCCGGCCAGGGAGAATATTTTGGCGACCAGGAGCAATTAAATATTACTGATAAAGTTGCGTTAAGTTTGCAGGAAAATAAAATCAAATCAATCATCAACTGCCACCAGGCAACAATATATAATGACACCCAAAAGGACATTTCATTCAATGGCCAGGTTATCGCCCAACAAGGAAAAAAACTGGCCCGCGGCAATACCGGCATATATTCAAGCCAGAAGAAAACCCTGTTACTGGAGGGGCAAACCGAAACCATCCTGGAAAAAGGGGCCGACATATTAAATAAACAGGCGGTCACCCATCTTGATAATCCAGATGTCAAGGAATTGCTGAAAAATAAAACTGTTGTGTTGGCAGATAAGATCACCTTTTCCACAAAAACCGGCGATGCCAAAGCTGTGGGCAATGTTTTTGTCACCCAAAAAGGCAAAGAAGCCAAAGCCACAACTGCAGATTATAACGACAACAATGAGACCCTGACCCTGACCGGCAATGTGTTCCTCAAGCGCGGCCAAGATTGGCTGGAATGCCGTGAGGTTATAATCTCGATCAACAAAGAGACCTTTGAAGCTTTGGGGGTTAACCAGTCCAAGTTATCTTTTTAGAAAATCAACTTATTGCGACGCATGGCAATATTTTGTAACAGCCCAATGGCCAGCAGGTTCATAAATAACGAAGTCCCGCCAAAGCTCATGAACGGCAAAGGAATTCCCACCACCGGCAAAATACCTATCGCCATGCCAATGTTGGCAAAAACATGGAAACATACCATGCTGACGATGCCCCCGGCCAACAAATAACCGAAATTGTCGCGGGCTTCTTCCGAAATCCTCAACCCCTGCCAAATCATGTTGGCAAAGAGAAAGATGACCATGGCCGCGCCCAGAAAACCAAATTCTTCGCCAACGGCCGAGAATATAAAATCTGAATGTTGTTCAGGAATAAATTGTAATTGTGTTTGGCTCCCCTGCAACCACCCCTTCCCGATCAATCCGCCGCTGCCAATGGCAATTTTGCTTTGCAGGGAATGATATCCCGCTCCAAAGGGATCGGCCTCCGGGTTAAGGAACACCAGGATCCTCTGCTGTTGATAGGCCTTGAGCATCCCCCACATGACCGGTAAAGCCACGCCAACAGCGATATTAAGGCCCAAAATCAACAACCAATCCCAAAATTTTGCCCGGGAAAGAAAAAGCCAGACAATAAGCAGCAACAAATAGAGCAGCCACAGCCAAAGGACCGGCCGTAGCAACAGAGAAATAACCGGCGTCGTCAGTAAAATCAACAGTCGCGGCGAAGAACGTGAGGCGGCCAGCATCCCCAACAATATCGCCCCAAACACCAGCGCCGTCCCCAGATCGGGTTGTTTAAAAATAAGCAAAAACGGCAGGCCGATCAAACCAAGCAAACATAACAATTCCCAGACAGAAGTGATTTTTTTACGCTGGTCAAAAAACGCCGCCAAAGCAATTATTATTCCCAGCTTGGATATTTCCGAAGGTTGAAAAGAAAGCGGGCCAAAAGCCATCCAGCGCTGTGCGCCTTGAGCACTAGTCCCGGTAAAAAGAACAATGGTTAATAATAATATTGTCGCAATATATATGAACGGAGCGGCAGCTTTTAAATGGCGATAATCAAAGTACATCAACAGCCCCATCCCCCCAAGACCAACAATGACGGCCAAAAGCTGTCTTTTAACAAACAGGAACTGGTCAGCATTGTAACTAAGCTGAATTTTATGGGTGACACTGAAAATCATCAGCAGGCTGATAACAATTAAACCGCCGACTGACCACCACAGGCGGCTGTCAGAAGCCTTGAGCATCCTAAAGCTGATCATGATGTTGCGTTAATAGCTGAAAGCAAGGCGGTCGCCTTATTGAGCGTTTCTTGGAACTCTTTGGACGGTTGTGAATCGGCCACAATCCCCGCCCCAGCCTGGACATAGGCCTGGCGGCCTTTGACCAATATTGTTCGGATGGTAATGGCAGTATCCAGGTCGCCGGAAAAGCTGAAATAACCGACACACCCGGCATATAGGCCGCGCTTTAATGTCTCAAGTTCTTCGATAATCTCCATCGCCCTCACTTTGGGGGCGCCAGACACGGTCCCGGCCGGAAAAGTGGCGCGCAGTAAATCAATGGCATCCTGGCCTTTTTTTATTTGGCCGCAGACATTACTGACAATATGCATCACATGGGAATAGCGTTCAACCGCCATCTGCTCTGTCAGACGGACAGAGCCATAATCGCACACCCGCCCCAAATCATTCCTGGCCAGGTCAACTAACATAATATGCTCCGCCCGCTCCTTGACAGAGGCAAGCAAGTCGGCAGCCAACTTATTATCTTCCGGCTCATTGGCACCGCGCGGGCGCGTCCCGGCGATCGGCCTGATTGTTGCCTGATTATTTTCCAGCCGGACCATAACTTCGGGAGAAGAGCCAATTATCTTGTTCTGCCCAAAGCTTAAGTAATACATATATGGCGAGGGATTGATCATGCGCAAGACCCGATAAATAGTAAAGGGATCCGCCTTGGTCTCGGCTTGCAGGCGCTGGGAAAGCACAACCTGGATGATTTCACCCGCCTTGATAAATTCCTTGGCCTTGACGACCATTTTCTCAAATTCAGCCCTGGTCAGGTTGGAAGAATATTTGAGCTGTTTCTTTTGGGAAGCAAAGTCCCGCAAATCTGCGGCAGATATTTTTAGCGGCTTGGCCAGCTGGGCGGCCAATTTATCAATTTTACGGCAGGCTTGCCTATAAGCTTTGGCAGGATCGCCAGCCACCTGGGCGTTGGAAATGATAATTATCTTGTGCTTGACATGATCAAAGGCCAGGATTGTGTCGGTCAGAAAAAACTCCATTAACGGCAGGTTAAGGTCGTCACGATTTTTTTCGGGGAGTTTTTCTATCATCCGGACAGCATCATAATTAATATGGCCAATCAAACCGCCATGAAATCGGGGCAATCCCTTGACTTTGACAGGCTTATATTGCTTAAGTAATTGTCGGATCTCTTCAAATGTCTTGGGATAGCGCACTTCAGACTTCAAACAGGTTCCCATAAATGAATAACGAGCAATATTTTCCCCGCCTTCGACCGATTCCAGAAGAAAGGAATAATCCCCGGCAATTTTCCGAAAGGCAGAAACCGGTGTTTCCAGGTCTGCCACTATTTCTTTAAAGACTGGAACTAAGTTCCCCTTTTTTGCCAGCTTAATAAATGTTTTTTTATCGGGAAAATACATCAGTTTTTCCTCTCCACCACATAGGCGGCCATTTGGCGTAGAATATCGGCCTGCTGGCCAAATTTGTCCACAGCTTTGATAGCCAAAGCCCGTTCTTTTTGGGCCAACTCTTTCGCCTTATCCAGACCGACAAGATAGGGAAAACCTTTTTTTAAATCTGCTCTCGCCGGCTTGCCGATGTCAGCTTGTGAAGCGGTCACGTCCAGGATATCATCAGCGATTTGAAAAGCCAGTCCCAAGTGGGTGGCATATTGCTTCAGGTGATGGATGTGCTTATTACTGGCCCCCAAAATACTGGCTGCCCCTTCCACGCAGGCAATTAAAAGGGCGGCAGTTTTCAGGTGATGGATTTGGTAAAGTTCTTTTACGCTCACTTTTTTGTTAGCTGAAGCAATGTCGGCCACTTGTCCTTCTACAACATGAATCAAGGCACGAGACAGCACCTTTACTGCCATCGGGTCATCAGCAATCAACTCAAAAGCCAACGTATTGAGGGCATCACCAGCCAAAATGGCCAAATCCTCCCCAAAGGCCTTATGGCAGGCTGGCTTGCCGCGGCGAAAATCAGCATTATCCATGGCCGGCAAATCATCATGAATCAAAGTAAAGGTATGAAGCATTTCTACCGCACAAGCAAAGGGGACAACCCGCTTATTGGCCCGGCCCAAAGCTCGGGCGGTCGCCAGACAGAGCAAAGGACGAAAGCGTTTTCCGCCAGCAAAGACTGAGTAGCGCATAGCCGCGTATAGCCGACCATGGCCGTTGAGATATTTTTTCAAGGCCAGATCGACAATTCTTTGCGTCTGGTTGATAAATTTTACGTCCATGGATTAATTATAACATGATATAATCGACTGCAGATGAGGAAATTAGTTCTACTTGCCCTGACTGTCTTGCTTTCATCCCAGGTCCTGGCCTGGGACCAAATTAAAATTGATTTTGTTCAACCTCCTCAACTGCCTTACCTGGTTGGGCAGCCAGAGATCAATATTGATGCTGATGAATTTACTACCCTCAGCCTGAGAATCAAAGCTGATCGTAGTACAACTGCCAGGTTATTTTGGGCTTCATCTTATGATCCTCAGCTGAACGAACCAAAAAGCGTTTGGTTTTTTATTAAAAAAGCTCCCTTCCCCAAAGAATATGTGTTTCAGCTAAAAAGTCAGAACCCCTATTGGCTCGGTTTTATTGGCCAGTTTGCCCTTTTGCCCGATGGCGGCAGCCAAGGGATAGAAATTATTTCAGGCAAGGCCTATCCGACAAATTTCCTAACCACAATCCGCTCCGGTTGGCAGGAGTTTTGGGGACCGCGCGGCCGCCTAGTCATTGGCAGCACGATCAACACGATCCAGAGCCCAAATTTATTTGGCCGCTCAATCTACGTCTATGTTTACTGGTTAATTGGTGGTTGGATAATAGGCTGGCTGGCTTGGCAATTGCTAAGAGGGAAAAACAGGAAAACCATTGCAAAACAAACATTTTATATTGTCATTTTCTTTTGGGGCCTGCTAGAGATAAGTAATATGTACAGCCAGTATATTATCCAGGTGAAGGAAGACTGGAAATATGTCGGAAAAAGCCAGGCGGAAAAGCTGGCCCTGGCTAACTACGGCGATTATTATCCCTTTATCGCTTTCTGTGAGAAATATTTGCCTCAAAACTCAACTTTCGATTTCCGCATCGGCGGAGTCTACAATGACATCAAAGCCAGATATTACCTCTACCCCAGACGACAAGTAAAATTGGGCGATTTTTTGCTTGTCTACGACGCAATGGTTGAGCCAACAATCGAGGCTGCTTACCAGCCATATAAAACCTTTCGTGCCCGGGCCTATATCATGAAAAAGAGGGGACTATAATGCTCTGGAACGTAATGCTGATTATTGGACTGCCGGCCATATATGGATCAATTTGGCTTTCGCTTATTCTGGGAAATGAAAAAGCCCAATTCAGCTGGCCGGAAAAAGGGGCGCTGTCCATTGGGTTGGGGTTAGGGCTGATTATCCTGACAATGTTTAGCCTTGACCTGTTGCATCAAGCCTTGACCTTTTCTTCGATCATTTTTGGTCTAAGCCTCGTTTCGTTCCCGGCACTCATTTATCTGATTAAGCAAAAGAATTACTGCTTTTCCCTCAAAGAGTTCCTTCCCCCCTGGCCAAAATTGGCCAACTACGAATGGCTAATAATTTTCTTAATCAGCCTTAAGTCAACATTCGTTTTGTTTTCCGCCCTGGTAAAGCCGGTCGTTGATTGTGATGCTTTCCAGTTTTATGCCATTGTCGCCAAAGGAATTTTTTTCGACCACTCGTTTTCTCTCCCCCATTTGCAGCAATATATTGGGGACAAACCCCTACTCCCTTTCCTGGCTCAAGGCTGGACTTTTTTAGCCCAAAATTCTACCAATGATTCATACTTAAAATTAATCCCGGCCGTCATGTTTATCTGTTTAATCATTGTCTTTTATGCCGTTGCCCGTCGCTTAGCCGCCATGCCCATTGCCCTGCTGTTTGCCTGGATGTTAAGCACCCTACCTTTTTTTGTTTATCATGCCACCACCGCCTATGCTGACCTGGCAATTTCATTTTTCTATGTCATAGGGACTTTTTATCTCTGCCTGTTGATCAGGGAAATATCAGCAAAAAAGAGTGCCGTATCTTTTGCTTATATTTTGCTGTCAGCAATTTTTCTAGGCTTGACGGTTTGGGCCAAACGGGCCGGACTGGTATTAGCCGGCATTGACCTCTTCATTTTGCTGGCGGTCGTTATTCATTATCGGGAGATTTTGGTCAAACAGGATTATTGGCGATTGGCCACAGGCTTGCTTGTGTTTTTGCTAATAGTACTTCCCTGGCTAATGCTGGGACAGCTGGGCACACTGACACAGATAACCAAATCTATGATCACTGCTCCAGCCATTGTCCAAGGCAGCACGGCAATCAACCCTGACAATGGCAGATTTTTAGCAATGATCTCTATTTTTGGCCGGAAATTATTCCTGTATAATGATTGGCAGCTGGCCTGGGCGGGCCTGATAATTGTCTTTGCCTTCTTTTGGCGGCAGATACTCAAACCACCCTATAGCTTTATCCTATTAATTATAATAATAGATTTACTTTCGCTATTTGTTCAATTTGGCTCAGGTGAAACCTTTCGCTGGTTATTAGATGGGACATTGCTTGATCGGTTATTATTAAATCAGGTGCCGATTGTCTTGTTTTACTGTTTGCTGGTTATATTTGACTCGAAGGACAGTTGGGCGGAAAATAAAAACCGTGTTGTCTGATAAATTTAAACAAACTTTTAAAATGTTCTTTGGTTGCCCGATTAAACAATTTATTGGCACTGGTTCTTAGGTGTTTGTGAAACATGGCTGCCTCGGCCACATAGGCGACCTGCCAACCCTTTTCCCACATCCGGAAACACCAATCCACATCTTCGAAATAAAGAAAATACCTTTCATCCATTAAGCCGACCTCCGCCACCGCTTGCTTTCTGACCATCATACAACCACCCAATACCCAGTCAACCAAACGGTTATTCTGATGGTCCCAATCCTGCATCAAATATGTGCGCTCAATCACACTGCCGGCCAGCAAGCCCCTTAAGGGAGTAAACCTATAAAGATAGGTGCGCAAGTCAAGAAATCTGCGGGCAGAATATTGCAGGGATCCGTCAGAATTAAGCAAGCGGCAGCCGATCAGGCCCACTTTTTTATGCCGGCCCAGGTAATCAGCCATGATATTTATTGCCCCAGGCAGGACCTCAATATCCGGATTAAGAATTAAAACATATTCTCCCTTGGCTGCCGCCAGCCCACGATTGACGGCCACGGAATAGCCACGGTTTTCTTCATTGAGCAAATACTCTACTTGCGGATATTGCTGATGGATCAATTCAAAACATTTATCAGTCGAGGCATTGTCAACAACTATCACCTGCCAAGCGGGCCCATCTGGACAAGCGTAAATGGATTTTAGGCATTTGGACAAGTCAGCCAGAGAATTATGAGCCACAATGACCAGAGATATGAGACCCGGTTTTTTAAGCCCGGCAGCCCGAACCCGCAGCCCATCAATGAGCTCGGTGACGTCTGCCACATGGCTGATTGGCCGGCTCCTTAATTTACCAGCAAGCAAACGAACAAGTGAGAGAAGAACCACGCTTAACCCCCAAAAGGCAAAGATAACAATCCTGGACATCCACCACAAACGTCCCATAAACAGAAAGATTATGATTACGGCAATACTGGTCGAGATCACCCCAAAGATTTGTAGGAATTCTTCCAAGAGGGCTCTTTTTTGCCGACGGTCATAAAGCCCCAAGACCCAAAAAATAGCTGGATAAATCAGATTAAGCGCCAATAAGACCAATAAATATTTATCCCAGTACAACAAGGGGGGTTGTTTGATGATCAAATCGCCAAAATAATGCCTTAAAGCAAACGCGCAAATAGCCGAAATATTGATGGTCAAGAGATCTAATAATGGCCACATATAGCTAAGCAACTCCAAATGAATAATTCTTGTGCCCCAAGTAGCTAAATATTATATTCAAACCAAGCAATCCTGCCTGGGCCAAAGGCGGCGACACTTTGAATATTTCCACACAGACTGGCAATAAAACAAAATTCAAGACCAAGGCCGTCCCGTAAACGACATAAAACCTCAGATATTCTTGCAAATAGTTGCCTTTGGTTTTAAAAACAAACAATTTATAGCCGACATAGGCATTGGTAATACTAAGAATATTACTGACAATCAAAAGGACCAGGTAATGAATGTTTTGTCCCAGCAAAAAATAAAGCGCCACGAAAAGTGAATAGCCGAAAACGGTATTCCAGGCGCCAACAGCCAAATAATTGATTTTCTCCCGATGCCGAATAAGCAGCTGTTTCATTAAAAGTTCACGCGCTCTTTTTCAATCACCAGCGGCCGCTTGAGCACTTGGGTATGAATTGAGCCGATGTACTCACCGATAATCCCAACAAAAAACAGCTGAACTGCGGAAAAGAAAAAAAGCCCGATAACTAACGGCGCGATACCGACCGAAAAACTATTCCAATAGATCAGTTTATAAACAAAATAGCCCAGAGCAAAGCCGGCACTGGCAATGGAGACAGAAAAGCCTAACATGGTCGCCAAGCGCAGCGGCACCTTGGAGTGATTAGTAATCCCCAATAAGGCCATATCAAACAAGGCGTAAAAATTATTTTTTGTCCTCCCCTTTTTTCTGGCCGGCTGGCTATATTCAATTTCCGCAATCTCAAAGCCCAAATCACAAATCAGTCCCCGGAAATAAGGATATGGGTCATCAATTTTTTTCAATATCTCAATAACCTGCCTGTCATAAAGGCCAAAGCCGGTAAAATTTGGTATTTGTTTGATTTCAGACAGGCGGCCAATCAGATTATAAAATAGTTGCCTGATCCCAAACATCCAACGTGCTTCCTGGCTCCGTTTTTTGACACCAACAACGATCTTGTAACCTTGCTCCCATTTTTGGATAAAATCCCTAATCAGGCCCGGGGGATCCTGCAGGTCCGCGACAACGGAAATAACGGCTTCGCCACGGGCCTGCAAAAGCCCGTAAAAAGGCGAACGGATATGGCCAAAATTTCTGGTATTAACAATTATTTTAACCTGTTTGTCAGCAGCAGCGATCTCTTTTAAGATCGGGATCGTCCGGTCTTTTGAAGCATTGTCTATAAAAATATGCTCATAATGATAATTGGGTATCTTTTGGAAAACCTCTTTAACCTGACGGTATATTTCGGCGATATTCTCTTCTTCGTTATAGCATGCGGTCATAACGCTGATCAGTTTCATTTTGCCACCCCCGTTTTGCTAAGCCAGGTCAAGGCAGCCAGGGCCTCTGATTTTGTCAGGTCATCAACTTTTACCAGGCGGAAATCATCGACCAGCATCACCAGGGGAAGTTTATCCCCGACCCTTTTCTTGTCCTGCAGCATAGCGGCAATAACTGCCTGGTTATTTAACTTTCCCAGGCTGACCTGTTGATGTAAAATCGGCAGCAATAACTGCCGGCTGATAGTTTCCGCGGTCGCTGCCTTTAATATTTTTCTGGCCACAGCCACCTGATTAGCCAGCAGCATCCCAATAACTACCGCAAGGCCATGGGGCACCTGATATTTCGTGGCAGTTTCCAGGGCATGGCCAAAACAATGTCCATAATTTAACAGGTTCCTCCGGCCACGATCAAACTCGTCCTCTTCGATATAACCTTTTTTGATAAGAAGGGAAGTTACAATCACTGATCTGGCCGCCTTAAGCTCACGTTTTAATAGGTCGGGCAAAAGCATTTGCAGCTCCTGAATAGCCTTGGCCCCCCCCATTAATTGGAGTTTAACCGATTCGCCCAGGCCGCTTAAATAATCAACCTGTTTTAAGGTTTTCAGCCAGGCAGTCAAGAGATGCACCTCAAGAGGCGGGAAAAATGTCCCGATAATATTTTTATAAGTGCCGAAGTTGAGCGAAGTTTTAGCCCCGATGCAACTGTCGGTTTGCGCTAACATGGTTGTCGGAACAAAAACCCAGTCAATGCCCCGATAGATTGTTGAAGCGACAAAACCTGCCAGGTCCTGAATGATCCCGCCGCCAACAACAACCAAGCGAAGATTTTTTTTGGCCTGTCGTTTAAGCAGTTGACGATAAATATATTGCACGGACAGCAGATTCTTTTTGGCCTCACTGATTGGCACGATAATCAGTTGTTCTTTTGCGACTTCCCGCAGCAATGTTTGCTTGTAAAGTCTCCAAACATTGGCGTCAACCAGGCAAACCGAATTAGGTTGCTTAAATATGGTCGATAAGAAATCGGCACTGTCATGAAAAATAACCTTGTAATTACGGATCTTGGATCTAAGGGAGAAGTCGGTTATTGGCATGTAAACCCGCCATCGATTAATATAGTCTGGCCTGTAATATAAGTATTATTTTGTGAGCAAAGAAAGGCAACCAGTTCAGCAATTTCCTGCGGCTGCGCTAGCCGCCGCAAAGGGATTTGCCCCTTTACCTGTTCGATCTCGGCGGCAGAAAGATTTTTTCTGGTCAATTCGGTATCCGTAAATCCTGGCGCAACCGCATTGATTAAAATATTATCCGCAGCCAGTTCAACGGCTAACGATCGGGTCAAAGCATTGATTCCCGCTTTACTGATCGAGTAAACGCTTCTCCCTGATTTGGCAGCCACACTCCAGATAGAGCTGATATTAACAATCCGGCCATATTTGCTCGCCTTCATCCCCTTGACCACACCCCGGATCAGGCGTAGCGGCGAAACCAAATTAACCATCATGGTTTCCTCAATATTCCGGTCAGTCAGGTTGGCAAGTTCGCCTAAGGGGTTAATTCCGGCATTGTTTATCAGGACGTCAATTGGCTGGGACAACTTGGCTAAATAGGTATCGACTGATTGGCTAGAAGCAAGATCCAGCTCTTGGTGGGACGGGGTTAAAAGCTCATAACCCTGCTTTTCTAACAAGTCAGCAATCGCCCGGCCAATCCCCTTGGATGCCCCGGTGACTAACGCAATCATTCGTAGCTCCCTCCAGCTTCCTTGATTAACCTGTCATAACGTTTTTGCAACATATCAATCCTGGTTTTGTCTTCTTCATAGATCATCCCGTAAAAGTCGCGTTTATTTTTTAACCACATCAGCTCGAACCCAACAGCCTTAAGGATCCCTTTATCCGCCTGGTTGTTCAGGGCTTGCGGACATTGAAAAATAACTTTTCGGGTCTCATACCGGTCAAGAGTCCCGGCTGGTAATTGGGCAAAAAAGGGCAATGAGGCGGCCGAAACACCGCCACCAATTACGCAATCCAGCCGCTTTGTTTTGGCTTTTGTCAGCAACTGTTTGGCGATTTCCAAGATCTTGTCGGAATTAATATCCTCCCTGGTCAGGCCAAGAGAACCGGTCATATCTACCCGGCCGATAACTATGCCGTTTAGGTCTGTAATCTCGGGCAAAGCCAGCATCTTGTCAAAGTTTTCCACCCCATTGATAGTTTCCAGATTGATCAAGAAAGAAATGGATTCACGCTCATCCTTGGGAAAGGCCAGTTTTGTCGCCCCGATATATTTTTTCAGGGCATAAGCTGATTCAATCATGGGGGCAACTATACGTTCTACGCCGATCGAACGGGCATCATACATATCCTTGATGGCTTCACAGCCGCCAATCTTCAGGGTCAAATCCAAACCTGCCTTGCTGATCACTTCCTTCAGCCTTAAGGCCTCTTCCATGCGGGTCCCTTCCGCTTCAAATTCCGCCTTTATCCCGACCACGTGATGGTTTTCCCGCAGATCCTTTAAAGTCTCCACCATTTTTCTTTCCAGCAGATTCATTTTTTATCTCCTTTCCATTCCGGTATTAGCATGTTGGCCTTAAATTCCTCCCTAGGCAGGAAAGGCCAAAGGTCTTCCAGCGGTTTAGAAACCATTTTTCCGTTCGGCAATCGTTCTGAAGATAATTTGGGCGAAAACTTATAATCAGGCGATAGCATTATCTCGCAAACCAAAGGCCCCGGAAAATCCAACACCGACTTTATTTGCTTGGCCAAATCAGCCTGGCGATCAAGCCGCCGTGCGGCCAGGCCATACGCCCCTGCCACCTTTATTATATCAGGCGTACTGACCCCACAACTCTGGTCACAGGCAACATAATTTTTATTAAAAAATGACTCCTGCGTTTGCCTGATAGAAATATATCCGCAATTGTTTAAAACAAATATCTTGATCGGCAATTGATGGTAGGCAACTGTTTGCAATTCCTGGATATTCATTTGCAAGCTGCCGTCACCAGCCAAACAGACAACTGGCTGCCCCGGGACAGCTATAGCCGCTCCGATGGCGGCCGGCAAATCGTATCCCATCGAGGCACAGCCAGAGTTCCAAAACATTCTGGAGCCGGTTTTAACAACTCCAGCCTGAAAAAGGGTCACACAAGCTGTCCCATTCCCAGCCACAACTGTGGCTTTATCATTTAACAGTTCCGTCAGGAGTTTGATAAAATAGTACGGGTTAATAAGCTTTGATTGTTGGGAATATTCAGGCAACACAGTCGGATATTTGATTTTTCTTTCACGGCACCAGGCCACCCAGGCATGATGCCTAGTTGCCTCGTTAGCTGGTGATTGCCTGACCAAGTCATTTATGAACTTTCGTAAATCAGCTTGAATGGCCAAGGCCGGTTTAATGGTCGGCTTATTCAGTTCGGCTTGGTCAATATCAACAACTACTATTTTGGCCGCCCTGGCAAAGGCGGGCCAGTTATAACTGACTTGGCGAATATTGTTGCGGGTCCCCAGACATAACAGCAAATCGGAATTTTGTACCGCAAAATTGCCTGCCCGATCGCCAATTGTCCCCACCCGCCCGACAAATAACGGGTGATCGGATGGCAGCAGATCAAAGCCATTAAACGTTGTCACAACCGGAATGCCTAGCTTGGCGCTTAACTTAAGAAAGTCTGCCTTGGCCGCGGCCAGACGGATACCGTGCCCGGCCAAAATCACCGGCCGCTTGGCCGTTGTCAGCAGCTTTAGCAACTGTTTAATTTTGGGCAGCATATTAGCCGTTTTGTTCTTTGGCAGGACAAAAGGCTTGAGTTTTTTTTCGTCAATCACCGTCGCCTGAACATCAAGAGGGATATCAAGCCAAACCGGCCCTGGCCGGCCATGGGTGGCCAGGTATATCGCCTTCTCCAAGTGAAATCGGATCGTCATTGGGTCATTGACCATGACCGCGTATTTGGTTACAGGCTTAACAATATCAACAATATTGATTTCCTGGTCACCCAACTGACGTAAATGGCTGTCAGGATAATGAGCAATGGTAGTTTCCCTTTTTACCTGGCCGGAAATATATAAACAAGGGATTGAATCAAGCCATTGGCCTATTACACCGGTAAGGGCATTCGTCCCTCCCGGCCCGCTTGTGACAACAATCACCCCCAGCTTGCCGGAAGCTCGAGCGTAGCCTTCCGCGCCTATGGCGGAAGCCTGTTCATGATGGTTACAAATGTATTTAATTTTATTGGAGCGGCCAATTGAATCGTTAAGGTGCATTGCCCCTCCGCCGGAAATCATAAAAACATGTTCAACCGACAGCTGCTCCAGCACCCTGACTATATAGTCCGATAATTTAATCATATTTAATGGCCATCCCGTCAAACGCCCCTAACGTCGGTTTAAATATATTTTGGGCAAGTTTAACCCCTCGCCGGCGTTCCTTTGATGTGGGATAAGCAACCGCATCGAAATGGGTCAAGATTAATTTTTTTGCCTGCGCGGCCAGCGCCAACCTGGCGGCAGTTTGGGGATTGAGATGCGGCCAATCATCACTCCCGCCACCAGCCTTCATGGCACATTCGGTAATAAACCAATCGGCCTGTTGGCCCAGGTCGACGGCCCCTTGGCAATATCCGGTATCAGCAGCATAAGCAATAATTTTCCCATTAATAAGAAAACGATATCCGTTAGCGCCATTGATATGCTTCAGCGGCAGGGTAATTACCTGCGCACCAGGAATTTTAAGCCCCTTTTTACCGATCTCCCGAATTTTGACCCGAACCTTTAAGGCCTTCGGAGGAATGGTGTAAGGCCAATTCATAAAACGGTTGAGCACCGGCCGCTTCCCTTTTGGGACAATGATCGTTATCCCCTGCCGATAGCGAAATTTAGCCAAAGTATGTAATCCCTCAACGTGATCAAGATGAAAATGGCTTAAAAAAATATAAACGGGCTTATCCTCCCTGGCATATTGGTCAAGCTTGGCTAAACCATTGCCGGCATCAAGGACAATATGGGCTTGTGGTGTCTCGATCAGGGTAGAAATTGTATTGCCTGTTTTTGAATCAAACCAGCCATTGGTGCCCAAAAATATTATTTTCATTTGTCGGTTAGTAAAACATCCCTGCTAATCGAATTGATATTAGAGGCATACCAATCGTAAAGCTGCTTGATGGCTGAACGAATTGGCGTGAATTGCAGAGAACCCATTTCCCGCCGGAGCAATTGATTGTCCCCACTGTATTCAATACCTAGCCCAGCCTTGGCCACCTTGATGGGCAAAGTCTTGCCCGATATTTCGAGGACAATTTTAGCCAGTTCCACCAATTCAATTGAGCCATCTGGTGTGACATTATAAGCTTTGTGCTGCGGCTTATTTTCAATAAAATACTCCAGGATTGGCGGCAGGTCATTGATCCATATATAATCAAATCGTCTGTTTTGTTTGATAGTCAATGGCAGGTCAAAAAGTGCCTTGCAGATCATGTTAGAGATAAAACGGATGGCATAATCTTCATATTTGCCAAAAACGCCAAAAATCCGCAATTCCACCGCCTCGGCCATATTTTCCAGATATTTAGCGGCCAGATATTTTGACAAACCGGTTTCATCAACCGGGACATGCGCGTCAAAGGCCGATTCGCCCATTTTTGGCTGATAAAATCTCTGGTCATAGACACAGCCAGAGCTTAAGAAAATAAATTTGCCGAACAAGGCTCGATTGCGGACCAGGTTAAAAAACATCCTGGTATTATTTAACAATATCTGACTGGGATCTTTTGCATTGCGGTGGCCAGGCCGGACGGCCGAATGAATAACAGCTTCAACCCGGTGTTGGCTAAAATAGGCTTTAACAGCCGCCTCATCCAGCAATTCCAATTCTGCGTGAGTCGGGGCAAAGATTTGGTACTTGCCCGCAAAATGCTCGGCTATATTTTTACCGATAAAGCCGCTGCCGCCAGTAAGAAATATTTTTTTCACTTGTTTTTGCAGATCTCTTTTATGGATTTAATCATATACTCTAACATTGATTCAGTCATCCCAGGATAAACACCGATCCAAAAAGTATTATTCATAATCAAGTCGGTAGTTTTAAGCCCACCTACCTGGCGGAAGCCCTTTCCCTGGGTCCGCATTTCATCGAAACAGGGATGCTTGATCATATTTCCGGCAAAAAGCATCCTGGTTTGGACCCCTTTGCTTTCCAGGTGTTTAACCAGTTCATGGCGGGAAATTTTTGCCCCCTCCCGGACCGTCAGTAAAAAACCAAACCAGCTTGGTTCAGAATTGGCCTGCGGTTCCGGCAAGATCAGGCTGTCCTGCCACGCTTCAAGAGCGGTTCTGATATATTGCCAGTTCCTTCGCCTGGCCTGAATAAACGAAGGGAGCTTGGCCAATTGGGCACAGCCAATCGCCGCCTGAAGATCTGTCGCTTTTAAATTGTAGCCAAAATGGCTGTAGACATATTTATGGTCATAACCCCTGGGAAGCTCCCCAAATTGGCCGGTAAAACGGTTGTGGCAGGTATCGTCCTTGCCTGATTGGCAGAAACAATCTCTCCCCCAGTCCCGCAACGATTCAACGATTCTTTTCAATTGAAGGTCGTTGGTGTAAACCGCCCCACCTTCACCCATAGTCATATGGTGTGGAGGATAAAAGCTGGAGGTGGCCAAATGGCCAAACGAGCCGGTATACCTCCCATGATATTGCGAGCCCAACGAATCACAATTGTCTTCAATCAACCAAAGATTGTGCTTATCACAAAAAGCTTTGACCTTATCTATATCAAAAGGGTTTCCCAGGGTGTGCGCGATAAAAACCGCCCTCGTCTTGTCTGATAAGGCCGCCGCCAGTTGGGAACAATCAATATTATAAGAGGGAAGTTCAACGTCGACAAAAACCGGGATGGCACCATATTGAATAACTGGCGCAATTGTTGTGGGAAACCCGGCGGCGATTGTTATGACCTCGTCCCCTTTATTGATTCTTTTGTTGCCTAATTTAGGTGAGGTCAAAGCCATAAAAGCCAAGAGATTAGCAGAGGAACCCGAATTAACCAACGAACAATATTTGACGCCAACAAATTCGGCAAATATTTTCTCGAATTGCTCGGCATATGGGCCGGCGGTCAGCCAAAAATCAAGGGAGGCATCCACTAAATTCACCAATTCTTTTTCATCAAAAACCCGGCTGGCATAGTTGATTCGGTCACCAGGTACAAAATTTTTTTTCTGGGCAAAGCGTTCTTGATAATACTCCCTGACCGCCTGTAGTATTTGTTCTTTTTTAGTCATGGCTATATTCCTTGATCTGGAAAATTGAGAAGTCCCTCATCTCTGTCCCATTTTGGTAGGCGCGAAACCATTCGGTCGTTTTATTGAGCGCCTTATCCAACCCCCACTTTGGTTTCCAGCCCAGCTTGGTTGCTGCTTTGGAAATATCAAGCCTCAGATAGTCCGCTTCATGCGGCTGTTGGCGATGATCAATCACATAACCCGCGCCTGACCGCCAAAAATGGCATAATTTCTTGACCAGATATTCAACCGGCTGGGCATCACTTTTTCTGGGGCCAAAATTCCAGGCCTGGGAAAACTTGCTCCCCTGGGCAAAAAGAAGCTCTGCCAAACGCAGATATCCTCCCAATGGTTCCAAAACGTGCTGCCAGGGGCGAATTGCCTTGGGATTTCTAATAAGAATTTTCCGGCCTTTTAAGATGGCCCGAAAAAAATCAGGTACAAGCCGGTCGCTTGCCCAATCTCCTCCGCCAATAACATTGCCGGCCCGGGCCGTTGCTACAGCCACCTGGTCTTGAAAATATGAGCTTCTGTAGGCAGCGGTAACAATTTCCGAACAGGCTTTACTGCTTGAATACGGGTCATATCCCCCCAATTCGTCGTCTTCCTGTTTGACCCCTGACTTTTCAAGGTCATAGACTTTATCGGTTGTCACATTGACAATCGCTTTTAGGGCACCAAGCGCCCGGGCCGCCTCCAATAAATTAACCGTCCCCATAACATTGATGTCATACGTCTCAACCGGTACTTTATAGGATTCCCGGACAATCGGCTGGGCAGCAAGATGGAAAATAATTTGCGGATCGGCTTTTTTAAATGCGGCTTTTAATTTTGGCAGGTTACGAATGTCGCCGGTAATGGAATTGACTAAGTCATCAACCCTGGCGACCTCAAACAAACTTGGCTTGGTTGGCGGTTTAAGGGCATAGCCGGTCACTTTTGCCCCCAACAGGGTCAGCCATAAACAAAGCCAGGAACCTTTGAAACCGGTGTGCCCGGTGATAAAAACTCGTTTTCCGCGCCAGAAATTTACCATTTTTTCCATGGGGCCTTGCCCGATTGCCACATATTTTCTAATAAGTTCTTCTCTCTTAGCGTATCCATTGGTTGCCAAAACCCGCTATGTTTGAAGGCAACTAATTGCCCGTCATTGGCCAGGGTTTCCAGCGGTTCTTTTTCAAACAATACAGCGTCATCTTTGATGTAATCAATGACTTTGGGCGACAAAACGAAAAATCCGGCATTAATCCAGGCCCCATCCCCTTCTGGTTTCTCCTGAAAACGTTCGACGATGTCAGCTTTACCCAGGCTTAATGCCCCAAATCGACCCGACGGTTTGGTCGAGGTTATAGTAGCTAATTTGCCGTGTTTCTGGTGAAAATCAGCTAACTGTTTAATGTTTACATCGGCCAAGCCATCACCGTAAGTCATCATGAACGGCTCATTACCAACATACTGCCTTATGCGCCTGATACGACCACCGGTTTGAGTCTCTGTTCCCGTGTTGACCAGAGTTACTTTCCAGGGTTCAGCCATGCTGGTGTGGATAATTTTGCGGCTTTGGTCGCTAAAATCAAAAGTGACGTCCGATTCGTGAAGAAAATAATTGGCAAAATATTCTTTGATTTGATATCCCTTATATCCAAGGCAGATAACAAAGTCATTAAAACCGTAAAAGGAATAGATCTTCATGATATGCCAGAGGATCGGTTTTTCGCCAATTTCCACCATTGGCTTTGGCTTAATAGCCGATTCTTCCCCGATTCTTGTCCCATAACCGCCCGCAAGAATTACAACTTTCATTTGACCCCTCCTGACTTATTATACCTTGATTTATAGAGCTGTAGAACTACCCTATTTGGCCAGCCAACATGACGGTTTATCCCCAGCTTGGCTACCAAGGTCTGATCGTACGGGACATATTTCAATTGCCGCTGAAGCAGATACCTATTTCGCAGAATTGCCAGGAACTTTTTTGGGTAACCCAGAGGGAAAGCCCGGTCGTCCTGAATCTGGGCAACAAACCAGAGCCGATTCGCGTTGGCCAACTCACTTTCGGCCAGTTGCTGGCCTTGCAAATCATAAACAAGAAATTTTTGGCAGCGATTCCCATTAAGATAATATTGGAGCAGCCGGCCAACAACATGATGGTTTGTCCCTACAACAATATCACCGGTTTGATAGTTGGCGGCAATTTCCCCGGCAATTAACCGCCAAGGCTCGATTTGATTGGCATTATGATATTCTTGCAGCAAATAATAGTTTCTTGTTGCCCCCAGAAAGCCTAGCGAGAGAATAGTCAGCATCATTATTGTCATTAAGGCGTTATTAAATGAATTCAGTACCCGGCTATAGAGCAGGATTAAAAATGGCAAACATATGATTAAATATTTTGGCAGGGTCGCCTTGATCAAGAAAGCTGCCAAGAGCAGCGGGACAACCAGCATAAATAAACAAAAAATATTCCTTTTATCTTGTAAAAGCTTTGGCGTGGAAATCAACACAACAAACAAGAAGAGTCCCATCGGTAAAATCAGCAACCAGTTCCAGGGTGCGACTGTTTCTCCCAAATTAAGCACAAAGAGATACAAAGGCAGCTTTAAATACCAAGGAAAGGAAGCAAAAGCCATATCGGAAGTCTGCCCGACCACATTACCAATATTAGATAATATCAAGGGGAGGTAAAAAGGTAAGGCCAGGAAAAGTGAGGCCAGAGTAGCGCCGGCTGTCCAAAACAATTTTCTGTTTTTAGTAGTCAAATATGCCATGGCCACCCAGACAAACTGCGCGCCAATCAGGAGAACGGCAAATAGATGGGTATATAAAAACAGCGTTGTCGCAGTTAAATACAGTAAAACTTTCTTGCCGGACACCTCCTGCTCAACGGCAAGGCTGTAAAAGAAATACGTAGAAACGATTGATAACATAAGCAATAAGCCGTAGAGTCGGATCTCTTGTGAATGCATAATAGCCAAAGGTGACAGAGCCAATAAATACACGCTGATCAGGCTGAGTTTTGTTTGATTAAAGATTTTCTGGCTTAACAGATACATTAAAGGCAGAGTCAGCGTGCCGAGGAGGATGGAGAGAAGCCGCAGGCCAAATTCACTCGTCCCCATCAGTTTGATCCAGGCTGATAAGAGCATAAAATAAACCGGCAGGTGAGTATCAGCAATCAGAGCTGCAAAATAATTCATTGGAGCAACCAACAACAGCTGCGCTAAATACCAACTATGGGCTTCGTCCCCCCACAAACTGCGAAAGGTGGGCTGATATAATCTGATGGCGCCGCCAAGCAGCAAAATGGCCAGCAGCACCAGCCATTTTTTCTCCTTAAATAAATTCATCCGCCGATCCCTTCCCATAACGCCCAAAGAAAAAGTCACTAACCGCTTTCGCGGTCGCCTTGATCGCCAATTTGTCCTGATTTTTAAATGAGATTAAAAAGGAATAGACAGGAAAAGTCAGGAGATTTAACAACAATGAAAACCACCACTTCCTTTTGCGGAAAAACAACAAATTATTTCGAGTGCGAAAGTAAGTATAAAAAGCGGAATATTTGCCGCCGGCAGAGACGGCGAATTTATGGAATATTTTGGCTTTCGGGATGACCCCAATAGAAAAACCGGCCTGTTTAGCCCGACAGCACCAGTCGACATCTTCATAACCATGGTAGTAATCCTCATCCAGCAAACCGATTGCTTCAAAAACCTGCCTCCCGGCCAATAGGCAACAGCCGGAGATCCAAGCGGTCGGGAATGGCATAGTCATATCGGAATTATCCAGGGCATAATAGTTGATATGGGTTGGCTTGTTAAGGACAGGCAGAAAACCCCCGCCATTGAACCAGACACGTTCCGGCTGGTCATAAACCATGATTTTGGGAGAAGAGATATCAAAGGGGGTCCGGTCAAGTTCGAAAATTGCCGTTGATTCCACAATCGTATCATTATTCAACAGCATGATCCGCTCTGCCCCGCTTGCCAAGGCCGCTTTGATGCCAACATTATTGCCGGCAGCAAAGCCCAGGTTGGTTTTGTTTTTTATCAGATTTACCTGGGGAAATTCCTTGATCAGGAGCTCCGCTGAACCGTCCACTGAACCATTATCGACCAAAAGGACCTGATACCGGGCGGAAGAACCTTCCAGTAAAGATTTTAAGCACGCCCGTGTCACGGCGAGCTGATTCCAATGCAGGACGATAATCGTAAGTTTAAAGTTTTTCATTTACCTTGTTGGACATATTTTGGATGAAATCCCTGATGAAACCATACTCCCGATAGCTGGAAATCGCTACATAGGTCAGAGCAAATATAAACATCGTCACAACTGACTGCCAGGCTGTCGACTGGATATTACATGCCCTGGCCACCACCCAGGCAAAAGCCGCGGCAAGGATTGTCACCAGAAAAGGCCTGACAAAAAAAGGCATTAAACTTGTTTTCAATACCTTGCCGGCAAAATATAGCGCAATGGTCCCGGCAGATATTTCGGCCATAATTGTGGCAATTGCCGCCCCAATAAAACTATATGGCGGGATTAGCAGAAAATTTAAAACCACATTGACTAGTGCGCCAACCATTACCGCCGCCAAAAACTGATTATACAAACCGGCTGGAACAAGGATTAATATCCCGTAAGTACTCCCTACGGCAATCGGGATCAAAATCCAGATCAGGAGCTGCAAAGCCAAACTGGCCGGCTGGTAGGCCGCACCAAAGAGCAGCTTAATAATAAGCGGGGCGGCAATAAATGTCCCCATGACAAGGGGGAAAACGACCAACATGGTTAACCGGAAATATTTGGTTATGAATCCCGCCGCCAGGTTTTTATCTTTTGCCAGGTTTGTTGTCGAGACTGGAATGGCGGTTGATTGCCAGAGAGAAAACAGACCGACCAGCACAAAAAACACCTGATAAGCCGCGTTATAGTAGCCGACAACCTCCGCACTATCCATAAAACCCAGCATGATTGTATCCAAATTGGTGTAGACCTGGATAAGAATCATTGAAGCTCCCAAAGGTACAGCTTGCCACCAATAGTGGAGCCATTTTTTTGGCGTCAGGCCGATTGGTTGATCTTTTGGTGATACGTTTATAATCAAAAGAACAAACAGGCCGGCTAAAACAAGACTGGGGATAAATTTCATTAACGGCACCAGCAGGAGATCGGCCGGACCATGGACAAAGATGGCCGTTAAGGTTAAGACCGACAGGGAAAACAAGACCCGGTGCCAGGCAATATATTTCATTGTCTCCAAACCTTGAAATGCCCAATCAGTATTCAAAGCCCGTCCGAAGACAAACAAAAAGGCCAGGATAAATAAGCCTTTTATTTCCCAACTTTGTGGCGTCAAGATAACCAGCAAAACAGCCAAGGCAAAGACCACGACAGCAATAATAAAGCGGACCAGCAAGATGTTGACCGCCAGGCTGCCGGCAGCCTCCCGCCGGCGGGCTATCTCCCTGGTCCCTAACAGGGAAAGGCCGGAATCCACAAATAAAATAAGATAGCTTAAAAAAGCCAGGACAAAATTCAAAATGCCAAAAGCCGCCACTCCCAGCACCCTGGCCAAGTACATCACTAAGGCAAAATTGGCCAAGCCGCTGATCGTTGTTCCGACTATTAACCAGGAAAAGTTGCGGGCAATTCTCTGCGTAATATTTTCGCTCATTAAACCAGCCTCAACATCATTTTATAGAGCCGTTCATAATTGGCTTTAAATATTTTGGCGACAAACGGCGGCAGAGGAATGACTGCCAATAAGAAGAAAAACCATTTCGGCAAATCAGAGATCATGGCAAAATACCGCGAATATTCCGCATAAATGGAGTAATTATAATATCCCAGTAATTTAGAAATTATTAACCCCTTAAAACCAAAAAGCCGACTTTTTACCCCATGGACCTTGATACAGGCCTTTTTGGCTGTTTGCGAATAAACCTCCGGCAGGGCCATAACCTGGTCATGCCATTTTCGGCCAAAAATTGCAAAAGCCTCTTGATACCAGGCGGGAACGCTGAAATTTGCGTTATTAACCAGCGGTTTTGCAACATAATATACTGGCTCAACGGCTCTGGCCAGATAGTCAAAAACAACACTGAACTGTAAAAAATTAGTCTGATAATAACGGGCAAAGTTTCCCTGGGAAATAAGCTGCCGGCTAAATATCAGACAGCTCAACCAGGTCATGTGCCAACCTAACTTGGCCAAGAGTTCATTGCGATCGGTCAATTCACCAGCCGCCAACGTTTTGACCCGGCCATTTATCCCCCGCCTCTCTTTTCTGCCGCCGTTGACCACAATCATGGCGGGCTGTCGAGCCTGAATTATTTTCATAACCTCTTCAACGGCCTCAGGGGCTAACCGGTCATCATCACTACATAGCCAGGCATAGGCGGTCGACGACATTTTCAGGACTTTTTCAAAATTCCTGTCCGGGCCGATATTGTCATTATTTTTTTCATAGCTGATTAAGGGGTAAATTGCCTGATATTTGGCAACGACAAGCGAGGTGTCATCTGTCGAGGCGTTGTCAGATATATAAATGGGGATTTGGAACTTTCTGGCTTGAGAAACCAGGTTTTCAAGGCAAGCGTCCAAATAAGCCGCCCGATTGTAGGTGGGGACGCAAAAAGCCAACTCGGCTTCTGACACTATTTACCCCCCTATAATCCGGAGAAATTTTCTTTTACCGACTCTGAGCAAACGTTCAACGGATATTTCCAGATTACATTTTTCATCACTGATAGCTTCTTCATCAACCGATACCCCCCCCTGCTGGATCAGCCTCTTGGCTTCGCTTCGCGAGGAGGCAAACTGAGCGGACAGAAGTAAATCAATAATATTTATTTTTGTTTCCCTCAATTTTAGCTTATCGATCTGGTCAGGAGTTTTTCCTTCCTTAAAGATCGATTCAAATTCATCCTTAGCCTGGCGGGCAGTTTCCTGGTTGTAAAATCGCTCTACCAAGATACTCGCCAAGCGCATTTTCGCCTCTTTGGGATGCATCAATTTGACCTCATCCAACGAAATATCCGTCAAGAGCTCATAATATTTGAGCATCAGCAAATCAGAAATAGACATGGTTTTGCCAAAAATTTCCGCCGGGGGCTCTGTTACCCCAATATAATTATTAAGGGATTTGCTCATTTTTTGCACCCCATCGGTCCCTTCCAGCAAAGGCAGGGTGATGATTGCCTGCGGCTCCTGCCCCCATTCCCGCTGCAGTTCACGGCCGACCAGCATATTAAATTTTTGATCGGTGCCGCCCACTTCAACATCCGCTTTTAACTCCACTGAATCATAACCCTGGAATAACGGATACAAAAACTCATGGATGGAAATGGCCGTTTCCGATTTGTAACGCTTGGCAAAATCGTCCCTTTCCAACATACGGGCAACAGTGTGCTTGGCGGCCAGCGCAACGATATCTGCGGCCTTCAGCTGGCTTAGCCAGTGGCTATTGTAAACAATCTTGGTTTTTTTCTTGTCTAATATTTTAAAAGCCTGTTCCTGGTAGGTTTTGGCATTTTGTGCTATTTGCTCGCGGGTCAGCGGTTTTCTGGTTTCCGATTTTCCCGTCGGGTCACCAATCATGGCGGTAAAATCACCGATCAAAAAGATTACCTCGTGTCCCAGCTCCTGCAATTGGCGCAGCTTATTAAGCACTACTGTATGCCCCAGGTGGATATCAGGGGCCGATGGATCAGCCCCGAATTTGATGCGCAATGGCCGTTTGGCCTGGAGTTTTTTGATTAATTCCGCTTCCGGTATCAATTCAACTGTCCCGCGTTTGATGATCGCCAGTTGTTCGTTCATCTGGCACCAATCTCCTCGAGCGCTTGACGGACCGTTTTAAGGGGGACATCATCTCGGATGATAACCTTCCCTATCTTCTCTGGCAAAACAAACCGGAGGCGTCCGGTGGTCGCCTTTTTGTCAATTTCCATGGCACTGATTAGTTTTTTAGCCGATAAGCGTTTAATTTCAACCGGCAAGCCAAGCTTGTCCAGCAAGTTTTTCACCCTAATAACAACTGTCTCTGACACGCTGCCCAGCTTATGGGCCAAGACGGTTGCAGCCACCATGCCTATGGCCACCGCCTCACCGTGGTTATATTCATCGTAAGAGGTCAAGGTTTCCAGGGCATGGCCGATCGTATGGCCGAAATTGAGGATCATCCTCAACCCTGCCTCTGTCTCGTCTTTTTCAACCACCGCCGCCTTGATTTTGGCCGACTCGGTAACGATAGTCTGCCAGAGCTTGAGCGCCCCCTTGACCAGCTGCGGGTCTTCAAAAGCTTTGGTATTAAGGTGATGGGCGTTTTCTTCGAGGAAAACAAAAAATGCTTCGTCCTTGATTACTCCATACTTGACGACTTCTGCCAGACCGGTCCGTAATTCTCTGGCCGGCAACGTGGTCAAGGTCTTAACATCGATACAGACAAGTTTCGGCTGCCAAAAGGCGCCAATCATATTTTTACATTTTGGGTGATTGATGCCTGTTTTCCCGCCAATAGCTGAATCAACCTGCGCCAAAAGCGTTGTTGGGACCTGAATATAATTGACTCCCCGCATGTAAGATGCCGCCACGTAACCGGCGAGATCTCCAATCACCCCACCACCCAGGGCAATGACCAGACAGTCCCGGTGAGCCCCATATTTGGCCAACTCATCAAAAATACGTGAACATTCCTTAATATTTTTATATCGTTCGCCACGCGGCACTTCGATCACCTTGGTTCGGTGACGTAACCCCTTAAGCACCTGCTGCCCATATAAATCGTTGACCAAAGGATCTGTGATCAGAATAATTTCTTTGCCCCAGCCCTGTTCCTCAATCAATTTCCCCAAATCGTTGAGATTTTCTATCCCGACAATTATTTCGTAGCTTCTTTTATCCAGATCTACCTTGATTTTAGCCATTTTATGATCGCCTCCGTTACCTGATCAGGGGTCAGATGGGTTGTTTCAATGCTGTAATCCGCTGCCGCCGTATACGCTGAATGCCGATCGGCCAAACGTTTTTCTATTTCCTGCCTAGGATTATCCACCTGTAAGAGCGGCCGATGTGTCGCCATTTTGGTCCGTTGATGAATGGCCTCAACCGAGGCATTTAATAAAATCACCGGCCCAAGTTTTTTCAGTAATTCAACATTTTCCAGGCGCAGGACAACCCCACCACCTGTAGCCAGGATCTGTTTTTCGCTGCCCTGCAGGGAACGCAAAACCTCTGTCTCCAAATCGCGAAAATATGTTTCACCATCCCGCTGAAAGATTTCGCTAATTGTCCGCTGGCTGGTTTTTTCGATCAAATCATCGGAATCGTGGAACTCAAAACCCAACCGTTCGGCCAGTTTGCGGCCGACGGTTGTCTTGCCCGAACCCATAAATCCAATTAATACAATATTCATAAAACTATATGGCCCCGGCGGGAGTCGAACTCGCGACCAACGGTTTAGGAAACCGCTGCTCTATCCATCTGAGCTACGGGGCCAGATATTTTTTTATTGCTTTCGAAATCAGGGCACGCAAATCAAGGATCTTTTTGACAAACTTTGGCGACCAGCAACTCAAGCCCAGCAAATCATAAGTAACTAAGACTTGTCCGTCACACTCTTTTCCCGAGCCGATACCAATTGTTGGTATTTTAACAGCTTTTGTCACTTTTTGGGCTAATTTTGGCTCAACTAACTCTAAAACCAGGGCAAAAACACCGGCCTGTTCTAATTGCCTGGCTTGCTCAACTATGGTTTCGGAACGTTGCAATCCAGGCTTGGCCGAGCTTTGGGGCAAATAGCCTAAATGGCCCATGACCGGAATTCCAGCCCGAATAATTTGCTTGATCAAACGGAGATCCCTGGTCCCTTCAATTTTTACCGCTTGTGCACCGGCGGCCACCAAACGGCGGGCATTCTTGAGGGAAGCAGCTCGATAAGGAACATCTGATACCAACATTGCCCGCTTGACCCCTTGCGCCACCGCCCGTGTATGGTGGATCATGTCGGCCATCGACACCCTGTGGGTATCCTGATGGCCTAGGATGACGTTTCCCAGTGAATCGCCCACTAAAATGATTTCAACCCCCGCTTCGTCCAATATATTGGCCAATGGACAATCATACGCGGTCAGCATGATCAGCTTATGGCGAGCAGCCTTTTTAGCCTTATATAATTTATTTAGGTTCTTTTCCATAAACGGAATGTTTGTTTCCCCTTATCCACTTTAAATAAGGCAAACAGCTTTTCTTCAAGCAGGTCCTTGGTCAAATATCTGGTCAATAGACCGTTTTCGGCAATGGAGATAATGCCGGTTTTTTCGGAAACAACAATGGCCAAGGCGTCAGTTATTTCGGTAATACCGACAGCTGCCCGGTGCCTGGTGCCAAGACGTTTATCTAACAGCCGGCTCTCCGAAATTGGCAACAGGGAGCTGGCCGCGGCTATCCTTTCACCCTGAAAAATGACCGCGCCGTCATGCAACGGCGAATGTGGATTAAAGATTGAGAGTATCAGTTCTGTCGACACGGCCGAATCAAGCCGCACTCCTGACTCCAAATATTCATTTAACCCGGTGACCCGTTCTAAAATGATCAAGGCGCCGATTTTTTCTTCTGACATCTGTTCGACTGCTCGGACCAAATGTCGAATATATAACACCCCTTGAGGAGTGGCCGTCATGCCAATGGCGCTTAAAAATCGGCCGCGGCCAAAACGTTCCAACATACGGCGCAGCTCCGGCTGAAATAACACGATCAGCATAATGGCGATAATGGCGGCAAACCGGTCAAATAACCAATTAATAGTGTACAAGCCAAAAAACCGGCCGATCACATAAAGGAGAATAATCAACAAAAAGCCGCGGATCAATGACAACGCTTTGGTCCCTTGTAACCAGGCCAAAATGTAGTAAAAGATTATCGCGACGATCGCAATATCCAGTCCGTCGGTCCAGCGAAGATCAGAAAATGTCATTACGGATTAGGTCCTCGTAGCTTTCGCGTTTGACCAGCAATTTAGACCCGCCTTGATTGACCAGGACCATAGCTGGCCGGGGAACACGGTTATAATTTGAGGCCATTGAATAATTATAGGCCCCAGTACAAGAAACCATTAGGAGGTCCCCAACATTGAGTCGCGGCATTTTAACATCTCGAACCAACATATCCCCCGATTCGCAATACCGGCCGGCGACAGTCACAACCTCTGCAGGTTGGGCCAGGGCTTGCGTTGCTTGAAAAACTTCATATTGGGCCTCGTACAAAATCGGTCTGGGGTTATCGGCCATCCCGCCATCAACAATGGCATAGGTGCGAATTCCAGGGATTTTTTTTACCGCGCCAACTGTATAAAGGGTTACTCCTGCTTGCCCAACTATCGAGCGCCCAGGTTCCAGCGTTAACTTAGCGGTAGTTTTACCCTTGAGAATCGCGCCAATCTTCTGCGCAAAGTCGCTAATTTGCGGAGCAGATTGATCAGGCAGATATGATATGCCAATCCCTCCACCTAGGCCGATCACTTGAGTCCCGTGTTTCAAGGTCAAATCTAACAGCAGCTTTACTTCCTCAATAAACGGGGTGATATCCAGAATTTGTGAACCAATATGAGAGTGAAAGCCAACCAGTTTAAGCTGTTTCATTGCCTTAACCTGCAGGATAAAATCGTCCAGCATATCGAGCGGCACTCCAAATTTTGAATCGATTTTGCCGGTCTGGATAAAATCATGAGTATGGGCTTCGATCCCCGGATTGATTCTGATCATAATCTCTACCTGTTGGCCCAAACCAGCCGCCAGATTTTCAATATTCTGCAGTTCAGCCAGGTTATCAACCATAAAATAGCCGACCTTCGCCTTGATCCCCTCTTCTATTTCCTTAAGAGTTTTGTTATTCCCATGAAAGTAAATCTTTTTTGGGTCTGCCCCAGCCTTCAAGACTGTAAATAATTCTCCGCCGGAAGAGACATCAAACCCCAGGCCTTCATCAGAGGCAATTTTTGCCACCCCTAGGGTACAGAGGGCCTTACTGGCAAAAGCAATTTCGCTATTGGGATAAGCTTGATGAAAAGAGTCGACATAGGCACGGCATTGATTGCGCAATGTCACTTCGTCCAATACATAGAGAGGCGTCCCGTATTGTCGGGCCAAATCAGCTACATCAACGCCGCCGATTTCATAATGCCCATTGTTTCTTATTTTAGCTGAAGCTGGCAGGCTCATTTTTTCCCCTTAAGCAGTTTGTATTCCAGCGAATCGACCAGGGCCAAATATGAGGCTTCAACCACATTGGTCGACACCCCGACGGTCCCCCAACAGGTGTCATCATCACACGATTCAATAATTACTCTGACCCTGGCAGCCGTTCCCGCTTTGGAATCAAGGACACGCACTTTATAGTCCGTTAATTTAACCGCCTTGATCTGCGGGTATTGCTTTTCTAGAACCTTTCTTAGGGCGGCATCCAGGGCATTGATTGGCCCGTCGCCAACGGCCTTACTTTCATATTTTTTCTGGCCGACTTTTATCTTCATTTTTGCTTTGACCACAAAGTTTTCAGCGGTCTTTTGGATGATCTCGATTGAATACTTATCTAATTCAAAAAACGGTTTATACAGTCCCATGGTCCGTTTTAGCAACAATTCAAAGCTGGCCTCGCCCTCTTCAAACTGATAGCCTTCTAATTCCAGGCGCTTTAATTGGCCGATTAGGGCTTTTGTTTCTGGCGAACTTTTTTCCAGGTCAACGCCATAATCTTTGGCTTTATAGACCAAATTAGAGATACCAGAAAGTTCGGAAACAGTCACCCGGCGAACATTACCAACCATGACCGGATCGACGTGTTCATAGGTCCCGGGATGTTTCATAATCGCGGAAACATGTATGCCCCCTTTGTGGGCAAAGGCCGATCGCCCGACAAATGGCTGGTGAGCAGATTGCGGCAAATTGGCAATCTCGGCAACATGGCGCGATAGTTCGGTCAATTCCCGCAATTTATCTTGGGTGACACAGTCAATTTTCAGCTTGAGCTGGATTATCGGGATAATTGAACAGAGGTTGGCATTCCCGCAGCGTTCGCCATAACCATTGATTGTCCCCTGGACATGGGTACAACCGCATTTAACCGCCATGCCGGAAACTGACACCGCACATTCCGAATCGTTATGCGCATGAATACCCAGCGGCGGCTTAAATTTGCCGGCAATATCCTTCAGGACATCCTGGACCTGGAAAGCCAATGAGCCGCCATTCGTATCACACAGGCAAAGGACATCGGCCCCCGCCTCTTCAGCGACTTGCAAACAGCGCAGGGCATAAGCAGGATTGGCTCGATAACCGTCAAAAAAATGCTCGGCGTCAAAAACAACCTCTTTCCCGTGTTGTTTGGCATAGGCAATGGTCTCTCGTATCATAGCCAGATTTTCATCCAGCGAAATTTTTAAAGCATCGGTCACGTGAAAATCCCAGCTTTTGCCAAAAATAGACACAACCGGCGTCCCGGCAGCTAACAGAGTCAAAATATTTTTATCTTCGCTGACCGCAATTCCCGGACGTCGGGTTGATGAAAAGGCGACTAATTTAGCATTTTTCAACTGAACAGACCGCATCCTGTTGAAAAATTCAACATCCTTTGGGTTGCTCCCAGGCCACCCTCCTTCAATATAGTGGATACCGAAATCGTCAAGCAGCTTAACGATCTTGATTTTGTCTTCAACCGAGAAGGAAATCCCTTCGGTTTGGGCCCCATCTCGCAAGGTGGTATCAAATAATTTTAGTGACATAAATATTGACGATTATATCATATTTATTTAAGGAAAAGGACAGACAAAGGATTGACACAACCCTTGACGCTTTCTTTACGATATGTTAAACTAGCAACCATGTTTAAGCCGGAATATCGGATCACACCCTATTTGCTCAATTTAATCGATGAGGCAAGCTATTTGCGCTCTTGGATTGATCACACCCCTTTGCGAGTCTCTTGGCTGCCGGTATTGCAAAAAGAAGCCAGGGCGCAAATTGCCCATTCTTCAACTTACATAGAAGGCAATCCCTTAACCTTGCATCAGGTAAAAGCTATCGATCGGGGAGAAAAGATTGCTGCCTATAATCAGCATGAAAAAGAGGTCAGCAATTACCTGAAAGCCATGCGCTGGATCAGCAGCAATAAAGAAAAACCGATTAACGAAGAAAGCTTATTGCAGCTACACAAGATCATTACAGATGGCTTGATTGTTGAAACCAAACAAGGCCGTTACAAGGAAAAACAGAATTACGTAATGGATGAAAAGGGGATCAAATGCTACACCCCACCCTCTCCCAGGGAAACGCCCTCTTTGGTCCGGGAATTGCTTGATTGGCTGAATTCCCCCGAAACCCAGCAATTGCATACCGTTTTAACCAGCGCAATATTCCATCACCGTTTGGTGTCAATTCATCCATTTTCTGACGGCAACGGCCGGTTGGCCAGGGCCATCTGCACCTTTATTCTCTATAAGCGCGATTTTGACCTGCATAATATTTTCAGCCTGGACGCATACTTTGCCGATGACCTGCGGCGTTATTATCAAAAAATTATTCAAGCCCGTGAATTGGACGACAATTTAACCTACTGGATTGAATATGTGGCCGAAGGCGTTAAGCAAACACTTAAAGATACCCGCCAGCGCATCGAGGATTTGCAGGTGACAGCCAATTACCAGATCCAGCTCTCTCCCAGACAGGAGGAAGCCTTAAGGATTTTACGTGACACGCATTTTGTCCGGGCCTCAGAATTCCCAAAAACGCTCAAGGTTACCAGGGCCCGCTTGAACCAGATTTTGACCCCCTTAATCAAGGGCGGTTTGGTAAAAAAAGAAGGGGCCAGCCGCGCCACCATTTACAAGCTTCATATCCATTAAGCAGCCCTTAATTGATTTCGTGGCCATTCCCTGCTAGTATTTTTCCAGATGGAGCTTTTCAGCAACGATACCGACCTCACTACACTTAGCTACCAGGAAATTGAAAAACTGGCGCAAACCTGCACCAAATGTCAATTGGCTAAAGGCAGAACCAAGGTTGTTTTTGGCCACGGTCCCATCCCCTGCAACCTGATGCTGATCGGTGAAGCCCCGGGCGCCGAAGAAGATCTGCAGGGACTCCCGTTTATCGGCCGGGCTGGCCAATTACTGACCCAAATTTTGGCTTCCGTCGGGATCAAAAGACCCGACGACATTTATATTGCCAACACTGTTAAATGCCGACCACCTGACAATCGGGCTCCCCTGCCCAAAGAACAGGCAGCCTGCGCCCCATATTTACAGGCACAAATCCGCCTGGTTCAGCCCAAAATTATTCTTCTGGCCGGATCACCAGCTGTAAAAGCCATCCTTAAAAGTGACGAGCCAATTACCGGCTTAAGAGGAAAATGGTTAAAGCTGCCCGGGACAGATATTGCGGTCATGCCGCTTTTTCATCCTGCCTACCTGTTGCGTAACCCGTCAAAAGAAAAGGGAAAACCAAAGTGGTTGACCTGGCAGGACATTCAAGAAGTCAAAAATGCCCTTGATTATTATCGACAAGTAGACCAGGTAAAGACAGAACCATGAAGAGCGCTCCCTCACCGGTCTATTTTTCCTCTGACCTGAAGGCGGCGGCAGAACTCTGTCAGGCGGCCGGCTTGGGCAAAATCATTAATCAGGGGGATTTTGTCGCTCTCAAAATCCATTTTGGCGAGCGGGGAAACACTGGCTATATCAGGCCAGAACTGCTGAAAAGCACCATAGCCTGGATAAAACAATTAGGCGGCCGGCCGTTTTGGCTTGATGCTAATACGCTCTACAAGGGCAGCCGCAGCGATGCCCTGGCCCACCAGCAAACAGCTGCGGACCATGGATTTACGCCAGGGAAAACCGGCGCCCCGGTTTTGATTGCCGATGGATTAACTGGCAGAAATTCTCGCGACATAACTGTCGCTTATAAACATTTCAATAAAATCTCATTAGGGGCCTTAATTTTTGAAGCTGATTCGCTGCTGGCCATAACCCATTTCAAGGGACATGAAGTAACCGGTTTTGGTGGAGTTTTAAAGAATCTTGGGATGGGCCTGGGCAGCCGGGCGGGTAAACAGCAAATGCATGCCGATATCAGGCCGCAGGTTTCCAGCGATCGCTGTCAGGCCTGCGGTCGCTGCCTTAAATGGTGTCCGACCGCCGCCATCAGCTGGGACGACGGACATAAAGCCAGAATTGACCAGCCTAAATGTATTGGTTGCGCTGAATGCGTCGCGGCTTGCCGCTACCAGGCAATTTCTATCAGCTGGGCCGGCACCCCTGATTCAGTCCAGGAAAAGATGGTGGAATATGCCGCGGGAGCCATCTCGCTGCTGCCGCAAAAAATCGGCTATTTGACATTTCTCAACAATATTAATCCCGCCTGTGATTGCTTCCCAACTGACGGCCAGCCGATCGTGGCCGATATTGGCTTGCTGGCTTCTGATGATCCCGTTGCCATTGACCAGGCCGCCATTGACCTGGTCAACCAAAAAGCTGGAAAAGATATTTTTCGGCAGCTTTATCCGGCCGCTGATTGGTCGGTTCAGCTTGATTATGCCGCAGCACTTGGACTAGGTAGTCGACGCTATGAACTTGTGATAAAATAAAAACATGGACTTCATCACTGAAACCTGCAATAAAGCCAAAAAACTCAACAAAACCATTGTTCTGCCGGAGACCGAAGATGCCCGGGTGCTTAAAGCCGCTGAATTAATCACCAAAAGCCGACTGGCAAAAATTATTTTAATCGGGCAGGAAGAGCAGATAAAAAATGTCGCCGGAGCTGGCGATGCCGATTTAAGCCTGGCGACTATTATTGACCCTTACAAACACCCTAAACTTGATAAATATATCCAACTGCTCAAAGAGCGGCGGGCAGCCAAAGGGATGACAATCGAAAAAGCCCGACAGTTACTGACCAAAGAATATCCCTACCTGGCCGCAATGCTGGTCGCCCAAGGCGAAGCTGACGGAATGGTTTCTGGGGCAACCCACTTTACCGCCGATACACTTAGGGCGGTTATTGACTGTATCGGTAAATCCCCTGACCAATCGATTATCTCCAGTTTTTTTGCCATGGTGCTCCAAGATAAACAGTTTGGGGATGATGGGGTTATTTTTTATGCCGATTGCGGCGTGGTCCCCAATCCCTCTGCAGAACAATTGGCCGATATCGCGATACAAACCGCCCAAAGCTATAAAGGCCTGACTGGCAATGAAGCCCGGGTGGCCATGCTCTCTTTCTCAACAAAAACTTCGGCAGTCCATCCCGATGTTGATAAGGTAATCACCGCGACCAAACTGGTCAAGGAAAAACAACCTGGTTTGCTGGTTGATGGCGAATTGCAATTTGATGCGGCGATTATTCCCAGTATTGCCTCTCGCAAGGCCCCGGGCAGCCAGGTGGCCGGCCGGGCCAACGTCCTGATTTTTCCTGACCTGGATGCCGGCAATATCGGTTATAAGATCACGGAAAGGCTGGCTCACGCTCAGGCTTTTGGCCCATTATTACAAGGAGCAGGCAAAGCAGTAAACGACCTCTCACGCGGCTGCAGCGTTGAAGATATAGTAAATATTACGGCAATAACAGCGGTCCAAAGCGCTTAATTACTTTTTATACCACGCGGCCTGAAACTCTTGATAGTCGGCCTGTTTATGCTTTATTTCCTGCCACCATTGAGGATTATTTTTATACCAGTTAATTGTCTCGACAAGCCCTTTTTCGAAATCAAAACGGGGCTGCCAGGCCAAGCGCCTAATTTTTGAACAATCAACAGAATAGCGGCGATCGTGGCCGGGCCGGTCCTTAACCCGTTCGATGGACTCTGCTCCCTTACCCAATTGCTGGAGAATGAAATTTGTCAGCCAGACATTTTCTTTTTCGTTGCCGCCGCCAATATTGTAAACCTCTCCCAACTGGCCTTGATGCAGCGCCACATCAATTCCGGAGCAATGGTCCATGACATGCAACCAATCCCGGACATTTTTCCCGTCACCATAAAGCGGGACCTTTTTCCCTTCCAACAAGTTGGTAATGAACAGCGGGATAACTTTTTCAGGATACTGGTATGGGCCATAGTTGTTTGATGCCCTGGTAATTAGCACCGGCAAATTAAAAGTCTTGAAGTATGCCCTAACAACCAGGTCTCCCCCCGCCTTGGAAGCGGCATAAGGTGAATTTGGTTGCAAAGGTGATTCCTCGTTGAATGAGCCGCTGTTGATGCTGCCATAGACTTCATCGGTGGAAATATGCAGATATCTTTTAACCTGATACTTTTTTACTGCCTCTAATAATGTGTATGTCCCATAAACATCGGTCTGCACAAACGAGCCGGCAGCCATGATTGACCTGTCAACATGGGTTTCCGCCGCGAAATTAACAATCATGCCGGCCGAGCCTAGCTGCTGAACAGCCTTTTCAACCGCCGCCTGGTCACAAATGTCCCCCTGAATAAAGCTGTAACGCGGGTCAGACTGGATGTCGTTTAAATTGGCCAAATTTCCTGCGTAGGTTAATTTATCAAAATTGATAACTGAACAATCCGGATATTTGTCTAGCAGATAGTGGATAAAGTTGCTGCCGATAAAGCCGGCTCCGCCAGTAACTAGATATTTCACAGCTTAACCCTGCCTTCCACCAGCAGAGTGGCTTTTTCCAGGGAATTAAAGGTCCCGGCATCGCTCCACCAGCCGCTTAGCACATCATAGGACAAAGCCCCTTGGCGGGCATAAGCATTATTGACGTCAGTAATTTCCAATTCCCCCCGGCCAGACGGTTTCAGGTTATTGATAATATCAAAAACCTGTTGGTCATAAAAATATATACCGGTCACGGCATAATTGCTTTTTGGTTTTTTGGGCTTTTCTTCGATCCCAACGACCTTCCCCTTCTTTAATTCCACTACGCCAAAACGATCAGGGTCGGCAACCTCTTTGATCAAGATCTTGGCCCCTTCCTTTTGTGTTTGATAGCCTTTGACAAAAGGGATCAATTTATCTTGAAAAATATTATCCCCCAGGATCACGACCATCCTCTCCTGGCCGACAAAGTTTCTGGCCAGATTGAGCGCCTCGGCAATCCCGCCGGCCTTATCCTGGACTTTATAAGTGAATGAGCAATTAAAATCCTTGCCGCTGCCAAGCAGGTTGACTATGTCCCCCATGTGGTCAACCCCGGTCACTATCAGAATTTCTTCAATTCCAGCCTCGACCAGTTTTTCGATCGGATGGTAAATCATCGGTTTACGGCCAACCGGCAAAAGATGTTTATTGGTAACTTTAGTCAGAGGGAAAAGGCGCGAACCCGTACCACCGGCTAAAATTATCCCTTTGATCTTTTTTTTCATATTATCCCTTCTTTAGTAAAAGTTTTTTCTGGATGGCGATCAGTTGCTTGATCCCCTGACCGGCCAATTCCAACAATTGATTAAGGGTTTTGGGAGAAAAAGGTTCTCCCTCGGCTGTCCCCTGGATTTCCACCAGCCGGCCTGATTCGGTCATCACTACATTCATGTCCACCTCAGCCCGAAAATCTTCGCTATAGGGCAGATCAAGCAAGGGCTGGCCATCAACAATGCCAACGCTGGTCGCAGCCAGAAATTCCTTAATTGGATCGTCAGATAATTTGCGCTCTTTTTTTAAATAAGCAATTGCGTCATACAGGGCAACAAAGCTGCCGGTGATAGCCGCGGTCCGGGTTCCCCCGTCTGCTTGTATAACATCGGCATCAATTAAAATAGTTCTCTCCCCCAGCTTAACCGGATCAACAACCGACCGCAGGGCCCGGCCGATTAACCGCTGGATTTCCTGGCTCCGCCCTTTTGGTTTGCCGGTTTCCCGGTAGGAACGCTCTGATGTTGCGCCAGGAATCATAGCATATTCAGCCGTTACCCACCCCTGGCCTGTCCCCCGTTTATGCTCCGGAACTTTCTCCTGGATACAGGCCGTACAAATCACTTTAGTATTGCCCATTTCGATCAGGACAGAACCGGCAGGATACTTCAAATAATGCCGGGTAATCTTGACGGGACGCAATTGTTGGGGTGAACGGCCATCAACTCGTTTCATCTTAGCTGCCCGTTGTCTTGGTCAAGCGGTCACGCCCGGCTTTGACTGTGCGCAAGACTCTGGTGGTGGTGGCTTCGATATTGGCTAACACTTCATCAGCATATTTATCGGCCCCGTCCCTTACTTCTTTGGCCATACGATAAGCCTCTTCAATTATTTCTACGGCCTTCCCTTCCGACCTGGAGCGGCCTTCCATCTCTGGCGCGGCGGCCGCCGGCGTAACCGGAGAGTCAGATATCTCGTTTTCGCCCCGGACAATCGCTTTTTTGGCGAAATCCGTCCCGCCCTGAATAACCAGGCGGATTTTATCGATAGTGGCCAGAACTTTTTCTTCATCAACCACAATTTTTTTTGTGAAAGGGATCTTTGTACTATCAAGAATAAACGACTCCAAAGTATCAAGTAAGCCTAAAATTTCCATATTATTTGACTCCTTTGCTGGTCAGATATTTGGCAACCGGTGCCGGAACCAGGGAAGTGATATCCCCCCCCAGCTTGGCAATTTGTTTTACTAAGCTCGAACTTAAATAAGAAAAATGATAATCGGTCATCAAAAAGATTGTTTCAACATCCGGTGCCATCCGCCGGTTGGTAATGGCCATTTGAAACTCATAATCAAAGTCTGAAACGGCCCGCAACCCTCTGACTACCCCACCAGCTTTTTGCTGCTCCACAAAATCAACCAACAGCCCGTCAAAACTGTCGATATAGACATTTTTCATGCGGCCGGTTGATTGTTTTAACATTTCCAGGCGGTCAGCCAGGGGGAATTGCGCTTGTTTTTCGGGGTTACGAAT
>Ga0208373_1000670_pt1 | contig 55202 bp, 69 predicted proteins | sample RifOxyC2_FD_184036 | JGI IMG/M metagenome (GOLD analysis project Ga0208373, IMG submission 184036) | Soil microbial communities from Rifle, Colorado - Rifle Oxygen_injection C2 (SPAdes) | ecosystem: Environmental > Terrestrial > Deep subsurface > Rock core/Sediment | place: Rifle, Colorado...
TTTTGGTTGGCTTGAGAAATCCCGTCGTCTCTGGAAAAACTGTGAACGAAAACTTTCCACCAGCCTTCAGATGGTCACCCTGACTTTCCTTGTTTTACTGTTGAAAAGATTATAGACAGGCTCTGAGAAGATCATTGCCTGGGCGGGGCAACAGCGAACGGGATTGGCCCCCAAAGGCTATCGACCGGCTATCGAGAAGGAAATGTGTGAGGTTTGCAAAACACATCTGAAGGCGTTACGGCGGCGTAATGTCGTGGCCCTGGGTTCATTCGCTATCAATGACGGTGGCTATCAGTCCGTCGCAGTGCTTGGACACTTTTGTTCCGAGCCACACCTCGACAGCGGGTCTTTCATTTGTGGTTGGGATGTTGACGACGGTCAGTCAGAATATTACTTCCTGTTCGTCGCCATATAGGCCAGCCCCCACCAAGCAAAAAACCGTCGGCGCTCCTCTTGCCGGCGGTTTTTAAAATTGGTTTTGATTTCGAAGATTCTTCGAATCCACGACGGATTATCGAGCGTACTCAATCACCCGCGTCTCGCGGATAAGTGTCACTTTGATTTCGCCGGGGTATTGGAGTTCACCTTCGATTTTGAGGGCAATGTCCTTCGCGAGCTTGTAAGCCGTGAGGTCGTCGATTTTTTCCGGTTGGACGAAAACGCGGATCTCGCGGCCGGCCTGGATGGCGTAGGCTTTCTCCACACCTTCGAAGGAGGTCGCTGTTTTTTCGAGCTCCTCCATTCGCTGGATGAACTGCTCGAGCGACTGCTTGCGAGCTCCGGGTCTGGCGCCACTGACGGCGTCTGCAGCTTTGATGATGGCACCTTCGATCGTGCGAGGCCGATCTTCGTGGTGGGCAATGGACTGGTAGGCAATTTCCTCAGGGAATCCGAACTTCTTCATGATATTGTAACCGATCTCCGGATGGGCTCCCTGCATGTCGTGGTCCACAGCCTTGCCAACGTCATGAAACAGTCCTCCTTTTTTGCAGACGAACACGTCTGCGCCGATCTCCTCGGCAATCATGGCGGAAAGCTGAGCCACTTCGATGGAGTGTTGAAGGACATTTTGACCGTAGCTGGTGCGGTACTTAAGCCGCCCCAGGATAGAAACAAGCTTTGGGTCAATCGAAGAGACGGGAAGACCCAGGGTACAGAGCGCTTCTTCCCCACTTTTTTTAATGTCCATTGCGAGCTGTTTTTTGGCATCATTGACCGCTTCTTCAATGCGTGCGGGCTGAATGCGACCATCCTTGACGAGCATTTCAAGCGCAATTTTGGCGACCTGGCGGCGAATGGGGGAAAAACCGCTGACCGTAATGGCCTCGGGGGTATCATCCACAATAAGCTCGGTGCCAGTTAGCAGTTCCAGGGCCTTGATATTACGTCCCTCCTTTCCGATGATGCGTCCTTTCATCTCGTCCGAAGGAAGTTGAACCGAGGTTGTTGTGGTTTCAATGGCCTGGGCAGAGGCAAAGCGGGTAATGGCCAGCGAGAGGAGTTTACAAGTTTGCTGTTCCAACTCTTCTTCCGTCATCTGTTCAAGTTTCCGAATGCGACTCAACAAGGTTTCCTGATGGTCTTCTTCAATGGAAGTTAAGAGACGCTTGAGAGCCTGTTCTTTGGAAAGACCGGAGATCTCCTGGAGTTTAACGGCTTCTTGTTTTTGTAGCTCCTCGAGCTCCTTTTTCATGTCCTCGGTCTGTTTGGCTTTTTCTTCAAGTTTATTTTTCTTTTCTTCCAATTCTAAAAGTTTTTGGTCAAAAAGTGTTTCCCGTTTTTCAAGACGTTTTTGAGATTCCTGGATTTCTTGCCGGCGAGCTGTTTCCTCCTTTTTGACGTCCTCTATGGCCTTGAGGGATTTTTCTTTTGCCTCAAGAAGGAGTTCCTGTTGTTTTGCTTTGGCGTCTGTAAGCATTTTTTCTGCCCGGACGTCGGCATCACGCATGGTTTTGTGTGCTACGGCGCGACGCAGGGCATAACCGAGGGCGATCCCAATCGCCAGACCGACTATGAGAAGGAGAAGAAAGAAAGGATCAAAAGAAAACATAAAAGCCTTTTCGACGGAAACCGAGAAGGAGGATTGACACGTTAATTCCAGGGGAAAGCGGCATTTTTTCAAGCGTTTTTTTGGATGGTTCAAGACGCTTGTACTAAATCAACGGTTCCGTGGGGAACCGTCAAAACAAAGCGTGGATTGAACAGGAAAAAGAGACGCGAGAAAAAGCGAAGGCATAGGAATCAGTCGGGTCGCCGGTCCTTTCGTTTTCAACCGAAAGATGGATAGAATGAAAAACAAAATCGCCTTTTTATTCTGCCAGAAGAAGGGGGGTTTGGCAAGGGAAGAAACGTGACATTCAATTTTACGCATGTTAGGATAAAAACCTTATGAAACGTCTTCTTTTTTCGTTTTTGAAAAAAAAATGGTGGATGGTTTTGGTTTTGGTCGTGGTTGGAGGCGTGGTTTATGCGGCTGTGGGTCGCAAGCCAAGCCCTCCGCAAATGGTGACGGTCGTTGTCGAACGAGGCGTCTTGCGCCAGAGTGTGGAAGCCACAGGCACGCTTGAGGCCATTGATCGGGTTGATTTGGCCTTTGATACGTCCGGCACGGTTCGTTCTCTTTTTGCAAAGGTAGGCGACGATGTGAAAGCCGGAGATCTTCTGGCAGAGCTTGAAGCGAACGATCTGCGTGCGGCCGTGCAAAGTGCTGGACGTGCGGTTCAGATTGCCCAGGCCAATCTTGCCAAGGCCGAGGCCGGATCCACAACGGAAGCTGTAGAGATCGCGCAAGCCGCGGTCACGGTGGCCGAGGCCGGTGTTTCCGCGGCTGCTGTTTCGTTTGAGAATTCCCAACAAGAAGCGGAAAAAACAAAAACGGTTGCAGACGAGCAGGTGGCAAGCGCCCAAGCGGCTCTGGAAAGTGCCAGCAGTGCTCTTTTAAATGTGCAGTCTAAGGATGTCCAAGCTGAAAAAGAGGCTTGGGAAGATTTCGTCGGCATTCTCCAGACAGCCATGATTTCGGATCGCAGCGATCTGTCAGAGGCAGACGAGGTCTTGGGGATTGATAACGTTTCGGCCAATGATGATTTTGAGGACGTCCTGTCTGCCACGGACGAATCCGTTTTGGTGGCTGCAGAGAATGCCTATGACATTGCAAAAAAGAGCCGGGATGCGGCTGAACCACTCACGTTTGCCCTTACGACGGATGCTTCTTCGTCTTCGATAAATGTGGTCGTTGCTCTTGTAGAAACAGCTTTGGCAGATACGGCCGAGACATTGCTCTACACACGCCAAGCGCTGGATGCTACTGCTGTCAGTACGGCGACGTTTTCTTCCACAGAACTTTCCAATCTGAAGGCTTCGGTTGATACGGCTCGGCAGGATATTCAGAAAAAACAGGATGCCCTTGTCGCACAACTTCAGACGATTGAAACGCTGGTTGTTACGTCCAAAACCCAGGAAGACGCTGCTTCTCGAACGGTGGCAGAAGCTGAGCAGGCTGTCGTGAGCGCTCAAGCCTCCCAATCCAGCTCGATGGTGACCGTTGACGCCGCGGTGCGCTCGGCAGAAGCGGCTTTAGTTTCTCAGCAAGCGGCTCTTGTGCAGGCACAGGCCAATGTGGCCCAGGTGGAGGCGAATCCACGCTCTGTTGATCTTGCTCCGTTGGAAGCGGAAGTTGGGCGGACCCAGTCTGAGTTTGCTGCTGCACAGGCACGGCTTGCAAAAGCGGAAATTCGTTCTCCTATCGATGGCAAAGTGACCGATGTAAAGGTTGAGGAAGGCGAACAGGTCGCTTCTGCCGCGGTTTCTCCCGTGGTCATCGTTCAGGCCACGCAAAAAGCGTTCAAGATTGTGGTTGATGTCCCCGAATCCGATATTGCCAAAGTTTCCGTGGATGATCTTGTGGAAATTACCTTTGATGCTTTCGGTGAAGATACCGTTGTGAAAGGAAGGGTGACGGAGATTGACCCGGCACAAAAAACAGTGGAAGGGGTTGTTTTCTATGAAACAACGGTCCATTTGGATACGACAGACGGATTAGATTTGAAGCCAGGCCTTTCCTCGAATGTAACGATCGTGACCGCGGAGGTGGCGGACGCTCTTATGATTCCCCAGCGGTCCGTTCTTGAGCGTGGAAAGGATAAATATGTCCGAGTTGCACGTCCGGCGGATCTCAATATTTACGACGAACGGACCGTAAAAATCGGCTTGCGGGGGGATGAAGGGCGCGTGCAGGTTCTTAAAGGCCTTTCAGAGGGGGAAACGATCATTGTTTCCATTCGCGATTGACCGTATGGTCTCAAGCAAGGTCCTCATGGAACTTCGCGGCGTCTCAAAGACCTATGTGAACGACGGCGTTGAGACCCCTGTCTTGCACGACGTCACTTTTTCGATGCAAGGAGGCGAGTTCGTGGCACTTATGGGTCCTTCCGGATCCGGCAAGTCCACCCTGATGCACCTACTTGGATTTTTGGATCGTATCACCGGCGGCGCTTATCTCTTTCGTGGAAAGGATGTCTCAGGATTGAGTGATGACGCATTGGCAGCCATGCGCCGCCGGGAAGTCGGATTCGTCTTTCAGGCATTTCATCTCCTTCCAAAATCGACCGTCCTGGACAACGTGATGCTTCCGATGGTTTACGCGGATGTTCCCCGTATTGAACGCCGGACACGGGCACAAAAAGCTTTAGAAGCCGTGGGTCTTAGCCACCGAACGGATCATCTGTCCAATCAGCTTTCCGGCGGGGAACGCCAACGCGTGGCCATCGCCCGAGCTTTGGTCAACGATCCGTCCGTGGTTTTTGCTGACGAACCAACCGGCAACCTTGATTCGAAATCCGGCACGGCTGTGCTTAATCTTTTGCAATCGCTCAATGCCGCTGGGCGTACCATTATTATGGTAACGCATGAGACCGAAGCGGCCGAATACGCTGGGCGAGTCATCCGCATCCGCGATGGTGCTGTTGTTTCTGATACGGTGAATGCAAACCAACGGACAGGGACGTACGAGAAGTAATTATGCGTTTTTCTGATCTCTTTCAAACATCTTCCGCTTCCATTGGGCGTAATAAATCGCGCTCCATTTTGACGATCTTGGGCATCGTGATCGGCATTGCCGCCGTGATTCTCATGCTTTCTATTGGCCAGAGTGCACAAGGGCTCATTCTCAGTCAGGTTACGGATTTGGGTTCAGATTTGATTTTCGTTGAGCCGTCTTCCGGGGACACGGCTTCCAATGGTCCTCCGAATCCGTTTGTGGAGCAGTCTCTTACTATGGATGACGTGAAGGCGTTGGATCGCAGCGAGCTTTTTGCCCAAGTTTCCGCCATGGTTGTTTCCACGTTCGCTGTCAGCCACGATCAGGAGAATAAGTTTACGACTGTGGTCGGTGTAACGGAAGGATATCTTGACGTCTTTCCGGCTGATGTCGCCAAAGGAAGATTTATTGACCGGGCGGATGTTGATGCAAACACACGTGTGGCTGTGCTGGGGAAAGAGATAGCGGAAAATCTTTTTGGGGACCAGGATCCGGTTGGAAAGACCATTAAAATTAAGCAAACGAATTTTCAGGTCGTGGGTGTTTTGGCTGAACAAGGATCCCGTTTTTTTCAGAATTTAGACCTGCGCATTGCCGTCCCTGTTACGACCGGACAGCAGTCGCTTTTTGGAACAGATACCGTGAACTTCGTCGTTGTAAAGGCAAAGGGAGATGTGGATTATGCCAAGGAGGAAATCCGTTGGATTCTGCGGGATCGGCACCACATTGACAATCCTGCCGGTGATCCAACCAAAGACGATTTTTCCGTTACAACGCAAAATGACGCTGTGGAGACCATCGGCGTCATCGGTGGTGTACTGACGATTCTCCTCGCATCCATCGCGGCCATCAGTCTTGTGGTGGGCGGCATCGGCATCATGAATATCATGCTCGTGTCTGTGACCGAGCGCACGCGCGAAATCGGCCTGCGCAAGGCCGTGGGCGCGACCCAAGGCGATGTCTTGCGCCAATTCCTTGTGGAGGCCGTGTTGTTGACGTCTGTCGGTGGCATCATCGGGGTTCTTCTGGGCGTTGGATTTTCTCTTCTTTCCGGCCGCATTATCGCGTCTTATGTCGAGGGATGGGACGCTGTCGTTCCCCTCGATGCCATTTTTATGGGGCTGGCCGTTTCTACGGTCGTGGGGCTTGTTTTCGGTCTTTATCCCGCCCGCCGCGCCGCCCGTCTTGATCCGATTGAAGCGCTAAGATACGAGTGATTTTTTCCATTTTTTTGTTCCTTTGCTTGCACTTTCGTCGAATATGATTCCTCTCTATCATCTCACCACCTTCGGTTGCCAGATGAATAAGTCCGATTCCGAACGGGTCGAGACCGTGCTTCAGGCTATGGGATTCGCGCCAACGGAAGAACGGGATCAGGCGGATCTGATTCTCATCAATACGTGTTCCGTGCGCCAGAGCGCGGAGGATCGGGTGTTCGGGCTTGCGCGAGAGTTCGCGGTCCTTAAAGAGAAAAATCCTCGGCTCATCATAGGGGTGACGGGTTGCATGGCAGGGCGGGATGTCCAGGGAAAGCTCAAGGAAAAGATGCCAACAGCGGATCTCTTTTTTCCTATTTCCGACCTAGCTCAATTACCGCGTTGGATTGCGGAGCTGCGGCCAGAGTTTGTGAACTCCGAGGATTTCCCTGCGGATTATTTGAAGATTCAGCCGAAGTATTCTTCGACGTTTCAAGCATACATCCCCATTCAATCCGGTTGTAATAAGTTCTGTTCTTATTGTGTTGTGCCTTTTAGCCGCGGGCGCGAATACAACCGATCCGTTCGTGAAATTCTGGACGAGATTCGAGCACTGGCTGAAAAGGGTTGCGTGGAGGTAACGCTTTTGGGCCAGACCGTTAACAGCTATAAGGCGCCGGATGCGGAAACATTTTCTCCTTTCAATCCCTATCGAAATTCGTTTGCCGCCTTACTTTGGGAAATCAATCAGATTTCTGGCATTTTGCGCTTGCATTTTACGGCTCCACATCCGGTGCATATGGATGATGAAGTGATCGACGCTCTGGCACTTCCTGCGCATGTGAACTATCTCCATCTTCCCGTTCAGGCTGGGGACGATGAAGTTCTTCGCCGTATGAATCGACGGTATACGCGCGAACAGTATTTGGACATTATCTGTCGCCTTCGAAAACGTCTTCCATCCATTGCGGTGGGGACGGACATTATCGTTGGTTTTTGCGGAGAGACAGAGGAACAATTCGAGCGGACCGTTGATCTGTATAAAGAAGTCGGATTCGATATCAGCTATACGGCTGTGTATTCACCACGCTCTGGGACGCTTGCAGCGAAAGCGTTTCCTGACGATGTGTCGCGTGCGGAAAAGCGCCGACGTTGGAACGTCCTTCAGGAGCTCATGGAGCGCATAGTCCTTGAAAAGAATCAGGCGTACGTTGGGAGGACCGTTTCCGTACTTGTTGAACAGTTTTTGTCCTCTCCTTCCGGAGCGGAGAAGGGGCTGTGTACCGGCCATTCGCGGGAGACAAAGGTTGTTCAGTTTCCGGGAGACCGATCGTTTGTTGGGACGATTCAGGATGTCCGTATTCGGCACGCAAAGGAGTGGGTTTTGACCGGGGAACGAGTTTAGGATTTTTTGAATAATTGCTCTCCTCCTTCCCAAGGGGGAGATTAAAGAGGGGGTTGCCAGCATTCACTTGATCCGTAATAAGTTTATTCATGAAAATTTTTAGCACACGAAAAGACAAACATTTGCGTCGTCGATTAAGAAATGAAATGCCATTGGCAGAACGATGTCTTTGGTTGCCCTTAAAAGAATATCGACAGGATTTTAAATTTCGTCGGCAACAGAGCGTTGGACCTTACATCGTTGATTTCTATTGTCCAAAAGCCAAACTCATTATCGAAGTAGATGGTCCATCTCATACGGAGCCTGGCGCTGAAAAACAAGATGCCTTACGCGATCGATTTATGAAAGAACAAGGTCTTTTTGTTCTTCGCTTTACGAACGAGGAAATCTATCAAAGTTTGGTATCCGTCATCGAAAGAATACATCAATTTTTATCAGCCGGTGGCAACCCCCTGTAGTCCCCCTTGGGAAGGGGGACACGCATTTTATTCCGAGAATCTATGTTTTCCGAATCAAAAAAAATAAAAATTCTCGCCGTTGTCGGGCCGACTGCCAGCGGAAAGACTACATTGGCCATCGCACTTGCCAAACGGTTTAACGGGGAAATTATCGCTGCGGATTCGCGAACGGTCTATCGCGGCATGGATATTGGTACAGCTAAGCCCAAAGGAACGTGGAAGTCCTGTCTCATCGTCGAAGATATCCCGCACTGGGGTATTGATCTCGTTGAGCCGGACGAAGAATTCAATGTTTCGCATTTTCAGGAATATGCGAAAAAGAAAATTCATGAGATTACTGGTCGCGGACGTCTCCCCATGCTCGTGGGCGGTACGGGGCTTTGGGTCGAAGCTGTTGTTGATGCTCTGAACCTTTCAAACGTGCCGCCGGATCTGACGCTGCGGGCCGAATTTGAAACGCGTTCCGTCAACGATCTTTTCACCGAGTACAAACACCTGGATCCGGAGGGGGCTTTGGTTATCGATGACAATAACAAACGACGCCTTGTTCGTGCCCTTGAAGTCTGCCGGATTACTGGCCGTCCATTCTCCTCTCTTCGCCGAAAAGGAGATGCACCTTATAACTGTTTCTGGCTTGCTCCAGACATTTCGAAAGAAGAATTGGACCGCCGCATCGATGTGCGGGTAGATGAAATGGTCGCCCAGGGACTCGTGACGGAAGTCCGTGCCCTGTACGACCGTTTTGGTTGTGATGCTGTTGCTATGTCTGGCATTGGATATCGGCAGATTTGTCGTTTTTTCGAAGATAAATGCACCCTTGCGGAAGCGATTGGGGATATCAAAAAAGACACCCGTCAGTATGCCAAGCGTCAGCTAACATGGTTTCGGCGCAATGAGAGGATTCATTGGGTGAAGGGGAAAGAAGAAGCCGTTATTACAGCACTGGAACTGAAAATATATGATCCATCTCACGGAGGATCAACGGAAAGTCGTTGAGGAAATTTTGTGTAGGCTGATTCCAGAAGCTCGTGTGATTGTTTTTGGTTCTCGCATTTCTGGGAGACAGAAACCGTTTTCGGATCTTGATCTGGCCATTGACACAGGGAAACCATTGTCTCTTTCATCTTTAGCCGAGTTGCGCGATGCCTTCAGCGAATCGAGGTTACCATTCCGTGTTGATCTCGTGGATATAGCGACGCTTTCAGATGAATTTCGTGGCGTGATTTTGCAACAGTTCGAAGTCCTTCAAGATGGGAGAAACTAGGATTAGTTATGTGTTATGAAAATTTGAAGAGAAATTTGTTGATTCTTGTTAAGAATACTTGACATTTTTTCTTTTCTTGGTAGGATTGACCTCGTGCTTTTTTGCACCTTCAGAAACCTGTAGAAAGAGAGCCCGGTGTGGGTTCGGAGGACTTGTAAATGAAAAGAGCGAGAGTGTTTTTGTTGATGACGGCTCTGCTCCTTATGGTGGGAGTGGGGTGTGCCGAAAGGGTTTCTTACGTTCGGGAGAACGATTGGGGCTTCCTGAGGGAAGAGCGGCGGTCTGAGGCGCGGAAACGATACGATCAGGCTCTCGACCCAACGAGTTACTGTTACGATCCGGCATCTCAGAACTATTCCTCTCTCTCGACGTGTGCATTCAACCTCGAGTTGAACCTCTATCGTGCGCGGATTCACGCATTTGCGACCAGTTCGGTCGCCGTGAATCTTTATGATCTCTACTTCCGGCTCACCAAGGTTCCGGACCCGAGGGGCAGCTATGGACCCGACTTCCCGGCCCTCAAGGCGCTCGAAGTGGCCAAACGGTATAATCTCGGCCGAGGCAAGGTGGTTGCGGCAGCAAACATCGCCATCGAGTATCACCTCGATAAAGCCAACTATGGCAACTTCGATGCGAGGCATGCTCTGTTGATCGCCCGTGAGAATGATCTCCCGATCGACGCGGCTTGCGCGGCGGTTCGTGAAGACCCCCTATGGCATCGGATGCTTGGCACCATGGACGGCGAGGAGTGGAGCATGGATATCCTCGATTGGTGCGGGATTCCGGTTTCGGATCACTCTACGCTTCGTCTCCGCCCAGAATCGGCTGGCTACCTGAGAGGGTACCATAGACTGGAGGATCTCTCCGGCTCGCGGCTTTCCAAGTATGTCCAGGCCGAGGCCGACTATTGCAGGTTCGAGGTCAAGTTCTATTGCGGAATAGCCGACATCTCGCAGTGTAAGGTCGATGACGAGCTGGCCTGGGCGAATGTGATGATTTCGTGCACGAGACCAATGCTTCTGGAGGTTGCAACCGCGCCCGATGTGATTTCGAGACACAAGGCTGTCGTGGCCGCCAATAAGGCCTTGGATTGGCAGCTTCAGTGGTGGTCTCAGCGCGCCAGCGAAGGCGATGAGCGAGCCGCGGATTTTGCTTCGGAGATCCGTGGACGGATTGAGGCTCTGAAATCGGAGATATAAGGCTGGTCTTGCCCTGTTTGAGATCTCTATCAGCCTCCGACAAACCGCTCCCGCATGCCGATTCGGCGCGGGTTACTCTGGCGGTAAGTCGGGGGCGTTTTATTTTGTTTCCCCCCTTCGTTCTTGCCGAAATGCTTCCGGAGCGCCAAGGCGTTTTTTAAGTTGAATCAAATAGGATTCAGTCATTTTTCCCGTTCCTTTTTCTAGAACCTTTTCTTCATCAGGAATAGGAAATGGTTCAGCAACATCCTCCATTGAATCCCTTAACATAGGGGGAAAAATTAACGATTTTTTAGCTTAAGGAGTAAGATTTTTTTGATGATTGAGAGTGGTCTAGGGTTTCTCCTCTAATTGTATGAGGAGCAAATTTTGTGCCATCCCAGGATCCGCTTTTCCCTCCGTCTCTTTCATAATCATGCCAATGAAGAATTTGAGGAGTTGCTTTTCACCTGCTTGATAACGTGTTACTTCCTGTTGGTTCTGATTTAGAACGCGTTTTACAGCATCGGAAATGGTCTGTTCATCGGAGATGAGATCAAGTTGTCGGTCTTCCATGATTTGAGAAGGATCTTTGCCGGTTTCAAGCATTTCTGTGAGGACAACGATACCGTTAGAAGTAGAGAGTTTTCCATTCGCGAGCAAAGTGATGAATTCGGCAAAATTTTCCGGATCGATTTTGAGGTTCTCTATCGTGAGGTTCCGTTCGTTCAGGAGTCCTCCGAGTTTGGATGTGAGCCAGCCACTTACGAGTTTGGCGAGTCGCTTACGATTCTGTTCCACTTTTTCCTCCCCGGCCGCCTCAAGGGAAGTAATCCAATCTTCCAATTCAGAAAAGACATGTTCGGCGTAATCCGCAAGCCTGGGATCGTCACACAAGAGCCGTGCATCTACGGAGTCCAGGAGGAATTCATCCATAAAGCGTTCCCGTCGCGCGGCCGGAAGCTCGGAAAGTCGGGCCTTTTCTTCATCTGTTATCGTCGCGAGTTCCAATGGAGGAATATCCGGCTCGGGGAAGTAGCGATAGTCTTCAGCCCCCTCTTTCTCCCGCTGCGGTTCGGTTATCTGTTTGGTATCGTTCCATCCGCGCGTGGAACTTACCACCGGCGGAGTGCCAGCTTCCCAAAGTTTGGTTTGTCGCTGGATTTCATACGCAAGCGCCCGTTCCACAGCTTTAAAAGAATTGATATTTTTGATTTCCGTTTTTGGGTTTAAGGTTTCCTTGAGCGGCAGGCCTTCTTCGTCCACTTCGCGCAAGGAAATGTTGGCATCGCATCGCAGCTGTCCCTTTTCCATGTCTGCGTCTGAAACGCCAAGCGAGCGCGCGATGAGACGCAGTTCTTGAAGGAATGCTTTGGTTTCGTGCGGAGAACGGAAATCGGGTTCGGTCACGACCTCGATGAGTGGAATGCCTGAACGGTTGAAGTCTACGAAGGTTTTTTCAACGTCTCCCTCTGTTGAATGGAATGATTTGGCCGCGTCTTCTTCCAGGTGAACGCGCGTAATACCAATGCGGATACGGGCGCGCTTTCCTCCTGGCGCGTCAACTTCTAAGAATCCCTCACGAGCAATCGGAAGATCGTATTGCGAGATTTGATAACCCTTTGGGAGATCGGGATAAAAATAGTGTTTGCGATCGAATTTTGAAAAAGGGGCAATGGAACACCCGAGGGCCAGACCGGTCCGTACGATCCAGCGCACAGCCTGTTCGTTTGGAACGGGAAGAGCACCGGGTTGTGCCGTACAAACCGGACAGATGTTCGTGTTGGGAGCCACAGCCTCGCGGGCAGGGCAGGAGCAGAACATTTTCGAGGCGGTCTTGAGCTGGAGGTGGATTTCAAGACCGATGACAGGGGAAAGTTTCATAGGTCATGCTGTGCGTTTGAAAATAGGGGTCGTAGAGAAGAGTCGCGATCGCTCTCTATAATGTTTGTCTTTCGGTCACGTGGACAAACGCACGGTATACCAACACTTGGTAGGCAGCAAGCAGAGGGAGAAAAAACAGGTCACCAACGGCGGAAACAACACGGACCCATGGAGAGATGGATTCGTGAAGAAGAACTTCGGGATTCCATCCTTCCAATCCTCCAAGTATTCCAAGGAGGGCCGATTCTGCAAGAAGAAACAAAAGAAAGAGAAAGGCAGGACCGGCCAGGAGCCTCCAGGCGGCTTTCCAGAATCTTCCCTTGACCAATGCTCGGGCTCGAAGAAAGGCATTGAGACCACGTTTTTCTTCCAGAATGGCGGACAAGGGAGCGAATCCAAACCAGACGATGCAAAGAAGGGCTGGAAAAATGAAAAGGAGAAAACCACCCAGTAAGACAGCAGCCAAGAGCAGTTCAACGGTCAAGACGGAAGGAAAGAGAAGCCAAGTTTTTTTTGAAAGCGGGGCAAACGGAAGGGAGGGTGTTTCAAGAAAATGGCGGACAAGGAGTGGAAGGAGAATACCAAGCCAAAAGGCCACAGCGGTCTGGACAAGGGAGAAAAAAAAGATGGCCGCCCTAACCCATCCGCTTGTTTCCGATCCCGTCTGAAACAAGAAGAGGGGGAAATTGGCTGCCAAAAGCCACCCCGAATATCCCAAGAGAATCGTTGCATGCGTCCGCAGGATTGACCAGGCTTCCGTCAAGAGATTTCGGACGGAAGGGAGTTCAAGGGAGGGGTTATCCTGGCGTTTCGGTTCATCCATAGGAACGTTGACTGTCAGGGGTTTGTTTTTGTATCTCTGAGGTTTTCATAAACAATAACATCCGCGGACAGGAAGAGCGGATTGAAGATAATGGCAGCCAAGCCAACGAAGAGTGTTGAGAAAATGCCGGATAGGCGTACGTACAGATCGCTGTTGAGTCCCGCGACCGTGGAAAGCAGAATATCAAGGAGAAAGGCTGCTAGGGCCTGGATGGCAAAGGCTGCGAGAAAGAAGACAAGTTTGGGAAGGAACATGCGTATGGCTGCGGGCCACCATCGGCCACGGATGAGTTCTCGGGAACGCGTGAGGGCCTTTCGTCCTCGACGGCCGTCAAAGAGGACGGCAAAGGGAGCATAGGCATAGAGGACGAGCCAACGGAAGGTTAATAGCAGCGAAGCAGCGACGCCAACAATGAGAAGCAGACCGCCGATCATGGAAACGACTCCGGAAAGCGTCAGCCCCCCCAGGACCACCAGAAGCGATCCCGGAAGGACAAGGAGCCAGGAAGCAAGGAGGACGAGCGCTGTGAGGAATTGTGCTAGCATTACGGACCAGAACACGGAGCGAGATAATTTTGAGAAGGGATGATGGGCAAGGGGTTTGGATCCCTCGTCTTCCCGTTTGAGGACGCGTACGAGGGCGATAAACGTCAAAAGACCTGTCACAGGCGTGAGGAGAAGAGCGTTGGCGATCCAGATGGCGATGGCTGCTTGTTCCACTGGACCAAGCGACTTTTGGGCCAGCAAATCCGAGGCACTTGGGTACAGGGCAAAGGAGACAACACTCACCAACGTGGGGAGGAGGAGCCAGCCGGAAACGGCCAGGAGTTGCGGAAAGCGGGACTTGTAGGTATCCCAGGCGTTGTCGATAATACGACCGATGGAGAGGAGGGAAGAGGAGGAAGAAGATTTTAGGGACATAGAAAATTAGCTGGTAGGGAGCAGGTTGTTGGGTTAAAGAACCCCCCAAGCCCTTTTGGATCTCAGTATAGCAAATTATCCGGTTGTACCGAAATTGCCCCGGTTGGGAGCCGTGATCGTGTCGGTTTCAACAAAAGACGCGATGGCGACCGGAGTGAAAAATCCTTGCGCAATCCGTTCACCATCTTTGAGTTCGTACGGTTCGGATCCGAAGTTATGGAAAGCAAGCGTTATTTCGTCCTCAGGGCCGCAGAAATCCCAATCAAAAACCCCGATCCCATTGGCAAGCCGAATGTGTTTTTTGGCATTCGAAGATCGTGGAGCGATGAGCAGGATATATCCTATCGGCAATTGGATGACCAGGCCTGTTTTAAAGAATTTCGTTTCCCCCGGTTGGATTATTCCACCTTCCGGAACAGCAATGTCAAAGGCAACCGCTCCTGTTGTTTTGTATTCGGGAATCGGTACATCGGATCGCAAGCGTTTAAAAACGACAGGGAGAACGAGATTACTGTCAGACATAGGTCTATTTATTTTGATACCCCCGACGGACGTAGGTTGCGAAGGAGAATCCCTCGTGTTTTTCCTCTCGTAATTTGGACCAGACCGTACAATCAATTTTAGGGAAGGTAACATCTCCTTGCACTTTTTGGTTTACATGGGTGATCTCAAGTACATCACACAAACCGAAGGTTTCCCGGTAAATTTCCGCTCCACCAATCACAAAAATTTTTTCGTCTGCGTGCGTTTCGAGAGCCGTGCTCAAATTTGGATAGACAAGAACGCCTTCCGGTGTCTGATAATCAGGTTGGTGGGTAATAACGATGTTTTTTCGATCAGGTAGGGGCTTACCCAAGCGGGCTAAGATGGATTCGAACGTCTTCCGGCCCATAAGAACCGTATGGCCGACCGTTAAGGATTTAAAATGTCTTAAATCCTTCGGCAGATGCCAGGGAAGCTCGTTATTTTTTCCGATGATACCGTTCGCTGCCACTGCAGCAATAAGAGCGAGCATACGCCGACTAAGTTTCGTGGGACTCGAACCAATTTAAAAATTCGCGGATTTGCCGATGGTATTCCTCCAGGGATTCCACATTGAGGATAGTGTAGTCCGCCATGGCGATCGGCCCACCTTTTGCAATATTTTCAATCTCAGCCACATCGCGGGCGGCCGCGGCTTCACGAGAAAAAGGACGGTTGCGCAAATCTACATCCTTGGCGTCCGTAAATCTTTTTTCTAGTCGTTCGTATCTCAGGCGTGGCGGGGCGTACACGGCCGCGACGATCAGTCGGTTTCCGTACCGTTCTTTTAAGACTTTGTACTCATCCCAACTGTACAAGCCGTCCCCCACGACGTTTCCTTTTTCCAGCAACGCGTCGAATTTTGGGATGTTAAGAATAGCAAAAGCAGCCATGCCATGCTCTTTACGCAACCTTTCTCGGATTTCTCTTTCCAGTGTTTCCGTTGGTTGCAGTTCTTCTTGTTTTATTTTGTCCAAGACAATTTGACCGAATCGAACGTAGCCGAATCCCTGTTTGACCAATTCGTCCGCAAAGGCGCTTTTTCCGCTTCCGCACATGCCGACAATAGCAATGAGTTTATTTTGCACAGTTTTTTAAAAAAGAAGGTTTTTAAGCCTTTGACCATTCGCTGAGGCGATTTTATACTTGGAGCACATTTAACGCAATTTAATGAGCTATTCCTGTGATGGAAAATATCGCCCGAATTAAGCCTTTGGAGGAAAGAACCCCTGACACACAATATCGAGATTTGTTGCGTCGGATTAAGGCCGATGGACAGGGAATGAATACACAACTCGAAGTTGACGCCATCTCCGTAACTGGTGCCACGATGCGTTTCAAATTAGAAAACGGATTTCCCATGATTACCGAACGCAATATGGCCCCGAATATCCGGCCGGCAACGATTTGGCGGCAGGCTATTGGTGAGATCATAGGATTCGTCAATGGCGCCCGTACGTTGAGCCAGCTTGAGAGCTACGGGTGCTACTGGTGGACTCCTTGGGGAACGGAAGAAAAGTGCAAAAAACGCGGATTAGAAACAGGCGATCTTGGGCCGGGTTCTTACGGTGCTGCCTTTCATGATTTCCCCACAGCGGACGGCGGAACCTTCAACCAGTTTCAGAATATCGTGGAGCAGATTAAGGAACTGCCTCATTTGCGAACGCATTTTATTACGCCTTGGATTCCGCAATATACCATCCGCGGCAAGGGAAAGATGCAAAAGGTAGTGGTTTGTCCTTGTCATGGTTGGATTCATTTGCGGGTGCTTGGCGACAAGCTGACGTTGCACATGTTTCAGCGTTCCGGGGACGTTCCTATCGGAGTTCCTTCCAACATGGTTCAGTACGCCGCCCTTCTTATGATGATCGCGCGGGCAACGGGGCTGGTTCCGTACGAGTACGTTCACACGATCTCCGACGCCCACATTTATGTCGATCAGATGGAAGCGGTAGATACTATGCTACAGCGCGAACCCCGCCCGTTTCCGCTTATGAAGATTAATATGCAGAAAACGGATCTGTTCTCCTTCCGAACGGATGATTTTGAATTGACGGAATACAATCCGCATCCCGGCATCAAAGGAATTCCGGTAGCTATTTAATCTGTATGGATAAAAAAAGCTACGTGAATCTGAAACACGCTCGGACAGAAGAACAGGTAAAGGTCATGACGAAAATTCAAAAGGATGGAGTGTGCCCGTTTTGCACGGAACATTTTTTGAAGTACCACCCCAAGCCGATCCTTCACGAAAACGAGTTCTGGTTGGTGACGGAGAATATGAGCCCGTACGAAGGATCGGTGCATCATTTTCTCTTCGTTTGCAAGCGCCATTTCGCCATGCCGACGGAGATGACTAGCCAGGAGAGGATTGCCCTATTCGATTTGGTAAATCTCATGACGGAGGAAAAAGGCATTTTAGGCGGCTCTATTCTGATTCGTTTCGGAGACACGCGATTCACTGGCGCCAGCGTTGATCACTTCCACGCCCATTTGGTGGTGGGCGACATGAATGACGAGGGTAGGGAATCGTTAAAAACAAAGATCGGGTACAAGAGGCCGTGGGGTTGATGCCTGGCCGGACGGAGGGATTAAAAAATGCCCTATTGGGGCTTTTTATCTTGACACTTGGATTTTTTTCTGATAAGTAGTCCAAGGTATTTTTGAAGTGATCGTGTTTAGGAGGGCAAGGTGGCAAACTACATGGGAGATTCTCCCGAGAATGCCCGCAGCTTCGAACAGGCTGAAGAAATGCGGGAAGGGGCCCGAGAGGGACGGTGTGTATTCTGTACCTTGGATCACAAAAAGAATCGCCCGCTCAATAAGCAGGGCGAATTCGATCCTGATGGAAGGGACTGGCCGCTCCTTTGGGTGTGGTTGAACCCTTTTCCTCAGGCACACCACAGGCTTCATCTTCTAATCGTGCCGCGGAGGCACATCAGGAATGAAGACTGGAGTCTGCTCACTCCCGAAGAGTGGTTGCAGATCCTGGACGCCTGGAAATGGGCCCAGGATTTCTACGAGATTCTGGGCGGCGGGTTCGTCTGTCGTTTCGGGGATCGTTCCTACAACGCCGGCACTGTTGGTCATCTGCATTTCCAACTGCAGGTGCCTGACGGATCTGGTCCGGTCAAGGCAACGTTTTTCAAGTCCTACACCATTGTCGATCGAATACGGCGGTGGTGGCGAATGGAACGTGGACGTTTTTTCGCCCTAGTGAAAAGGGTAATCCGAGGCATGGAATGAGAATAAACAAAGGAAAGAAGTGAGGAAATCATGAAGATGGAGAAGATCTATTGAGAAGGCGCAGGAGATATCCGTTGAGGCCTTTGCACAGTATGGAGATGGCCTCGGGAGACTCAGACCTATCGGCGCGGCGGCAAGTACCTTCAGGCGGATTTCTCCTGGGGCAACGAGCCGCTCCACTTTCATTGGCGTGCCGGGTTCCACGTTGAGGAGGTCCTGCGGCGACGTGGTGAGGCGGAGGGCCTCGAGGTTCAGGGACCACTACCAGTACGAGGACGGGACGGTGACTCTGGCCGGAGTAGACGCTCTGAACTGGATCGTCGATCCACCCGATTTCACCGTCGGTGACGGAATCTAGTCCGTCTACCGTACAGAACACAAAGAGCCTGGCACCGTCGTGTGCCAGGCTCGTTTTCTTTTTGGAAACGTTTATTCCGCCACCTGGATAATTTCGACTCCATGGTCCTTCAGAACGCTTTCTCCGTCTAACACGCCGTAACCAACCCGATAATACAGTTTTTTAATGCCGCTTCTAGCCACGAGCTTGGCACACGGCGGGCAGGGGAAGGTCGTGACGTAGAGTTCCGCGCCTTCCAGGGAGATTCCTTTCCTGGCAGCTTGGGCAATGACGTCCGCCTCGCTGTGGATGGAGGTCCCTAATTCCAGGTGCACGCCTTTGTAAAAATTGTTCCGCGGATCGCCGTTGGCGTACGGCGTATGATCGCTTGGAAGATGAATGTTGTGCGTTGCCATGACAATTTCGCCGTCCTTTACAGCCACGCTCCCGATCCTTCTCCACCAGTCGCTGCTTTTTCTCCCTTCCTCGCAGGCAACGGCGATCATCTTTCTATCAAATTCGTCCGAGGAGACTTTCCCGTCCGGATTGACCGGGTTTTCCGTTACGGTGTTATGTTTCTCCCACCGCAGAAAAACGCTGTCCAGAAGAACCTCGTGCTTGGGGAGGTATTCTTCCCACAGTTGAAGCATGACATCTTCCTTGGGCATGAGGATCGGCCGTTTCTCTTGGGCTATTTCTTTTAATCCGTTTTCGTCGAGGATAGCGACAGTTTCAAAGATGTTCCAGCTTTCGACGGCTTTTTTTACGAGATCGGGTTCCAGCTGCCTTATCTCCTTTTGTAAATGGGTGAATTTGGAGATGAGATCCTGCCCCAGGATGAACAGGTCGGCGCCTTCTGCATGCTTTTGGAAGAATTGCCTGTAGCCGTCATGCAAAACCGGTACGTAAGCAAGGATGGCGGTTCTTCTACTCATAACGTCATTTTACGGCGTTTAGGACCTTCTCGATTGTTTCGATAATTTTCGGGGTAAGGGACCTTTCCAATTTTTGAGCCGTACTGATTTGTAAGAGGCGGATTTTGGCGCTCGTGGATGTTGTGGCCTGGGATTCGAGCAACTTGACGTTGTCGCAGTATTTTTTGAGTTCCCGTACGTCCTTCGGGGTGTATTCCTGCCTCTTGGTCGCGATGAGGACGTCTGGCCTTATTATTTTTATCAGGTTCCATTTCGGATCTTTCGCCTGCTTGAGTGTGACAAGATCGACGTAGCTCAGGTGGGCAACCATCTCCATCCGTTCTTCCTGGGGAACGATCGGTCGCTCGGGGCCCTTCCGTTTTTTGATTTTTTCGTCGCTGTCCACTCCCACGATCAGCAGGTCGCCGTGTTTTTTTGCCTCGCGCATGTAGCGAGCATGCCCGATGTGGAGGAGGTCCCAGCTTCCTTGGGTCAGGACGATTTTCAGGCCAAGCCCCTTGCAGTGTTTGATTATTTTTTGAAGCCTCTTGCGGTCCAAGACGATTTTTTCACCGAAGTTCAGCTTGGAATGAAGGAAAATATTCGGTTTCCCCATATCCGTCAGCTTTTATGAAGTTAAATGTCACGTCTAAGATAGCGCGTTTAAAAAAGGAATGGAAGAGGTTTGGCAATTAAAAATTCCGAGTCTCGCGACCCGGAATTTTTCGATTTTTTACACGACCGGCACTTCAATACGGATCGCTGGTCCCATGGCAGAACAGAGAACGGCGTTGCGAATATAGATACCCTTGGAAGCGGCTGGTTTGGCTTTTTTGATGGATTCCAGAAGGATCATGAGGTTTTCTTTGAGGCTGGATTCGTCAAAGGAGGCTTTTCCAAACGCCTGGTGAATGTTGCCGGTGTCGTCGTTTTTGAAACTGATCTTGCCTGCCTTTTGTTCTTGGATCATTTTGACAATGTTGGGGCCGATGGTTTCTGTTTTTGGGTTTGGCATGAGGCCCTTGGGACCAAGAATTTTTGCCAGCTTGGCAAGTTTTGGCATCATGGCCGGGGTCGTGACGGCTACATCGAAGTCGACTTTTTCTGTCTTAGAAATTTCCGCAATCAATTCTTCGCCGCCGACCACGTCTGCTCCGGCAGCTTTGGCCTCGGCCTCTTTTTCTGCTTCGACGAAGACAGCGACGCGTTTGGTCTTGCCGGTTCCGTGGGGAAGGGCAACGGTGCCGCGTACCTGCTGGTCGCCTTTGGATGGATCGATACCCAAATGTGTGTGGAGTTCAACCGTGGCATCGAATCCGGCTTGGGACGTCTTTTTTAGGAGGGGAATGGCTTCGTCGATGGAATAGGTTCGTTTGGTTTCAATTTGGCTTTTAAGGCCCTGATAACGTTTGCTGCGCATAGATTTTCATGTGGTTCAGACGTCCCCAGTCTTCCTCATACACGGGTTCGTTCGTGAGAAAGGAAGGTGTGGAACTCCCACAAGGGAAAGAATTAATCTGTGATAGTCACACCCATCTGGCGGGCTGTTCCGGCAATGATTTTTTTGGCTTTTTCAACATCCGTTGTGTTGAGGTCCGGCAGTTTAGTTTTGGCAATTTCTTCAAGCTGGGCTTGAGTAATGGTCGCAACTTTGTCTTGGAGTGGTTTGCCGGAGCCCTTCTGAATTCCCGCTGCTTTTTTGAGGAGTTCAGAAGCCGGGGCGATTTTTGTAATGAAATCGAAGGTGCGGTTTTCGTAGACATTGATGATGACCGGAACGACTTCGCCAATGCGATTTTGCGTAGCGGCATTGAATTTCATGACGAAGTCCTGGATGTTCAGGCCGTGTTGACCGAGGGCTGGACCGACCGGCGGGGCGGGCGTTGCCTTTCCTCCTGCAATCTGCAGCTTGATTTGGGTCGTGAGTTTTGCCATAGCATGTTATTGAGTGGATTCTCCCGCTCGGAAGCGGAAGCAACCAGGCTAGAAATGAATCAAATCTTTTTGACTTGCAGGAAATCGAGCTCCACAGGCGTTTCGCGACCGAACATATTGACCAGAATTTTGACCTTACCGCGCGCTTGATCGATTTCGGACACCTTGCCCTCGAAATTTTTGAACGGACCATCCGTGATTTGGACTGGGGCTCCGATGTCTACATCCAATTTGTAAGCTGGTTGATCCAGACCCATGCGTTTTTGAAGGGAGGTCATCTCTTCTTCGGAGATGGGGGTTGGGGTGGTGCCGGTTCCGATGAAGCCTGTGACGCCAGGTGTGTTGCGTACGACGTACCACGAGTCGTCTGTCACGACCATCTCAACCAGGACATAACCCGGAAAGATTTTTTCTTCGATGACACGGCGTTTGCCGTTTTTGATTTTGATCGTTTTTTCTTTCGGAACGAGGACATGAAAGATTTTTTCTTCCATATCCATGGTTTCGATGCGTTGGCCGAGGCTGTCGGCTACGCTTTCCTCATAACCGGAATAGGTATGGATTGCATACCAGCGTCGGCCGAGATTGGCAGTTTGTTTCGGCATAGCGCGTCAAACGTTGGCAAAATCGATCAGGCGCTCAAAACCGAGCGCGAGAGCCCAATCAAGGGCAGCAACAAAGGCCGCGAGGGCCACGGTCGCACCAATGACCATGCCGGCATAGCGCACGGCCTGTGAGCGCGAGGGCCACGAGACTTTTTCGAGCTCCTCTTTGCTTTGCCGCAGGTACGTAAGGAGCCCGGTTCGCTTCCCGGCGGCCTCCGAGGATTGATTCATACCCCTATCTTAAAACCCCCGGCGGGGGTTAACGGGAATCACTTTACCGCAAGGAGGAAAAATTGGCAAGAAAAATTCAGATATCCAAATTTTGCACTGTCTTTGCATGCGTTTGGATGAACCGTTTGCGCGGAGCCACCTCGGAACCCATGAGAATATCGAAGAGTTCATCGGCTTTTTCTGCCTCGGCGATTTCGACGAGTTTCATGACCCGCGTTTCGGGGTTCATGGTCGTTTCCCACAGTTGTTCCGGGTTCATTTCTCCAAGACCTTTGTAGCGTTGGATATTCAGTCGTGTTTTTTTTGGTCCTTCTTCCACAAGTTCGGTGACCTCTCCCTCCTCGGCTTCGAGGACATCCACGTCTTTCCCTCGAGTCATTTCTTTGAGGATGGTCTGTTTTTCCTCATCCGTATAAGCGTATCGGACTTCTTTGCCAAGCTGAATGCGGTAGAGAGGGGGTTTGGCGATATAGATGTGCTTTTCGCGGATAAGATCGGGAAAGTAGCGGTAGAAAAGCGTCAGGAGAAGCGTCCGGATGTGGGATCCGTCCGTGTCTGCGTCCGTCATGATGACGATGCGGTGGTAGCGCAATTCTTGTAGATTAAAAGCTTCGCCGATATTTGTCCCCAGAGCAATGATCAGATTTTTGATTTCATTGTTGGCCAGCATTTTGTCTAGGCGGGCGCGTTCCACGTTGAGGATTTTTCCCCGCAACGGGAGAATGGCCTGCGTTTCCCGGTTGCGTCCTTGCTTGGCGCTGCCACCAGCCGAATCCCCCTCCACAAGGAAGAGTTCGGAACGGCTTGGGTCTTTTGAGGAACAATCCGCCAGCTTGCCGGGAAGGGTCAACCCGTCCAGGACGCCTTTACGTAGGACGGTTTCGCGTGCCGCCCGCGCGGCAGCTCGCGCTTGTGCCGCTAGCACACATTTGCCGATCACGGCTTCTCCATCCTGTGGGTGTTCCTCCAGAAAGACGCGTAGGTGTTCTCCAAAAACTGCTTCAACGGCCGTCTTAGCCTCCGGATTTCCCAGTTTGGCTTTCGTTTGTCCTTCAAACTGTGGTTCTTTAATTTTGACGCTTACGACCGCAGTCAGTCCCTCCCGCACGTCGTCGCCCGTCAGATTTTGGTCTTTTTCTTTGAGATAGCCTTTCAAGCGTGCATAGGCATTCAACTCGCGGGTCAGGGCCGTGCGCAGGCCGACGAGGTGCGTGCCGCCTTCCGGGTTGTAAATGTTGTTTGCAAAACAGAAGACGGATTCATAAAATTCTTCGGTGTATTGCAGGGCAATTTCGACGTCCATGTCCGATGTCTCATCGTGCTTAACGACATGAAAAACGTTCGGGTGTTTTGTCTGCTTGCCATGGTTGATATGACGGACAAACGAGCCGACCCCTCCTTCAAAAAAGAAGGCATAAGAAAGTTCCTCTCCCTTTTTTCGTTCGTCATGGATCTCGAGGAAGATTTTGCTGATGAGATAAGCCTGTTGCCGGAGGTGATCCAGAATGGTGGGAAGATGGAACTCCGTTGATTCGAAGATGGTCCTATCTGGTTTGAATGAGATAATGGTTCCTGTTCCCGTTGCTTTTTTGATCGGTTTTACCTTGTCGCACGGGATTCCACGCGCATAATCCTGCACCCAGAGGTGTCCCTCTCGTTTGACCTCGGCCCGCAGTGATTCGGAAAGCGCGTTTACGACCGAGACACCCACGCCGTGCAGACCCCCGGAAACTTTATAACCCCCGCCTCCGAATTTGCCACCGGCATGAAGCTTAGTAAGCACGAGTTCAAGCGCGGATTTTTTGAATTGGGGATGGATCCCGACGGGGATGCCGCGTCCGTTGTCTTCCACAGAGACCCAGCCGTCCGGGAGCAATCGAAGGATGACGTGGTCGGCATCCCCAGCCATGGCTTCGTCCAGGGAGTTGTCGATCACTTCCCAGATGAGATGATGGAGACCGGAAGTCCCCGTGGAGCCGATGTACATGCCCGGCCGTCGACGTACCGGCTCCAATCCTTCCAGGACCGTGATCTGTTCGGCGCCGTATTCTTGTTTCTTTTGTTTTTTTAGAGAAGACATAACGTAAAAAACGAGATGATGTGTTCGTCCAAACGAAAGAAAGGACGCGGACAGCTTATCATGAAAAGTAAGAAATTGAAAGGGAGGTGTGCTATACTTTTTCCATCTATGGTTGAGCCCCTTCTCCTTCAAGAGGAACCCAAATCCGCCTCTTTTTATCGACGGATTCGTTGGTGGTTGACACATCGGGCTTCGTTACGGCGTTTGGCTCTGTTCGCGTGGGCACTTTTTGACGTCGGTCTCATTCTTTTTTCTTGCCAGATCCTTTTCGATGCCTTTCTCGGACCTTCCTCTTTGGGAGAAGAGCAAGCTGTGATTGCTCTGGCTTCTGCACAGGGACAGTCCCAGCGGCATGCCTTTGTCCGCGCTCATGCGGCGCGTCCACTTGTATCCGGTGATCCGCTGCTTTTTCCCGTTCGGGTTTCCCAAGCCGATCTGTATGCATCTTTGACCAATCCGAACAACGATTGGTACGCTTATTTTCGTTATTGGTTTGTCACGTCGGATGGAGAAACAAAAGCGTCCGACGGTTTTATTCTTCCCCAAGAGGAAAAACCCCTTATTGAACTTGGAACAACTTTTACTTCTTCCAAACCGTCTGTTCAAAGCCTACGGATCGGTTCTGTGCGTTGGTACCGTCTTCCTCGGTCTATTCGGGGTCGTTACGAGTCTTGGCAGGGAGAGCGGATCGGGTTTCTTATCCGTCATCCCTCTTTTTCAAAAGACGTCCTGATTGGCAAAGAAACCGTGGCACGCGTCAGCTTCCTTGTTTCCAATCAAACCGCCTATGGGTATCGCACGCCTTCTTTTGTTGTCCTTTTGGTGCGCGGTTCTTCTGTGGTGGGGGTTTCCCGGGCCACTCTCTCTTTTCTGCGGGCTGGGGAAGAGAGGGAGGTCTCTGTTCACTGGACCGGCCCCCTGCCAACCGTTTCTCGTGTGCGTGTGGTGACGGACGTGGATCCTTTTCGCGCGGATTCTTATTTGTCAGCAGGGGAAGGAACATCCGGAACATCTCTTCGGCCATGAGACAAAATGAGGAGGAGGTTGGACAGGAAGGGTCTCGACAGGTTTGTTTTCTTTGAAAATAATGGCCGCCTATGATACAGGGTTGGATCGGCGCCCTGCGGCGAACCGATGGTGTCCTGACGCTCGCTGTGGCTGTGCTCCTTATGTTGGGATTTGCTGCCCTCTATTCTGTTTCTCTTTCTTCCGGTTCTTCTCAACTTCTGTTCAAGCAGGGTCTTGCTGTGACCGGGGGCGGATTAGCTGCCGCGGCTTTAGCTATTTCGAATTACCGTCTTTTGCGCGGAGCGTCTTTTCTTTTGTATGGTGTAACGATTGCGACGCTGGCCGGCGTCTTGATCATTGGAACGTCTGTCCGTGGAACGACAGGGTGGTTTTCCCTATTTGGCTTTCATCTTCAGCCTGTGGAGTTTGCAAAGGTGAGCCTTATTATCCTGTTGGCGCGTTATTTGGGACAACGGGGTGATCGGCCGTTTCGTTGGAAAGACTGGTTGATTACGGGAGGGATAACCGCCCTCCCTGTTCTCTTAACCTTTTTACAGCCAGATACCGGTTCTGCTCTTTTACTCTTGGCTGTCTGGGGGGGGATGATGACTGCAGCCGGCGCTTCAAAACGGCAATTATTTTTTTTGGTTTGCTTGATGGCCGTGGTTGGAAGCCTTGCCTGGCAGACGGTTCTTGCAGACTATCAAAAACAGCGTGTGCTCGTTTTTCTCCACCCGTCGGCGGATCCATCCGGGGAAGGGTATAACGTGCACCAGGCCATGATTGCTATCGGGAGTGGCGGATGGTTCGGTCGCGGATTGGGATTCGGTCCGCAAAGTCAACTTCGTTTTTTGCCGGAGCGTCAGACCGACTTCATTTTTGCCGTCTTAGCCGAAGAACTTGGGCTGGTCGGGACCTTGTTGGTTCTGGTGGCTTTGGCAGCGTTGGTTTTACGAAGTTTCCATCAGGCAGCTTTGGCGCGTGACCCGTTTGCGGGGAATCTTCTCTCCGGTCTTGCCTTTCTTTTCCTTTTTCAGAGTTCTGTCAACGTGGGAATGAATTTTGGTTTGCTTCCGGTGACAGGCGTACCGCTTCCGTTTGTTAGCTACGGAGGAAGTTCCCTCGTGTCCGCTCTTTTGGCTGTCGGAATCATCCAAAGCGTAGCGGCCAGGAACACCGACCATCGCCGACTTTTCCAAAGAACGGATTCCTGGTATCGTGGAAATTGACCCCCAGCCGCCTCAGAAATACTTTTCTCTCCTTCATCTCACTCTGAAAAGAACTCTATGCAGACCCCCCTTTGGAAAAATTTTTCTCTTGCCGCTTTTTGTCCGCTTTGTGAGACGCGGTTTCGTCCTGTTGAAGCTCGTTTGGTGGCAAAGGAGGATGATGCCCACTTACTCCATATGCGATGCCGCAAGTGTGCGAATTCCGTTCTTGCCGTCGTCCTTTCAAGCGGGTCTGGCGTCAGCTCTGTCGGGCTGGTAACGGATTTGAGTTATGATGATGCCGTCCGTTTTCGACGCGCTCCCAGGGTGGTGGCCGAAGATGTTCTTGGGGCGCACGTTTGGCTTCAGTCAGCGTTTTGGGCAGATCGCCTCCCCTCCCTAGCGCCGGTTCCGGGTGAAAATAAAAAGACAAGCCGGAAGAAACGTTCGTCTCTCCGTTCCAGCCAAGGAGAAAAAAAACACGCGTTGGGATACCATCAAAAATCTCCGCCGGGCCGAAAGGCTTGAGGGAAACAGAATTTTTTTCCTTGACAGGTACGGTTTGATTGGGCACAATAGCGCCGCTTATTTCTGCGAATGATTTTTTATGAACGTGACGTTAGAAGCCAAGAGTCGAACGCTTCGAGGGCGCAAATTATATCTCCTTCGTTCAGAAGGACAGGTTCCGGCCGTTGTTTACGGTTCAAATACAGAACCTCGTTCCATTGCGGTGGACCAGAAAGCCCTGTGGCAGACCTTTCACAAAGTAGGGGAGAGCGCTTTGATTGATCTTTCCATTGACGGCGGGGCTCCTTTAAAGGTGCTGATTCAAGAGATCCAGTATCATCCTCTACGTGATGACATGATCCATGCGGATTTTCGGAGTGTAGACGTCAGCCAGGAAATCACTGCCGAAGTGAAACTTCATTTTATCGGCGAATCCATGGCCGTGAAGGGATTGGGTGGCGTCTTCGTCCACCCGAAGGATACGATTGAGGTTAGGGCTCTTCCGCAAAATCTTGTGGCAGCCATTGAAGTAGATATCACGAACCTCAAGACGTTTGATGATGCTATTCAAATTGCAGACATCATTTTTCCACCAGGCGTTGTGCCTGTGGATCCGCTTGAAACCACCATTGCTGTGGTCGCACCTCCTCGTTCCGAAGAAGAGCTCGCCGATTTGAACAAAGCCGTGGAGGCAGACGTTAATACCGTGGAGGTGGTGAAGAAGGAAAAGAAAGAAGAAGAAGGGGAGAAGAAAGAAGAAAAAGGAAAATAGCCAAAAAAGAGAGCATGAGAGTTATTCTCTCGCATCGATCGTCTGCCGTGCGTGTTCGTCCGGCGACGATTTTTGTTTTTTTTGCTATCGTTTTGTGTTTAGGGGCTGGTCTTTGGCTTGGGTTGGGAGGGAAAGGGAAAAAAGAAAACGTTCAAGTCACGCCCATACAATCGTCTGGCGGGCAGGTATCGTCCATTTCAGACGAGACCCTTCTGTATCGCCACCCCCTGACAGGAGAAAAATTGGCACAACCGACCCCGTTTTCTCCTGTGGCAGGAATCATGGTTGAAAATGCCTATGATGCACGTCCTCAGGCTGGCTTGGAAAATGCTTTCCTTGTCATAGAGGCGCCGGTGGAAGCGGGTATTTCCCGTTTTCTTGCTTTTTATGATTTGGATTTACGAAAGGAAGTTGCAGAAAAAATAGGTCCCGTACGTTCTGCCCGTCCCTATTTTATCGATTGGGCCGATGAATGGGACGCCCTCTATGCCCACGTCGGAGGGTCTGATGCCGCCTTGAGTCTTCTTCGTTCAAGCAATGTGTTTGACGTGAATCAGTTTTGGAATGACGCCTTTTTTTGGCGTTCCCATGATCGTTTTGCCCCGCACAATGTCTACACCTCTCTTGAACTTCTCCGATCGGCTTGGAATCGCATGGTTCCCTCGGAGAAAACCGTAGATTACGGTGTCTGGACGTTTAAGGACGGTCAACCACTTCTTTTGTCCGATCAAGCCTCTCTGAAGGTCGAATTTTCAACGCCCCCTTATCGGGTGGAGTGGGTTTACAACGCCGGAACGAATCGATTTGAACGTTTCCAGGCGGGGGAAAGGCATCGAATGGAAAGTGGAGAGGTTCTTCAGGCAGAGAACGTGGCCGTTCTCGTAACATCTGTCCGTGTTATAGACTCCGTGGGTCGGCGGGAAATTCGTACGATTGGCGAAGGAAAAGCCTGGGTTGTTCAAGACGGGTGCTTTTTTCCTGCCTCATGGAAAAAACCGTTCGTTGAGGAACGGTTGCGATTCTATAGAGAAAACGGGGAGGAAATTTTTTGGAATGCGGGAACGACGTGGATTGAAGTGGTGGCATCAGAAGATCAAATTTCCTGGACAGGAGAGGGAGACACATCCTGGGATGTGCGTTGAATCTCCGCGACGAACAAACGGCTGTTTTTTGTTTCCAGTTCTTCGTGGCGTTGCACGATATCGAGAGGAAATCGGCGGGAAAGGATTTGGAACGCCACTTCCTTTTGTTGCGTTTCCATTTCCAAAAGGAGGAAGACCGTTTCGGGAAGGAGCGATCGGAAGGATCCAAGTTGTTTGAACAATCGCCAGTAGGCATCTAGGCCATCTGGTCCGGCAGTAAGGGCGCACAGCGGCTCAAACAATCGAACATCCGCAGGGGCATCTTCCCAGACATGTGTAGGAAGATAGGGGAGGTTTGCACACAGGAGGAAAAAAGAGAGAGAGGAGTCCTGGTCCGCGCGTTTCCTTTGGGCAGCAAGGAGATGCGAAATGGGGAGAAATAGATCCCCCTGTCGGAAAACTATGCGATCTGAAACCCCATGTCGTCTGGCATTTTTTTCAGCTACAACCAACGCGCGACGATCAATATCCGTGGCTATCACAGGCAAACGCGTTTCTGACGCGAGCGTGATAGCCAGCGCTCCGCTTCCCGTTCCAATATCCGCCATCAGCGCCGTTTCTCCATCAATGTTTTTCCCCAAATGGATTGCCTCTTCCGCCAGGGCTTCCGTATCAGGACGCGGGATAAGGACAAATGGATTTACGAAGAAGGGACGCTTAAAGAATTCTTTTTCTCTTACAAGGTAGGCAACAGGTTCCCGACAGGAGCGGCGTTTTAAAAGAGCGCGGAATTTTTCATCTTCATGCGGGCGTAATTCCTGCGAAAAGTGAGTAAAAAGCCAGCTTTTTGGAACACCAATGGCCGCGGAAAGCAGGATTTCCACATCCAGCATGGGGACGTCGTTGGGCAGGAAGAGCCCCTTTTCCCCCCATTGTTCCCGAAGAAAATGGTTTGCCCAGCCAAGGGTTTCAAGGACGGTCATAACTTTCTTTCGCCTCTCCGAGTGCGTTATTTCGGTCCGCGGTTTTCAGGGTGGAAAAAAGTTCGTCCAGATCGCCGTTCATGAGCGCAGGGAGGTTGTGGAAATTTTTTTGAATCCGATGATCTGTGAGGCGGTCCTGGGGGAAGTTATACGTTCGGATTTTTTCTGACCGCTCTCCCGTGCCGATTTGGGATCGGCGAGCTTCTTCGCGCTGTTGCCGTGCCTGTTCGCGTTTGAGGGCAAAGAGCCGTGCCCGAAGAATTTGCATGGCGCGTTCCCGATTTTGCTGTTGGCTGCGTTCGTCTTGGCAGGAGACGACCAGGCCCGTGGGAAGGTGGGTCAAGCGAATAGCCGAATAGGTGGTATTGACACTCTGTCCTCCGTGCCCGCCGGAGGTAGATGTCTCGATTTTGAGATCTTTTGGATCGATATGCAGATCGACCTCTTCGGCTTCCGGGAGAATAGCAACGGTAACCGTAGACGTATGAATACGCCCCTGTTTTTCGGTTTCCGGAACGCGCTGGACGCGATGAACCCCACTTTCGTATTTCAAAGAGCGATAGACGTTTTTTCCAGCGATCGTAAAAATAACTTCTTTGAATCCTCCCAGATCGTTCCGATTCGCGGAGACGAGTTGGGTCTTCCATCCTTGCCGTTCTGCATAGAGGGTATACATCCGCAACAGCTCTCCGGCAAAGAGGGCTGATTCGTCTCCACCCGTTCCGGCCCGTAGTTCCACGACGATATTTTTTTTGTCGAGCGGATCCGGAGGAACAAGGGCTTGGGCAAGGGTTTCTTCCAAGAGGGGAAGGCGTTGAGACAAATCATTTATTTCAGCCTGGGCCAGCTCCTTCCAGTCGGCGTCCTGTGCTTGGGCAAGGGTTTCTTTGGCTTGTTCCAAATGCCGATAGGTTCGGACATACTGTTCCCCGACTTCTACAAGTTCTTTGAGGTCCGCATAGGTCCCGGATGCTTCTTTAAGGGCTTTTGGATCACAAAGGACAGCCGGATCCAGAAGACGGGCCTCAACGACTTTTAATTCGGATTGTTTTTCTTCTACGGTCTTGAGGAGATCCATAGCCTTTTTTATTGTAGAGCCGGTTTTTGACGGCGTCTATCGTCAGAAATAAAAAGACGAGTCCTGGAAAGCAGAACTTCGTCTTTTGTTTCGGCTATTTTTCTTCTCCCTTGGCTTCCTTTTCCTTTTTGTGGGTCGCCCGTTTCACACGTTTGACCTTTTTGCCTGTGGCTTGAACAGACGTCTTGCTCTTGGCAACGCGTTCCTGGAATTTTTCGACGCGTCGCGCCGCATCGATGATTTTGGCACCCGCACCCGTGTAGAACGGATGACAGGCCGCACACAGTTCCACTTGGATGTCCTTAACCGTAGAGCCAATTTGGTAGGTGGCTCCGCAGGCGCAGGAAATCTTCGCGTCTTCGTAGTAGGTTGGATGGACATCTTTTTTCATAAGAGTCGTCAAGTCAGGCGTGACTATAACAAGGAGGCCGATGGTGTGTCAACGGTTTAAAGGTTCGGGGCGTGTGGAAATTTTAGGTGGAAGGGCAATATTGATCTCTTTTTTCCGTAGATTTTCCGTATGGACGGCATTTTCTTGAGGCATTCGAATGAGAAAAAGTTCATGAGGATCGTAGGGGCCTCGGTTAAAGAGAATAATTCCGTGTTCTCGGTTTTGGGAAAGGAGAAGTCCGCCGAAGCCAAGATTCGAATCGTTTATGGCCAAAAGACGACCATTCCACGTTAATTCGCGACAGGGAAGATATGCAAAGGATTCTCCATCCATTGCATAGATGACTTGGTCTGGGTGGGGAACACGGAGGACGGTTTTTCCATCGCATTGGACACCGTCAGTCAAGCCGGAAAGAAAGCCGTCGAAAAATCGTTCATTTGATTTTTCCGCGTTTCCCTGAAACATAATACCAGTTTTAGACAGGTCCTCCGCGGGGACGATTTGGTAAAATCCGCCCAGATTTTGGCGAACGAGAAATCCGTTCGCGTTGGCAGAGGCGTCATATTCGCCGTACCACCCTTCGTCTTCTTGGAAATACTTAACGGAGGAATAGAGGGGTCCGACCTGTTTTCGTTCCAACCGTTCGGAAAGGGGAAAGACAGGAATTCGCCAGTCGATTTTAAGCGAGGGTGATGGAAGGAAGAGGAGGATGGGGAGGCTAACGGAGAGAAAGAAAATAGGAAGCAAGACAAGATTTGTACTCAGGCGGCGCTGGCGCATCAGGCGGACAGTGGGAAAGACAAGAAACATGCTCGCGGCCGCGATGAAAAGAATGGGGAAGACAAGAGGACCGGGGATACCAAGAATTGCTAAGAGTCGCGCCACTAGGCCACTCAAAAAAAGGAAAACGAATCGGGCGAACTGCCAGGATTGACTGAGAGCAAGAAACGGATGGTTGGGATCGGAAATAGCAAGGGCTCCGCTTTTTATAGCTCCCGCTACCCAGGTTCCTGCACCGAACGCGAGTAGGATAACAGTCGTTGTTGCGGTCTGTAGAAAATTTGGTCGAAGCCGCTTGGCAAGAAATGCGATGTCGACGGTTTCCCTTTCTACCAGCGGTCCATAAACGGTCCAGACACGCGTGAGGAGAAGAGGAACCCCTACTGTCCCCAGGACGGAGATGAAAAAAATAATGAGTCGGGTTCCCGCGTCGATTCCAACCGGCTCTGAAAGGACGTGCGTGGGAAAGCTGGTGAAGACAAGAATGGAAGGGAGACAAGCTAATCCCATTGGTACAAGAAATCCGAGGAAGGTCGCCCTCCGTCCTCGTCCGTCCATATCGTGAAGCCAGAGGGTGGAGAGAATGGTGCCAATGTAGGTCCAGAGACCGACGAGAAATCCGATGAGAAGGAGCATTTCTAGAATCCGCGTCATCTTTGTCAACCCAAGGGCATCGAGATCCGTCATCGAAACAGCGCCGGTTACAAACATGAGCGTCAAGAGGCCGCCGGTCATTCCAAAAAGGATGGCGAGGGTCAGTAAGATTGGAAATGGCACGTAAGCCAAACTCAGGTTTGCAAGCATTGAGACAAGCGTTGGATCTCCGAATCGATTTCGTGGTTCTATCGGTAAATCACCCTGAAGGGTGGTTTCGTATGTTTCATCCTCCCAGTGGTCTTTAAGCTCTTTTTCCAAACGGTCTGCCAACCGTTTATTCGGGATGTTCTTGCGGATGTCATGTAAATAAGCTTCCAGGGCGTTTCGATGGCTCATAGGGAAACGCGGGAAAGTCGCAGAGCTGAGTGTAATTCCTTAGAAAGTTTGGCGAATTGGGATCGGCGTTTTTCAAGATAAGATGTTCCTTTTTTCGTGAGATGGTAGTAACGTCGGGTTTTGCCGCTTGGCGCTTCCCGTTCCTTGCTCGTGACAAATCCTCGAGCTTCGAGTCGATAGAGCAAGGGGTAGAGAGTTCCCTCACGGAACGTCAAGATTTCGTGGTCCTCCTCGCGTAGGGCGCGCAGGATTTGGTAGCCGTAACCTTCCCCGAGATTATGGAGAGTTTGGAGAAGGACGGCTTCAATCGCTCCTTTTGTGATGTCATTTGACATAGGACGTAGAGGTATTTTGGATATACTATCTTTAAAATAGTAAATCTTTTCGTGGATGTCAAATAGGAGAGGGAAATCCTTGTGTCAATTTTCCGTTTGACGAAAGTCGTCTGTCAAGGGAGAGAACACGATTGAATCCACCACCATCCGCAGTTCTTTTTCCTGTCGTCCCAGACTTTTTTCCACGAAACGTTGATTGGAGATAATAATGCCGCCGAAAGGATGGTCTGGGTGTACGATGGCATACTCATCGATGTCTTTGAGTTTTTGACCCCATTCCTCACGTTCTGGTGTGTAGGCATGCACAATTCGAATACCGTTTGCATTGGTAAAATATTCGCAATTTATTTGTCGTGTACACCATTGCGAGACGCTTTCGGCCGAGTGAAACTGGTTTGAGAGGTCGCCAAAATACCCTCCGCGCCCAGCCGGTTCCCCTTGGCTGTGGGCCACAAGGAAAATGTGGCTGTCACCCAGTCCGGAGAAAAGGAGGGCACGATGGACGGTCCCGTCATAAAGGATCTGGCCGTTTTCGTTCGTTGGAATCTCCCCGATTTGGCCAAAGAATCCTCCCTCTTCCTGTATGTTGATCGGACCCCAGTTTGTCGGATAGATAAAAGAGATTCCCAGGACAGCATCGGTGTAGCGAGTTGATTCTTCCTCTGTCTCTTTCGGGATCGTCTTTGTCTGTTTGGGTGCGAAGGCCTCCATCCCTGTTGGATTAATGGGAGTTTGGTTTTGATCTTCAGTCGCGAAGTCAGCAGAGAGACACCCAACACCAGTCGATACAATCCAGATGGCAAGAAGAAGCAAAATGAAGGTTGTTTTTCTCATAAAAATTGATAAAGGAAAAAAGTTTCGTTATGGTACAAGCGTCTATGTCTCCTTCCGCACGCCTTTTCGATTATGATCTTCCTCAAGATCGGATTGCTCAAACCCCGATTGAGCCGCGCGATCATTCGCGCCTCATGATTTTAAATCGTCAGACCGGGGCAATCTGTCATCGTCGATTTTACGAGATTGGCGAGGAATTGCGAGAGGGTGATCTGTTGGTTTTCAATGACACGAAAGTCTTTAAAGCGCGCCTGCACGGACAGGTACGAGAGAGGAAAATTGAGGTGTTTTTGTTAAGGGAAAGTGACGGCCTGTGGAAAACATTGATCAACCCGGGAAAGAAAGTAAAGACGGGAGACCGGATTCAAATAGGGAATACCGAGGCGGAGGTTGTGGAAAAACAACCGGATGGCACTGTCTTACTTCGTTTTTTTCTAACGGCTAAAGAGGTGCTTGCTTTAACGGATACCTACGGAGAAATCCCCGTCCCCCCCTACATAAAACAGGTTCCGGATGAGTTGAACGTTTATCAAACCGTTTACGCTCGCGAAACCGGTTCCGTTGCGGCTCCGACAGCAGGGTTTCATTTTACGAAGCGGCTCATGGAGGAATTGAAAGGAAGAGGGGTCCAATTTGCCTTCGTAACCTTGCACGTTGGGATCGGGACTTTTCGGCCCATGAAAACGGAAACGGTTGAGGAACACAAAATGCACGCCGAATCTGTTTCCCTCTCTCCTGAAACTGCTCGACAGATCAATCAGGCCAAGGAAGAGGGCCGAAGAGTTATTGCTGTTGGTACGACAACCGTCCGGACTCTCGAGGGAGTAGCACGTCTCAACACGGTTCCTACTCTTTTGCCGGAATCTGGTTTTCAAGGCGATGTCGATCTTTTTATTACGCCCGGTTTTCCCTTTCTTCTCATCGATGGCCTTATTACAAATTTTCATCTTCCAAGATCCACCCTTCTTGTTCTTGTCTCGGCTTTTGCAGGCCGCGATCGGGTGCTGTCTGCCTATGGGGAAGCTGTGAAAGAGGGGTATCGATTTTATTCCTTTGGGGACGGAATGTTTCTCCGTTGATTTTTTGTTATTTTTCGCTTTGTTTTTGATCAGGAAATAATCAGGCATTTTTCGGAAAAAAAGGAGCCATCGCAAGCGCGGGGCTCCATGAGACTCTAGGTTCGAATGAGGTTCTGGTGGTGAAGAGATGCGCTCAGAACGGACGAGGACGGATCACGGGTTCTCGTCGTCTGTTGTTAACCGGAGGAGGGACCTCGTCTGTTGCCATAGAACACATGGCGGCTGCTTCCACCAATCTTCCAAGTTCCTGACGCGTCCATCGTCTGGCTCGTTTTACGGCCTTGAGAGCCTTCTGTCCTCTACCTTTCACTGCTTCGAGCGCACTTTCCAGCTTCCGGAAGCTTCTCATGCCAACCTCTTAAGTGAATTGTTGTACCGTCGTCTCGGCGATTTCCAGCGACGACGTTTGTGTTTATCCCAAATTTTTTTTGGCTTGTCAATCGTTGCGCTGAACAGAAAAATTTTTGAGAGTTCAGATGATAACGTGACGATTGACTCTATTTTTGCTCCATGATATTGTCTTCGCGCTGCTGCGAGGCAAATTCGCCATCTTTATCGTTAGATATTTGAGGCACGGTCGGCTTTTAAAATCGACCTTACGTCTTTTTTTTCTATGCCCACGATTCATCAGCTCATCCGCAAGCCGCGTAGGCCCAAGGTGGGCAAAAGTAAGTCTCCGGCTATGCTGGCAGGATTGGATTCCCTCCACCGCCGACGGACCGAGATTGCACACGGTAGTCCTTTCAAACGTGGTGTCTGCATAAAAGTCACTACGATGACTCCAAAGAAACCGAACTCAGCCATTCGTAAAATTGCCCGCGTTCGCCTTTCCAACGGCATGGAAGTGACAGCTTACATCCCCGGCGTTGGGCATAACCTTCAAGAACACTCCATCGTGCTTGTTCGTGGTGGACGCGTAAAGGATCTTCCTGGTGTGCGTTACCATGTGGTGCGTGGTGTCTATGATGCTCAGGGTGTGAGCGGGCGCAATCGCGGCCGGTCGCGGTATGGAGCCAAGAGACCAAAGGCAACGAAGTAGTTCACGAGCCGGTGGGTAAAGAGAAAACCGTTATCATTAAGCGCTTGTAAATCTAAGTTTTTTACTTATCTAATAACCGCTTCCGGCGGAGTACCGCACGCAGGGAAAAACCGGCCGGAAACGATCAAATTTATGCGTGGTAAACAAGCAACCCCCCGCGTCATTCTCCCGGACGCGAAATATAACAACGTTCAGGTCGCCAAATTCACCAACTACCTCATGCATTCCGGCAAGAAGACGGTTGCACAAAGTGTTATGTATGCAGCTCTGAGTCTTGTGGCCAAAAAGATTGATGGCGATCCGGTAGAGGCGTTCGAAACGGCCGTCAAGAATGCCATGCCATCGCTTGAGGTGAAAAGTAAACGCGTCGGAGGATCAAACTACCAGGTGCCGATTCCTGTACGCGGCGAACGAAGGTTTGCCCTCGCCTGTCTTTGGATTTTGCAGGCGTCGCGTGGAAAAAAAGGCCGTCCTATGGCCCAGAAACTCGCAGACGAGCTTGTTTTGGCTTCGAAAAATGAAGGAGATGCTGTGAAGAAAAAGATGGATGTGCAGCGCATGGCCGAGGCCAACCGCGCGTTCGCACATTTTGCTCGCCGCTAGCCTGAATGGAACGTATGCCTAGAGAATATTCCCTTGAAAAAACCCGCAACATTGGCATTATCGCCCACATTGATGCTGGTAAGACAACCGTGAGCGAACGCGTTTTGTTTTATACGGGCAAGAAACACAAGATTGGCGAGGTTCACGAAGGAGAGGCCACCATGGACTGGATGGATCAGGAGCGCGAACGCGGCATTACCATTACAGCCGCAGCCACTACCTGCTTTTGGAAAGGCCACCGTATTAACCTGATCGATACCCCTGGCCACATTGACTTTACCGTTGAGGTGAAGCGGTCGCTTCGCGTTCTCGACGGCGCCGTAACGATTTTTGACGGCGTGGCCGGCGTAGAACCACAATCCGAGACGAACTGGCGGTACGCGGACGATTATCGCGTTCCTCGCCTCTGTTTTGTGAATAAGCTGGATCGCACGGGTGCGGATTTTTACAAAGATTTAGTATCTATCCGCACACGTCTTTCCAAAAAGGCCCAACCGATTCAGCTGCCCATCGGGATTGAAGATCAGTTTACGGGTATTATTGATCTTATCGAGAATAAAGCTTTTCTTTATAAAGATGAGTTGGGAAGGGACATGGAGGAAACGGCTATTCCGGCAGAGTATCAGGCGAGGGCCATCGAATGGCGTGCCAAGCTTATTGAGACCATTGCGGAAAACGACGAAGTCCTCATGAATAAATATCTGGGCGGGGAGGAACCGACAGCAGAAGAGCTTAAGGTTGTCTTGCGAAAGGCTGTTATTAAGGCCGACATTTTTCCAGTTCTCTGCGGTTCTGCTCTCAAGAACAAGGGTGTTCAATTCATGCTTGATGCCGTCAATGCCTATCTCCCGTCTCCGCTTGATGTGCCGTCCGTTCAAGGATTCCACCCCGACCACCCGGAAGAAAAGATCATGCGCACTGGCAGCGACACGGAACCGTTTACTGCTCTGGCTTTCAAAATTGCCGCGGATCCGTTCGTTGGGAAGCTTGCTTTTTTTCGCGTGTACTCTGGAACGCTTAAAGCCGGTTCTTATGTTCTCAACACCGTGACAGGGGAAAAAGAACGCATTGGCCGTATCGTACGGCTTCACGCTAACCACCGGGAAGACGTGGAAGAGGTTTATGCCGGAGAGATTGCCGCGGCCGTTGGGTTGAAGAATACTTTTACCGGTCACACCCTGTGTGATCCGTCAAACCCCATCGTCCTTGAATCCATTACTTTCCCTGAACCCGTTATTTCGGTTGCTATCGAGCCGAAGACAAAAGCTGACCAAGAAAAGATGGGGTTGGCCCTTTCGAAACTTGCCGAAGAAGATCCGACCTTTCGCGTGCACACCGATGACGAAACCCTTCAAACCATTATCGAAGGCATGGGAGAACTGCATCTTGAAGTGCTTGTTGAGCGCATGCGGCGCGAATTTAAAGTAGAAGCCACCGTGGGTCAGCCGCAAGTGGCCTATAAGGAAACGATCAAGGGGTCGGCAGAAGGGGAAGGAAAATACATTCGTCAAAGCGGCGGACGCGGACAATATGGACATTGTTGGTTGCGCGTGGAAAAGAATGAACCCGGCAAAGGATTTGATTTTTTTGAAGCCATCAAAGGCGGGTCCATTCCCAAGGAATACATCACACCCATCCAAAAAGGATCCCGCGAGGCCGCTGATCGCGGCGTGCTTGCCGGTTATCCTCTCATTGACGTGAAGGTGACGGTGTACGACGGCAGTTATCATGAAGTCGATTCTTCCGAGGCTGCCTTTAAGATCGCTGGTTCGCTCGGCTTTCAGGAGGCGTGTAAAAAAGCGGGATTAGCCCTGCTTGAGCCCATGATGAAAGTGGAGGTTGTGACTCCTGAGGAATTTATGGGGACGGTTATGGGAGATATCAATGCAAAACGAGGTCAGATTATGGAGATGGCTGATCGGGTCGGTGTGAAGGCTATTTCGGCTTTGGTACCGCTTGCAGAAATGTTCGGCTATGCTACGACCCTTCGATCCATGACACAAGGGCGGGCAAGCTATACCATGGAGTTTGACCACTATGAAGAAGTACCGCGCCATGTAGCAGAGACGATTATCACGGCGCGTGGGGGAGCAAAAGCGGCGGCCCGTGCCTGATGAAATGAAGAAAAAAACAAAACGATGTGTCTACGGCTTTAGGTAAAGCCGTAGAATTCCTTCTGTCCGGGCCGGCGCCCAGTGCGGAAAAATAAAGGCGTTTGAGACGACCTTAGCTCCAGAAGGAAGTTCCCGGAGAAGTTTGGATTCAAGGCCTCGCATGGTCGAGGAAAGTTGATAGAGAAAGACGACCGTGGCATTCCCCAAGGGAGCATGCCAAAAGGAGGCTTGTTCGAATCGAAGGCGGTCTCCGAGGTTGAGGCGATGAGTTTCTTCCCGTGCGTGTTTGACAAGCCGAGGATAGAGTTCGTAACCAACACCTCGACACCCGGCGGTTTGGACAGCCTGTAAGAGAATGCGCCCATCTCCGGACCCGAGGTCATAGACGACGTCTGTTGGAGAGAGATCGGCTAATTGTACCATTTTTTTTACGATTTCCGGTTGGGACGGCACAAAAGGGCCCCCGCCGTGCAGAAGAGGAAAAAGTTGCCAGAACAGTTGCCAGATAAGCCACAGAGTTCCAAGAAAAAGGAGCAGGGCTATTCCCAGGAGAAGAAAGAGAATTTCCATAATAAAAAAGACGTAGGGCGATAAGGAAACGTTTTTCTTTTTCAAGTATAGCATTGGATTCTTTTTTCTTCATTTCGCATTCCTTGACAAGGAGTCGATCGTTTCGGCACAATGTCTCCGCTATGGATCGTTCACTTAGACACATTTTGGATTTCATCCGCAAAACAGGCGATCGTTTTATTGTGGCCGATGCTCAAGGAGACCTTTACGTGGTCATGGACCTGGATGCCTATGAACGTCTTCTTTTTCCCAATCAGGCCTCTGAACCGTCCATTGGCTCTCTTTCCGACGAGACGGAAAAGAAAGAAGGCCTTGTGGAAAAAGGAACGAGAGTTTGGGAAGCCATGCAACCGGCAGGGGAGAGAAGTGCCACGTGGGATCTGTCTCACCTCACGCCAGAGGAACGTCAGGAAGTGAAGCGGGTCTATGAATCCATGAAGGAGATGAAAGCTCAAGGAACCGTTGCGTCTCCTTCTCGTTCGTCTCCTCCTTCCGCCCCTGGAGCGGTGGACGTGGAAGATCGTGGAGAAGAGCAGTTTTACCTGGAACCTATTGAATAAGAGAAAGAACAGGAAGTCTGGGCCTTGCACGATTTTTGACCCTCTGTTATAGTAAGTCCGCTTTTCCATCGTCCATTTTTTCAACATCATTTATTTTCATTCATTTTCGTTCGCGCGACTCCTTCTTCCTTTGGAGAGGGGCGCTGTCCCAAACCGTATGGCCGAAGCCTTTCAACGCACCAAACCACACGTGAACGTAGGAACCATCGGTCACGTTGACCATGGTAAGACGACGCTTACCGCCGCCATCCTTAGTGTTCTGTCCACACACGGGATGATTGCCCAGAAAAAGGGCGTTGATGATTTGGACAAAGCTCCAGAATCCAAGGCGCGCGGGATTACGATTGCAACCGCGCATTGTGAATACGAGACGGAGAAGCGCCACTATGCGCACGTAGATTGTCCTGGCCACGCGGACTATATTAAGAACATGATCACCGGTGCGGCACAGATGGACGGAGCTATTCTGGTCGTTTCCGCAGCTGACGGCCCCATGCCGCAGACCCGCGAACATATTTTGCTTGCCCATCAGGTCGGCGTTCCTGCCATGGTTGTTTTTCTCAATAAAGTAGACATGGTGGATGATGCAGAGCTTATCGATTTGGTCGAAGAAGAAATTCGTGATCTCTTGAAGAAATACGAATTTCCAGGGGACGAGGTTCCGATCATCCGCGGTTCGGCCCTGAAAGCCCTTGAAAATTCTTCTGATGAAGCGGCTTCCAAACCCATTCTGGAACTGATGAAGGCTTTGGATGAGTACATCCCCGAGCCTGTGCGCGAAACCGATAAGCCGTTTCTCATGCCTGTGGAAGACGTCTTTTCCATTGAAGGGCGAGGAACCGTGGCCACAGGACGCATTGAGCGCGGTATCGTGCACGTGAACGAAGAAGTGGAAGTGGTTGGTCTTAGGCCGGAATCTTCGAAGACAACCGTGACAGGCATTGAAATGTTCAATAAGTCTCTGGATGAAGGGCGGGCTGGTGATAACGCGGGGCTCTTATTGCGCGGAGTAAAAAAAGAAGATATCGAACGCGGAATGGTTTTAGCCAAGCAGGGGTCTGTGACACCCCATACAGAGTTTGAGGCGGAAATGTATGCTTTGACGAAAGAAGAAGGTGGGCGTCATACACCATTTTTCAATGGGTATAAGCCGCAGTTCTATATCCGGACAACCGATGTGACCGGGGATGTGACCCTCCCAGAAGGAACGGAAATGGTCATGCCTGGTGATACAGTGAAAGTTAATGTAAAACTGATTCAACCCGTTGCCCTTGAGGAGAAACAGCGGTTTGCGGTCCGCGAAGGCGGGCGAACGGTTGGTGCCGGAGTTGTTCTGAAGATTACTAAATAATCCATTCCTCGCGTCGGAGCATCTCCGTCGCGAGGCCGGGATCGGAAAGAGAGAAAACTCCTTTTCAGCCCCGGCCTCGCTGACAAGATTGCAGGTCGACCGAAACGTCCTTTTCTTGTGACACAAACGGTTTCCGTGAAAACTCAACAGCAGGAGGAACAACACCGTACGCGCATTCGGATCAAAATTCGCGCCTATGATCATAAATTGATTGATCAGGCCGCGCAAACGATCATCCGAACAGCGGAAAGAACAGGCGCCAAGGTGTTCGGTCCTGTTCCTCTACCGACGGAAAAGAGGCGTTATACCGTGAACCGTTCGACGTTTGTTTACAAGAATGCCAGGGAACAGTATGAGATGCGGATTCATAAACGACTGATTGACGTCATTGATCCAACAGAACGGACCATGGACGCCATGATGAGCTTGAACCTGCCGGCTGGTGTGGACGTGGAGATCAAGATGTAGTTTTTAAAGGAAGAGAAGAAACAGGGGAAGAGAACGGGGAAGAAAGTTCGTGAGAATAGCAGAAGTTTCTGGATCACGAAAACCTTCCTGGGTTTTTCAACCACTGAGAAAGGAAAGCGTCTTTCAAACAGAAGCGAAACAAAAAGCCTTTTTTCGAAAGGCTGGAAATCGATCGTGCGAAAAGATCCAGAGGAAAAGAAGGGGATTCGCGCTATCGATTTCTGGCTTTTAAGTTACCAAAGGACGAAGAGCCATTTGTATGAAATTCATCGTTGGAAAAAAATTGGAAATGTCCCAACAATTCAACGGGAACGGGATTGTTGTCCCTGTGACGTTGGTTCAAGTCGATCCGTGCACGGTAACTCAGGTAAAGACCGATGAGCGCGATGGGTATGTGGCCGTCCAGGTCGGCTATGGACAGAGAAAAAATGTTAACAAACCAGAAGCCGGACACACGGAACAACTGGGAACGTTTTCTGGTCTTCATGAGTTCCGAGTTGGCGAGGTTTCGCATCAACGCGGCGATAAAGTAGACGTGACGATTTTTCAACCAGGTGATCACGTCGATGTTGTGGGATGTTCAAAGGGGCGTGGGTTTGCAGGGGTCGTAAAACGCCATCATTTTGCTGGAAGTCCAGCCTCCCACGGACACAAGGACCAGTTGCGGATGCCTGGTTCGATCGGGTCACGTCGGCAGGGTCCTGTCCAAAAAGGAAAGAGAATGGGCGGACATTTGGGAGATGCCAGGATTACGGTAAAGAATTTGGAAATTGTAGCCGTCGAACCGGAGCGGGGTTTGTTGGCCATTAAGGGAGCTGTCCCTGGAGCGCGCGGTAGTGTTGTTTTCATCCAGTCCCGTGAAACTGACACCCTATGGCAAAAGTAATTCTCTACAATCAAAAGGGAGAGAACGTGGGAGATGTTGAACTTTCCGCCGACCTTTTTTCGGTTCCCCTTCGTCCGACCGTCGTTCACGAGGCTGTTGTTGGCCAGCAGGCAAACGCACGTCATCTCACTGCCCACACCAAACGGCGGGGTGAGGTCCGGGGTGGTGGAAGGAAACCCTGGAAACAAAAAGGAACCGGTCGCGCTCGACAAGGATCCATTCGGGCACCACAGTGGAAGGGAGGAGGCGTCACATTCGGACCGAATCAGGAACGTTCCTATACAAAAAAAATAAATCGTCGGGTGCGCCGCGCCGCCCTAGCCATGTGTCTTTCAGAAAAAGTGAGAGAAGAAAAGTTTTTGGCCGTGGATACGTTGAAATTAGATACGCCGAAAACAAAGCGTATGGCAGCAATTCTCGCTTCTCTCCCGTCTCACGGACGCAAAACGCTCGTGCTTTTAGAACCAGAAAATGCAGCGACGGCGCGTGCGACGCGCAATCTCCCGAAGGCTCTGGCTCTGCGGGCGGACAGTATAAATGTTGCTGATTTATTGGCAAACGAATACATTCTTGCTTCCCAACAGGCGATTGAAGTTTTGATGCGCGTTTACGGTTCAAAGAAGGCTGTGGAGAAGGTGTCATAATTTAGATCTATGGGATTTCTTGACCGATTTAAGAAACAAAAAGAACAGGAGATTGGGGGAGGGGTTTCGGGAGAATCGGTTCCGGTTTTTTCGACTGTTTTAAAAACGGAACCGAAAAAGAAAGAGGAATCTGTTCCGGCCAAAACAAAGCCTACACCACGCGTTTTGCAGAAAAAGGCAGAGGGAGGGAAAAAATCCGGTCGAGTGATACCCGCCTTTCTTTCTAATGTTTTGCTTGAGCCAGTTGTTTCGGAGAAAACAGCTCGTTTGGCTTCGGGAGGGACCTACACGTTTTGGGTGCAGGTGCAGGCAACACGTACGCAGGTTTGTCAGGCTGTGACAGCTTGGTATGGTGTGCGGCCACAGCGAGTTCGTCTTTTGCGTTCGCGGCAGGAGCCGGTTCGTTTTGGAAAAGTCCGCGGGTTTCAAAAAGCGCGAAAGAAGGCTATGGTAACCCTTCCGGTTGGGAAGCGTTTGGACGCTTACGAGGGCGTGTAGGCTTTTGAAAGCACGAAGAGCATTCTTATGTCTTTGAAACAATACCGCCCACGCACGCCCGGACGCCGTATTTCCAATGTCCAGTCGTTTTTGGATATCACGAAACAAGAACCAGAAAAGTCCCTGATTCGTTTTCGGAATCAGAAAGCCGGTCGTTCTGGAGGAAAGATAGCGGTTCGCCACCGAGGCGGTGGAGCGAGGCGATTTTTGAGAATCGTGGATTTTCGGAGAGAAAAATACGACATCCCAGCCAAAGTTTTTGCGATTGAATACGACCCGAATCGCGGGGCTCATCTTGCTCTTTTACAGTATCAAGATGGAACAAAGACCTATATGTTGGCTCCGGAGGGGCTGCATGTGGGTGATGAGATTGTCTCCACCCGTTCAAAGGGAGAAATGAAAATTGGAAATCGTTTGCCACTCGAATATATTCCCATTGGGTTGGCGGTACACGATATTGAACTGGAGCCTGGCCGCGGCGGTCGGATGGCCCGCGGAGCAGGAACTTCGGCCCAGCTCTTGGCTGTTGAGGGTTCTTCTGCTACACTGCGGCTTCCCTCAGGGGAAGTGAGAATGGTTTCCCGTATCTGTTTGGCAACGATCGGTCAGGTTTCCAATCCTGATCATCGGCTGATCCGATGGGGCAAGGCCGGGAGGACACGTCACCGCGGTATCCGTCCAACGGTGCGTGGGAAGGTGATGAATCCGGTTGATCACCCGCACGGAGGAGGAGAGGGGCGCAATTCCATTGGTTTGAAGAATCCAAAAACTCCGCAAGGAAAGCCGGCACTGGGCGTCAAAACCAGGCGTTTCAAACCGTCGAGTGCCCTGATCGTCAAGCGGCGTTCACCTGGTCGGTTTGTTGGGAAAGCGGTTTAAAAGGAAGAACGTTTGTCATCTTATGTCCAGGAGTTCCAAAAAAGGCCCTTACGTGGATCAAAAACTTCTTGAAAAGATTCGGAAGCTTGATCCTGCCAGCCGCACCATCGTCAAGACGTGGGCGCGGGCTTGTACCATTACGCCTGAAATGGTTGGATTTACGATTGGTATCCACAATGGAAGAGAACATCTTTCCGTCCGTATGACGGAAGAAATGGTCGGTCATAAGCTTGGTGAGTTTGCTTCAACGCGGAAGTTTTTACGCCATGGTGGCAAGCTTCAAAAAGCGACCGAAGAATCAGCCTCGGCTCCACCCGCTGGAGCTAAACCATCGGTTGGAGGTAAGAAATAACAGAAGAAAAGTTTCCTATTAAGGTTTTTATGGAAGTCAAAGCTACCGCACGTTACTTGCGTATCTCCCCCAGAAAAATGCGGCCTGTCATTGACGTGGTTCGGGGGTTAGATTTGGCGTCCGCTCGCCAACAGCTTCGATTTATGAAAAAGGCAGCAGCCCCCTTAGTTTTGAAACTGATTGATTCCGCCGCGGCCAACGCTAGACACAACTTTCAACTATCGATCGAACAATTGTTTGTGAAACGTATTGCCGCTGACGGGGGACCGGTTATTCATCGTTCCACGCCGAAGGCCTTTGGTCGAGCTGCCCCCATTCGCAAGCGGATGACACACCTCTCCGTTACGCTGGAAGATCGGAAAAAAGAGGACGAAACGGAAAAGGGAAAAGGAAAAAAACGGCAAAAGTCAACTTAGTCTATGGGTCATAAAGTCCATCCAAAAGCATTCCGACTTTCCACGGTTCGTACGTGGGATTCCAGTTGGTTTGCCAAAAAGCCGTTTGCTACGCTTCTGCAAGAAGATGTGCGAATCCGCGATTTCCTTAGGCGCGAATTACGCGAAGCTTTGCTTGATAGTATTAGTATTGAGCGAACGAGACAACAACTGGCGGTGGCCATTCATGTAGCAAAACCAGGTGTTGTTATCGGACGCGGCGGGGCCGGTGTGGAAGAGTTGAAACGCAAACTGAAGGAAAAATTTTTCCGCGGACGTCCTTTTAACATGAATCTTACGATTAAAGAAGTGGCACACCCGTCCCTTTCTTCCGCGGTTGTTGCCCAACAGATTGCCTCCGACCTTGAACGACGCATGCCATTCCGCCGTGTTTTAAAACAGGCCATGGAGCGCGTGATGAAGGCACGGGCTGAAGGCGTAAAGGTGTCGGTCGGTGGACGGTTGAACGGATCGGAGATTGCCCGAACCGAAACCTTGGCCCAAGGAAGAGTTCCGCTCCACAACATGCGTGCTGATATTGATTTTGCCTCCCTTCCTGCCAGGACCGTGTATGGCGCTATCGGCGTCAAAGTATGGATCAACCGGGGGGAAGTATTTGAAACAGTGGAAGCGCCTAAGGAATAAGACGGTATGTTGATTCCAAAAAAAGTAAAACATCGCAAGTGGCATAAGGGTCGGGCCAGCGGAAAACGAACAGCAACCAGCAAGGCGGTGGTTGCCTTTGGTCGGTTCGGACTCAAGGCAATGGAAGAGCGATGGGTCACATCTCGACAGATTGAGGCTGCCCGCCGTGCTATGACACGCCATATAAAGCGCGGTGGAAAGATATGGATTCGCATTTTTCCCGATCATCCCGTGACGACCAAGGGGGCGGAGATGCCTATGGGAAAGGGAAAAGGAGCCGTGGATCATTATGTTGCTGTTGTGCGACCAGGGACCGTCCTGTTTGAAATGGACGGCGTTACCAAAGAGACGGCCCAGGCTGCCCTTCAGCTTGCGTCCTACAAGCTTCCGATGAAGACAAAAGTTGTTTCACGCCAGGAATAAAGGAAGATTTTATGGCTTCATTCATGAAGGAATTTGGACAGGTGGATCTCGAAGTGTTGCAACAACAGCTTTCAGACGTCCGAACGCAGCGCCGCACGTTGCGGGTGCAACTGGCAGCACACCAGCTTACGCATGTGCGCGGCCTGCGTGAAAATCGGAAGCGGCTGGCTCGCCTCCTTACGGCTCTTCGACAGAAAAAGAATGTGAAGTTGCTCTCTTCGTGAATTTGACATGTATGGAACAGGAAAAAACTCCCTCATTTGAACGAGTGCGTCGCACTCTACGTGGAACGGTTGTTTCTGATCGCATGCAGAAAACTCTTGTTGTACAAGTGGATCGAACGGTTCTCCATCCAAAGTACGGAAAACGCTATGTGAGAAGCCATCGGTATAAAATTCATGACGAGCGTGGCGAAGGGCGGATGGGTGACGTCGTAGAATTTACGGAATGTCGGCCGCTTTCTCGGGAAAAGCGCTGGCGCCTTCTCCGCAAGGTTTCTTAAGAAGATGCTATGGTTCAACTGCGAAGCATGCTCAATGTGGCGGATAATTCTGGAGCCAGGAAACTCCAGGTTATTCGCGTCCATGGAGGCTACCAAAAACGGTATGCCCGCTTAGGGGATATTGTGACGGCAGCCATTAAGGATGCTGTCCCTCATGCGACCGTAAAAAAGGGAGATGTTATTCAGGCCGTCATGGTACGGACGTGCAAAGAAAGCCGGCGTCCGGATGGAACGTATATTCGGTTTCATGAAAATGCGGCTGTTCTTATCGATAAAAAATCAAAGGAACCGAAGGGGACGCGTATTTTTGGACCCGTCGCGCGTGAATTGCGTCAGCACGGGTTTGGAAAGATCGTCTCCCTTGCTCCCGAAGTTTTGTAAGGCCCAGAAGGGCATCCTTTCGTGTTATGAATTCCCGCGTGAAACTCAAAATTAAAACAGGAGATACGGTTCGAATCCTTACAGGAAAAGATAAGGGAAAGCAGGGGAAGGTCATTCAGACGTTTCCTGCTCTTTGTAAGGTGGTTGTGGAGGGGATGAATGTGGCCGTGCGACATCTGCGCGGGCGAGGGAATCAACCTGGCCAGAAAGTAACGTTTCCCGCCCCGATGCACGTTTCGAATGTTCAAGCTGTCCATCCAAAAACGGGGATGGTCGGGAGGGTTGGCTGGAAGGTGGAAACACGGGAAGGAAAATTGTTAAAAGTTCGCGTTTTGCGTCGCAAAGGGACAACAGAGGATTTGGTTTAACTTTATGGCATTCAAAACACTCTATCAAAATGAAATAGCACCGGCTTTTGCCAAAGAACGGGGTCTCAAAAACCGCCAGGCTGTTCCGCGCGTGACCAAGGTCACCCTGAATGTCGGATTGGGGCAAGGGATCCGCGAAGCGAAGTATCTGGATGCAGCAGAACAGACACTTCGGCGTATTTCGGGTCAACAGCCCGTGAAAACGCGCGCACGGATTTCCATTTCGAATTTTAAAATTCGAAAAGGAATGATCATCGGCATGAAGGTCACCCTGCGGGGAAAACGCATGTGGGATTTTTTGGAGAAGCTGGTAAAAGTCGCCCTTCCGCGCGTGCGAGATTTCCGGGGCCTTCCTTCGACCCTCTTCGATCGCCAGGGAAATTTATCCATCGGATTTCGTGAGCATACGGCCTTTCCTGAAATCCGTCCGGAAGAGATTGAGACGATCCACGGCGTGCAGGTGACCGTTACAACGACCGCTCGACGAAAAGAGGATGGACAACAGCTGTTGAAACTGTTCGGCTTCCCCTTTCGAGAGGAACCCCTTAAATCCAAAAGCTAAGTATGGCAACGGAAAACCAACGAGCAAAGGCGCGGGTGAAGAACCCAAAATATCTGTCACGTCGGCAGAATCGCTGCTGGCGTTGCGGGCGTAAACACGCCTACTTGCGAACGTTTGATTTGTGCCGGATTTGCTTCCGCGAGCTGGCGAACCGGGGAGAGATCCCAGGAATTCGCAAGGCAAGTTGGTAGTTTCTAAGCGATTTAAAGGTATGATCACGGACCCTATTTCAGATCTGTTAGCGCGAATTCGAAACGCGCAAGCCGTTTGTAAACCGGAGGTGACCCTTGCGTTCTCCAGGATAAAGTTTGAAATTGCCAAAATTTTGGAACGCGAAGGTTATGTCGGAAGCGTCGAGCAGGTTCCGGACGGTTCCCGGACTTTGCTGCGGATCCCCCTTAAGTACGAGCACCGTCGTCCGGCGATCCATTTTTTGCGACGTGTGAGTCGGCCGAGTCGGCGTATTTACGCAAAGACCACCGAACTTCCGCGTGTGCAATCGGATCTTGGTATTGCAATCGTTTCCACGCCCAGTGGCGTTATGACGAATAAAGAAGCTCGCGCCCGCCGGTTGGGTGGGGAAGTGATTTGTGAAATTGCTTGATTATGTCCAGGATTGGTATCAAACCCGTTCCGATTCCTTCCCAAACGGAAATTTTGTTGGAAGGGCGGTCTGTGACCGTGAAGGGTCCGAAAGGATCTCTCCTTCTTTCCCTTCATCCGTCCGTCATTGTGGAAAAAAAGGAACAAGACGGAGGCTCTTTTCTTATCGTTTCCGTTCTTCATCCGGATGAAAAGCGCGAACGGGCCCTTTGGGGAACCACGCGAGCCCTTTTGAATAATATGGTGCAGGGGGTTACGACCGGATTTTCGAAATCGCTTGAAGTGGTTGGTGTGGGATATCGCGCTCAAGTGCAAGGATCTTCCCTTCGGTTGGAAATCGGATTTTCTCACCCTATTGATTTTCCTCTTCCGGAGGGTATTGTGGCTTCGGTGGAAAAAAATGTGGTAACCCTAAGCGGAGCGGATGCCCAGGTCGTTGGAGAGGTTGCAAGTCGCATCCGACGTCTTCGCAAGCCAGAACCCTATAAAGGGACAGGGATTAAATACGTTGGCGAAGCTATTCGCCGCAAGGCAGGAAAAGCCGGAAAGGCCGGCGCTTCCTAAGTAAAGACCTATGAGAATCCAGAATCCCACGAAAGCAAAGCGTCAGCGGGCCCTGCGCCGCGCTCGTCGCGTTCGCGCCTGTCTTCACGGGACCGCACATTGTCCGCGTGTGACAGTGAAGCGCAGCCTAAAACATATTTATGTTCAGGTCATTGATGATGAGGCAGGACGCACGTTGGCGGCTGCTTCGGATTTTGACGTGAAGGAGATCATGAAATCCAAAGTTGATCTGGCCAGGGCTGTTGGAAAAGTTGTTGGAGAGCGCGCGAAAGAAAAAAAGGTGTCAACCGTTATTTTCGACCGTTCCGGTTATCGCTATCATGGACGCGTGGCCGCATTGGCGGAAGGCGCACGCGAAGCCGGTCTGGAGTTTTAAACCATTGATCTATGGCGGAAGAAATTAAACAAGAACAGAAGCGGCCATCCCGCGGAGGGGGAGGGTCGGCACGGCGCGGTAGCGGGGGTGGGCGCGGCCGTGACAGCGGAGGATCCCGTGGGCGCGGTGGAGCACGGCGCGAAGAAGAGACCAGAGAATACGACCAAAAGGTCCTTGATTTGGCTCGGGTGACCCGTGTGACAGCTGGTGGAAAACGCATGCGTTTCCGTGCAGCGGTCGTGATTGGAGATCGCAAGGGCGCCATTGGATTCGGCTTGGCCAAGGGTGCGGACGTCTCTTTGGCTGTGGACAAAGCCACGCGACAGGCGAAACGCGGCATTTTGCGTGTATCATTGGAAAGTGGAACTGTTCCACATCCCGTGAAGTTTAAGTTCGGAGCCACGACCGTTTTGCTTAAACCAGCCCCCAAAGGGACTGGATTGAAGGCTGGGGGGGCGGTGCGTGTCATGCTTGAACTGGGCGGCATCCCGAACGCCGTAAGCAAGATTTTTGGTTCGTCAAATAAAATTAATGTGGCGAAGGCGACCATGGGAGCTCTGGCGGATTTGCGACCGTCCAAAAAACCCTCCCGAGCCGTCTCTCCCTCTCGTGACGTATGACGCTTGGTTTGCACACCCTGCATCCGGCCAAAGGCGCACGCAAAGAACGTAAGCGCGTGGGGCGCGGTCTTGGATCCAAAGGTTCGTATTCCGGACGCGGAGTCAAGGGTCAACGGGCGCGGACTGGCGGCCGCGCGGGCCTGAAACTCAAAGGGATACGTTCCCTCATGTTGAAAATTCCAAAACAACGCGGATTTAATTCGCTTGCGCCGAAAGCCGCTCCCGTGAACGTTGGAATGCTCGGAAGGACGTTTCCGAAAGGGGGTTTGGTGACGCCGGCCACGCTGAAAAAAAATGGACTCATTCCGGCCGATTCTGTTCGGATTAAAATTTTGGGAGACGGTATTTTGGACGTTGTCCTTCGTGTCGAAGGGTGTCTCCTTTCCGCTTCCGCACGCACAAAAATTGAGAAAGCCGGAGGAAGTATCAAAGACGTTCTTCCCCTCAAGCCATAAAAAAATCTATGGGTGTATTCAGCCGCGCGTGGAAAACTCCCGAGATCCGTCAGAGTCTTCTTTTTGCTCTGTTGGTTCTCGTTGTTTTTCGCGTTCTCGCGCATATCCCCATTCCGGGAGTGAATACAGAGGCCTTGACCCGTTTCTTCCAGTCAAACCAATTCTTCGGACTCCTTAATATTTTTTCTGGAGGGACGTTAGAAAATTTTTCCATTGTCGCCATGGGGGTGGCTCCGTACATTACGGCCTCAATTATTTTTCAGCTGCTGGCCATGATCATCCCCTCTTTTGAAGAAATGCAGAAAGAGGAGCAGGGCCGCCAGCGGCTGAACCAATGGACGCGGCTTTTGACTGTCCCGCTCGGGGCACTGCAGGCCTTTGGTTTGCTAGCGTTGCTGCGTCAACAGGCGCCAACGGTTCTCGAAGGAATGGAATGGCAACAAACGGCCCTGACGGTTGTTACGCTCATTGCCGGAACGGTTTTTATCATGTGGCTTGGTGAACTGCTTTCAGAGCGCAACATCGGAAACGGAATTTCTCTTATGATTTTCGCCGGGATCGTGGCTGGACTCCCTTCGTTCCTCCGTCAGGCTTTTGCCACGTTCGATTCGTCTCAGTTTTTAACCATGATTGTTTTTGCGATTGTTCTGATCGTGACGGTCTTTGGAGTCGTGGTGATGCACGAAGCCCAGCGCAATGTTCCCGTTCAGTATGCGCGTCAGACGCGCGGCACGCGATTCGGAGGACAGGTGGCCACACATCTTCCGTTGCGTGTCAATATGGCTGGCGTGATTCCGATCATTTTTGCCATTTCGATTATTCTGCTTCCCAGCATGCTAGCGCAGTTTTTTCTTGATGCGCGTTCGATCTGGCTTCGGGAAGCCGCAACCACGGTTCTCAAGCTTACGAGCGACCAGTGGATATATGGAATTGCTTATGCCCTGCTTGTCTTTCTCTTTACGTATTTTTATACAACGGTTGTTTTTCACCCTGAACAGGTCGCCCAGAATTTACAGTTGCAGGGAGGCTTTGTCCCTGGCATCCGTCCAGGTCGCCCCACGGCGGAATATCTGACTTTTGTTGTGAACCGAGTGACGCTCGCGGGAGCGGTCTTTCTCGCCGTGATTGCCGTTCTTCCGTTGCTTGTTCAACAGTGGTCTGGGAACAATAATTTGGCGATTGGGGGGACATCGCTGCTCATCGTGGTTAGTGTGGTCATCGAAAGCGTGAAACAGATCGAGTCTCAGTTGACCATGCGCGAGTACGAATTTTAGAAAGTCCTAAGAGTTTGCGAAAAAGAAGAAAGGCGGTCCATGGAAACGGACCGCTTTTTGTATGATGGAGGAGTCGACGATCAAAATACGTCTGGTATACTAACTACCGTTGTCATTTTTTATGAATCAGATTTATCGCATCGTGCTTCTCGGTCCTCAAGGATCGGGAAAAGGGACGCAGGGCGAGCGGCTTTCTCATCATTTGGGAATTCCAACCATTTCCGTAGGGGCTCTCTATCGGGAAGCTATCCGGCGTGGAGACTCGGTCGGTCTTGAAGCCGAACGTTTTATCTCCGAAGGAATGCTTGTCCCCAATCATCTCACGTCTACTCTGATTGAAAATCGATTGGCTCAAAAGGATACCTTGGGAGGTTGGATTCTCGATGCCTATCCGCGCAGTCTTGAACAGTTAGAGCACCTTCTTTCTTTTCAGCCGCCCACCCACGTAATTGCTTTGTCTATTTCGGATGAGGAAGCTGTGGAACGGATCGCCAACCGTTTGACCTGCACGGGATGCGAAAGGGTTTATCATAAAAAGTTTGCTCCTCCCAAAAAGGAAGGTTTTTGCGACGAATGTGGGGGTCCGGTCTTACACCGTTCGGATGATACGCCCGAAGCCATTCGCCGCCGGCTTCACATCTATCATACGGAAACGGAACCCGTGCTTGCACGGTTGGAAATGGCGAGTATTCTTCATCGGATCGACGGAACGGGTCCGATTGACTTGGTAGAAAAAAGAGTCGACGCTATTTTAGATTTATTGGGAGTTTCTCCGGTCTATGGCCCTGCAAAAAACAGCGGAAGAAATTGAACGTATGGCTGCCGGGGGACTTCTTCTTTCCCAGGCTCTCTTTGCCGCTGTTTCTTTGGCAAAACCCGGTGCATCTGTGCGAGAACTCGATGATGCGGCGGAAACGTCTTTGCGACAGAATGGAGCAACGCCCTCTTTTAAGGGATACCGTTCGTATCCGGACGACCGGCCTTTTCCAAGCACTGTCTGTGCTTCCCTCAATGAAGAAGTCGTTCATGGTTCTGGCCGCCGTTCCCGCTGTTTAAAAGAGGGGGACGTTGTTTCGCTTGATATCGGATGTTGGTATGAGGGGTTGTGTACGGATATGGCCGTGACGGTTGCCATAGGCCAGGTTTCTCAAGAGATCAACGATCTGATTTTGGCCACGCGCGCTGCTTTGCTGGCAGGCGTTGGAGCGGTTAAGGCAGGCGGGGAAGTGAAAGATATCAGCGCTTCTGTTGAAAACACGATCCGTCCCTATGGCTATGGTATTGTTCGGGCGTTGGTGGGACACGGCGTGGGCCATGCTGTGCATGAGAACCCGCACATTCCAAATTTTGTGGATCGCCATGCCCCAAACATCCGTTTGATCGAAGGGATGTGTTTGGCTATTGAGCCAATGATCGTCCTTGGAAAGTATCATGTTGTTACGTCTGATGATGGTTGGACGGTACAAACAGCAGATGGAAAGTCTGCGGCTCATTTTGAAGTGACGGTTGCGGTTACGAAAGAGGGGTCGCGGATTCTGACCCCGCTTCCGGTTTAGGTATGCGACTACTCGGCATTGATTACGGGAAGAAAAAGCTCGGAATTGCTTTAGGCGAAACAGAAGGGAAGATCGCCATGCCTGTGAAGATCCTCCCGAATTTGGGAGAGGAAACCATTCGTCTGTTGGTAAAACAGGTTACAACAGAAGATATTGGAGCTGTGATCGTTGGTGTTCCTCTGGCTGTCGGTTCTTGGCACGGATCCGGTCAACTCACACAGACGAGAAAATTTATCGAGCGGCTTGGCAAGGCCCTTTCCGTTCCTATTTACGAGGAGGACGAGTCCTATACTACCTCAGAAAGTCTTCGTCTTCAGCGCGAAGAAGGTGCTTTAGCCGAAGAGGATGCCTTGGCTGCCATGCTGATTTTGGAACAATTTATGAACCGACGGACTTCTGATTCTGCTCCGCAATAGCAGGTCTGAGGCCCGCCATTGCGTCGCAACATGGCTCACCTTTTCCACACAACCGGCATGGTGCTTTCACGGCGCGATTGGCGCGAGGCTGATCGCGTCTATTCGGTTTTGACATCGGAGTATGGCAAGCTTGAATGCGTTGCCAAAGGGGCCCGTAAACCCTTGGCAAAGCTCGCACCACATCTTGAAAGCGTCTCCGAAGCCGAATTTTTGATTGTCCGGGGGCGTTTGTATGACACGATCGCTGGCGTGGAACGAGGGCGGGCTTTTCCTGGCCTGTCTGCGAATCTTTCCAATGCCCTTTTGGCCAAGCACTCGCTACGGTTGGTTGATTGGGGAACCAGGTTAGCACAGCCTGATGCCGCGCTCTATGGGTGTTTGACCGCGTGGATGGCATTTGTAGAGCCCCTTCCTCCCATGACGCCCGAACGTTCGGGTTTTTTGCTTGCCTCTTTTGCCTTGCGTTTGCTGGGCTGGCTCGGGTACCGGCCAGAATTTGTGCACTGTGTCCAGTGCCACATGACCGTCGTTTCAGGGGGATTCCGCTGGCACCCCGTGCGTGGAGGTGTGGTGTGTCAGCCGTGTGTAGAAAAGGCCGGGGAAGGGTCCGTGAGTGTACGCCCGCTTTCGGACGAAGCTCTCAAATTCCTCCGTTTTGCCCTTGAACAGCCACCAGAACAGCTTTTGAAATTAGAACTGCGTCCTGATCTTGTGGGAACGTTTCATGAGGCTGTGGAAGCGCTTGTCATTTCGCATTTTCCCACCATTCCGCCTGTTTCCCTAAGAGGAGCTTGTTTGGTTTGAGATTTTTTTAGTGGATAACTCAGCCATTTGACAAAAAAATGGGAGTTAATAGACATTTTGGGTTGCTCAAAACATTGTTTTTTGGCTCAGGTAAGCCTAGAGTAGAAGATATTTTGTATGACACATAAAAAACTGCCCTTTTTGTGGCAGTTTTTCCGTTAAAAAGAAT
>Ga0208373_1000672_pt1 | contig 55189 bp, 65 predicted proteins | sample RifOxyC2_FD_184036 | JGI IMG/M metagenome (GOLD analysis project Ga0208373, IMG submission 184036) | Soil microbial communities from Rifle, Colorado - Rifle Oxygen_injection C2 (SPAdes) | ecosystem: Environmental > Terrestrial > Deep subsurface > Rock core/Sediment | place: Rifle, Colorado...
GAAAAAATTAAATGAAACTCTGAGTTCTAGGATGTTTAAGAAATAAAACAAGGGTTTCGCCCCTTGACTTGAACGCGAGCTTGCGAGCGTTCTCGCGAGCAAGTCGACGAGAAACTTTTTATCGAAAAAAGTTTCATCAAAATGTCGAAAACTAAAAGTTTTCGAGCACCTCGAAAATGCTAGTCATTTTCGTTGAGTGGAGACTTCGCTTTGCTCAGTCCCCAGATTAAAATATGTTAAATAAAAATAAATAAAAAAATTAAGTTCCTTCTTCCCAGGAGTTGAGATACTTAATTTGCTCTTCATCCAGCTTGTCTATTTCCACGCCATAGGCTTCTAATTTCAGCTCTGCGATGTGATTATCTATTTCTTCTGGCAGTTGAATTACTTCCGGTTTCATTTTTTCTTTATTTTTTGCTGCAAATTCACAAGCCAAAGCCTGTCCGCAAAATGAAGTGTCCATAACTTCGCTGGGGTGCCCCTCTGCAAGAGACAAGTTGACCAATCGTCCTTGAGCAAGACAAGTTATTTTATGCCCATTTTTTAATGTAAAATCCTCTACTAATGGCCTTACTTCTTTCATACTATTTGCTATCGATTTTAATCCTTTGTAATCTATTTCAACATCAAAATGGCCGGAATTGCAGATAATCGCGCCATCTTTCATTTTTTCCATATGCCTTGTTTTTATTACATTAATATCTCCGGTTACGGTTATGAAAATATCTCCGACTTTTGCAGCATCATCCATTTTCATTACCTGATATCCGTCGTATAATGCCTGCAATGCCCTGAATGGGTCAACTTCTGTTACAATTACACTTGCTCCCATTCCTTTTGCTCGCAGGGCAACCCCTTTGCCGCATGAGCCATAACCTGCTACGACAACGCTTTTACCTGAAACTAAAACATTTGTTCCTCTTTTAATGCCGTCCCAAGTTGATTCCCCAGTCCCTATATAGTTATCCAACAAATGCTTTGTTTTATTGTCATTAACGGCAATCATCGGATATTTCAGCGCATTATCACGTTCCATAGCTTTCAATCTTATAATTCCGGTTGTGGTTTCCTCGCAGCCTGCAATCATTTCTTTTATCAAATGTGCATGCTTTTTGTGAATCTCAGAAACCAAATCACAGCCGTCATCAATGGTTATGTTCGGCTTGAACGATATTATCTCATTCAGATACCGATAATAGTCCTCTTTGGACTCGCCTTTGTAGGCCCACACTTTGACATTTTCTTCAGCAAGTGCAGCGGCAACGTCATCCTGCGTGCTTAATGGGTTGCAGCCGGTAATTGCAACTTCTGCCCCTCCGGCAATCAATGTTCTTACGAGAACTGCTGTTTCTTTCGTGACGTGAAGAGCCATTCCTATCCTTGTTCCTTTCAGCGGCTTTTCTCTCTGGAATTTCTGCTTGACTTTTATCAATGCCTGCATTCTTGACTCTGCAATCTCAATGTTTAGTTTTCCCTGCCCTGCTAATTTCATATCTTTGACTTCATAATTGCTTCCTTTGTCCATGAAAATCACCTTGGATAGGGTATTAAATAGATATTTATATAATTTCTTCAATAAATATTGGAAAATTTCCAATTATTTTAATAAAAACTGGACAAAAAACGAAAGATTTATATATTTTCTGGAAAATTTAATTTTCCGTTAGAGGCTCTCTGCGAAATTCCCCCAATTTAGTTTTCTCCGCAGGGGGCCTTTACAACCTTATGGAGATTGATAACAAGGATCAAAGGATTATTGACATTCTGAAGCAGGATTCAAGGGAACCTATAAGGGAGATCTCCAAGAAAACAAAAATAAGGCCGAGCACAGTCCACCAGAGAATTCAAAAGCTTCTTGAGAACGGCGTAATTGAAAAATTTACAATAAAATTAAACAATAAAGAAGTTGGGGAAAATTTTATCGTGTTCATGCTTGTCAAAGGAGGAACAACAGAATATATTGATAATAAAATTCTTCATGATTCCCATGTAAAAGAAGTTTTTGGAATCACGGGTGAATATGATCTGATGATAAAATTAAAATTCGAAAATGTCGAAGAATTCCACGAGTTTGTATTGAATTTTAGGAAAGATAAGAAAGAAATACAATCAACGATGACCATGGTTGTGACGACGAATTTGAAGGAGGAGATTTAGAAAATTTTGAATCATTCATCACTTTTTATATTTCATTCAAAGTTTTCTTAGAGAATTTTGACATAGAGAAAACCTATGGGGTTTTCGAAATCTAAAAATCCGCAATTTTTAGATAATGGATAATATCTCAAAATTCTCTTTAGAAATGTTTAAATATAAGTTAATCGGGGAATGACCGGGATGTTAAAAAGAAGCGGAGCCTACATTATTATTTTAATATTGATGTTTTCTGTTTCTGTTGCTCTTGCCAATGCAAAAGCCGGAACCTGCAAGAATCCAAGTGGAGGGACCTACTGCAACTCCAAAAGCCAGGTTTCAGATTGCGCATGTGATGCCGCCTGTGATAATTATGGCGACTGCTGCAGTGATTATAAGCAGGTTTGTGATGTAAGCACAGCCACAGCAGAATTGGTTAAGGAGCAGGTAAAATGCGTTTTCACAGATTCCACAGCAGAGCAGTCCTGCTATTCTGAAAAATGGAGCTGTAAAGGAGTAGGGACATGTGTAGTTGATGTCTCGGGTGATAAAGGGGAGAAAGTCACATGGAAAAGCTCATGCGGCGGCTATGCCTACACCGTTATTGATGGGCAAAGTGAACACGCTACGTTTTATTGTGGAGTAAACGCAACACAGATTATAAGTGAGCAGGTTAAATGTGTTTTTAGCGGTTCTAACACAACTCAATCTTGTTATGCTACTAATCGCGATGGGAAATTTTATACTTTTAGTGGTGTAGGGACAGCTGGAGGCGTTGTTTCTGGTTATCGTGGTGAAACTCTTACTTGGAAGAGTAGCTGTAGTACAGATAAGCTTCCCATAACAACTATGGATGGGAAAGCTGAGTATGCAGCTTTTGATTGCGGCCAACAGGGAGTAAAATGCATGGATTCTGATGGCGGAAAAGATTATTATGTAAAAGGTTTTATGAAATCTGGGGCAAATGATGCGGGTCAATGGGACTTTTGCTACAATGATAAACAAATTGTAGAATATTACTGCGATGTAAATGGCGGGGCAAAATCCATATATGGCTGCCACAGTGGCTGCAAAGACGGGGCTTGCATAAGGTCAGCCTGCGGGAATGGAGTTTGCGATGAAAGAGAAATGGCAGTTAATTCTTTGCGGGAAGGGCGAACAGGCACATTTACTGTCGGCAATAAAGATTACGAAGTAACCTTATCCGCCCTAAGCGATGTCGGGGCGCAGTTTGTCGTCAATGGCCAGACAACCCGAAAACTCAAAGTTGGTGACAAAGATTTCCTTGCAGACGGAACTGAGCTAAAAGTTACATTTATTGCATATACTGATTACCAAGACTACCCAATTCATTATGCCAATTTTTCAATAAATACCTGCCTGCAGGATTGCAATTGCCCCAACGGACGCAAAGATGGAAAATGTGTTCAGGGAAGTGCAATAACTAAGCAGGATGTAATCAGCTGGGTAAACGTAAATTGCGCTGATTTAACTATACCACCAATTCCAACAACAACACAATCTGCTGCAGCCGGGAAATCCACGGCTTCAGCTGCTACGGGAAATTCAATATTGGACGTATTCAAATCAAACAAGCCTCAAGTGAAGGTTACTGCTGACATCACTGCCAATGGCGCTGGTTCGATTGTTACTGTTCCCTATAATTCTTCAGTAAAAATAACCTGGACTTCAACGAATGCTAAGTCATGTGATGTTTACCGCGGTACCAATATAGATAAAGGTAATCTTGTCTGGAGCGATACGGGCAATACCAGGTATGCAACTATAACATCAGATACTGTATTTCGTTTGATATGCACCGGTCCTGATGGTACCGCCTCTGATGAAATAACAGTGAGGCCTGGTAATCTTCAACAATGCACAGATTCCGACGGCGGAAAAGACTATTATGTAAAAGGTTTTATGAAATCTGGGGCAAATGATGCGGGTCAATGGGACTTTTGCTACAATGATAAACAAATTGTAGAATATTACTGCGATGTAAATGGCGGGGCAAAATCCATATATGACTGCCCCAGTGGCTGCAAAGACGGGGCTTGCATTAAAGAGACATCAATAACCAAGCAGGATGTAATCAGCTGGGTTAGCTCCAACTGTTATGATCCACCCATATCAAGCGGTGGCTCCAGCGGAGGAAGCTCTACTCAAGTTCCTGTTGCGAAGACTTCAACACCAGTTGTAACAGGAAACGTTGTTTCCAAAATTTTCGTCAACAAACAATACTGGAAAGATTAAATTCAGAATTAATTAAAATTTTCTTATTTCTTTAAATTCTCCATATCTTTCTTCTATTTCATTCATTGTAAGACTTTTGAGCCTGTTTAAACTGAACTCTTCTGCATTAAATGATGCAACGACGCTCCCATATACAACTGCCTTTCTCATGTTGGATTCACTTAAATCATTTGTCTTTGCGAGATAGCCGATAAATGCCCCGCCGAAGCAGTCTCCGCATCCGGTTGGGTCTTTGATTTCTTCAAGAGGATATCCCGGAGCGCTAAAGTGTGTGTCTTTTGTGAATAACAAAGAGCCGTGCTCGCCTTTTTTGATTATAACTGCTTTTGGGCCAAGGCTTAAGGCTGACTTGGCCGCTTTTACCAAACTAACCGTGCCGAACAGCTGCCTTGCTTCTCCGTCATTAAGCAGCAGCACATCGGCTTTTTTTATGACTTCCAATAATGATTTTTTTTTGCTCGTAATCCAGAAGTTCATCGTGTCCATTACAACAAATTTAGGCTTTTTCATTTGATTTAGCGTCTCAAGCTGCAATTCCGGGTCAATATTTGCAAGAAAAACATAATCAATATCCCTGTAATTTTGCGGCATTTTTAATTGGAAATCAGCGAGGGAATTAAGCTCGGTTTTTTTTGTCTTGGCCTCGTTCATGTCAAATTCGTAGAATCCTTCCCAGAAAAATGTTTTTCCGGATACTTGCAGCCCGTCAAGATTAATCTGCCTGTTTTTTAGCAATTCAATGTACTCTTTTGGAAAATCTTTTCCAACGATAGACAGGATATTCGGCTTTGAAAAAAAACTGGCGGAGTAGGAGGCATAAGTTGCACTGCCCCCAAGGGCTTTTTCAACTTTCCCGAATGGAGTCCGGATAGTATCAAAAGCAACTGTGCCTATAGTCAGAACTTCGCCCATGGAAAATAAAAATTGCGTGATGTTTTTAAAGCTTATTATAATGCCCTGTGAAAATCAAGAAATCCGCTGCCTACTCCTCATCCCCCTCATCTTCGTCCTCGTCTTTGTCCTTGTCGTCATCCTTGTAGTCCTCATCCTCATCTTCAAGGTCATCGCTGTCCTCGTCCTTCACCTTGTCGTTGTAAGGATCAGACTCATCTTCTTTTTCCTCTTCCTTCGGCATTTTAAGTCAAAACAAACATTGACGAACTAGTTTAAAAAATTTTCTATTTGCTAAGAAATGGAATTGAATTCAGCCAGGAAATAAGAAGTGATATTCCTATCGTGTATTATCAGGACATTCTCGTCATTTTTTTCGTCGCCGCTGGAGGTGGGATTGAAGCTGCCCGTGGCAACGGTTTCGTTGTCGACTATGAAGACCTTATGGTGCATCTTGTATTTGTTTTTGTCTTTTATCACACCTATTCCGGCATCCTGCATGTTTTTTAGTTGAGAATACTTGCCCGAAGACTGGCTGGAATCGACAACCCCCCTTGTGTTGAGATTTTTCTTTGATATGATTGCGTCTGCAATTTCCCTGCTAGTAAAGCTGAAATCCATGAAATAGACGCTGGACTTGGCGCTGCCGATTAAATTCACTATATGGGACTCGCAGCTGTCCTCCGGGCAGAAATAGCTTTCAATCTTTATTCCGTTTACGTAAATTATTGGATGCTTAACTTTGCTTCCGCCGCTGAATTTGCCGCCCCATAATTCACTGAACTCGTCCTCATAGTTTTCTGAAAGCGTTTTTGAATAAATGACCAAGACATTGTTGTTGTTTTTGGAATTGTCATTGCCGGTCGGGTTGAAAGATCCGGTCAGAACGGTTTTTTTGTCAATCACGCAGAACTTGTTGTGCATGAGCTGGCTGCTGCTGTCTCCCCTCACTCCGGAGCCTTTTAACTGGCTGTCATTGTTTGAGTTGTCTATCACTATCTTTACGTCTGCCATTATGCTTTTTTTAGACAGCGAGTTTATCATGTTTTTAAGATTTATATCATAAAAAGCGCAGTGTACTGAAAAGTTTGCAGAGTCAATATTTCTTTCGAACACTTTGCTGCAGTCGTCTTTTGGGCAGAAATAAACTTCCGGGCTTTTTGCATTTTCCTCCCGGATTGCATTGCCTGATATTAGATTAGGCGCGCATGAAATTATAAGAAAAGTTACGCTAAGCAGTGACGACAAAATAATAATCTGATGGAAATATTTAAATAGGAGCGTTTTCATTTTTTAGTAATAAATTGTATATTTTATCTCACAGTGATAATATCACTTGCAAAAGTGATAATCTATCACCTCTTTTTTCCCGGCAGGACAAAGCAATTTGTTCTGCTTGGGTTTATTATTCTGGTTTTATTTGTTAGTTTAAATTATTAATTTTTGAAAAGTTAAATTATTTTTTTCTTTTTCTTGGAGAACTCTTTTTTGGATTTCTAATCAGTGAAACTGCTACTGCGCCTACGGCAATGCCGGCCAGGAAAATTCCAAGCATTTTGCTGTCGATACGGATTGTTTTTTTTGCAGGGGAATTTTCCCTGAAATAAATATCCAAATCCCCCAGCTCAAGGGCATATTCCGAGTAGAGAAGAGCTGAAAAAATATCTTTGTTTTTTAATGAGTTCGCATATTCGTAGTAGCTGTAGCTTAATATCGGGAAAACCCCTTTTGTAGTTTCCTCGGCAATATTGTTCTTGACAATATCCAGCTTCCTTTCAACTATATTTTTGTACTGCTCGCTGTCAACCCCGAAAACACTCAAAATCACGTCGACGTCAGCTTTCGCGCGGCTTGCTGTTGCAAGGCAAAGCTCAAAATCCTCATTTTCCAGATTGGAGTTTGCATTGCCTATTTCTTTCCTTACATTGCCCATTGTCCCGGGAAAATATAATTCAACATATTGGGCGCGCTCGTCCGCTTCGCTGATTTTGGCCTGGCAGGATTTTTTTAGAACGTCTTTATCGAGATTAAACTCTTTGCCGCTTTTTCCAAGAAACTGGGACCACGAGCCTGCTGATTTTATTCTTTCAGAAGAATACGCCAGATCTCTTGCGGCAAATTCTGTCCTGTTGGTTTTGTTTAATATGTCCAGCGCCTCATTGGCGGAATCTTCAGCTTCCGAGAGCCTTTCCCTGATTACAATATACGCTTCCAGGTCAGTTATTGTTTTTCTTTTCGTGCTGTCAATTTTGATTCTAAATTCGCTTATCTCTTTTTTTAACCTGTTGGCTTCATTAACTGACTGCACTTTTGACAGATTTTTTGATAACAACAATAATGTTGAATACCCAATATTTGCACCAAAGCAATAGCTTGCCGAAGAATAAAAAGTCTGTTTCTCAAAAGCTTCTTTTCCCTTTAAAGTCAAATTGTTTGCGTCTTCCCTGAGCACGGATGCGTTTGGGTAATCTATTTTTGACGCATTTGACTTGAGCTGGCTGCTTCGGTCACACAGTGATTTTGCCAGGGATTTCATTGTATTCCTGTATTGCCCGTCTATTTCTATATTTTCGAATTTTTTTGTCAATTCATGCCCGGTAAATTCTTCCACCGCTTCGTCCAGCGTAGATATTTCCACAATATCTATCTCAAGCTCTTTTGACAAATTTTTCAAATCAACGGTTTCGTTGCCAACTTTTGCAATTATTTCTCCAGCGGGTATAAACACTTTTTTCAGGCCGGCTCTCTTCGCCCCTTCGACTTTGGCTTTTAATCCGCCAACCGGGCCTATCAGCCCTCCTGAATTGATTGTTCCGGTTATGGCATAATTTTCATTCAAGTTAAAATTTTCCAGCATGGCGACCGTCAGTACAGCAATGGAAGCGCCTGCGCTGGGGCCCGCAATGATCGAGGAGTCGGCGGTTATGGTATAAAAAAAATCATAATTATTGCAGTCTTTATTTGTTAAGTCACATGCCATTGCCTTGGCAAACCTTGTCGACATTTGGGTGTCTGTTTTTGTCAGCGGGAATGTTTCGAGAAAAACCCTGCCTGAGCCCGGCACTATTTCCAGGTATAAGTCTGCGACCCCACCTTCCATTCCGGTTTCTGTTTCCTTTACTGCCAATAACTTCATGTGGCCCTGGGCGGCAAAAACAGATGGGATTAAAATTAATATTAAGAATGGAATAAAAAGCATTTTTTTCATAATAGCAAGAAATTATTGGAGATTTAAGAAGTTTGTGGATTGGGGACTATTCATTATTTTCTTTATCCTTATCTTTATTATTATTTACCAATTTTTCAGTATAGCGGCATTTTGGATATTTAGAACACCCATAAAATTTTCCGTAAATCGAGCTTCTCAGTACAATATCTCCGTCACTGCATTTTGGGCATTTTCTTTTGACTTCGCCTGTTGCAATTGCTTTTGCATCCACTCCTGCCTGGCCTTCAACCAGTTTTGTCGGGCATTTCGGGTTCAGGCAGAATTCCATTGGCTGCCTTGCCTTTTTTATCGCCAAAACTTTTGGATAGCCGCACGCCTCACATTCTTTTTTTGCAGGCTTTATCAAAGCATTTTTCGGTATGGAAAAAATTGTTTTGCAATCCGGATACCTGTTACAAGCACAAAAATTTCCGAATTTTCCGCGCCTCATTGTAATATTCCCTACTTTGCACACCGGGCAAATCCCCAGGAAAGACATTTCATCCTGCGTTTCCTTGTTTGCTTTCTGCAAATCGGTTCCAATCTCTTTTTGGTGTTTTTTTAATTCCGTGGTTATTTTTATTATCGCGTCTTTTGCATCTTCGAGAAGCTGCTCTTTTTTTTGCTTGCCTTCCCTTATCTTGTCCATCTCTATCTCAAAACGCCTTGTCAAGTCCTCATCCAGAATCTTAGGGCAGTATTTTTCAAGAGTTTCAACCATTGAAATTCCGAGGTTTGTGGCTTCGATTGCCTTGCCCTGCACGTACCCGCGCTGGAACAGCGTATCCACTATTTCCGACCTCGTGGCCTTTGTTCCGAGATTTCTTTTTTCCAAATCTTTTATTATAGATGCCGGAGTGTACCTTTTTGGAGGCTGGGTTTCCTTGGTTATTAGCTCAATCTTATTGACTTTAATTTTGTCATCTTTTTTCATATTTGGGAGCTCAATTTCCTCAAGATTCACATAAGGGGAGTAGAACTCGTGCCATCCTTTCTCTATTGTTCTTGTTCCCTTTGCGATAAAAATTTCATTGTTGCAGTTCAAGTCTGCGGTCATTGTTTCCCTTACCGCATTCTCCGAGAATGTCGCAAGGAATCTTTTTACAATCAGGTCATATATTTTTGATTCCCTTTCGGTAAGCTCTGCCGGAATAATTCCCGTGGGGTATATTGCGGGGTGCGCTGGGTCCGTTTTCTTCCCGTTGTTGGGATTCAGGGAAGCTTTTTTCAGCAATTTTTTGGCTAAATCAGAATATTTATTTTGCTTTCCCAAATCTTTCATGACTTTCATGTATCCTATCGCCGGAGGAAGCTGCTGGCTTGATGTTCTCGGATATGAAATGTAGCCTGCAGTGTAAAGCTCCTGCCCAATTTCCAGAATTTCTTTTGGAGAAATTCCGTGGCAGCGGTAGCCTTCAACCTGCAGCGACGTGAGGTCAAAAGGAAACGGCGGCATCTGGTTGAACTGTTTTCTGTCCAGATTGTCTATTTTTGCCTCTTTCTGGTTTTTTGTTTTTTCTATGACTGCATCAGCTTTTTCTTTTTCCCAGAACTTGTCTTGTGAGTGCCATGCAATTATTTCCTTGCCGTTGTGCTCTCCTAAAAACTCAATCTGCCAGAATGGCTTTGAGACAAACGCTTTTATTTCCTTTTCTCTGTCAACAATTATTTTTAATGCAGGGCCCTGCACCCGGCCGGTTGACATTAGCTTGAAAGTTCCTGTTGTTTTTATTGCTGCGGTCAATGCCCTAGAATAATTAATTCCGTTGTAGAAATCCAAAAAATGACGTGCCTCGCCGGATTCTGCCTGGCCCCATTCTATGTGTTTTGATTTGTTATTGTAGGATTCCCTTAATTCGTCTTTGGTTAATGTTGAGAACTTCATGCGGTTCGCATCTTTTTTTTTGCAGAGATAGCGCACGATATTTAATCCAATTACTTCCCCTTCCTGGTCAAAATCTGTGGCTACTGTGAACTCATTGGCATCTTTTGCAAGTTTTTTAATTGTATTAAGATATTTTTTAGTGAACGCAGCCCCCTTGGAATTTTCAGAAACCGGCTGCCATTCTATATCGAACACTGGGAATATCCAGCCTTTCTTTACTTTTTCAGCCAATCCGTAAAGGTGGCCGACGGCGCATGCAACAACAATGTCTTTTTTGCCGTGGGTTAATTTGTAGTAAGGGACGCCCTGGATATTTTCCTTTATTGCTTTCCCGTCGGCGAGAGCTTCTGCTATCTTGTTTGCGGCAGCCGGCTTTTCGCAGATGATTAATTCATACATTTTATTTTATATTTTGGTATATTTAATAGAATTTAGTCGATAATATAAAAAAGTTATGAAAAGGCGCTTTAATTTCCGGCTTTTATGTTATTTTTCAGATTTTTTATCGCCTGTATTGCGCTCAATAAGGCCAGATAGCTTGTCTTTGGGTTCTTGCTTGGAAGATTCTGTGTTTTTATGCTTATTATTCCAAAATCCCCTTTTGCTTCAATTTCATGCGTGTTGAATTTTGTATTTGGATCTGCGACAATTTTTACTTGGATATTTTCAAATTTTGATGCTAGAAATAATGTTGCTGCCACATTGATGTTCTGCGGAAAACCGGCAACGGCTTCCTTTAGATTTCCTTCAAAAATTAATTTTTTGCCTTTTAATTCGCTTAAATTAATTTTGTTGCTAATGATATAAGGCGCGCCTTCCAATCCCCTTACGGGCTTTGTTGTTGTCAAGCTTAATGATGTTATTTTTCCTGAAACGGACTTAAGGGCATCCAATCCTGCAATGGCCCCTGAGGGAAGCAATATTTCGCAATTTTTTATTTTGCTTAGTAAATCCAGATTGTTAATCAGCCCGCCGGTGCTCATTATCAATAATTTTTTGCCTTTTTTGTCAAGATTTTCATTTTTTAATATAGGCTCAATTATATTTTTTGTTGCCGATTCAATTATCAAGTCTGAATTTTTTATTAAATCATTTAGATCCATAAACAGGGGTTTGTTCTTTATTAATTTTTTAATTAATTCATCAGCTTTATTTTTATCAATATCATTTATCCCAATCAAATTAAAAGAACTATCTTTGTCAATGAACTCGGCAACTTCCGTTCCAATAAATCCGCAGCCAATTACCCCTGCTTTCATTTGATCTCGAGCGACATATCCAGTATTTTTGCAGAGTTTGTTATCGAGCCAATGGAAACGACATCCACTCCGCAATCTGCGTAATCTGTAAGATTAATTTCATTTATATTCCCGGATGCCTCAAATAAAATATCATCATACAATTTTTTATCTTTTAAATCATTAATAATCTCTTTTATTTCGTTTGGTGGGATTTTATCAAACATTATAGCAAAAAGGATATTTTTTAATTTTTTATCTTTTTTGATTTCTGTTATTATTCTTGCAGCATCAAAGGATTGATTTTTGTCTTCGATTTCTATCTCAATATACTTTGATTTGAATTTAACAGAATTGATTATACTTTCAAAATTATCATTTAAAATTTTCAGGTGGTTGTCTTTTATTATAACTCCGTCATTTAAATTTAATCTGTGCGTCAATCCGCCGCCGATGCTGACTGCTTTTTTATCCAGCAGCTCCCATAAAGTTTTTCTGGTTGCAGCCAATTTTATTTTATTGTTTAATTTTTTATTTAATTTATTTACATTTGTTGCGATTCCGCTCATTCTCTGCAATAAATTTAATGAAACCCTTTCCCGTTCAAGGATTTTATTGGCATTTCCGCTTATTTCAATTAAAACATCCCCATATTTTATTTTATCTCCGTCTTTTTTAAGAAACTTTAATTTTAAATCTTTGTTAATCAAAGAAAATTCTTCTAGCCCTGCAACAATTCCCTTTTCTTTTGCAATAATAACTGCAGTTATCTCTTTGTTTTTTATTAATGAATTTGATGTTGTGTCGCCTTTATTTATGTCATGTTTAAGGAGAATTCCGATTAAATCATTTGCGAATTTAGCATACTCTTTATTTTTTATACCCAATTCCTTCTTTCTGTCCCAAAACTCAAGAATAAGATTGTCTCTAGGCAGCATTTTTTGAAACTGCCAGCATCCTGTCTATTGCTTTTCGCGCATCTCTTATAATATTATCCGGCAATGTAATTTCATTTTGGTTTGTGATTAATGCCCTGGCAACTAACTGGAGAGTTGTGGATTTCATATAAGGGCATACATTGCAGAAAGAAAGAAAATTTTTTTCAGGGACGTCCTGCCTTAATTTGTCGGTCATGCCGCATTCCGTCACTACAATAAAATCTTTTGAGCCGTCGGATTTTGCAAACTTTGCCATCCCGCCGGTGCCGCAGATGTGGTCTGACAGTTTTAATAACTCGTCTTTGCATTCAGGATGCGCGATTACTTTGGCATCGGGATATCTCTGCTTGAACTCCATCAGAGTATTTGCATCGAGCTTGTCATGCACAAAACAGTAGCCGTCCCATAAAATTATTTCTTTGTCGGTGTGCTCCTGCACGTATCTCCCGAGATTCTTGTCCGGAAGGAATATAATCCGCTTGTTTGGCAGTGAATTTACGACTTCAACTGCATTTGCAGAAGTGCAGCAAATGTCTGAAATTGCCTTTACCTCTGCAGTTGTATTGACATAGCTTACGACGGCAGCATCCGGATATTGTTTTTTGACTGCCTGTAATTTTTCAACGGTCGCCATGTCCGCCAAGGAACATCCTGCATCGAGATTTGGCAGCAAGACTGTTTTATGCGGGCTGAGAACTTTCGCAGTTTCAGCCATGAATTTGACTCCGCAAAAAAGAATTACATCCGCCTCGGTTTTTGCAGCTGCTACAGACAATCCGAGGGAGTCTCCCATATAATCGGCAATCTTGAACATTTCCGGCCTTTGGTAGTTATGGACCAAAATGACGGCGTTTCTTTGCTTTTTCAGCTCCAGAATCAAATTTATCAGCTTCTGCTCCTCGCTTATCAGGTCCGGCTGCATTAGTTTGCTTTCCATCAGCCCGGCTAAAGTTATTCTGTTTATATACCTAATTGAAGAGGCAATGCAATTGTTAAGAATCGTAAAAAGCGGCAAATTTTGCCTATAAACAGAAAGATATATTAATCGATTTATTTTACTCTGACGTATGTATCTTGTAATGTCCAAAGCGGACCGGCAGTCGGCAGAACTTGCAAAAATTGCAGTTTCTTACCTGAAAGAAAACAGGCTGAAATATGATTTCGAAAAAGACATTACCGCATTAAAAAAGGAATATGAGCTTGCAATAGCAATCGGTGATGATAGGTTTATTCTTGAAACGTTCAGGAAGCTTGGAAAATCTCAGATTCCCCTTTTTGCCGCCGGGTCAAGCCAGAGCTTTCTCGCGCAGGCAAATGCCCTTAATATGAAGCATTACCTCAGCCTGATAAAGAAAAAAAAGTATACCATTTTTAAGAGGTCAAGGCTGATTGCAAGCTTTGACAAAACAATAACTCCAATTGCCCTGAACGATATTGGCCTGTTTTCATCAAAAAGCGCCTCTTTGCTGAAATATTCCCTGATATTGAACGATGATACGTTTTGGAAAGATTCAAGCGACGGAATAGTTGCTGCCACACCGACCGGAAGCACCGGCTATTCATTGTCTGCCGGGGGCCCGATTGTTCTGGATGAGCCGAATATTTTTACCATAACCTCAATTTCCTCCCTTGAAAAGCATTCCCCGCTTGTCGTGTCAGACAGCACAAAAATAAAAATCAAAAATATTGAGGGGGCCAATCCGACGTTAATAGTTGACGGGGAAGTGAGGATGCCCGTGCATTCCGGCGAATTGACAATCGAGAAATCGCCTTATTCCGCTAATTTTGTTAATTTTTCAAAGGAGTACCAGCTGGAAAGCAGGCTGAAAAAAAGGACTATCCGCACAAATATAGGCAAGCTAAAAGATTTGCCGGCAAGCGCAAAGCTCGTCTATAGAATATTAGCGCACGAAGGAAACATGACCCAGAAAGATTTGATAGACACTTCCCTTCTGCCGGAAAGAACTGTGAGGTACGCTCTTGCCCTGCTGATGAACAGAGGGATGATTGATAACACGCCTCATTTCAGCGACGCAAGGCAGACAGTTTACGGGGTTTGAAACCAATAAGATTAAAAATTAATCCTCATTCTTATGCCTTATGTTCGACGAAGTCATTAAGAAAATTTTAGAGTCAATAGATGAAAAATCCCTGCTGACCGAGATGTATCCCCAGTTTTCCGGGGAAGGTTACCGTGCGTATAAAATAGACATTAAAAATTTTCACGAAGTAAAAAAATCAAATTCCGGCAAAAGGATTGCTTTTGTTGACGGCGGAAATGTTGAAATAATAGGCTCTGCCAACTTTTCGCTTAATTTGATAAGAGTCTGCTATGTTATCTACCAAAACAATAAAAAAATAAATACGAAAAAATTTGATATTTTTGCTTTTATCAAAGCGGTGAATGAAAATAATGAAATATGCTACAGGGCATCTTTCTTCGGCGCAGGAAATTCAATAAATATTAATGAAATGTCTTTCAGCTCTTTTGACCCTACCTTGATGAGCGGGATAAACCGCGCGGAGATAGGCAGCGCGGCCAGTGCGATAAGGAGGTTTGCCGAGCTTAAAATGGCTAAATCAGCAAGCGACGGCAAATTGGCCGATGCGATAGTTCTTGACGGGAACCTTCAAAGCACCATGACCAATGAAAATAAATATCTTAATGAGCTGTATGAATCCTGCACTAAAAATAATGTAGTTTTGACTGCAATAAGCAAGACAAATTCTTTGTTTACGGATAATGGGAATCTCTTGAGCGCTGCTTTATCCAGCATCTCAAAAATTCCTACATGGTTTTACCATCCGATTGCTGAAATAAATAATCATAATCATAAAGCAGAAATGTTTTTTGCAAAGTTCCATGCAAGATCAAAATATGTTTTCAGATTTGAAATTTTTAATGTGCAGAAAATGGCGGCGGAACAGGTTATAAATGAAATTGTGTCAAACTGCTGCGACCCGATATTTGTCGGCTATCCTTACGGGCTGGTGGAAGCTGACAGGATTGCAAGGGCTTCAAACCAGGAAAAGGAATCGCTGAAAACAATGCTTTTGGTGAAGCTGAGAAACAAAAATATTGAGAAATACCTGAACGCTTCCAATGCACATGAGATTCTGGATAGGATAAGTTTTTGAACAGCAAAAAGGAAAGATATTTAAATATTAGGATATTCTAATATGTTATTATGAAAGAATTGTACAGCTTGCATGCGGAAATGTGCAAAGTATTCTCAAATCATATAAGGCTGGAAATCTTAAATCTCCTGAGGGACAAAGAAATGTCGGTTACAGAGCTTATAGAAAAAACAAAACTAAGCCAGGCAAATATTTCTCAGCATTTGGGCATTATGAAAAATAAAGGAATTGTGGAATCAAGAAGGAAAGGCAAAAACATCTATTATAAACTTACAAATCCCAAAATCATCAAGGCATTTGATATTATAAGGGAAGTTTTGGCAGAAAAATTAAAGGAAAATGGAAAAATCATCAAGAATTTATGAGGTGTCAGAATGAAAAAAATAATATTTGTTGTGATTGTCGCTTTATTGTTAAGTTTGGGACTAGCTAATGCAATCACACAACAGGAAATCAGCGAAGCTAAAGGTTTGATTGATTCAAAAGTGGATTGCAAAAGTCTATCAGATTCCCAGTTAGAAATAATTGGTGAGTATGAAATGGAATTAATGCATCCTGGAGAAAGCCACGAGCTTATGCATAAAATGATGGGGCTTAAAGAAGGCTCTGAAGCGGAAAAACAATTCCATATCAATATGGCAAAAACAATATATTGTGGTGAATCTGGAGGCATGATGGGTGGAGGAATGATGAGCATGATGGTGGGAGGCAATACGATGGGCTATGGAATGATGGGAAACTATGGATATGGCTTCGGTTATTGGAACTTTCTAAATGTGCTTTATGTTCTACTGCTTATTGGATTAATAATTTTAGTCTTTATTGGAATTATAAAACTATGGAAAGATTTGTTCAGGAAGAAGCGGTAAGCACAAAAATAGAAGATTTCACGTAAGGTGAGAACTATGAAACTAAACAATATAAATTTGGATAAAGCAGGCGCATTTATTGAAGAAGTCAAAAAAGACAAGAGCAAAGCAATAAAGATAAAGAGAGTTGAAGGCAGTTGGAATTTTGAGGGAGGAACTCCTCAATTTATATCTACTTTAGAGCATGCAAACGGAAGTACTGTTGTGGAAGCCGACGGCCCGCCTTTCATGGGCGGCTCTGGCTTAAAACCAGACCCTGTGCAGTATTGCTTGTTTGGCTTGGCAGCCTGCTTTGCCCAGACCTTCGCATCAATTGCAGCAGAGAAAGGCATCGAATTGAAAAAATTGAAAGTGACTGCTGAGAATAAAGTAAATCTGTCAAAATCATTTGGATTAGGCAACGAGCCGGTTGTTGAGAAAGTTAAATTGATTGTAGAAGTCGGTGATGTTGATAAAGATAAGTTAAAAGAAATAGAACAATTAGTCAAGGAAAGGTGCCCTGGTGTTTATTGCCTTACAAATCCTATAAAGCTTGATATAGAAATGAATCAACAATGAAAATAGGAATAATCCTGAATACAAATGAAGCTGAAACTGTATGGAACTGCTTTAGATTCGGGAACGAAGCTTTAGCTAAAAGTAATTCTGTAAAAATATTTTTGCTTGGCAAAGGCGTTGAGATTGAAACTATTAAAGATGATAAATTTCCTTTCCTGGAAGGAACTATTAAAAAATTCCTGAAAAACAAGGGCATTATTCTTGCATGCGGAACTTGCTTAAAAATAAGAGGAACTGAAGAAAGTGAAATTTGCCCTGTTTCTACAATGGAGGAAATGCTGCAGTTAGTAGAAGAGTCTGATAAGGTTGTGAGTTTTGGATAAATTAAAAAACACGTTTCGTAGTTTTCTTAATAAAAACAACAAACTATATAAACTTCTGATTCAAGTTAAAATTTATGTACGACGTAATAACTGTTGGCAGCGCAACTGTTGACGTTTTCGCAAAGACTCACTTCTCAGAGCTGATAAAGATAATGGACCCGAAGGGAGAAACTGATTTGATTGCGTTTCCGAGCGGGTCGAAAATTCTTATTGATGAATTGGAATTCACGGTTGGCGGCGGGGGTACAAATACTGCCGTTGCTTTGTCAAGGCTGGGCCATAAGGTTGGTTTTATTGGAAAACTCGGTCAGGGGACAAATTCCGATTTCATTCACAAAAACTTAATGCAGGAGAAAATTGATTTACTGTGCGCGCACGGAAAAGGGAATGCCGGCTATTCAATAATCCTGGACGCATTGGACCATGACAGGACAATTTTGGCCTACAAGGGGATTAATGATGAATTAAAGGCTGCCGATGTGCCGTTCAAAAAACTCAAAACAAAATGGATATATTTCAGCGCAATGATGGGCGAGTCTTTTCATACTTTGGAAAAAATTGCTGAATTCGCGCAAAAAAATAAGATAAAAGTTGCCTTTAACCCGAGCTCTTATCTTGCTGAAAAGGGAAAAAGGCATTTGAGAAATATCCTAAGCAGGACCGAATTGCTAATTTTGAACAAGGAGGAAGCCGAGCTTCTTGTGGGGAATGATTCTTTTGATAATCTTCTTGTTAAGCTCAAGGGCCTCGGGCCAAAAATCGCTGTTATAACTGACGGAAAGAAAAATTTGTATGCAATTGACGATTTGCACATTTATTATGCATTTCCGCCTCCGGTCAGGATAGTTGATGCGACCGGGGCAGGAGACGCTTTTGCGTCCTCGTTTTTATGCGGGCTTTTGAAAAGTAAAGACACAGAATTTGCAATCAAGCTCGGAATCATAAACGCGCAGTCCGTTGTATCGCACTATGGCGCCAAAAATATTTTATTGTCCTATAAAGAAGCGATGAAGACGATGAAAAAATTCAGGGTTAAAATTAACAAGAAAAGAATTTAATTATGCCCCTATTTTCCTTTTAAGGGAACAAACATAAACTGCCCAATTTCTTCTTTGATTAACCTGCTGCCTTTCTTAATCCCTTTTATCATCATTTGCTCGACGAGGTTTCCGACCGGCGCAATTATGATTCCGTTTTCCTTTAATTGCCTTATTAACGGCCTGGGAATTTCCGGAGAGGCTGCTGTTACAATAATCCTGTCGTAAGGGGCTGCTTTTGCATAGCCTTTTGAGCCGTCGCGCTTTATTATTTCTATATTCTTTATTTTTAATTTCCTGATATTGTTTCTTGCAAATTCAGCCAGTTCCGGAATTATCTCCGTTGAAATTAATTTTCCTCCGTTTCCTATAATCTTTGAGATGATTGCCGCCTGATAGCCCGAGCCGGAGCCGATTTCCAGAACTTTATGGCCTTTTTTCAGTTCCAAGGCTTCGGTCATAATCATAACTGTTGTCGGCTGTGAGATGGTCTGGCCCCCTTCAATCGGAAGAGGGTAATCCCCGTAAGCTCCTTCCTTCCTGTCCTTTAGGAATGCCTCCCTCGGAACTTTTTTGAATGCTTCTATCACTTTTTTGTCTTTTATTATGCCTGAAGAAGTCCAATACTCAATCAATCTTTGTTTTTGGCTCATAAATATTGTAAAAGTTAAATCAGAATAAAAAGTTTGTTGAAATGCACTTAATCCAAAGAAACTAGAATGTCATTGCCTTCAACCTTAACCTGATAGCACGGAACTTTTACATTTGGCATTACTTCATTCACTCCGCTCTTTACATTAAATCTCCAGCCGTGCAGTGGGCAGGTTATGATGTCTCCATCAAGGGACCCTTCTCCAAGAGGGCCTCCCCTGTGCGGGCATGAGTTGGATATTGCGAAGAATTCTCCACCTATGTTGAACAGCGCTATTTCCTCATCTTCTATGAACACTATTTTATTCTCTCCAGGTTTCAAATCTGAGATGCTTGCGACTCTTACGAAGTTTGGCATTTAATCACCTATTTCAGTAATGGGCAAGCATATTTAAAATTTGTTGTTGTGTTAATTTACTAATTCAAGTTACTTAAATTAAATCTCAAATCGCAACCTTTATATTCTTGGATTTAAGTAATAAGCTCAAAGAGAGGTGCGTAGTTTGAAATCTGACAAGTCAAAAAAGTTTGTTCTGTGGTTTAATGAACTGAGCATTGAAGATGTCCCTCTTGTCGGCGGCAAGAATGCCTCTTTGGGGGAGATGTACAGGAACCTGACAGGAAAAGGAGTTAAGATTCCAAACGGTTTTGCAGTTACTGCCTATGCTTACAATTATCTTCTTGAAAAAGCGAAAATTAAGGATGAGATAAAGAGAGTTATTGGAGGGCTAGACACTTCCAATATGAAAAACCTGAGCGACAGGGGAAGAAAAGTTCGCGAGATTATCCTGAAAGCGGAATTCCCAAAAGAGCTCACAGATGAAATTTTTGCATCTTACAGAAAATTGTGCAAGGAATACGGCGCAAATACAGATGTTGCAGTAAGGAGCTCGGCAACTGCTGAAGATTTGCCGGACGCAAGCTTTGCAGGCCAGCAGGAGACTTACCTGAATATAAGGGGCGAGCGCGCACTGATAGAAGCGTGCAAGAAATGCTTTGCCTCATTGTTCACCAACAGGGCGATTTCTTATCGTGTAGACCGGCATTTTGACCATTTTAAGGTTGCTTTATCCATTGGGGTCCAGAAGATGGTTCGAAGCGATAAAGCGTGCTCCGGAGTTATGTTTTCGATTGATACCGAAAGCGGATTCAAGGATGCTGTTTTAATTAACGGCGCGTATGGACTAGGCGAGAATGTTGTTTTGGGCGCTGTCAATCCTGACCAGTTTTATGTCTTCAAGCCGACCTTGAAAAAAGGATTCAGGCCGATTCTGAGCAAGAAGCTCGGAAGCAAGAAAATCAAGATGATCTACAGCGAGCACGGAGTAAAGCATTCGACTGAAAATGTTGATGTTTCTTATGATGCAAGATTTAAATTCGTGCTAAATGATGATGAAGTTTTGAAGCTAGCCAAATGGGCGTGCATCATTGAGAATTATTATTCCGCGAAAGCAAAAAAATTCAAGCCAATGGATATGGAATGGGCGAAAGACGGAATTACGGGAGAATTATTTATCGTTCAAGCCCGTCCGGAAACTGTCCAGAGCCAGAGAAATTTTAACATCCTCGAAGAATACTTTTTGAAGGAAAAAGGGCAGGTCCTAGTTTCAGGCTTAAGCGTTGGAATGAAAATCGGCGCCGGAAAAGCCCATGTGATAAAGAGCGCGGAAGATATTGGCGGCTTCAAGCCGGGAGAAATCCTGATTACAGAAAAAACTGACCCGGACTGGGAGCCTATAATGAAAATTGCCTCTGCTATTGTTACAAATAAGGGCGGCAGAACGGCTCACGCGGCGATTATTGCGCGTGAATTGGGGATTCCTGCAATTGTCGGCACTGAAAATGGAACTGAGCTTGTAAAGACAGGAACTGATGTAACCGTGTGCTGCGCTGAGGGAGAAATCGGAAAAGTCTACAGGGGAAAATTAAAATTTGACATCAGGAAAATTGACCTGAAAAAATTAACACGCCCGAAGACAATGATTATGATGAATGTCGGCAACCCGGACAGCGCTTTTGAGTTTTCTTTTATTCCAAACGATGGGGTTGGGCTGGCACGTGAGGAATTTATTATTAGCTCTTATATCAAGGTTCATCCGCTTGCGCTGCTGCATTACGACAAATTAAAAGATACAAAGGTGAGGCAGGTCATTGACGATTTGACTTATTCCTACAAAAGCAGGGTTGATTTTTTCGTCGAGAAATTGGCGCAGGGTGTTGCGATGATAGGGGCTGCTTTCTATCCCAAGCCGGTTATTGTCAGGATGTCAGATTTCAAGTCTAATGAATATGCAAATCTTATCGGCGGAACCGAATTTGAGCCGCATGAAGAAAACCCGATGATTGGGTGGAGAGGCGCTTCAAGATATTACACCGGAAATTACCGCGAGGCTTTCGGGCTGGAATGCATGGCTATGCGGAAAGCGCGGGAAGAGATGGGACTGAATAATATCAAGCTGATGGTTCCATTTTGCAGGACAATTGATGAAGGAAAATCTGTTATCGCCGAGATGAAGAAGCACGGATTGGTTCAGGGCAAGAATGGGCTTGAGATTTATGTGATGTGCGAGATTCCCTCAAATGTCGTCCTGGCCGACGATTTTGCAAAAATATTTGACGGATTTTCAATTGGCTCGAATGATTTGACGCAATTGACACTTGGCCTTGACAGGGATTCTGAATTAGTTTCAAGATTATACAATGAAATGAATCCGGCGGTACAGAGGCTGATTTTTGAGGCTATACACAAGTGCAAGAGGAACAATGTCAAAATCGGAATCTGCGGCCAGGGCCCTAGCGATAAACCGGAATTTGCGGAATTTCTGGTCAAGTGCGGGATTGACTCGATTTCTTTGAATCCCGATACTGTGATTAAGACTACGGTTGCAATAGCCGCTTTGGAGAAGAAACTTAATAAAAAATAATTTTGTTGGTTAAGAAATCTTCACAATCTTCCTAGTCAAGCTCCTGTGAACATAATCAGAGAATTCAAATTCTATCCTGAATCCCGACTGCTTCAATATTTTTCTATAATTCACATAGCTTGGAAAAACAATTATGGCTTTTTTCTTCAGTTTTTTTCTCAGGTTTTTCAAAAATAATAAATAGAATTTTTCCAGATTTTTATAAAAACCCCCTTTCTGTATTTTTAGGCTTAATCTGTATTTTTTCCAGTTTTCTTCCTCGTAACCGGTCATTGCGGTTGAATTCAGCCCGTAAGGCAAGTCGGTAACCATTATATCAAATTTATCATTAATATTTAATGCGTTTTTTGTTTTAATTTTATAATTTTTTATTTTAAAATGCTTTAAATTATCTTTACATCCTTTAATCATTATTTTGTTTATGTCGTAGCCGATTGATTTGATGTTCATCAGCCCTGCTTCAATCAGAAATCCGCCGGTGCCGCAGAACGGGTCCAGCAGGATTTCTTTTTCCTTGATTTCACTTAAATTCACCAGCGCCCTTGCTATTTTAGGATGCAATGAGCTTGGGTGCGGGAACGGCCTCATGTGCGATTTCCTTGCATCAAAATCATATTCAACTTTTTTTATCAGCAGCCCGCAATAAACTCTGCCTTTTAAGAAAAATAAGCTTATTTCGGTTTTTGGGTTCTCGAGATTTACTTTGGGATTTTTCAAATTTTTCCATATATGCCCTGCAAGATTTTTCTCAGCAAATTTTTTATTATTATATCTGGGGATTTTGTTAATTAATTTTTTATTATTCTTATTAATGAGATTTTTAACTGTAGTTTCATCATTACCTAAATTATATTTTCTTAGGCAGAAATTATCTTTATAAATTGAATTCCAGCCAAATTCTTTTATTGCACCAATTAAATCATCAATTTTACACTCAAACAGGAATTGGTAAATATCCTTTGTCAAAGCAAGTCTTTGGATTTTATTTTCTGGCAGCTTATCAAAATCAAAAATTATCAATCTGCTCTTTAAACTGTAATCTTTAACATCAAACAGGCTAACTACTTCTTCTGCGCCTAAATTGATGTAATCTCCGGATAATAAGAAAATGCACTTCATAAGATGCAAGACTTATGCGGTAATAATAAACCTATCTTATTCTGCTCGTCATTTTCATGTTTTTAGGCACTTATTTTCTATATGGAAACCAAAATTATATAAATAAGTAAAACATTACTATCTTCATGAGGAAAGGAAGACCGGTCAAATCGGAAATAAGGCAGAATATTGTCGAGATACTTCATTTTGTGCAGAAAGGCTACGGCTATGAGATTTATAAGGTGTATGTTTCAATATTTCCAAAGGTCACCCTGAGGAGCATTTATTACCATTTAAAGAAAGGAATTGACCTTGGCGAGTTCATAGTTAACAAGATTGAGAAGGAAAAAGGTGACTATTCATGGGGCGGAGAGGCTGAGAAAATATACTATGCCCTTGGCCCGAATGCGAAGCCGACCGGAAATGACCGCGTCAAGGAATATGTTGATAACAAGGAAAAAGCAAAGAGTTCTTAGGTTTTCTATTTCAAGAAATTAAACAGCCCGAAGCCTGATCCGACGTTTATTATGATTATAACCAAGAATATTAATCCGATATAGGCCCAAATCCTTTTACCTTTTTCTTTGCCAAAATATTTTTGCAATGGAAGCCGAATCATTCTGCCGCCGTCCAATGGGCCTAATGGAACTAAATTAAATAATCCAATTCCGAGATTTAATATAAACAATGTGATAAACAATCCATAAAACCAAACTCCCACGTTCGGCAAAAATTCCCCGTATTTTGATTTAATGCTGTCCTTTATTTTGGTGCTTTGCTCAAGATAAGCGCCAATATATGCAGAGCTTTCATTTTCAGGGTTTTTTTCCAGTTTAACCTGATAAGTTGATTTGTTGGTTTTTAATGTTACAGTGTCTCCCGGCTTTTTGCTGTGAAGAATCTGGGATAAATTTTCCACGTAAGGAGTTTGGATGCTGCCAATCTGCTGAATTGTTTCCCCGATTTTTATTCCGGCATTTTCTGCCGGGTAAGTTGCGTTCCCTTTTACAAAATTGGTTACTTTAACACCGTTTGGCTCTATAGCTGCTGTTATTATCGGAGTCAGTATGAATATTGCAAGCAGCAGAAAAATAAACCCGGTGATTATGTTTGCCAGAGGGCCTGCCGCAAAAACGCTTAACTGCTGCGAGTGCGGCCGTTTTCTTAATGCTTTTTCATCGGGCTCGACGAAAGCTGCTGGAATCAACGGGATTATTATACCAAGAAAAGCGAACCCGCTTGACTTGACTTTTATATTATGGGCGCGCGCAATCCATCCATGCGAGAATTCATGGACAACTGCAATAATAAAAATTGAAATAATCCAGTAGAAAAATGGAACATAAAAAATCCCTTTTCCCTTGACCGGAAGCACCAATCCAACGCCGGAGGCAGCCTCTGGCTTTGTGAAGAATGCAAAAATGTTGCTGATCAATCCATAGCTTATTGCAATCATTCCCAAAAATCCTATAAAAATTCCGAAATAACCGAGGTAAATTGTTGTTTTTCTGAATCTTTTTGAAAGAGAATCCATCAGCTTTAACCCAAGCTTTGTCTTGTACATTGAAAAATAAACAAGGTAAGGGACAAGAAAACTGGTCTCCAGTTTTTTTCTGTTTAAGTAAAGAATAAGGCTCAGAACCAACACAAAAATTATTGCAGCAATTGTCTGGAAATCAAGCATTTTGTTAATGTTAAATTTGTTTTTAAGATTGGAATCAGAATAATAATAAATATAATTGTTTACTTCTTCCTGACGGCTTTGAACATCCTGCTGCCGCATCTTCTGCAGGAAACTTTGCCCTGTATAATCTTCATGTTCGGGGATTTTATTTTAGTCTTGCATTTCCTGCAGACAAAAACATTCCTGAATTTTCTTACGTCAGCTTCCGGGAATTTTACCATTTTTATTAAAAATTTTTGCTTTTTATATCTTGCACATTAGTGCAATAATTTTTAATCCCGCAAATTCGCATATTATCGAATTTGCGTTATTCGCTTCTTACCTGTTTTATAACTCGCTCGTTCATTATGACCCAGTACATTACGGACATTCCGTCTTTAACCTGTCCCTTAAATTCTTCCGGAATCTTAATGTCAAATGTCTCGTAATTCTCTGCGTCCATAACATTTGCCATGTCGCCCTGGACTGAGAGGACCTGGGCGTTTCTTTTCTCAATTATCGGAATTTCAACATTGTCATGGCCCGGCATGACCTCAATTCGCTTCTTTTCATCAACCAATCCCATTGCCGATATCCTGACTTTGGAATGGCCGTGCTTTCCGGGCTTTGATATCTCGACATCAACAACCTTGCACGCGACTCCGCCCATGAGTATAAAGCTACCTTTTTGAACCTGGTTGGCGCCAACCATCTTTGTATCTGCCATTGAGTATCACCCTAACTTTTTTGTTTTCGGATTTGGTTTAATTGAGTGATTTATAAAGATTGCGATTATTTTATTTAACCGGATAAACAAAAAATATTTAAAGTTTCTTATCTACATTGATGTTATGGTCAATATAAAAAAAACGTTGACTGCTTTGGAGAAGAAATTCTGGGAAGCTGACATAAACAAGGATGCTAATTTTTATAGAAAACATACGACTAATAATAGTTTTGCTGTTGGGCCACTTGGAATAGTGAATAAGAAAAAGATATTAAAAGCCATTTCCTCAAATCCACAGAAATTGTTAAATTTTAAAATTCATAATCCAAGCTTTGTATCTTTTAATAATCATACTGCTTTTTTAATCTATAAAGCTTCTGGAACCACACTGAATAACAGCAAGAAATCAAGATTCTCAGTGCTGGCAACTTCTATGTATATAAAATTCAATGGTAGATGGCTTGCGGCCTTTCACCAGCAAACTCCATTTAAGTAGAATTATTCCTTCACAGCCAGCTTAATGTCTTCCGGCTTGATTGTTTTTCTGCCTGCGTGGTGCGCGAGCTGGATTGCCTTTACGGAAATGTCGTTTGCAATCTCCTCGATTGCGTTTTTCAAGGCTACTTTGGCTTTGTCAGAAACCCTTTCTGCGCCGCCTTGCTTCAGAATCTTTTCCATTGCAGCCAATGGGAGCAGTTTGTCAGTCATTTTAATGCCTTTATCTGTAATCAGGACTATTCTATTTAAACTTTTTGACTTAAAAAGACAAAATAGCTCTCTTTAGGCTAAATCGGTGCCTTCTTGCCAGTTTAGAAATTTCTTTTTCCATCAATTCGTGATTGGGAAACTTCGCTTCCATTCTCTTAAATTCAGGCGAGTGATGAAGAGTTCTTCCGTTTTTGCTTTCAAACTTGAATTTTTTGTGAAGCATTTCGTGGTACATTACATAATCAAGAAGAATCGGGTCGCTGAATTGAAAAATCGTGCTGATTGTTATTGTATCTGAGCCGTATTCATAGCATCCCAATTTGCTTGTTGAATTGGTTCCCCATTGGAGGTTTGCGATGTCCATCATCCCGTTGAAAAATGAATCATTGTTTCTGTTAAACGACGCTTCCAATGCCGGCTCTGTTTTTGTTTTTGGCGCGGCGATGTGAACATTTTTCATGAATAAAGAGTATAACTCCATGTTCATTGTTTTTTTCTTGTCTTTCAGTATTTTGGTCAATAATTCCTGTATCAGCCCGGTCTGGATTTCGCTGCTTATCTTTTTCCAGTCCCTGCTCAAATGAAATGTTAAACTATTTCCGTGCCTTCTGACATTCGCGTTATAGGGCTTGAACTGCCTTGAGTATCTTATGGAAATCTTGTAATCAATCCCCTTTCCCGGATACAGCTCAACGTAAGCCATTTCTGCGATGTTCATGAGAAAAATCAGGATTAGGTTATTAAAAAAGGTTGCGGTTTATTCTATTTAGCTTTAATTAACCCTTTGTTTGTTAATATCTGCCTTAGTTTTAATATTTGTTGATTTACACTTAGTCGTTTTAATTTTCTGCTTTTTCTTTTTTTCCAGAAGTCGAAAATGCTCATATAATCTGTCTTAAATAGTTTCTTTATTAATATTTCTACGTATGCACTTCATACCTTAAAATCGCAGCAGCTTTTCCCAAGTCGCGCAGCTGTGCGCCTTCCCTTGTCTGGGTTGAAATTATTATTATTTCAGTTCCGAATGTTTTTGCAGCAGCTTCGAATTCCTCGATTTTTTCGTCGGATAAATCTTCCGAAAGCAAGACTTTGTCAGCAACGCCCATTTTTATCTTGCTCATGACATCAGCTTCACCGTACGCAACCATTTTCTGCTTTGTGGCAAGCATTTCCAGGAATTTGTTGACAATTTTCTTTTCTTCCATCACATCTTCTGCGGCAAGGACATCCTGGGATTTTTCAAGCAGCTCTTCCAGCCCGAATTCACCTGTGTAGCCCAAATCCCTGATTGCGATTATTTTTTTCTTAACTTCGTTTGTTATGTAGCCGCCTTCGACCAGGTCATACTTTGTAGGGCCAGGGCCGCCGACGATTATCCCTTTCAGCCCCGGCATGCTCAGGAAAGCTTCTTTCATATATTCGGCAACTTTTTTGTAATGGTCTTTTGCAGCGCCTTCAATTATGCGGCTAAATCGCATAGCCGATTGACCACCTGCCTTAAACTTTCCGGGAACTTCAGAATGGGTCTTAACAAGAGGAATGATACTTTTTCCTTTCAGCAAAGCAATGTTTGCATCCCTCCTGTCCATCACGACCAGCCCATAAACTTCCTTAACATCGAGCATGTCTCTCAGAATATCCAAAACGAATTCCTTGTCGCACCGGTAAATTCTTGTCTTCAGCGGAATCGGCGGCTCAATGCTCCAGACTTTGAAATTGTGCTGGCCCTCGCGTTCGGCAACATTGCCGGAGAAAACACACAATCCGTTTGGAGGGTTTCGCTTGAACAATTTGAGATGCTGAATCATCCTTTCCAAAGCGTCTGTAACATTTTTTCTTGTGGCGGACGATTTAATGTTGGATGCAGTTCCCTGCTCCTGTGCTAAATGATTTATTATTTTATTTAAATCGTAATCCTGGGGAATGTAAACACTAACTAATTCTGTATGCCTTCCTCTAAAATTTTCAAGTTCCTTTACGAATTTCTTTAAGTGAAATCTCTGCGCTTCTGTCAGTGACATAGTAGTATAGAAACCTACCTTCTTTATAAATATTTACGGCTATTGGCTCTTTGGCTTTTTTATTGATGTGAAAGTCCAGTGGAATACTCTTAACAGCCATTCAACAACAATTATGAAAAGGAGGTATTTTGCAACTTTGGGCAATTGCAGAAGTATACTGTTAAATGAAGATATGAATGTGTCCAGAGTTACTGCTTTTGGGTCCATAAGGAAAATTGCTATCAAAGTTAATGGCAGCAGCTTTGCCATATCCTCAGCCAATTTTTCGCTTATATAAGCGCCCATCCTCGTGGCTGCTACTACGATTATACCCAAAAACAGGATTTCTTCGATGGACCTTGACTTTGAGAGGACAAACAGAAGGAAGGAGAATATTAAGAACCAGATAAATGAATAAACCGGGAAGATCAACAAGTATTTCAGGAAATAAATTGCCCTGTCAAGGAAGTTTACAAATTTTGTCTGCATGTTTAATTTTGGAATTTCGAACAAATCCCTCCTGGCAAGCTGTTTGTAATAAATATACCAAGAAAGCCAGCTCGCAAGGAAAAGCACCATAGTTGACATAAGAAGATTAAGATATTGTTTGTCCCAGATAAATTCCCTAACCAGAATCCAATAATCTACAATAGCCATATTAGAACCAGTTTAACATATCCTATTTAAAAATTGTTATTTTATTGCTTTTAATCCATAATGCACTTTCTCAATGTTCCTGAACCCAGCCTGCTTTAACCTTTTGCTTACATTTCTGACTAGATTAACGTGCCTGAATTTGCTTCCTGGGCTTCCGGTGTAATGATACAATTTTCCATTGTTTTTTAGAACCCTAAAAACCTGTTTGTAGAATTCCAATGAGTATAATTCTGTCGCTAAAGTCAATCTCGGAGGGTCATGAATCACAACATCAAACATCTGGCTTTTGAAAATTTTTATTTCGTCAAAAACGTTTGTTTTTAGCACGCTTATTTTCTTATTGTTGAATAATTCCTGCGACCAAGGATTGTATTTTGCGATTTCCAGAACATTTTCATCCCTTTCGCATGTAATTACAAACTCTGCCAGCTTTGATGATGCTATTGCAGTGTATCCCATCCCCATGCACGTGTCCAAGACAATCCCATGAATTGGAGCAATTGACTCAATTTTTCTTTTTGTGTCTTCCATCGGAGTCATGTCTTTAGTTGCATGCATCCTGATGCCGGAAATTTCAATTGTAGGCGCGTCTTTTGTCGGAACCAGTTTGTAGAATTTGTTTGTTTCATTTGAGAATAATTGAATCTTGACTAAAGAATTATCTCTGATCAAAAAGCAGACATTATCATCTTTTATAGGATTTTTTAGTTGGGATTCATTTAATTTTTGGTTGTCCGGGAAAATGAACTCATTATTTTGGATTTTAATTTTTGACAATGTTTTGCTTAAATCTAATGAGATTTCTGCTTCTTTCAGGGATTTTTTGCTGGCTTCCAACAATTCTTTTGCTTGGATGTGTGTGAGTATCATTATTCTTAATTAATCCGTTCTATTTATATATATTTTTAAATAAAAAAAATTAAAAGCTTGTAACGATACATTTAAAAATAGCTTCTTTATCCTAAAGGTGGGGCTTAGGCGACTACCCAAGCATGGGTCTTGTGATTTGCAATTAATTTGCTTACACTGCATGAAGCTGTGGGGTAGCTTGGTATCCTTTTCGCTTTGGGACAAACGCCGTATCTGGCACTGTAAAACAGCGAAAGACCCCGGTTCGAACTAGGTGCCTGAGAGGGCAACTGCAGAAAATCCGGGCAGCCCCATTTAAGGAGTTGCAAAGTTTAAGTTTTCACAGCTAATAATCATCAGCGAAAAAATTATAAAAAATAATAAAAATTTTTGAAAATGAAATCAGAAGAAAAACGTGAAGGATTAGGATCTGCAAAAAGATTCGGCGCAAGGTATGGTAGAAAGACTAAGCTAAAGTTCTCCAAAGTTGAGACTGAGCAGAGAAAGTTCCACAAGTGCCCGTACTGCAACAAGATTGCTGTAAAAAGGCTTTCGATGGGAATATGGGCGTGCAGGAAATGCGACGCAAAGTTCACCGGAAAGGCTTATTCTGTAACAAGGACTATAATCCCGAAGGAAATCAAGGAGATGGCTGAAGAGCCCATCGTTGTGCAGGAAGAAATGGAAGTTCAGGAAGAATCCAAAGAGGAAGAATAAAATGGCAGAATACAAATGTTTTGAATGCAATAAGAAAGTTGCTACTGACTATCTAAGGAAAAGGATCAGGTGCCCGTACTGCGGGAGCAAGATACTTTTCAAGCCAAGAAGCGTTACAACTAAAATAAAATCCCGTTAAAATGGACGTATCACAAGAGACTGAGCAGAAGATAAGCCAGCTGCAGATGTTTGAGCAGAGCCTGCAGGGTTTTCTAGGGCAGAAGCAGCAGTTCCAGATGCAGCTCGTTGAAGTCGAGTCTGCCCTGAGCGAGCTTGAAAACACGGAAAAGGCCTACAAGATTGTGGGCAACATAATGGTTGAGACTGACAAAAAAGAGCTTCAGGCCGATTTGAGCTCAAAGAAGGAAGTGCTCGAGCTCAGGCTTAAGACCATGGAAAAGCAGGAAACCCAGGTTCGCGAGAAGGCTTCAAAATTACAATCTGAAATTCTGAAGAAAATAAAAAAGGAAGATTAAGCATGAATAACATGGCGGAACAAATAAGCGAAGTAGACACGATTGTAATCAGCCTTAATGAGATACAGGATGATGGGACTGTCCCAAGGAATGTAAGAACACACATACAGGCCATAATCAGCACTTTGAAAAACGAAACTGAGCTTTCAATCAAGGTCAACAAGGCGCTTAATACGCTTGGGGAGATTGCGAATGACACCAATCTTCAGTCCTATACCAGAACGCAGATATGGAACATCATGAGCATTCTTGAGAAACTGCATTGAATTAAATGAAATATGCCCACTCAATAAGACTGAATGTTTTTTCTTACGAAAATGAGAATAGTGGAATTATTTTAGAATCTTTTTTGAAATTTTTTCCATTTAGTCTTAAAGAGAACAAAGTTGAATTAAAGAAGGCCACAGCACAGGGGTTTAATGAATCAACCATCACTATTTTTGAGGCTGTTTTGACAAAAACAAATTTAATCAACCAATTTCTTGATTTTATTTTGAGCAATTTGGATAAAAAACAAAAAGAGTTAATTCTGAAACAGATTGAATCGCGCCTTGATGATAACCTTGATTTTTTTATCAGGTTTGATAAAGAAGAGTGGATGAATAATAATAAGCTCGAATTAACAGATTCCGGCAAATGCTTTCACCTGAAGATTAATGTCGCTGCTTTTCCAAGAAAAAGGGAGGTAGGTTTAAAAATAGTGAATGAACTATTCCGAAAGTAAAATGCAAAGGATAAAACTAGCGCCTTCAATCTTGTCTGCAGATTTCTCAAAAATAAATGATGAAATAAAAGAGGTTGAGAAATATTCCGACTTGATTCATGTTGATATAATGGACGGCATTTTTGTTCCACCAACAACTGTTGATTCTAATTTTGTCAAAAAAATAAAAACGAAAGTCCCCTTGGATGTTCACCTGATGGTGCATGAGCCGAGTGATTCTTACATCAAGGGTTTTATTGATGCTGGTGCTTCTTCAATCACCGTTCATGAAGAGGCGTGCAAGAATCCTGAAAAACAAATTAATTTTATAAAAATGAACAAGGCTAAGGCGGCAATTTCCATCAAGCCAAAAACACCATTGGAAAATATAAAAAAATATCTTGATATGGTTGACATGGTCTTGATAATGACGGTCGAGCCTGGCTGGGCGGGGCAGAAATTTATGGCAGAAACAATGCCCAAAGTACGTGAATTAAGAAAGTTCAAGCCTAAACTGGATATTGAGGTTGACGGCGGAATTAACCCAATGACGGTCCGAACTGCTTATGACGAAGGCGCGAATGTTTTTGTCGCGGGAAACGCGATTTTCGGGCAGAAGGACAGGATCGCAGCTATTAAGGAAATATTGGGAAGCTTGAAAGCAAAATGATAGGCGCTATTTTACCTTTAGTTGCAGGATTTTTTGATTCCATATTCTATGCTGTGCTGAAAAAATTAAACGGCATCGATATTTATACCAAGATAGTGCTGCTGAATATAACCACCGTGCCGTTTCTTGTGCTGGGATTTATTTTTTTTGGCATGCCCAGGGCCACTCCAATGTTTTATGCAGTTATTTTTATCAATATAATAATATTTTTTGTTGCTCAGATGTTGATGATAAAATCCCTGGAAGTGTCAAATTTATCAGTATCGATACCTATGCTGAGCTTTACGCCGGTTTTTTTGTTATTAACCTCCTATTTGATGTTAAATGAATTCCCTACTTTGGCAGGATTGCTTGGAGTTCTGCTTGTTGTTTTAGGCTCCTACATTCTTAACCTTCACGAATCAAAACAGGGATATTTGGAGCCGGTCAAGTCTATATTCAGAAATAAGGGAATTTTCTATATGGTCATCGTTGCATTTCTTTACAGCTTATGCGCCAATCTTGGTAAGATAGGGGTAAACTTATCGAATCCCGCGTACTATATGTTCATGTTTTATCTGATTTACTCAATATTATTGTTTATTGTATTTTTTAAGAATATCAAATCCAACATCACAGCGTTAAGGAAAAATCTGAATTATTTTGCCTTGGCAGGGTTTTCCACAGCAGCCTCTGAGATTTTGATAGGCGTGGCGTATAAATATTCGATTGTGCCTTACATAATTTCATTAAAGAGAACGAGCATTTTATTTGCCGTTCTAATAGGGATATTTTTGTTTAAGGAGAAAAGTATAAAACAAGCTGTAATTGGAAGCGCTGTGATGTTTATCGGTGTTTTGCTTATAACCCTCCCTTAACAATAAGATTTATATAATTACTAAGGAAATGTTTTCAAAATGGCAAAAGATTTTACAGTTACCCCCTGGGAAGTGAGCGGGGAGATTGATTACGACAAGCTGATAACTGAATTTGGAGTAAAGCCGCTTGATGATAAGGTACTTAAAAGAATTGAGAAGCATACCGGCGAGCTTCATTATTTCCTGAAAAGAAAGATTTTCTTTGCGCACACTTATTTTGACACGATTCTTGATGAAGTTGAAAAGAAGCACAAATTTTACCTTTATACCGGCAGGGCTCCGTCCGGCCCGGTTCATCTGGGCCATCTTGTTCCCTGGATTTTCTGCAAGTGGCTGCAGGACAAATTTGGAGTAAACTTGTTGTTCCAGATTCCGGATGAAGAAAAATTTCTGTTCAATGATAATTTAACGCTTGAAGATACGAAGAAATGGGCACACGAGAATATTCTGGATATAATCGCAGTAGGATTTGATCCCAAGAAAACCAAAATATTTTTGGATACTGAATATGCAAACGTGATGTACAAGCATGCGTGCAGGGTTGCCAAGAAAATCACATATTCCACTGCAAAATCCACTTTTGGATTCACAGATTCCAACAATATCGGGGAGATATTTTACACTTCAATGCAGACAGTTCCTGCTTTTTTGCCTTCAATACTCGAAGGAAAGCCCACGCACTGCCTGATACCGTGCGCTATTGATCAGCAGCCGCATTTCTTTTTGACAAATGACGTTGCGCCTAAATTGAACTATCCCAAGGTTGCAACTGTATTGTGCAGATTCTTGCCAGGACTGCAGGGAATGCACAAGGAAGGCAAAATGTCATCTTCAGTCGAATCAACTACCATATTTGTTTCAGACAAGCCCGATGTTGTCAATAAGAAAATTATGAAATACGCTTTTTCAGGCGGAAAAGAAACTGTGGAGCAGCATAGAAAAGAAGGTGGCAATCCGGATGTTGACGTTTCTTACCAGTATTTGACTTATTTCCTTGAAGATTCCAAAAAATTAAAGCAGATTTATGATGATTACAAAAGCGGGAAAATGCTGACTGGTGAGCTGAAGAAATTCACTGCCGACACAATTAACAAATACCTGAAAGAGCATCAGGCAAGAAGGGAAAAAGCTAAATCTCAAGTTGAGAAGTTTATGATGAGAGGATAATATAATAGTTAAATTTATATAGATAAAATCATAAAATCAAGGAAAAGAGTATTAATATGGAACACAAACATTATCATTCGCAGGAGCAGCCAAATAATCAACATAATACTTATCCTAATATCGAGCATCATAATCACAAGCACAAGGAAAAAGACCATTTCAAGTCTGCGCTTGTTGCTGTGGCTTTGGTAACCTTTATTTCTCTTATAGGGCTAATGAGCGGGCAAAACAATCTAACGGGATTCGTGACAAGCACTTCTTATAATGCCGATGCGGCAACCCAGACTAATGTTAGGGAATACCAAAATGTGAACTCATTGCAGGTTTTGGCGCCCGGAAATTATTACATTGACAGCCAGGGATATGTCTACTGGATGGATGATGAAGTGACTCCGGCTGTTGCAAAAGTGACTTATGTAAGGGATGAGCAGAAAAACAGGAAGATATACATTGACGACCAAGGAAATGTAGGTTATTTGATTTAAAAAAGAGGTTGATAGCATGGTAGAATTCAATATAGCGCCCTTGTCTGGCGGGTTTATGCTGACGAGCATGGTGGGCTTCATAATTTCCGCTTTTTACATACTTCCGGCTTCAAAGAACTGGGGGTTCACATTTGTGCTGTTCTTTACGCTGATGTTCGTGGCTTCTGCAATTTCGATGACTTATGCGCCAAGCGACTGGCCGCTTAAGATGGACAGAAAAAAATCAAGATGATAGAATATAATGAAATACTTTTGCGGCTGATTCTTGCAGCAGTTTTTGGCGGCTTGATTGGGATAGAGAGGGAAATAGTTCACAAGCCGGCTGGAGTAAGAACGCACATGCTGGTTTCACTTGGCTCGGCTTTGTTTATACTGTTGGCATTGGAAAACACTCCGGACGGAATTGATAAAATAATTGCAGGCGTTGCAACAGGAGTAGGATTTCTCGGCGCCGGAACAATATTCAAGTCAAAAATAGAAGTTCACGGCCTGACAACAGCGGCGTCAATATGGGCGGTTGCCGGAGTCGGACTGGGATTAGGGCTGGGTTATTATTTTATAACGCTGGTTTCAGTTGTGCTGGTTTTGATAATTCTGCATTTAAACAAATTGGAATTTTTTAGGAATCTCTAGAATTCAAAAATCTTCTTTAATTTCGGCAGCGCATTTGGAGCACTTCCGCCGTGCCATGTGTATCTCGGGCGGACTCGAATAGGATACAATTTCTCATTTATATCATCAAAAACAATTGCAGCGCCTTCTTCCGGAGGCAATAAATTAAGCTGCTTATCCAGGCCTTCTCGCATATAGCTCTGCATTATGCTTCCCAGAGCCTGCACGTCGATGTTTGCAGTTATTCGATGGGCAATTACAACATCAGCTTGTGTGAAAACATCGGTATGGATTTTTCCGGGCTGCTGCGATGCCAAGACAAGCGAAATTCCGGGCTGCCTGCCCTCCCTTAAAACAGTAACAAGGGGCGCTGTTGCTGGCGTCTTTCCCTTGTTTGGCAAAAATTCGTGCGCTTCGTCGATAACCAGCCAAACTATAGGCTCTTTTTTTGCCTCTTTCTCCTCCTCAAAAAAATGAATCTCTTCGGATATTGCCTGCTGCTCCTCAGCTTTTCTTGCAGTCATCCGCTGCTCAAATAATTTCTGCGCCACTAATCCTATCACCAAAGCGCGTAGGTTTTCTGCGCCGGAAGTTGTTGTGTAAGCGCTGACATCAAGAATTGAAATCTGGCCGGGCATTACAATATCTTCTATTAAAGTGCCCTCTTTGCTGAACAATCCCCATTTTTCCGCCACGAGAAACCTATTTTCAACTGCATCTTTAGTTGCAGTGTCTGACCTGTCATCTGACTCAACGGCTTTTACAATGTCATTGATGTCAAAATCTAAATTTTCCTCTTTCATATTGTTAATTATTCTTTCAACCAGGATTCCTATCGGCTCTGTTATTGAAACGTTAAAAATCATGCACCATTCATCCGCGCTTATCTCGCTGGTTTTTATTGAGAATGGAAAATCTGTCGGAATGCCCTTGTCCTTGTATTCTTGATAATGGCCAACGGGAGTAAAAATGTGGACGTTCAGCCCTTTGCTTTCGATGCCCCATTCGTCCAGCAATTCTTTTTCCTTGTGGTTAGGGTATTTCATGGTCCAGTAAATTCCCATTGTGTCGAGCATCACAACTGCAAGGTTGTTTTTTATTTCATCTGGCAAGTCGTAAATTCCTTCGGCGATTACGCCCATGCTATATGACTTTCCTGATCCTCTTTTGCCGACGACAAAAACAACGTGGGATTTTGCAACATCAAGATAAACTTTGTTTGACAGCGAAGTTGTCTGGCCCATCTTGACATAGTGCTTGCCCAGAAATATGGAGCCGGTTGTTCCGTACTTTTCCTTGTCTGCTTCGCTTCTGCCTATCACTATGTCGTACATATTCCCTCTTCTTTGCAATTTTTAATTATTTTAACCTTCATCAACGAGCGACCCATTATCTGCCACTAAAATGGGTGCCCCGCATATCTTTTATGCACGTTTAGGTTAAATAAGTTAGTGCACGATTCACAAGCAGGTATCCTTTATCCTGAATACACCTAAAGGAAGCTCCCGTTAATGATTATTTTAAGTTTTATTGAATATTTATCCCAGCACATAAATGCTTTTAGTGAAACTTGTTAGTAACAAATTTTGCGCTTTTTATTAGAAAGATTTATTTATTAGCTTTATGCTGCCTTAATTCGTATGGATGACAAAAATGGCAGGGAAAAACTCCAGCAGGAGCTCGATTTCCTGAAAGAAAGCTTTGATGCAGAGGTAATCAGCAAGGATGAATATGAGAAAGGGAAGGAAAGGGTAGAGCAGAAACTGAATGAAATTAATAATCATAATGGGAATGATGAGAGTTCAAATGGCACAGAAACAGCCCAGGAAGCAAAAGAATCAAGTGATGCAGGCGATGATAAGAGTGAAAATGATAATTATTTTGAGGATGGCAACAAATTAAGCCCGGCACATGAAGAAAAGGCAGAAATAAAAAAAGAAAAAACAAAAAAAGAAACATATTTTGAGGACGATGATTCTAAGGAAAACAAAAAAGAAAGCAAGATTTTTATGTACTCTATTGTTTTTGTCGTGCTTGCGCTTGTGGTTTTTTTTGCCTATTCCCTGATGAATTCCGGCACGCCGGACAAATCCCAAATTGAGCCTGCTGCCTTATGCAGTTTTGATGCCGATTGCATTAAAGGCCATGTTAATTCTGTATGCCTTAACCCGGGAACAAAAAACGCGAAATGCCAAATTCCGGAAGTTTCAAAGACCAAAATCATAGTATTAAACGGCGGAAAGGAATGCTTTAACTGCGACACCCAGAGGATTTTGTCCCTGCTGGAAAGCTGGTTTGGAGCTCTTGATTTGAAGGAGGTCAATTACGATACTGATGAGGGAAGATTGCTGGCTGATAAATACGGGATAAATGTGCTTCCTGCTTATATTTTGGAGGAGAAAATAACTAACAGCTCTTCTTTCGAACAGTTTAAGCAAATTTTTGTCAGGAAGACCGATATGTATATTCTGAAAGAGGATGCAGCAGGGGCTACATTTTATTTCAGGCGCGAAAATATTCCGAACAGTCTTGATTTGTTTGTAAAACCAAACGACGCCGCGAGTGCAAAAGCGGAGAAGAACCTGCAGGAATTTTTGAACACGTTCAAAAGCGCGCAGTTTGAGAAACATGTGCAAGGCGACAGCATAACTTCAGAGCTTAATCTTCGGGCTTTTCCCACTTTTTTGATTAATAATCAGATTAAGTTTGGCGGCGTTCAGACGGCTGATGCGATTAAAACTAATTATTGCGCTTTGAATTTAGCTGAAGAATGCAGCAAAACACTTTCAAAGAGCTTGGTTTAATTTTATGTATTTTTTATTGACTAATTTTCTTAAGGGAGGGAATTTGTGACAATTGTGAGCATGCTCCATTACATTCCGCATGCAAGTACCTGTTGCACTTAATGCATGATTATCTATCCTCCACCTACCCTAAGCTGTTTAACAAAATCGTGCTAGAAATAAAAATAGAAAAAAATAAGAAATAAAAATTAATTTTACAATTCAGCCACTGTCAGCAAAGTTACTCTTGTCTCGTTCGGCCTTACTTTTGAGTCCATGCCTATCAAAAACCTGACGTTGGATTCTTCGGCTGCCTTGACAATTTCCCTTTCAATGCTTCCGTCGAAAACCACAGCATGGGCGTTGGTTATGCTTTTAAGCGCCGTGTGAATTTCGCTTATTGGCACTTTTCCAAGCACTGCCAGCTTGTTGTCAAGAATTTCCGCTCCGCGCGTGCCGATTAGGTCCTCAAGCATTTTTTTGAACGCATTTTTCTCGTCCGGAGAAATTTGGGGCCTTCTTATAGCTGGGGCAGTCGCTTGTGAATAAGGGCGCTGCTGCTGCATTGGCCTTTGAAATTGCTGCGGCGGATGGTGCTGCTGCTGTTGGCTGTATGGCTGCCTTTTGACAAGCTCCATTGCAGTCCTATCCGGCTCTCTGGAAAGCTCCAATTTAGCCTGCTCTCCCGAGATTCTGCTTCTTATTGCCTTGTGAATTTCCTTTTTTGTGATTTCCTCAACCTCTTTTCCGTCAGGAGCTTTTGTCACGAAATCAATGTCAGCAACCTGAGTCAGCTCTTTGATAATCAAATTGCCTCCCCTATCGCCATCAACGAAAACCGTTACAACCTTCTTTGAGCAAAGTTCGATTATCGATTCGGGAACTGAAGTTCCATTTATTGCGATTGCGTTCTTGAAACCGTGCTTCAGCAAATTTAAAACGTCTGCTCTGCCTTCAACAACGAGTATTTCGTCGCTTTCATTGATTGCAGGGCCTGCCGGCAGCCTGTCCTTGCCGTATTCGACTATTTCCATTACCCTGACGGATGAAGTGACTTCGTCAGCCAATTCCTGGGAGTCAGGCATGGTGTTTTCCATCATTTTCTTGAGCAATTCTTTTGCCCTCTCAATAACCATGCTCCTCTTGCTGATTCTGACATCTTCTATGTTTGTTACTTCTATTTTTGCGTTGCACGGACCAATTCTCTGGATAATTTCCAAAGCTGCGCCTACGATTGAAGTTTCCGCTTTGTCTAAAGAAGATGGAATAATGATTGTTCCTTTTGTCTTTCCGGTTCTTGTTTCTGTGTTGACTTCTATTCTCCCAATCCTTCCGGATTTCTGAAGCTCCCTTAGCTCTAAATCAGCTCCCAGCAAACCTTCGGTTTGCCCAAAAATTGCTCCAATAACATCCGGCCTGTCCACTACGCCTTCTATTTCTATGTTGGCGTGAACAATATATTTGGATGATACCTGGCTTATTTTACCCATTTTAATCTGCCTCCAACCGCAAAGTCAGTTGACGTATCGAAAATCTTTTGGATTTTCGGGAACTTAAAAACTCACGGTTTTTAAGTCCTTAATCAAGTGGGATTTCACGTTGTTCAATCCCACGAATTTGCCAACAGCTCTGCATTTTTTAGAAGAAGCTATACAACTACTCCATCAAGTAAAATAACGTGTTAACGTGATTGATGAACATAATATAGCTTCCTCAGTTTTATTATATTTTTAGCGTTAAGAACAAGTTATGTCAGTTATCTATTCGCACTATTGTAAATCAATTCCAACAAATAATGGTGAATGACAGTGATGATAACCTTGTTCTGATGCTTTTTGATTATTACAAATAAAATTTGTAGCCCGTAACACTAACCCCAAAGCTCATAGCTTGGTTTTACCGTCGGCTCCATTTGGTACTCTCGCGCCGGGCTTTATGTCATGAATTACACCTATCTATATAAATCTTTGTTAGATAATATATAATAGGTTATTTATTTTCAGTATGGAAAAAATATCCCCTCTTTTATGACAATTAAAGTTTCATTAAAAATAAAACCCCAGCAAAGCTCCTTGCGAAGCCCTGCTGAGGAAAAAGAGGTGATAGCGATTTCTCCTCAAAAACTATAACGAAAAACGTTCCCCAACGTTAATGTTACTACTATATAATAGAACATATATATAAATCTTTCGGTTCTTTTACTATTTTAAAGTGGTGTAAGGATGTTAAGATAATATTAAATACAAACTTCAATTTTACAGCAATAATGTCGCAAAAATCAAAGCCAAAAGAAGATTTCAAGACCTGGGGGGATGTATTTGACCAGTTCACGCAGAGGACGGTCTACAAATTGATTTCACAGGGGCATTTTGAGGGGCTGGAAAGCCCGATTTCAATCGGCAAGGAAAGCAATGTTTTTTCTGCATTGAAAAAAGACGGAACAAGAATAATGGTTAAGATTTACCGCCTTGAAACATGCGATTTTAACAGGATGAGCGACTACATCAAGGACGATCCGCGATATCCGAACCTGAAAGGAGGCAAGCGAAATGTAATCTTTGCATGGGTGCAGAGGGAATTCAGGAATTTGATGAAGGCGCGGGAGGCAAATGTAAACGTCCCGACTCCTTCGGCTTTTTCCAACAACGTTCTTGTGCTTGAGTTTATCGGCGATCACGGAATAATTGCGCCTAAACTGAAGGATGACATCCCAAACAATCCAAAGAAATTTTTTGATGCAATAGTCAATAATATGAAAAAGCTGCACAAGGCCGGGCTGGTGCATGCAGATTTGTCGGCGTTCAACATACTGAATCACAATGAAACTCCGGTTTTCATAGATTTCTCTCAAACCACTCCTCTGCAAAGCTCCCGCGCGCAGGAATATCTTAACAGGGATGTGAGAAATATTTGCGTTTTTTTTAGAAAGATTGGACTAAATGTCGATGAAGACGAAACGAAAAAGAAAATAATTGGAAAATGAAATCCGAATATTCATTGTTTTTAATGCCTTCAGGAAGAGTTTACACTAATTTAAAAAAGGTTATATTAAGATTAAGCAGAGAATTGAAATCACCCTCATTTGAGCCGCATGTGACGCTGCTTTTGAGAATAGAGGGTACAAAGAAAGATGTAATAGAAAAAACTCTAATGTTATCCAATAATGTCAAAAAATTTGAATTGAGGCTTTCAGGTTTTGGCTATAAGGATAATTATTTTCGCTGCTTATTTTTGAAAGCAATTAAATCAGGAGAATTAATGGAGGCGAACGCAAAAGCCAGGAAAATATTTAATTACCATCCAAAAAGTAAGTTTTCTCCTCATTTAAGCTTGTTATATGGGAATTTTGATGCAGTTATAAAGAGAAAAATAATCAAAAGTTTGGGAAACAAATTTAATATAAATTTTGAAGTTGACAAGATAAAATTGTATTTAATAGTTGGAAAGCCAAAACAGTGGAAATTAGTAAATGAATTTAAAATGCATTAAAAATTCAAATCCATAGGCTTAAAAATAACTAAAACTTACAAGGAACAAAATGGCTGAATATGCTTATGAGCTGAAGGTGCCGAAGAACCGTGTTGCGGTTATTATCGGCAAGGAAGGGGCTGTGAAGAAAGAGCTAGAGGAAGCCACGTCAACAAAGCTCAATATTGACTCAAAGGAAGGGGATGTTTTTGTTTCCGGGGAAGATGCCTTGGGGCTGTATACTGCAAGGGAAATAATCAGGGCAATCGGCCGCGGATTTAATCCCGATATTGCAAAATTATTATTAAAGCCGGATTATATTTTTGAGGTTGTGGATTTAAGGGAATTCACGGGAAAATCAATAAATGCGATGCTTCGATTGAAAGGGAGAGTTATCGGAAAAGAAGGAAAATCCAGAAGGCTGATTGAGGAATTAACCGAATGCAATATTTCAGTTTTCGGAAAAACAATCAGCATAATCGGAACGCCGGATTCCGCTTCGAGCGCAAGGCATGCTGTTGAATCGCTGCTGAAAGGCTCAACTCATGCTAACGTCTACAAATGGCTTGAGAGAAGAAGACGGGACATGAAGAGAAAAGCGATTATGGAGATGTAATAATATATTTTGATAAACTTTAAATATTATTTCTTATTCCTTTTATTAAAAACAAAAGATTTCTGTATAGTAATATGGAAATTAATAATTAACTATTTATAGTAGCAATCAAAAATTTTAGCTGAAAATGCCAAAACAGGAAGCAAAAGCGAAGATAGGAAAGACAGACGAGCCGATAGCATACGAGCTGGCAAAACACCAGAAAGAGATTTCTGTAGCTGAATTTTTCACGAAGAACAGGCACCTGCTTGGATTTGACAACAAAAGAAAAGCTTTGTTAATGACGGTAAAAGAAGCTGTCGATAACTCTTTGGATGCGTGCGAGGAAGCGAGGGTGCTGCCTGAGATAAATGTTGAGATAATTGAAATGGGTGAGTTCAAGTACAGGGTCGTAATTGAAGACAACGGGCCGGGAATTGTGAAAAAACAAATCCCGAACATTTTTGCAAAATTATTGTACGGGAGCAAGTTTCACACTTTAAAGCAAGCGCGCGGGCAACAGGGAATAGGAATCAGCGCTGCCGTCCTATACGGCCAGCTGACAACCGGAAGGCCTGCAAAAATCACTTCAAGAATTTCCAGCAAAGAGCCGTCTCATTATTATGAATTAAATATAGACACGCAGGCGAATAAGCCCAACATTGTGAAAGAAGAAGTTGTTGAGTGGAACAAGGAGCACGGAACAAGGGTTGAGATTGACCTCGAGGCGGAATATCTGAAGGGCAACCAGTCAGTTGACGAATACCTGAAACAGACTGCAGTCATCAACCCGCACGTCACGATAATCTATACAAATCCGAAATCAGAGCAGGTAATTTACGCAAGGGCGACAGATGTGCTGCCGTCACAGGCCCAGGAGATTAAGCCACATCCTTATGGGATTGAGCTTGGAATGCTGATGGACAAGCTTAGATGGACAGAGTCAAGAACTTTGCAGAGTTTTCTTACCGCAGAATTTTCAAGAGTTGGCCCGGGAACAGCGAAGGAAATTTGCGAGCGTGCTGCCATATTGCCAAATTCAAAACCAGCTGAAGTAAGCCGTGACATGGCAGAAAAACTTTTGAAAGGAATGCAGGAAACAAAAATAATTGCGCCGCCGACAGACTGCCTGAGCCCAATCGGCAAAGATTCCCTTGAAAAAGGGCTAAGAAAGGAAATTAAGGCAGAATTTTACTGCTCAACTTCAAGAAGCGCCGCAGTTTACAGGGGAAACCCTTTCGTAATTGAAGTTGGAATCGCCTACGGCGGGGAAATTCCAAAGGAAGAAAGGACAAATATTCTCAGATTTGCAAACAGAGTTCCTTTATTGTACCAGGAAGGGGCTTGCAGCATGACAAAATCCATAATAGAAACAAATTGGAAACCATATGGGCTGCAGCAATCTGGTGATTCAGTTCCGGTTGGGCCTGCTGTGATTGTCGTGCATATGTCATCTGTCTGGGTCCCGTTCACGTCCGAGTCAAAAGAGGCAATTGCACATTATGCTGAAATTATCAAGGAAATAAAACTGGGATTGCAGGAATGCGGAAGAATGCTTGGCTCTTATGTCAGAAAAAAATCAAAAATCAGCGGCCAGATTGAAAGGGCAAATATGTTTGAAAAATATATTCCCGAGGTCGCAGACTCATTATCCGTCCTGAGCGGCGAGAAGAAAGAAAAGATTCTGCTGGGGCTGCAGAAAATGCTCGTGAAGCCTGAGATTAAGCAGGAAATTCTGCAGGAAGATGAGGATGATAAATTATACAGGATGAAATTTGACAAGAAAGAAAATGCAAGTGAAGAAGTTAAAGAGGAAGAGTGAATTCCAACGCGAAACCAGTTATGTTAATAAATAGAAATAGTAATCAACGGAAACGACCTCTTTAAACACATTCAATTGAGGTGACCCGTTTGTTTATGGCTAATCCAAAATTAAAACAAAAATGAAGAAACAGGAAAAGAAGCCGGTTAAGGAGCTTGAGGATTTAGGGAAAAGATTAGTTGGTGACATAGATAAAGGCAGGAATCCGACTATAGAATTCAGCGTGCGAAGCTTATCCAACGTGGTTTTTGACAAAGAGACAGAAACATTAGGGCTGGGAGACAAGCAGCAGAAAAGAACTTTCTTTAACGTTGGGCACGCAAAGAAATTTTTGCAGACGCTGGAAGTTGCAAAAGTAAGCAAGAATCTTCTTGATGTAGGAAAGCACGCGAGCCTGAGAGACGTATTTTATATGGCCAAGAGAACGATTCCACAGTCTAATATTAACATTGTTGATGAGCAGCCGGAGAGCGACAAGGCAATAGAAGACTTGGAATTGATTACCGGATTATCAAGGGAGCAGATTAATATCAATGCGAACAAGATGGGCTCCGTTGCCGGAAATGTTGTGATTGAAGATTCAGGAGATTCAATAAACTGGTCAAAGCTCGGGTCAGGAGGATGGAGCATACCGTCAAATGTCGAGAACATTGAATTCAAAAGCGTCAAGGCAAAATACATAATTTACATGGAGAAACAGGCAGTCTGGGAAAGGCTGCACGAGGACAAATTCTGGGAAAAGCAGAACTGCCTGATTGTCACTTCGCAGGGCCAGACCACCAGAGGGATTAGGAGGCTGCTGCAGAGGCTGACTGAAGAGCACAAGCTGCCGATTTATGTTCTTGCGGATTTCGACCCGTGGGGATTTTATATTTATTCCGTACTGAAATTTGGCTCAATTAATCTTGCGCACATGTCCGGCAGCATGACTTTGCAGGATGCAAGATTTTTGGGGGTCACGGCAGATGACGTTGGGAATTATGATTTGAAAAAGCACTTCATCAAATTCAAGGATGTGGACATGACCAGATTAAAGCAGATTTCAGATTATGACTGGTTCAAAAAGAACAAAGAATGGCAGCGGCAGTTCAAGATGATGAAAGACTTTGGAGCCAAGCTGGAAATTCAGTCACTGTCATCAAAAGGGATAACATTTATATCGGAGAAGTATTTGCCTGAGAAGATAAAGAGGGAAGAGTTCCTTGACTAAAATGGCGGAAGAAAAAACAGAAGAAAGTCCGAAAAAATCCAATGCGCCTCCGAGCTGCGTTGGATGCGTAAGATGGGAGCGCTTTGGCAAGAGCTGTTTCTATTACTGGGAAGGCAAGAAGCACTGCACTATGTGGGCTGCCTCGTGGGATGAGTCGATGCAGCAGTAAGTTCTTATATTAATAACTTTTATAAATAAACTAATTTGCTATTATCCTGTGCGCCAGTAGCTCAGCCTGGATAGAGCGATAGCCTTCTAAGCTATAGGCCCGGGGTTCGAATCCTCGCTGGCGCGTTTTTATCGTTCCGCGGGATTTTATATCCCGCATTGCATAGTTTTGGTCAAGCTTTTTCTAAAAGGTTGGTGGGAATCCTCGCTGGCGCGTTTAATTTTTTGTTTCTTGGAATTACTCCTTCAATTTTCCAAATAAAATTTTAAAATAGAAACTTTTAAATATTGGCTTCCTCAGAGTCATGGCATTAAACAGGAAAAGGTGATTTTAATGAAGTTTTTAGAAAACAAGAAGGGGATTGTTACGCATCCGGCAACGATGTTCATTGTCGCTATGGTGCTTGGATTAGTGCTGGCGTATGTATGGATAAATTACATAAGCATCCCGAACCCGTTCTGCAAGTAATAAATTAAAAAAGATGATTTTAATGAAATTTTTAAAAAATAGAAGGGCGTTTGTGACGCATCCAGCCATGCTGTTCATTGTCGCTATGGTGCTTGGATTGGTAGTAGCTTGGTTTTGGATACATTATGTGCCAGGCATTCCAAACCCGTTCTGCAAGTAGACTTAAGATATTTTTAATATTTTTCTTAATTTTTTTATTCTTGGAACTGGTTATAATTCCATTGCGAACGTGGCCATTGCTAGAAATCCCCCTTCAACAACAAGAATCAGTTTGTAAACTGTTTCTCCTACCCACCCAAATGCCGCCCAGCTTCCGAGAATCCCCATGCTGCTTAGCGCAGGCAGCAGAGAAAAAATTAAAATCACTCCGGCGGCTATTATCGAAACTGTTCCCATTATGTTGCTGTTTGTGACTTCAATAATCGCGGCATAGGCGAGAATAATTCCGGCTATTGCCGCAATCCAAACAAGCGCGCTTCTTGATAATTCAAATGGCAGGATTTTCAGCAGCGAGAGCAGGCCGAGAGCGCCAACGATTACGCCTATGGCACCTATTGTCCAATCGCGCATCTGCATCATTTTGAGCGGGCCTCTTTTTTACGGAAATCAGGGCTGTCTTCTTAACGCTTCAGCTTCCCTTTCCAATGCTTCCACGTCATGTACTACAATTCTAAACTCCTGTGAGATAGTGTTATGGAAATCCTTGCCTAAATGCTCAAGAGCTTCATCGAGGGACAGCTCCCCTTCTTTGGTGGGCTCATTAGGAATCAAACTCTCCCTGCTTTCTTTGCTGAGATACCTTTCAGCAAACATGACCAGATAAATTATTCTTAATACCATGATTATAGCTCTTTCTTTGACATAATAAGATTCTTTGAACATCTTTGCAACGTAGCCTTGAATTTGTGCAAGCTGGTTTTGAAGCTCTGAGGCCAATTGCTGCAATTTGTTGTCGTTTTTTTCATTAACAATTTTTTTTAGTATTCTGTCTAGTGCTTTCTTATGGGATTTTGTGGCACTTATCATCTGCTTTGAGATTCTTGCCTCTCTTCTCCAGGCCACTTTTTCAAACATGTCTTCCAGTTTTGTCCTGTCCATTTTCCTGAACTTGTCCCTTAACATTGCCATCAGCTTTTGGTGACCTTTTTCCGGATTTGCTGTTTCATCTATAATGGCTTCAATCAGCCTGTACTCCCCTCTTTCCTTGATTTCGTCGTCTTTTAGCGCATTGATGATGTGAAGCAGGAAATTGAGCTCTATCTCTTTAAAGACTTTTTTCCTTGGCATTTTCTTCCAGAACTCACCGATGTCCTGAAGAATAGCATGAACCTCCCTGAATTCCGCCATGTCTTGGGTTGATTCATTAAATAGGACTCTGAAGCAGTTTTCCCCGACTTTTTTTATGTCTGTTATAAACTCCTTAAAAACTTTGAGAAATTTTGTTACCCTGTGCTCTTTTTCAATCAAGCGTGGAAATTCGTGGAATAATAAATGCGAGGCTTTGTTATAAAAATTTTCTATTCTTCTCACTTCGACCCTGATTTTGAATCGCGTGGCGCCAGGGCCCTTGAGCAGTGTGCTCCAGTACTTAGTGTAAAACCCCATCTCATTTCACCTTTTTAATTGAATCCAACTTAGTCTGGTTTCTCAAAGTTTGTTTATTTAAATCTTTCTTTTTTGTTGAGCTTTGGAAAGTGGTGAAATGAATAAAGACAATCAATATGCCAAGCATAAACAAAAATTATTTATAGAATCGAAGTATCCCGGTTAACAATAGTTAATTTTAACAGAATCGAGGTGGTATAAATGCACGAATTGCCGAAATTGCCGTATGAATACAATGCTCTTGAGCCGTATATTGATGCAAAAACTATGGAGATACACCATACGAAGCACCATCAGGCTTACATAGACAAATTAAATGGCGCAGTAAAAGGGACCCAATTTGAAAACATGGATGTAAATGAATTATTAAAGAAATTAAACGACGTTCCTGAAAACATAAGAACTGCTGTAAGAAATCACGGTGGAGGGCATTCAAACCACAGCTTTTTTTGGCAGGTAATGGGGCCGAATGCGGGCGGAGAGCCACATGGCAATGTTGGTGATGCAATTAAGTGCACTTTCGGCGGCTTTGACAAATTCAAGGAAGAATTTACAAATGCGGCTATGACTATCTTTGGTAGCGGCTGGGTTTGGTTAGTCATTAAGGATGGTAAACTTGAAGTGATTAAGACGCCAAACCAAGATTCTCCTTTAATGGATGGAAAGACCCCTTTGCTCGGCATAGATATGTGGGAACACGCATTTTATATTTTGAGGCAAAACAGAAAGAATGAATATCTAGAAGCTTTTTGGCACGTCTTAAATTGGAAGCAAGTTGAAGAAAATTATAAAAAAGCTAAAAAGTAATATTTATTTTCCATTATTTAGCCAATTTTTGACGTAAATAACTTTTTCTTCTTTTAATTTTGTCGTGCTGATATTTTCAAAAAATATTTTCACAAATTCTTTCTTATAGATTCTTAAGTGATACGCAACTTTCCTTAGGCTGCCATCTTTGCCTATTTCTGGCTTTTGAATTGAATATCTAGCTTCAATTCCAAGATGCTCTTGCAGTAATTTTTTAACCACTTCTAGAATTCTAAAATCTGTGTTGGTAATGTTCAAGCAAATTTTTGGAGTTTTCCTGACTTTCTCCTTTATAATCTTAACACAACCTTCAGCATCAAAAAATCCTTCCACGAAGAGTAAGGCAGATTTCTTGTCCTTTATTAGCTGTTCCAAATTATTTAAATCTTCTCTTATTTTTTGAATAGATAGTATAATTTGAAATTATTGTATCTCACAAACCATATATTTTTACTTCTGTCTATGTAAGCTTTAATTTTTGTTCCGGTACATAGGTATATCATATCTGCAAATTTTGTTGTAAAATTGTAATCTCCAACAAGAATAACATAGTTTAGGGTAATTTTCCAATTGTAAGTGCAACCATCGCCCAACAGAGCGCCTAAGACGTAGAATAATTCAGGTTTATATGTGACTTCTCTTTTTCTACCGCAGGGCCTATAGGAACCATAATACCATTGAAGTAAAGTTCCTTTATTTAAACTAAATTCGACATGAATTCTATCAATAATCGCATCTTCAGATATATTCTTACTTTTGAGTTCCTGCATTAAATCAAAAGCCCTTAATTTCAATTCATGATTTCTTCCTATGCTTATTTCCATTTTAATCAACCTCCAAAGTTTTTTGTTTTACAAAGACTTTGGAGCCTTACGAAAAAGAGAATCTCAAAAATCAAAGATTTTTGATGATGCTCGAAAATCTGCGATTTTCGACATGTTAAGCGAAACTGCGTAATTGATTTTAGGTTTGAACAACATTTGCGAAGCAAACGGAAAATCATTATTTGGCAGTTTTGCGTATTCTCTTTTTCAGAATTAGCAGGGGTTATCCTTGATATACCTTAGGCGGGGATGTCCAGTGCTACTGAAAAATATATAATTGAGCCTATAGTTCATAAAATTCTATTAGTTAACTGGAAAAAAGTCAGTGAATTGTTTGAAAAGTCCAGGAAATAACCTTACGTAGCAAGTTTTATAAATTTAACAGTAAGACAGCAGACTATGCAGCCAGTGTTGGAAGCGAGAATTGAAAATTTTTCTAATAAACTTGCTGTTAGAAGAGAATTAGAAGTTTATTGCGATTATGCCCTTTATATCTATCTTGCGAATTGTGAGCCTTCCAAATTTAAGAAAACTGCACTTTTCATTGATGAGCCTGAAAAATATGATGAAGTATTAAGCTTGTATGGGGAAAGGTTGGCAAAATTGCCACTTAAAACAAGAAATGCAGTTTATTACAGATTGAGGGCAATTTCAAATATGTATAGCAGGTTTGGACTTTTTGAAGGTATGAAAGATTATCATTTGGCTGCCATATATTTAGACAGAGAGTTTGTTTTACGAGTCAACAATTTATTTGTGGAAGTGAAAACCCATCCAGTAAACAATTCCATATCCGTCCTTGCATCAGTAAGATTGTAGGCGTGTTAGTTTATTTTTTCTTCTTCGCTTTATTTTTATCCTGAAATTTGACAGCAAAGTAATAAATTGTTGCTCCGAGCACATTCAATAAAACAATTACCAGTATCCAAACAATTTTTTCATTTTCTTTTTTGAAATTTCTTTTTGCGCAGTCAATTATCATCCAAATCCAGAATATGGTCAGGGCCACCCCTATAATCATCATCAATAACATAAATAATAGGAAAAAACCCAGCAGGAATCTTACGAGGTCAGTCAGACTGTTCATCTGCATCCACTTCTTTGGCTTTCTTTTTCGGCTCTTTTAATTTTTTTGTGATTGGTATTTTCTGATGGCACTTCTGGCATTCAAAAATATAAGACTGCACTCCCTGAAATGACTTTCTTTTGTATTCGGAGGTTGTTTCGCCCTCGTTGCCGCAGTGCGGGCATTTGTATTCAACATTTAAAATTAGGCTGTTTTCCACCTGCTCATTACTTTCCTGATAGCTGCAGGAGTAACAGTCATAATGGCCGGCTTTTTTGTCAACTTTGCCGCCCTTTTTTTGAGGCTTGCCCATTATTCCTTTTTTGCATTTAGGACATTCTTTCCTGAAAACCCATGCTATTGTCCGGCCCGAGTCAGTAGCCCTGTTGGTAAAGTATACGCACTCTTCCACGCTTTTCGGTTTTTTCAGCGCCATTTTATTCTATCCCACTTATCTGCTTCCACAATTTTACCGCCTGTTCGTAAGTGAGGCTGTTTATGAATTCCTCACTCAGATTTTCGATTTTCCTGAACCCTTGCCGGTATATTTCTAACGTAACGTTTTCCGGGCAGAAATGGTTTATTGTGCTGCTGTCCCTATTGGCATCTTTTGACAATTCGTAAAAGCTGGCATTCAGGAACATGACATCTTTCTGAGACAAGTTGGCCAGTTTGGAGTTTTGCGGGTATTTATCCACAAACTCCTTGAGCTTGCTGATGGCTTCAAAACCCATTAAAGCAGACTCATTCTTGAGTTTCACAGTTTCAATTATCAGGGGCCGTCTCTTGCATCCGAACCCTTTTTTTGTCGTGCCGGAATCGCCGTATTTGAGGCTGTTGACAAATTGCCTGTCTGACTCGAAAGCGAGCAACCGGTAATCCACAAGCTCATTGAAAGCTTCCTGGTCTTTGTCCAGCTTAAGTTCTTTCAGCTCTTTGTATGAGTTCACAATCGCGTCAATCTGATTTACATCTGCTAGGTAAGAATTGGATGTTATGCCATATTTTGAATTAACCGCATTCATTTGATCCAGCCCGTAAGAGAAATCCTTAGACTTGGCGCATCCCGCAAGCAAGACCAATAAAACCACAAACAATATTTTTTTCAAGCTGCATCCTCCATAATCAGTAATAATCCTCTGTGGAAGAATTGCACTTATTTATTCTTTTCGATAAACAAAAATTATTAAATATCCGAAATAAGCCGGATTTATGGATTATTATGACCATATTTCGGAAGGATACGACGAGCTTTACAGGGATGAGCAGATTAAAAAACTGAACATCATAAAATCCAAAATTAAGATAAGAAATAATTCAAAACTTCTTGATGTCGGGTGCGGAAGCGGCATGTCCTCGGATTTCGGCTGTTTTGTTGTTGGCATAGACCCCAGCATGGGGCTTTTGAAGAATAATCCAAATAAAAACAAAATTATAGGGATTGCTGAAATGCTTCCATTCAGGGACGGCTCATTTGACTGGGTTATTTCAGTGACTGCAATGCATAATTTTGATGATGCTGAAAAATCAATCAATGAAGCCAAAAGGGCCGGCAAAAATGATTTTGTCTTCAGCGTGCTGAAAAAATCAGAAAAATTTGATAAAATAATTGGGATTATTCACAAGAATTTTGAGGTTTATAACGCTGTGGGAGAAGACAAGGATGTAATTTTCTTCTGCAGGAAACCATAACATTTATATATATAAAATAACTACTAACTAATAACTACAAAAATGAAACTGATAATATTTGCCGCATTGTTCGCAATTCTGCTAGCTTTAGGCATATCGGCGAGAGGGCTTGAAATTACGGAGATGAGGATGAGCGTGGACTACAGTGAGGCATACACATACCAGCTCGAGCACAAAACCAGGGTAGATTTTGCTGATGGCCTGGCCAACAATTCCAGGATAAATGCTGACATATTCCCGGGCTCAAACGTGACTTTCACGGTCAGAATGGAAAACGCCCCAAGCGGCAGCGGCCCGGGGGATAGAATAAGCCAAGCTCTTGTTAGAATTATAATAGTTGGCATAGATGGCGGCTCTGATATGGATGAAGACAGCGATGATTTTGAACTTGAAGGCGGAGATGACACACTAGTGGACATAAAATTCCCTGTGCCGCTTGATGCAGCAACTGGAACTTATGATGTTTTTATTGATGCGCAGGGAGAAGGTAGAAACGGCACTTTTTATTTTACGGAGAACAAGCTTAAGCTGGAAGTCAAGAAACTAAGCCACGACATTCAGATAGTGAAATACCAGCTGAACCCAAGCATACTAGACTGCACCAACAGGAAAACAAAAATATCCGCTGACATAATGAATCTCGGCTCAAATGATGAAGAGGATATTGCTCTTGAATTCAAGTCAGGCGGCCTTGGCATAAATTCCATTGACAAGGGAATATCGCTGGATTCCTCGAACGATGCGGATGATGAGGGTAGAAAATACACAAAAATCCTGCCATTGGAAATTTCACCAAAAATCTTGCCTGGCGTGTACCCTATAATGGTAAACTTGTACTGGAGGGGATCTACTGTACTGTTCGACCGTGAGATATTGAATCTTGATTTGAGGGATTGCGGCTCAGCTGTAATTCAAAATCGGACGGTGCAAAATACAAACCAGAATACAATATCAATTCCAAATCAGCCGATTCAAGCTGGAAGCGACAATAACTCGGGACCACGTTTGTTGCAAAATATTTCAATTTCAGGCACTCCTGCGCTTATGTGGATTGTTTTGGGTGCGTTTGTTGCTTTTGTTCTGGTGATAGTAATAATTTTTGGGTATTCCCGGAAGGGCAGGCAGTAAAATCCCAAAAGAGAAAGTTTAAATAATAGTTTGCTAAGGACTCCAAAAAGGAGCATACTGATGGCAGAAAACAGAATGAGTGTATTTGATTTTGTTCTTCTCGTTGTCGGAATAGGCGCATCTGTTCTTGGGTTTCAATTGATTAACCAAGCTTACAGGGCGGAGAGCGGCCAGATAAGCTGGCTGATGATAATTGCGATATTCAGCTGGCTTTCGCTGCTGGTCATGTTTATTCTGCTAAGCGTTATGGTTGATGTTTCGAAAAAGGAATTGAATGAGATAAAGACGCTGATTTACATGATGTCAGACAACAACAAAAAGAAAAAATAGTTAGCCTACTTTTACCGCAACTAGTTCCATTTTCTCTATGTCGCTTAAGTCCACCAGGGGCTTTGGAAATTTGTCATAATCATCTAATATCCTGTTGCACGCTGTGTTGACCCAGCATTCAACAAAGGGAAAATTCTCAATCTGGCTGAAATCAAGGGTGTCAAATGCGAATATATAACAGTTTTTTTCTTTCAGCTTGTTCTTCCACTCGGCAGCTTTTTTAAAATTGTTCTGGCCGGGCTTCAGTGAAACCAGAAAGCCAATTTCTTTTGAATTGAGAAATCTTAAGTAGGCGCCTTTTCTTTTTGCGTTGTACCTTTCGACCTGCTTTCGGTCGATTCTTGACATTATGGCATTCAACGGGTCATAGCAGAAAACTTCCTTGTCAATGTTTATTGCAATTCCCAATGGATGAAAAACTCCGGTTCCCACATAAAGAAAAGCATCAACCTTGTCCTTTACTTTTTCTGCGCCTCCCTGGTCGCAGCCGAGGAGCTGGCTTTCATATTTTTGCCTTATCTTGTCTGTATATACTTTGATTCCATTGCTCTGCAAAAATTGTTTCATCCTGTCAACATAATCAAGGAACTGGACTGTAGTAGCCAGCCCAATGTTCTTTGGCAGTACGGATGTGTCAAGTTTGGAGAGGTCAATTTCCCCTTTGTATCTTCCCTCAACCATCATTATTTTCATAAGGTTCAGTGTAGAAGCGCCGTTTTTAAAGGTTTGCGAAAAAAATAATTGGAATGAATCTGGATTTGTGGCGTATTTTATTTTGTTGCGAATTAGGCACAATTAACCTTTAACAGAAAACTATTTAAAGAAATCATAAATCAAAAGCAATGGGTGAATATGATGAAGCTCAACAAGCTGGTTACCAAGAAAGGGATTTTTTTCCTTTTGATATTCAGCGTTCTTGTTTTTGTCGGTGACAGGATAAATTTCTCAAAATTAATCGGTGCAGATAACCAGTTCTTTACGCTGTTCCAGTTCTTCGGCCCTGTTGCGGGCTCGTTTCTCGGTCCGGTTGTGGGTATCCTTTCAGTATTAATTGCAGAAATTTCAAGCTATTTAGTTTTGGGAAAGGCGTTCACTTTAATCGGTGTCCTGAGACTGGCTCCTATGCTTTTTGCAGCATGGTATTTTGGAACGAAAAAAGACAAGCTGAGCTTTTTTGTGCCGATAGCTGCAATAATAATCTTTATAGCCCATCCGGTCGGAAGGCAGGTGTGGTTCTTCACGCTTTTCTGGACAATCCCCATAGTGATAAAGCTTCTTCCCAAAAAATACAGTGACAAAGTTTTTTTGAAAAGCCTCGGGGCGACTTTAACGGCGCACGCGGTCGGAGGTGCAGTCTGGAATTATGTTGTCCCAATGACTCCGGCGAAATGGATTGCCTTGATACCGGTCGTCGCCTATGAAAGGCTGCTGTTTGCATCTGGAATTGCAATATCTTTCGTGGCAATAAACACAATTCTCGACAGGCTTGATGCAAAAACAAAATCTGATTTTGTAAATGTGGACGAGAAATACGTGGCTTTCAGGCAGAACGCATAATTTTTATCGCCAAAATAGAAAGATTTATAAATATATTGTAGAAAAGGTATGATTTGGATTTTCAAAAAGGATGGTGAGAACATGATTATGAATCTTAAAAGGGCGCAGGCCGCGTTGGAATTTTTGACGACCTATGGTTGGGCATTCTTGGTTATTTTGATTATGATAGGGACCCTTGCTTACTTCGGGATATTAAACCCCAGCAAAGTGCTTCCTGGTAGGTGCAC
>Ga0208373_1000675_pt1 | contig 55043 bp, 49 predicted proteins | sample RifOxyC2_FD_184036 | JGI IMG/M metagenome (GOLD analysis project Ga0208373, IMG submission 184036) | Soil microbial communities from Rifle, Colorado - Rifle Oxygen_injection C2 (SPAdes) | ecosystem: Environmental > Terrestrial > Deep subsurface > Rock core/Sediment | place: Rifle, Colorado...
TTAATAAGTCGGTTCCCTTTGGGTAGGTCATTTTAATTAAACTTCCTAGGAGTAAAAATCATTTGCGTAAAACTGAGCAAATGGAACAGGTGTGCCAATTATCGAAAAAACAAGGTAAAAAGGCCCTTAATAACCCGTATAATTATTAACACGGGTCACAAAAGAATAAAATCCTTGATTTTTCAGTGCAAAAGTTATGGCTTAATTTGCTTGTTGCGGAATCGCTGTTTAGTTGGCGCGTTGCTTGACAGACAATTAAATATTTGCTATATTACTGTAGAGGGTGAAAGAAATAAAAGAAATCCTATAAATTTTACTTCTTCCAAGGCAGGCGTGAAAAGTTAAAGTAATTAATGCGGCAAAGAAGGGAATAATTGAAAATATTGAGGCAAATTTCTTGGAGGTGTTATGAATAGTGATAAAAATCTTATTCAATTTGAAGGAACGAAAATTAGAAGACATTGGGATAAACAGAAAGAAAAGTGGTATTTTTCTGTTGTGGATGTGGTTGGTGTGCTGTCTGAAAGTAATAATCCGGCCGTTTATTGGCGTGTATTAAAAAAAAGGTTATTGGATGAGGGTTCAAATGAAACCGTTACAAAATGTAACGGTTTGAAAATGGTTGCTGCGGATGGAAAAATGAGAGAAACCGACATAGCCGATACTGAAACAATGTTTAGAATTATACAATCAATACCCTCCCCAAAAGCCGAACCTTTTAAGCAATGGCTTGCAAAGGTGGGCTATGAACGGCTTCAGGATATGGGTGATCCCGCCCGCTCTGTTGACCGCGGACGTTTATACTGGCAACAGCAGGGAAGAAGTGATAAATGGATTCAGCAGCGGATGATGGGACAGGAGACGCGCAATAAGTTAACAGATTATTGGAAAGATCATAAGATTATCAGAGAAGAGGAATATGCGTTTCTCACCAACATTATCCATAAGGAATGGGCCGGTGTAACGGTGAAAAAACATAAAGAAATAAAAAAGCTTAAAACACAGAATCTCAGGGATCATATGAGTGAGGCAGAACTGATTTTTACGGCGCTGGCCGAACTTTCCACCAGACAAATCGCAGAGACTGTTCAGGCTGACGGCCTGGTTCAAAATACCGATGCAGCCAAAAAAGGCGGAAAGATTGCAAAGCACGCCAGGCTTCAATTGGAAGAAAAAACCGGAAAAAGTATAATTACGGAGGAGAACTTTTTACCTCCTGCCGGACTAAAGAAGAAGATAAAGAAATGAAGCCTGTCTGAGAGGTGTTTTCGCAGCCGTTGTCTGCGAAATTTAAACCCTTAGGGTACAACATTGCCTCTTGTTCATGCTATTCATTAAGTAAGGACGCCTTTTCAAAAAAGTGTAGTTAATCATATGTCCGTCCTCCGGCTTCAGTCTTCTGCCTTCAGAAAGACTATTTTGCTAACCCTAAAACATTGAGTGGTACAGGGGCTTGTTACTTGGAGTCGAAATACGCTGATGCGTTGTCGCAGAGATATACCAGAATATCTGCGAATATTGTGTAGACGGCTTCAAGCTGGCCGGCATTTTTAATAAGATAGGGTACTTCTATATAGAGTTCGTCCACAGGTTCTTTTATGGTTTCCTTAAACCAGCTTTCGTCATCTTTAACCTGAATAAGTATATCTTCCTGCTCCATAAGGAGCTCTCTAAGAGCGTTGCTTAAAAACAAACCTTCAATTATATTTTTATTATTTCCCTGAATAATATACTTGTCGTCTATTTCTTTATGCCCGACAATAATATCCTGCATACCGAAGAATTTCATTATATTGACTGATTTGCTTTTCGGAAAGATTTTAACGCTGATGCGCTCGTTATTAAAAAAGGGGGCGCGAAACCTTGTATGAAGAGCTCCGGAAGAGGTGTACGAATCAATGGTGATAATCCAATCCTGTATTTCAAGCTGGAGTACCTTTTCTTTTAGATAATCAGGATCTAACAGGTTATCGCCGATACCCTTTGATATCCGTTCCCAGGCAGCATCCCTTATTAGAGAGAATCGTGTTTTTTTCATTGCCATAAGTTTTCCCCGTCTATACCAAACTCTAATTCTGAATGATTCTATCACAGGAAAGAAGCTTTGTCAATCGCGAGGAGCAGCAAGTAAAGCAAAGGAAGAAAGAGCAGCAAATAAAGCAAGTAATGTGAAAAAAGTAAAATGCTTTCCATGTTCTACAACTATTTTAACCCGTTATCCGCCTGGGTGGATTTCGCAAAGGGCTATGGTTTGATCCACCTAGGCGGATTGAGAAAAAGATTTATGGTTAGATATTTATACTTTTACTCAATATTATGGCTTTGCTCAACTCGCTACCCGTCACGTTTTAGTTACTTCAATATAATATTTCTCCGCAAACCCTACCGGATTATAGGAAAGCTTTGCTTTCCGGAGTCCCGGTTCGCCGACATCCTGTTCTCTGTTGACAAATTCGTACTTACTGAGAAGTTTTTCTGCGGCGAACTGATTAATGGCTTGATAAATACCTCTATATTCCGTGTTTGCTTTTTCTGCGTGTCCGACGGCTGTGGTGGAATTAAGTTCTTCCAATATGGTAAAAGCCTGGACTTTTCCGTCAATCAGTATTACTCCGCCAAAGAGTTTCCAGTGGGAAAAATTATTAAGGAGCTCCATAACCATTAAATCTTCTGCATTTGAGTCAGCATTTCCCGTACAGGCTTTGAGATTACACCACTTTTGATGAAGCTGTAAGCACTCCGGAATAAGAATACTGTCCAGAGGCTTAAACTCGAAAGAATATCTTTTAATAAAACCGTTAACCAGGTTTTTCTTGGCGTGAAACTTTTCTCCCGAGAGATTAATAAGTTCTTTTACATTATAGATATAATCAAAGTCATCTCTGTCGGGAAGGGGGTTAAACCCGAGGCCTTTCAGTTCCATTGCAATAGCTTTTGGAATAGCTCCGAGGCGGCCGGTTTTAAGATTCTCTTTTATATATTTTACACAAAGTGAAATAGTTTCCGGCAGTTTTTCTTTGCCGAGAGGCGAGACAATTAAATTATATCCGTTGTAGCAGCCCTTTAGAATAAGGTTATTGTTCAAACTGGAGATGGAAAGTTTTAGTGATTTTCTATAGCCGTAGATAAATCCAAGGGAATGCTCGGATATCTCCGGTTGTTCTTTTAAAAGAACTTCTCGTATGTCTTTATAGAAATCACAATTAATCTCGGAAAATTCCGGGAATAACGGTATTCTTTTAATGGTCATTTTTCTGTCCTTTTAATCAATAGAATACTATTTACTGAATAATTCGAAAAATTCTGCCTGTTTTTGTTTTAAGCCTTCGCCCTGCGGAAATCCTTCCTTAAGGGAGAGATAGTTGTTTGAAGAAATATCAAAAGGTTTCCATTCCGGCAGACCTTCGCCGTTGGGATTCCCGGTTTTCGCAAAATTAATCCAATAGCCCATTACACCTTTTGCAAACACACTGTCTTTGTCCGTAAGACCTGCTCCGGTGATAGTTGTTGAATTAAAAAGATAGGGGAGTTCTGAACCATGAAAGCTTCCGAGTCCGTCTGTTTCAAAACGGTAGCTTAGCTTTGAGAAGACATAAAGCCAGGTGTTATTTTGTTGTTTTCTTGAGAACTTTGCCAGAGATACGGCTCCGTCAACAAAAAGTGAGTCACCAAGGAGTTCTGAAAGTATTTTGTGAATAGCTTTGTCATTTTCTGCAGGATAGATATTTAAGATCTTTTCTGCTTTACTTCCAAAGGTTTTCCGGACATATTTTTCATAATCCTTTAATTTTCTGATTCCGGTAAAACCGGAGAAGAGCGACCCTTCATTTTCTGTTATGCCGGTCATCAAAGGGATATTCATGGCTCTTCCTCCGGAAAATGCGCTATAAGGCGCTTCGATGACGGCATACCCGTCAATTGCTATATGATTTACGGAACTGCTCTCAGCGCCGGTAGTTCCGGCCGGAAAATCATATAGTGTCTCCTTCCAGGCGTTCAAGAGATTCCCGTATCCGCGTTTTCTCGCTTCACTTATACTTTTTACCTTCAGATGCTTTAGAAAGGCGTTTCCTATATCTTCCATGGAGGGAAATGCTGCATCTCCCGTACTTTTCAAAGGACGGAGGCGTTTTGGCGCCCAGCCGCTTTGAATAATAGCTTTGTTAAAAATTTCTTTTGAGAGGGGGGAGGTCATAAGCAAAGAGACGCTTACACCTCCGGCTGATTGTCCGAATAGCGTTATATTATTAACATCCCCGCCGAATGCGGAAATATTTTGCTTTACCCATTTCAGTGCGGCAATCTGGTCCAGCAACCCGTAATTACCCGAGGTTTTTATCTCGCTTTCGTTTGAGAGTTCAGGGTGCGCCAAAAAGCCGAGAGGCCCGAGGCGGTAATTTATACTTACAAGAATTACCCCGTGTTTGGCAAAGGTACTGCTGTTAAACACGGGTTGAGCTGAGGACCCGAGATAAAATCCGCCCCCGTGAATAAAAACCATTACGGGAAGTTTATCGTCTTTTGATTTAGCTCCGCTCCAGATATTAAGCGTAAGGCAATCCTCATCTTGCTTGGAGCCGGTGTTGATGGTAAAAGAACTTTCCGGCTGCGGGCAGGAGTAGCCGAATTTATCACAAGACATGGGTTTGTCCCATTTTTCCATGGGAACCGGAGCTTTCCACCGCAGATTTTCTACCGGAGGTTTTGCGTAGGGAATACCTAAAAACGCAGTGACCCCATTTTTAGAAAAACCTTTTACCTCTCCGAGCCTGGTTTGTGCCAGATCGTTTTCGAAAGCAAAGGTATTTAATGAAAACAGAAGGAAAAATAATAATATTTTCATAGATCCGAAGTTATGCGGTCTTTACCGTCAACTTTGCTTTTATACATAAGTTTGTCCGCCCGCGCTATTAAAGATTTTGAATTGTCGCCCTTTTCAGCCATTGTAGCTCCGGTAGATATTGTGACCCTGAGAGGCCTGTTGTCAACGAGGAGCATAGAGCGGTTTACCAGCATATGAATTTTTTCCGCAATACTGGTAAGTTCCGCTTTATCTACTTTTTCCAGTATAACGAGGAACTCTTCCCCGCCCCAGCGGCTTACGGTGTCAAAGTCCCGGATATTTTTCGAAATAGTTTTAGCCACCATCCGGAGAACCTTATCCCCGGTTTCATGTCCGAATGTATCGTTAACATTTTTAAAATTGTCTATATCAATAAAGAGAACGCCAAAAGGACTGCCGTATCTTTTCAGTTCAGCAAACCGGGCTTTTAAGTCGGTATCTGCATGTCTTCTGTTTCCGATTTCGGTGAGCGCGTCAAAAAAAGCCATTCTTTTTAATTCTTGCAGGAGCATTGCATCATTCGAACGTTCACGGAAAATTTCCACTGCCCCTATCGGTTTCCCTAAAGAGTCCTTAATGGGAACTACTTTTACTATTACGAGAACCCGGTAGCCTTCTTTGTGATGCAGGTAAACTTCCGCATTTTGAGGGCAATTATTTTGCATAGCTGAGGAAAGCAGGCAGCCCCCAAGACAGAGTAAATTTCCTGATTTATCGGTGTGTATGAGAATGTTGTCTGAACAATGTTTTCCGACGACTTCGTCAGAGGTGAACCCTGTTATTTTTTCGGCGCCCTTATTCCAGAAAGTAATCAGGCGATCAGGGTCAACGAAGTAAACCCCGTCTTCCATATATTGAAGCAGTTCTTTAAATGAGGCATCATTAATAGGCATACACTAAATATACCATTTTTGTATTAAAAATCAATGAGAATCAGTAAAAAAGCAGTTGACTGCTTTTTTAGATGCGCGGATGTTCAGATGCGCAGACGCTCGGAAAATATATTCAATTCCTGTTTTTGCCGCGCTTCCGTGCCTCCGCGCCTCTGAGCATCTTTTAACTTCTTGATTTGGACTGTAAACGCCAGTATAATATGGCTATGAAAATATTTGCGTACCGGCATGAAAAAAAAGCTCCACTTGGATTTGTCTATAAAGGAAAGAATTATTGCCTGTCAGGATTACTTCGCTTGTACTACTTCCAAAAAGGAAAGTTTCTTCCCCGGGGTTATGATCTAAAGTGGCTCCTGGAAAATGAGTTATTTACTCCCAAGGTAATGAAAGAGATACTGCAATATGCGGAGAAAGCAAAGATTTTAAACAGATTTTTAATGACGGGGAAGGTTAAACTCTTGCCTCCGATACTTCCGGGCAAGATTATTGCGCTCGGGCGTAATTTTGCAAAACATGCAAAGGAACAGAATGCGCCTGTCCCGGTTGAGCCGATAATTTTTGAGAAAGCAGCTTCTTCAATAATCGGACACGATTCACCGGTCGTCTATCCTTCTTTTATGGTGAAAGAATTTAAAAATGAGGCGAGGGTTGATCACGAGGTTGAACTTGCTGTAATAATCGGAAAGAAAGCTTCAAAAGTAAAAGCTAAAGACGCAATGAAATATGTATTTGGCTATACTATTATTAATGATGTTTCTGCAAGAAATATCCAGGAGATAGATTTTAAAAAAACGCAGCCCTGGTTCAGGTCAAAGTGCATCGATACTTTCTGCCCGATAGGTCCTCTTGTTGTTACTAAAGATGAAATAAAAAACCCGCACAATCTGAATGTAGAACTTCGCGTAAACGGAAAGATAAGACAAAGCGATTCGACTAAAAACTTTATTTTTAAAATCCCTGAGATGATTGAATATATTACAAAGTATTTAACTCTTTTGCCTGGTGATGTGATTTCCACCGGCACTCCTGATGGTATCTCTCCCGTATTTCCCGGAGACGTTATGGAAGCCGAGATAGAAAAGATAGGAGTACTTCGTAATAAGGTAGTTAAAGAAAAGTACTAATGACAAATGACGAATGACAATTTAAGGTGAGCGGGGAAAAGCCCCGCCATATTTGAAAAAAAGAAATATATTCGCGGGGCTTTTTGCGCGTTCATTAAATAGTCATTAGTCACTAGTAATTAGTCATTGAATTGTCATTTTATTTTAAAAGGAAGGCATTCATGGACGAGAGTCTTATCACAGAATTTATGCAACAGAAAGTATTCGCCGTCGTCGGAGCTTCTTCAAATCCGGAAAAGTACGGCTATACTATTACTAAAAACCTGATAGATAGAGGTTATAAAGTCTATCCGGTAAACCCCAGACTGGAAGAACTTCATGGGGTGAAATGTTATAAATCTCTTGCCTCTCTTCCTGAAAAACCGGATGTTGTTGATCTGGTTGTACCTCCAAAAATTACCGAAGAAGTGGTGAAGGAATGTCTGAAACTCGGACTTACCCGCGTGTGGATGCAGCCCGGAGCAGAAAGCAGTGCCGCTGTAGAATTTTGCGAAAAAAACGGCATAAAAGTAATACACGACACCTGCGTAATGATGCATTAAAAAAAGCATCTAAAATCTTTCATTTTAAAGACTCTTGGCTTTCCATTACGTTAGCAACGTTACCCGTGTAACGTGAGTAACTTCTTCCCATTTACTTTTATAGACGTTATGGACATTTACAGACTTTTACGGACGATCTTTATTACGCCTTCTCCCAGCTTCCATACTCAATTATCCCTTTATACAATATCTGGAAGGTGACCTTAAGGGCGCAGTATATCGGTACGGCTAGAAGCATTCCCCACAGGCCCATAAGTGCTCCGCCGATTGTTACTGACAATATTACTATTATAGGATGGAGGTCAACGGACTGACCGACGGCGATAGGCGAGACGGCAACATTATCTATTAATTGGACTCCCATCATTACGGCAACGACGGAACCGGCCATTGCTCCGGATTTGTGTTCAACAAGCGCGATGAATATAGCGGGTATCATTCCCATTATAGGACCGAGATAGGGAATAATATTTGTTATTCCGCAAATTATTCCTATTATGATGGCATATTTTAGTCCGATAAGAGAGAGCCCTATCACCGATAGTACGGCTACAATTGTACAATCAATAAGCTGGCCTCTGACGTAATTGCCGACTGATTTGTTGATTTCGAAAAGAAGGCATAAGACGGTTTCAAAATATTTATTCGGAACAATACGGATAATGTTTTTTCTGAATTCCCTTCCGTCTTTTAATATAAAAAAAGTCAGAAAAAGGACTATTAAAGTGCTGGTTACCAGTCCCAGTAATGTGCGCAGGATATAAGGCATCTTTTCACCGATAATAGTCGGAAGATCTCCGATCTTTTGCGTGATCATATTCTGAAGTATGCCTTTTTTCATGTTGGGGATTTTTGCTTCAATCATTGCCGCATTATCTATCAGACTTAGTTTTATCCTTTCTATATATGCAGGGACTTGTGTTTTTAAGAGCGTTATTTCAGCCTTGATGCTCTCAAAACCCAAGCTGACAACTAATCCGGAGACAACTACAAATCCGATAAAGATCATTGCCACTGCCCAGGGTCTTTTTATACCCCAGCTTTCAATTTTGTCTGCAAGCGGATTTAATGCGTATACAAGAATAAAAGCCACCAAAAAAGGTGTGAGCAGATCTTGAGCCATGTAAAATATTACAAGGGCAACCAGGATTACAAAATAAATCCCGAGAAGTTTTGCCCAGTTTAAGACTTTAAGATTCTGTCTCGCTTCCATTTCCCGCTCCTTTTATAGTTGCTTCCGTTGCCGCTCTTAAACGTTTTGCTATTATCTGGGAGAGCTGGAGAAGCACTTTTAAGCCCAGTCTGGGATCTCTTTTTAAAAGCTCTAAAAAATCAGGTCTGTAAAATCCGAGTATTCTGGTTTTTCCGACCGCTACAGCGGTTGCTGACCTGTTAGATTCGTCTAAAAGGGATATTTCGCCGAAAAAGTCTCCCTGCTTCATCGAAGGAAGTTCTATTTCTCCTGTTTCAGTTTTTTTAAAAAGTTTGATGCTCCCTGCCCGTATAATATACATTCCGGCTCCGGGTTCGTTCTCATGGAAAACCTGTTCGCCGTCCATATATTCCCGTTCGTGGGTAATAATCTCTATTTTATTCAGCTCCACTAAATTAAGGTCGGAAAAAATAGGTACTTTTTCCAAAATGGCTGCTATTTCACTTTTATCAACCCCGAATATCTTTCTTAACCGTTCAAAAATATTTTTTCCAATATTAGGCATTTAATCCTCCGGAGAGTTATTTAAAAACTCTTGTTTGTAATTTGCTATAGCTTTTCCAAGCGCCTCGATAATGTCCGGCTCAAGGTCCAAAAAGTCTTTAATTCTTGTAATTATTTTATTGTGGTTCTCCTCCATAAATTTAAACAGCCCGGCTTCAAAATCCTTTACTTTTTCCACGGGCACATCATCAATATGGCCTTTTGTCACGGCAAAAAGTATAATGACTTGTTTTTCAACGGAAACCGGTTTATACTGCTCCTGCTTAAGTATTTCCACCAGACGTTGTCCGCGGTCAAGCTGGGATTGAGTTACTTTGTCCAGTTCTGCGCCAAACTGCGCGAAATTAACAAGTTCCCAGTACTGACTAAGTGTATTCCGGAGTCCCCCTGCTGCTTTTCTCATAGCTTTGTTTTGCGCGGCACCGCCGACCCTGGAAACTGAAAGTCCGGCATTTATGGCAGGGCGGATACCGGAGTAGAATAAATTACCTTCGAGATATATCTGCCCGTCGGTTATAGAAATAACATTTGTCGGAATATACGCTGAAATATCCCCTGCTTGTGTTTCTATTATAGGAAGTGCTGTTAAAGTCCCGCCGCCTTTTTCATCATTCATCTTGGCCGCCCTTTCCAGCAGGCGGGAGTGAAGATAGAAAATATCTCCCGGGTATGCTTCTCTGCCTGGAGGTCTTCTAAGAAGTAAAGAGATCTCTCTGTAAGCAACTGCATGTTTTGAAAGATCATCATAGATTATCAGCGCATGCCTTCCTGAATCCCTGAACTCTTCACCAATCGAGCATCCTGCGTAAGGCGCTATATATTGAAGGGAGGCGGGATCGGAAGCAGTAGCGGAAACAATTATCGTATGGTCAAGTGCCCCGTTTTTCTGAAGAACATCAACTACCTGCGCCACTGTGGATTTTTTCTGACCTATAGCAACATATATACAAATGACATCTGTATTTTTTTGATTAATTATCGCATCAATGGCGATGGCGGTTTTACCGGTTTGCCTGTCCCCGATAATTAGTTCGCGCTGGCCTCTGCCTATCGGGATCATGGAATCGATCGCCTTAATTCCGGTTTGCAGAGGATTTTTTACGGGCGCTCTTTCCACGACCGAAGGTGCTCTCATTTCGATGGGTCTTGTTTTTTTATTAGGAATAGTACCTTTGCCGTCCAGAGGATTTCCGAGTGCGTCAATAACCCTGCCGCAAAGTTCTTTCCCAACCGGTACTTCAACTACTCTGCCGGTGCACTTTACAATATCCCCTTCTTTTATTGCTTCATCGTTTCCGAGAATAACGATACCTATATTATCTCTTTCCAGATTGAGCGCTATACCAAAAACCCCTTCTTTGAACTCTACCAGCTCAAAATACCTTACCTCATCGAGACCGTAAACCCGGCAAATGCCGTCGCCAACCTGGAGAACAATACCCGTGTTTTTCCGGTCCAGCTTGCTTTCAAATTCAGTTATGAGGCCTTTCAAAATAGAAGTTATCTCTTCAGGACTTGTCTTTACTTCTTTAGCCATAATGACCCCTTTATCCCGTTAGAAAATCACAAGACGTCGCATTCTAAATGACGCATGCTTTTACGGGTATATACTTGCATTAATACTTTTCCATTTATCACATTTTCTAACGGGATTTATCCCTACTTTAAAAGCAGGGTTCCAATTTCAGCAAGTTTATTTTTTAAGCTTCCGTCGTACATTTCCGTGCCTATACTTATGATCATTCCGCCGAGTAAAGAAGCTTCTACCGAATATTCTACAAGGAATCTGCTTTTATATCTTTTTTCCAGTGCGCTTGTTATTTTCGCCTTTTGTTCTTCCGAAAGAGAGAAGGCGCTCTTGATTTTAGCTGCCTTAAAACCGTGATTTTCATCGTAGATACTCTTAAACTCAATACCTATCTCCGGTAAAAAAGTAAAACGTTTTTTTTCTATAAGCAAAGAAAGAAAGTTAACCAGTTCTTTTGAAAGTTTTTCTGCAAATACTTTTTCTATTCCGGCCACTTTGTTTTCAAGAGTAACTTTGGGATTGCTGAAAGCTTCATATGCTTTTCTGTCCATAGAAGATGTAATATCAAAAAGAGCGGCCCTTGTTTCTTCAACCTTATTTTGCTCTTTGGAAATTTCATACAGAGCCTTTGCGTATTTTTTTGCTATAGTTTTAACAAGCATCAGGTATTTTCTACTTCTTTTATAATATCCTCAACTATCTTATCCTGTGTTTCTTTATTGATACTTTGTTTTATTACTTTCTCAGCGATAGTTATCCCGAGTGTTGCTACTTCAATGCGCATTTCTTTAAGCATTTTTTCTTTTTCAATATCCAATTTTTCCTTGGTCTTTTCAAGGAGCTCTTTTGCTTCTTCGCGTGCTTTTAGAACAATGTCATTTCTGATTTCATTGCCTTCTTTTGTTGCCTCGCGGATTTTTTCCTGAAACTTTTTTTCTATAGTCTCCAGTTGTTTCTCGTACTCTGCCTTAAGTTTTTCAACGTCAATTTTTTGTTTTTCCGCCGAATCTATAGTGTTTTTTATCAAATCTGTCCGGTCCTGCATCTTTTTTGAAAAACCTTTAAGGAATACGAACCAAATAAGCACCATTCCCGCAAGGAAAGTGGCGATATTTATTAATATTAAAGGTAAATCAACGCTTAAATCAACCATAAAACAACACCTCGTTTAAGAAAAATAAGTTTATCTCGCTATGTCAACGATAGTTGACATTTATATTTCTTTCCTATCGAGAAAAGCTTTGCTTACAGCAGAAACCAGTGAAGTTATTTCTTTTTTGCTTCTGCTTTGGGAGCTGCTACTTTAACCATGGAAAGCTCTTTTTCGAGCTTGTTTTTTTCCAGTTCGAGTTTTAAAACCTCTACTTCGGCTTTTGCTTTCTCCACGCTCATTGCGGGAGCCGTGAAGGGGTTCGCAAAGAGTATGATAATCGCAATTGCCAGCACGTAGATCGCGATAGATTCAATAAAAGCAAGCGCCAGTATCATTGCGCCCTGGATTTTTCCTGCCGCTTCCGGCTGTCTGGAAATACCTTCCACTGCTTTTCCTGCCGTAATTCCCTGTCCGAGTCCCGTCATAAGAGACCCTATTGCCATTGCAAACCCTGCCGCAAAAATAGAAACTTCCAATATCCCCATCTTGATCCTCCATTTGGGCAAAAAAGCCCGAAAATTTAATTGCAGTTAATAGTTTACCGTTTACAGTTAAAAACAAATGCTCTTACTGTACACTGTAAACTTCTTTTAATGTTCATGTTCTTCTATTGCTGACCCTATATATATCATCGAGAGCACCGTGAATACCAGTGCCTGAACAAAACTTACGAAAGCTCCGAGTAAAATAATACCCGGTCTTAAAATAACCGGCAATGCAATCAAGCCATCCTTTATGATACCGGAAACTGGTATGCCGAATATTTTTGCCGGCGGAATATACAGAACAATAAAAACAGTAAATAGAAACGCAAGAACGCTAAGCAGTATCTCTTTTGCAAGTATATTAAAAAAAAGTCTAAGAGTAAGTGAAATCGGCCTTATCAGTTCCCCTACCGTGTGTATGAGTATAAATAACGGAACAAGGAACAAATAATATAACAACAGAGGTCCTCCTTTTGGTTCTATAAAGTGACGGAAATAATTTTTAACCCCTTTTTTCATAATTCCAAAAAAATGTGTAGCTAAAAATATTATTAAAGCCAGGGAAAGATTTATGCTTAAGTTGCTTGTAGGGGATTTAAGCCCCGGGACAAGGCCTATCAAATTTGAGATAAAGATAAAAGAAAAGAGCATGGCAAAGAGAGGGAAGAACGGCTTTCCGGCTTCACCCATAAAATCCGCAATTTTAGTGTTTATCCATTCTATGGAAAATTCCAAAAAATTTTGAAAGCCTTTTGGCGCCAGCTTCATAGCGATAGAACCCATGAATGCTATGAAAACAATAACAGCCATAACGAGCCATGACATTGTCAGGGCCTCCGGAATACCGGGGATGTGAATAAATATAAGTTCTTTTATACCTTCTTCTTCTGCAGCCATTTAACCTTTATCTTTTATTTCTTTTAATTTGTTTCTTGTCTTTGTATATTTAATAGTCATAACAATTGTATGTATTACTAGTCCTGCCAGAGTACCGAGAGCCATTACTTTGCTGACATAGGTTATTAAAATATAGATTACCAGCAGGATAACTGCCAGCCGTATTACCGAAAAAATTGAAACAAAAGCCACCGCTTTTTTCTTGTCGGTTTTAAGAAGTCTAATAGCAAAATATTGCCTTAAGAAAGCGTTGCCAAAACCAAGTAAAAGCCCGAGAAACCCGCCCCAGGCCGCATATAAAATACCTGCCAGAGTCATTTTATCTTCCTTGCCTCAATAAAGATATAGAAGAAGCCTGCCACAGTGCCTGAAACAAATAATATCAAAGTGAAGACCGGTGAAGTGTTAAGGTATTTATCAAGAAAGTATCCGGCTGCTAACCCTCCAAAAGTAGATATAGCAAGGGTAAATCCGAGTCCGGATGCAAAACCTAGCTTTCCCCAGTCAAAATCACTCATTAAATCTTATCATATCAGAAAAATGTAAAGTATTCAATAATGGAGAGCTTTCTTTTCTTATATAATAAATGTCGGGTAAAGTGTAAACTTTTTACTCTTTTAGTACGTCATACATACGAGTAAATTATGGAGGTGTAAATGAGATATCCTATGAATAAGGCAGTAAAAACAAGCATAATTCTTCTTTTTCTTGCTATTTTCACCGGTTTTGCTTTTGGGGCGGAAGGTGAAGAAAAAAATAAAGAAAATGCCAAGGAAAACGACAGAAATACCGGGACCGATAATGGTAAGGGGAATCAGAAAAAAAATAATGGTCTCCAGAATGGAGAGAATATTAGTGATCAATTAGAGGACAGTGAAAATGAAGGAAAACACAAGGGTTGGGATAAGGGAAAGCTCAAAGAATTAAGAGAAAAGAATCCTGAAAAATTCAAAGAACTAATGACGGAATTTAGGCAAAGGCTTCAAAATCTCAAGAAAAACAATCCTGAGAGATTTGAGAAATTAATGGAGAAACGGCGTGCACGCTTGCAGGAAATGAAAAAGAATAATCCCGGGAAGTTTAAGGAGATGAGGGAGCGGATGCTTGAACGGCTTAAAAGCATGAGGGAAAAGAACCCCGGAGAATTTAAAAAATTTCAAAAAAGGATACGGGAACGTCTTAAAAATATAAAAATAAATAACCCTGAAAAATATCAGGAACTAAAAGATAACTTGAAAAGTAAGCTTAAAAAAAATGAGGGAAAATAATCCGGAAATATTCAGAGAGTTAATGGAGGAAAGGGAAAAAATTAAAAACCATAAACGTCAAAATCAAAATGAAAAGAATATTGATGAAAAAGATAAAAATAAAGAAGGGAAAAGAAACCGCGATAACTACGGATTCGAAAAACCTGGAAATAATAAAAATAATTGATGCTGTCGACACTTGACGTCTTTGAAGGCGTGGGTTATAATCAAAGCATGGTTAACCCGAACGAAAAAGACAATTTCTTAGTGGCCGGATTAAAAACCGGTAATGAGCAAGCCTTTAGAATGCTGGTGGAAAAGTATCAATCCAGAGCCTTCTCAGTGGCATTTGGGTATATGAAGGATGCGGAAGAAGCAAAGGATGCAGTACAGGAATCTTTTATCAGGGTTTATGAGAAAGTCAAAAGTTTTAAGGAGGAATCAAAATTCTATACCTAGTATTACAGGCTGCTTATCAATATTTGCCTTGATGCTAAAAGAAAGAAAAAGATAACGAAAGTTTTCTCGATCTTTAAAATAGGAAAACATGAAGAAGGAAATAAAGAATATGAAGTAATGCTGAAAGAGGATGAGAAAAATGGACCTGAGGAAAAATATATTGCGGAAGAGATTTCCGGAAAAATAGAGTCTTGTATGGAGAAACTTTCACCTAAAGAAAAACAGGTTTTCGAATTGAAAAATTATCAGGGTTTTAAGATAAGGGAAGTTGCCGGCATTATGAAAATAAAAGAAGGAACTGTCAAGGTGCTTCTTTTTAGGGCCGTGCAAAAATTAAAAAGTATGCTTGGAGATGAAAAACCATGAAAAAATGCAAAACAATAAAAAATAAAATAATGGAATACTATTATGGTGAACTTCCGGAAAAAGAGAAAGATGAAATAGTTATTCATCTTGAAAATTGTCAGACCTGCGCAACAGAGCTTAAAGCAATTACCGCTGTTCTTGAGAAAGTTTCGAGGATTAAGCGTCCGGTATTAGCCGGTTCTTTATACCCCTCTATTAAAGAGAAGCTGGAACAAAAACGTACCGGCTCCGGTAAATTCTGGAATCTGCCTTTTGCAGCCGGTGTCGGCCTTCTTATACTTCTTTCTGTTTTTTCAAACAGTCAAAATATTTCCTCCATGAAGAAAGCAGATTTGAATGATCCGTCTATAGTCTCCAATGTTATTGATATGGAGGATAAAGACCTGGACAGCTTAGGCAGCCTTGATGTTGAAATACTCGCGGATGAATTATTTATGGAAGAAAATCTAATGAATTTTGAAAGTTAGGATAAAATCTCTTTGCATTAATGTTATTGTGCAGGCGGTTTTGAAAACCACTGGCGTAAGCCCGTGGATGAAAAAACCGCGTATAATAAATAGGTTCCGCTCACAAGAGGATTCCAAAGGAGGATACTCCTTTGGCTTGGGCATAGCCCAAGTAAAAAAAGACGCCACGTCCGTAAGGGCGTGAAGTTTCACTTCATAAGCGTTTAGCGGTGTTTCTTTTTCAAGTGTGTATGAAATAGATGTGTTGACTGAGAAAGATTTAGCAGAAATTGAACTTTTTCGCGAATAGGATTGAAAAAAATTAGAATAATTTTTTTTATTGCGTCGTAAATGCCTTGTAAAATAAGGAGTATTCTGGCCCTAGAAAATAATCAAAAAATATTGAGCAAATACTTGACAAAATGAAAATTATTGTGTATAATCACTATTCATTAAAAAATAGTAATGGTTTTGAAAATAATTGCGAAAGGTACTTGACAAAAAGAAATATTTTGTGTATAATTAGATTTACCACTAAGAGCAGTAAATCTTTGCAAGAAGAGGTGGCTAACATAATAACGATGCGCGGTCCTCATTCAAGAAAATCGAGAGGCAGTCCATGACGAATTAAAAAATTCGTCGTTCTGTTTTTTTGAATGAGCGCCGTTATCACGGTGCTCTTTTTTTTGTGATCTTTGAGAGATATTTGGTTACGTTTAAGTAAACTTTGAGGTGCTGTAAATATTTGTAATTTGATTTAAATAAAGAGCTATAACTCAAAAAAATTCTAACAAATTTTGGAGAGTTTGATCCTGGCTCAGAACTAACGCTGGCGGCGTGCCTAACACATGCAAGTCGAACGGACTTGTTGTAATAGCAATATTGTAACAAGTTAGTGGCAAACGGGTGAGTAATATTTAGGTAACTTACCCAGGAGAGGGGAATAACTCGGCGAAAGCTGAGCTAATACCACATGATGATAAGCTCTGCAATGAGTTTATCCAATGGCATAGCAATATGCGCTCTTGGAGAGGCCTAAATCCTATCAGCTAGTTGGTGAGGTAACGGCTCACCAAGGCTTTGACGGGTAGCCGGTCTGAGAGGACGGTCGGCCACACTGGAATTGAGATAAGGTCCAGACTCCTACGGGAGGCAGCAGTGGGGAATATTCCGCAATGGGCGAAAGCCTGACGGAGCGACGCCGCGTGGATGATGAAGGTCTTCGGATTGTAAAGTCCTGTAGAGGGGGAAGATGGGTGCAGCAATGCATTTGACAGTACTCCTAAAGTAAGCTACGGCAAACTCTGTGCCAGCAGCCGCGGTTATACAGAGGTAGCAAGCGTTGTTCGGAATGACTGGGTGTAAAGCGCGTGTAGGTGGTTTAGTAAGTTGAATGTGAAATCCATTGGCTCAACCAATGAACTGCATTCAAAACTGCTTTACTTGAGTACGGGAGAGGGAAGTGGAATTTCTGGTGTAGCGGTAAAATGCGTAGATATCAGAAGGAACACCGGTGGCGAAGGCGACTTCCTGGTCCGTAACTGACACTGAGACGCGAAAGCTAGGGGAGCAAACAGGATTAGATACCCTGGTAGTCCTAGCCGTAAACGATGTACACTAGGTGTGTCCCGGTTAACGGGATGTGCCGAAGCTAACGCATTAAGTGTACCACCTGGGGAGTACGGCCGCAAGGTTGAAACTCAAAGGAATTGACGGGGGCCCGCACAAGCGGTGGAGCATGTGGTTTAATTCGACGCTACGCGAAGAACCTTACCTGGGCTTGACATATTGGTAGTAAGAACCCGAAAGGGCAATGATTCGTAGCAATACGAAAGCCATTACAGGTGCTGCATGGCTGTCGTCAGCTCGTGTCGTGAGATGTTGGGTTAAGTCCCGCAACGAGCGCAACCCCTATCTTTAGTTGCCACCCGCAAGGGGGCCACTCTAAAGAAACTGCCACGGACAACGTGGAGGAAGGTGGGGACGACGTCAAGTCATCATAGCCCTTATGTCCAGGGCTACACACGTGCTACAATGGCGCATACAAAGGGTTGCCAAATCGTAAGATGGAGCTAATCCCAAAAAGTGCGCCTCAGTTCGGATTGAGGGCTGCAATTCGCCCTCATGAAGCTGGAATCGCTAGTAATCGTAGATCAGCTACGCTACGGTGAATACGTTCCCGGGCCTTGTACACACCGCCCGTCACACCACGAGAGTTGATTATACTTGAAGAAACCGTTAAGGTGGCTAAAGTGTGATCAATGATTGGGGTGAAGTCGTAACAAGGTAGCCGTATCGGAAGGTGCGGCTGGATCACCTCCTTTCTAAGGAGAATTTGATCAACACAAAGCGAACAAACGTAACCATCTATCTCTATAATAATATTTGAAGCATTACGCGATTGCGTTAGCGAGGGCTCGGTTTGGGGCCTATAGCTCAGTTAGTTAGAGCGCACCCCTGATAAGGGTGAGGTCTCCTGTGCAATTCAGGATAGGCCCACCATTAAATCAGAGAATGGAAAATAGAAAATCGAGAATAGATTAAGGAATAGATCTGATCGGCTTTCAAATCTCGATTCTCGATTTTCAAAAAATGGGGGTGTAGCTCAGCTGGGAGAGCACCTGCTTTGCAAGCAGGGGGTTCAGGGGTTCGATCCCCCTCACCTCCACCAATTTTAATCTTAGATTAAAATTGGTAGAGAATTGATATTCGAGATTTGAAAATAGATAAAAATCGATTCGGTCTACTCTCGATTTTCGAATCTCGGGAATAGGGCTTTGCAATCGATAACGTAATGGCGCAATGTTTCAAGTGTTCTTTGAGATTTTGTACGACAGAAAAAAAGTAAAGTTGATATACCCAGAACAGTTAATATTTTTTGTATTGAAACAAACGTAGAAAAGATTTAAGTAATATGGTCAAGCTACTAAGGGCGTACGGTGAATGCCTTGGCGCTAGAAGCCTATGAAGGACGTGGTAGACTGCGAAAAGCTTCGGGGAGCTGTCTGCGTGCTTTGATCCGAAGATATCCGAATGAGGAAACTTTTAACGTGTTAACGTTAAGCCGTGGGATAAATAAAATAGTCCTACGGAGACAACCGGGTGAAGTGAAACATCTCAGTAACCCGAGGAAAAGAGAATCCCCTTACGGGGATCATTTCCCTAGTAGTGGCGAGCGAACGGGAAGGAGTCTAAACCTTTTGCAATTATAGCCTGCACGCGTTTTGCAAGAGGTGTCGCGGGACGGTCATGCTGCTGTGCAAAGCAGCGTCCGAGTTAAAAATCGTAATCTAGTCGAATATCCTGGAACGGATAACCATAGACGGTGATAGTCCGGTAGACGAAAGATTTACGGTCTCGGAGACATGTTCCCAAGTACTGCGGGACACGTGAAATTCTGCAGGAATCCGGCCAGACCACTGGCTAAGACTAAATACTCTCTAGCGACCGATAGTGAACAAGTACCGCGAGGGAAAGGTGAAAAGAACCCTTAAGAAGGGAGTCAAAAGAACCTGAAACCGTATGCCTACAAGCAGTCAGAGCCCGCCGCAAGGCGTGGTGATGGCGTGCCTATTGGTTAATGAGCCTGCGAGTTAGTCGGTGTAGCAAGGTTAAGCAGCCTTGAGCTGTGGAGCCGTAGCGAAAGCGAGTGTTAATAGCGCGATAGTTACATCGATTAGACCCGAAGCCAAGTGATCTACCCTTGTCCAGGATGAAGTAAGCGTAACAGCTTATGGAGGTCCGAACGGGTGATTGTTGCAAAAATCTCCGATGAGGTGAGGGTAGGAGTGAAAAGCTAATCGAACTTGGTGATAGCTGGTTCTCCTTGAAATAGCTTTAAGGCTAGCCTCGAAATTATAACAGTGGGGGTAGAGCTCTGATTGGTCTATGGGGTTGAATAAACCTGCAGAAACCATTCAAACTCCGAATACCATTGTGTAGATTTCGGGAGTCAGAATATGAGCGCTAAGGTCCATATTCGAGAGGGAAACAGCCCAGACCATCAGCTAAGGTCCCTAAATTTATACTAAGTGGCAAAGGATGTGAAATTACTTAAACAGCCAGGATGTTGGCTTAGAAGCAGCCATCATTTAAAGAGTGCGTAACAGCTCACTGGTCGAGTGATTTTGCGCCGAAAATGTCCGGGGCTAAAGTATAGTACCGAAGCTATGGACTTGTCCCGCAAGGGAAGAGTGGTAAAGGAGCGTTCTATTGTAGTGTGAAGTGTGACCGAGAGGTTACATGGACGAATTAGAAGTGATGATGCAGGCATAAGTAGCGTAAATCAAAGTGAAAAACTTTGACGCCGTAAATCTAAGGTTTCCTTGAGCTAGGTTAATCCTCTCAGGGTAAGTCGGGAACCTAAGTCGAGACCGAAAGGTGTAGATGATGGATAACAGGTTAATATTCCTGTACTATGGTAAAGTCGTTATCAGCGATGGGGCGACGCAGTAGGATAGGTCAGCATACGGCCGGTAGTGTATGTCTAAGCTCTTAGGCGGGGTTGCCAGGTAAATCCGGCGGCTCATTAAACGCTGAAAAGTGATGGGTAGTATACGGGGAGACTTGTATATGAATTGATTGATTCCACACTGACGAGAAATAACCTCTAGTCAGACTTTATCGTATCCGTACCGTAAACCGACTCAGGTAGATGGGTAGAAGATACCAAGGCGTTCGAGAGAACTTCTGTTAAGGAACTCGGCCTAATCACCCCGTAACTTCGGGAGAAGGGGTGCAACATTAGCGTGTAGTTGTTAACTCAGCTATGCGTGAAGTTGCCGCAGTGAATAGGCTTGGATGACTGTTTAACAAAAACACAGGACTCTGCTAACTCGTAAGAGGATGTATAGGGTCTGATGCCTGCCCAGTGCCGGAAGGTCATGAGGAGAGGTTAGTCGCAAGACGAAGCTTTGAATCTAAGCCCCGGTAAACGGCGGCCGTAACTATAACGGTCCTAAGGTAGCGAAATCCCTCGTCGGGTAAATTCCGACCTGCATGAATGGCACAACAATCCAGGCACTGTCTCAACAGAAGACTCGGCGAAATTGTAGTTCCTGTGAAGATGCAGGATACCTGCAGCTAGACGAAAAGACCCCATGAAGCTTTACTGTAACTTGGTACTGGATTTTGAATCGATTTGTAGAGAATAGGTAGGAGGCGTTGAAGCATTGCCGCTAGGTGATGTGGAGCCGAACAGTGGAATACTACCCTCGTTGTTTTGAGATCCTAATCTGAACCGTAATCCGGTTTGGAGACAATGCCTGGTGGGCAGTTTAACTGGGGCGGTTTCCTCCTAAAGAGTAACGGAGGTGTACAAAGGTTCCCTCAGCGCGGTTGGAAATCGCGTGTTGAGTGTAAAGGCATAAGGGAGCTTAACTGCAAGACCGACGGGTCAAGCAGATACGAAAGTAGGTCTTAGTGATCCGGTGATACCGAGTGGAAGGGTCATCGCTCAACGGACAAAAGCTACTCTGGGGATAACAGGCTGATCGCATCCAAGAGTTCATATCGACGATGCGGTTTGGCACCTCGATGTCGGCTCATCGCATCCTGGGGGTGAAGTAGCTCCCAAGGGTTTGGCTGTTCGCCAATTAAAGCGGTACGTGAGCTGGGTTCAAAACGTCGTGAGACAGTTTGGTCTCTATCTGCTGTGGGCGCAGGATATTTGCGGGGAGCTATTCCTAGTACGAGAGGACCGGAATGGACGAACCTCTGGTGTATCGGTTATCATGCCAATGGTAATGCCGAGTAGCTATGTTCGGACGAGATAAACGCTGAAAGCATATAAGTGTGAAACTCGCCCCAAGATTAGATATCCCTGAAGGCAACTTATAGACTATGAGTTTGATAGGCCGGGAGTGTAAGGCACGCGAGTGTTTCAGCTAACCGGTACTAATCTGCCGTTCGGCTTGACCATATTAATTAACTCTTTTCGAGTTAATGTATGTCAGTCGCGCACCAATCAACAACGAATGTTTTACAGCTTTAAAATTTTCAACTGACTTTACTTTGATTCGAATCGTACAAGATCTCATGCTCTTATACATATAAATTATGTTAGCGATTTTACCAGAGGGGAAACACCCGTTCCCATTTCGAACACGGCAGTTAAGACCTCTAGGGCCAATGGTATTGCACGGGCAACCGTGTGGGAGAGTAGGACGTCGCTAACTTGCTATCATAAAAGCCCTGTCAGGCAATTGCTTGGCAGGGCTTTCTATTTTTCGGGACTGACTCCGATTTGGTACTTTAAATCGGTGGCTGTCCCAAATCTTGTTTTATCGGTGCCCGATTAAGGTCCCGCTTAGCAGGGCTCTTTTTTTGTAGAAAATACATTTCAAACATGGTATTATCTTAACAATCAAAATCTCAAGGGGGAAATATGAGAAAAATGATAGTGCTTTTGCTATTGGTAGTTGTTTGTTTGTACGGCGAGGAAAAAGGAGTTACTTCAAATCTGCCTGCCGCTTTGTCTCTTACGGAGCCGCTTAAAATAGCGCCTATCGTTCCGTACAAAGATCCTTTCTTTGGTGTGTTTCTTGACACTGCCTTATTGCTTCCGGTCGGACACCTTTATAACGAACAGTCGTCGAAATTTCTAATTTATACAGGAATAGAAGGAGCCTTGGCTTTAGCGGCTTATAATCTCTATGGGAACGAAGGACAAAAACAACACCGTGACGCCTCTTACGCCGTTATACTTCTTGCCATCGGTGTTAAAATCTACGATCTTTGCGACGTGTATACTTCCGCGCAGGAAATAAATAAGAAAAGCGGGTATCAGTTGCATGTGGAGATAGATGACAGAAAAGCAACGCTTTCAGTAGTGAGTTACTTCTAACCTAGTTGAATAATGTTTGGAGGAAAAGATGGTAAATAATAAAAACAACACATTTGAATCCGGTTATCCTGATTTACTAAAAGAGATAAAGGAACGGATAACATCTGCAAGGATTAAAGCCTCCCGGTCGGTTAATACAGAACTTATAAAATTGTATTGGGACATAGGTAAAATGATAGTTTTGCGTCAGGAAAAATATAAATGGGGCGATAATATTGTAGAAAAATTGGCAAAAGATTTACAGGAAGAAATTACAAAGAGTGTCGGTTTTTCAAGTCGCAACCTATGGGAAATGCGAAGATTCTATTACACTTATAAAGATTTCCCAATTCTGCAACAGCTTGTTGCAGAATTACCCTGGGGTCAGAACGTTGTTATTTTGCAAATGGTTAAAAACAAGGAGGAAAGAGAATATTATCTTAAGGCCACAGCGGAAATGGGCTGGAGCAGGAGTGTGTTAATTCATCAGATTAAGGCCGATGCGTATGAATATCATAAAAAACTGCCAAAGCAACACAATTTTGAAAAAGCATTACCTGTTCATCTGGCCGAACAGGCGGATGAATCGTTGAAAAGCCTGTATAATCTTGATTTTCTTAATATAACAAAACCTGTATTGGAGCGAGAATTAGAAAGACGTCTTGTAGAAAAGGTAAAGCGGTTTATGCTTGAAATGGGGAAAGGATTTTCCTTTATAGGTAATCAATACCGTTTAACATTGAGTGACAATGAATACTTTGTTGACCTTTTGTTTTTTAACAGGATTCTCAAATGTCTTGTGGCCGTTGAATTAAAAACCGTGAAATTTGAGGTTGAACATTCGGCGAAAATGGATTTATATCTTGATCTACTAAATAAGCAAGCGAAATACAAAGGTGAGAATTCGTCAATAGGTATAATATTTTGTGTAGAAAAAAATTCCGTTGTTGTTGAATACGCCTTGAGCCGTACAGTTAATCCAGTAGGTGTTGCAGGGTATAAGTTAACCTCAAAACCTTCAGTCGAGCTTAAAAAATTGTTACCTTCTGAAAAAGAAGTTAAAAAAGAATTAATAGCGGAGTATGGTAAATAAACTAAAAAGCATCAAGGAACTCTACAAAACAGCTTTTACGTTAGCACCGTTCAAATGTGGAACGTGCAACAATCTTTTATTCAAGGGGGAAAGTATGGAAAAGGTAAATATCGTGAGCAGGGAAGAGAGGGAGAAGAAGGACAAGAGCGGGAAGTATTTTGTGTACAAATCCGCGGACGGCAGGGAGATGCTCAGCAAGCAGAAGTATGAAGAAGGCGAGCAGGAGTTTGAGGTAACGCCGTCAAAAGACGGAAGAATTCTCTGGCTAAAAAAAGCCGGTGAACCAAGCGCTAAAAGCAGTTCAGTAAAAGCGCCGAAGGCCGATAAGGGCCCGCTTGCCGGAAAATCAAACGAGTTAAATTTGCTTGGGAGCTCAATAGAACTTGCCAAACTCTGGGTAAAAGAAGGTCTCGTTGCCAAACCCAAAGCTCTCGACGAAATGGAAGAATATATAATAGAAGCCCGCACCCGTCTTCAAAAAATGTTGTAAAGAAAAGAGGGGACAGACAACGGGTATTATCGGTGTCTGTCCCCGGTTATAACTTGCAATGAAAGATAAAATAAAAAATATCTAAAAGGGGAGACTTATGGAAGATCATTCCGTTATAAAAGAAATCATTACAAATAAAATATATCACATAAGAGAACAAAAAGTAATGCTAGATAGAGACCTGGCGGAACTATATAATGTGGAAACAAGGATCTTGAATCGAAATGTCAGAAGAAATATAAACAGATTTCCTGAGGATTTCATGTTTGCACTTAGAAGAGAAGAAATTATGAACTTGTCCCAATTTGGGATAAGTTCAATTAAACATGCTCCAAATGTATTTGTTTTTACAAGAAGGGGTGTCTCAATGCTCTCGTCAGTCCTTAATAGTGAGCGCGCTATTAGAGTAAACATAGAAATAATGAGAATATTTGACAGTCTGGAATTGTTTTTAACAACACATAAAGAATTGGCAAGCAAATTAAAAGAACTCGAAATAAAATTCAATAAATATAGCAATCTTGAAACCAAAATAAATACACACAACGATATTATTAAGGATATCTTGGAGCAAATACGTCGAATGATAAGCTCGCCGGTTAAGCAAGTTAAGAAATATGGATTTCACAAGCAAGAAGGGAAGAGAGATAATGATAAAATAAATAGAAAAAAATGAATTTCAATAGTGCACATGAGAAACTGCAGTGATTCAGCAGTTAAACAATTAGCGGATAATTTAAATTTGGTATTTTGCATTCTAAAAAACTATTTCTCTCGCCAATGGTGAGAGAAATAGGCTGGATTCCACCAGTACACTACAAGCAAACCACAGTTGAATATGCTTACCAGGTAATATGCTTTTCTAATAAATTACTTCCTGTTTATTAAACCCCTTTTTGTAGTAAAATAATTCAATATGTAACCTATTGGGAGAAAAAGGCAAATGAAATGTCCGTCTTGTAAAAACGAGCTGCGTCAGATAAAATCTGAGAGGCTGGTTCTCGACATTTGTGATTCTTGCAAGGGGACCTGGTTTGATGCTGAGGAGCTGGGAGAGTTTATCACGTGGTTTCTGGCTGAGAATAAGAATTTTGTCGGTGCAAAGCTTGAGTATGAAAAGAAAGTCATAACTGTAAGTGAATTACAGGAACCCGCCAGAGTTTGTCCGTGCTGTAACAAAATAATGGAAAAATATAATTACGCATATGATTCAAATGTTATATTGGATAGGTGTTCCTCTTGCGGCGGGGTATGGACTGATAATGGAGAGGTTTTTAAGATAGCGACGTATGTGAAAGGTAATCCCGACATGCGTGAGTTGGCAAAAAGCTTTTCTGAAGAAATGAATAGCTCTCAAGACCTGCAAGATTTAGTAAACATTTCTGAGTTCTTTTCAAAAGATGCCGGGCCGGCTATCATGTTACCTAAAATAATATTTCCTCTTGGAGATAGCGTAGTCAGAACAGGCAAAGCCTGGATGACGAAAAGTATTATAGGTGCTAATATTTTTATATTTATACTTATGGTGATGCTTGTTGAAAATCCTCAGGAGGTTAACAGATTTGGTTTAACTCCGGCATTAATCTTATCGGGGAAGAACTACTTTTCATTTTTATCTTCCATGTTTATGCACGGAGGAATTATTCATCTTATAGGAAATATGTGGTTTTTTTGGATTTTTGCCGACAATATTGAAGATGTTTTGGGTACTTGGAAATTCCTTTTGTACTATCTTCTGTTTGGATATTTTGCGAGCCTGCTCCATATCCTTGTGAATCCTGCTTTAACTGTTCCCGCAATAGGCGCCAGCGGTGCCATTGCAGGTATTATGGGTGCTTATTTTGTAATGTTCCCCAGGGCAAAGATAAAAACTTTTTTTATCTACAAAGTTATTCCTATTCCCGCGTATATTTATCTCGGTGTTTGGATAGCGTTTCAAATGTTATACGGAATGGTAGATTATTCCGGAGGTAGTACTAATAATATAGGCTGGTTTGCTCATATAGGCGGGTTTATTTCAGGCGTTGTTCTTATGTTACTTTACAAAAGAAAAAATGCAAATTAAATCTGCCCTTCGTACCTACTTGTTCAATATAAAAATATAATAATTTAAAATACTTGCGAAGCTGACCCATAAGATATATGGGATTAAAATGAGGCCTGCCGGTTTGGAGATCCTATAAAACATTATTATATTTGCCAATATCAATAGCCAAAGTATTACTATTGTTATTAAACCTCCGAAATATGATCTTCCGCCAAAGAAAATAACAGACCATAGAAAGTTCACGATTAATTGAATAATAAAAACGACTGCAGCATTTTTAACCTTACTATTTTTCAGTCCTTTTTCCCAGATTAGGAAAAATGCAATTCCCATAAGAAGGTATAGAGTTGTCCAGGCCGGCCCAAATATCCAGTTGGGAGGATTAAAAGAAGGTTTATTTATCTCCATATACCAGGACTTGACGGCAGGCATCGTAAAAATCGCGCCTAAAATCCCTATTAATTCACAGATAATTATGCTTGCTGTTAGTTTTAAAGCATTTCCAGTTTTCATAACAAGCCTCCCATAAAAGTGGTCTTTCTGATGGTATCCTACCAAAAGCTATGGTTAACTTCAACGTATTTCCATGCGTATAAATTGGGGACAGACACCGAGAAAACACGTTGTCAGTCCCCTAAAATAAAAAGCCCCCGGAGAAAAACCGGGGGCTTTTAAATATTTTAGAAAACTAAGTTAATTCTGCCTCCGAAGCCTATTTGATGCTGGTTGTTTGTTAAAAGGGAGGAATATAAAAGGTCGAGAGATGCAAATTTTAAGACCGGGATGTTAAACCCGCCGCGGTAAAAGAGCATATAGGAGTCGGTGTATATCTGTAGATCACCTTCTGCGATAAGATTTGCAAAGGGGAAAAGCTTATATTTGAAGTCTACACCAAGATCTCCGTAAGCAGCGTCGCCATTGATGGACCTTGCCCAACCTGCTCCAACGAACGGTTCTGTGGTTAGCCCATCCATTAATTTGACACTGGTGATTGCCTGGCCTGTCAGCATAAAATTATTCAAACTCCCGCGTAACTCCAGCAGGCCGTTCATAATAGAATAGTTCAGCCTCACTTTCAGGTTAGGCGCAATATCGGTTGCCGCTCTTAAGGACCTGTTAGATACATTTGTGTAGTTTACTTCTGCGTCCAGATAGATTTGGCCTGCGTAAGCGGTACCCAGCATTGCAAAAAACATTATTATAATTAACTTTTTCATTTAATCTCCTTTACATTCGTATTCCTTCTCCCTTTTAATAGGGAGAAGGTCAGGATGAGGGTTATATTTTTTACTCTATTCTCGTAGCGCTGAAAGTTCTTGTCGTGCCCGCGGCGTTTTTCCAGGTACCGTTTTGTGAAGCTCCTACGGCAGTTAACTGGAAACTTTCTATCAATTTATAATCAGAATTTTGAGTTTGTCCCATATAAGCCATGGCGATAGAGTCATACATCTTGATCCATATTGAACCATCCTGATTTTTTTTCAGGTATTCAAGTTCTACTGCGCCTGTCCCGCCCATAAGCCCGCCGGTAAGGGTAAAATTATCGCCGCTGTTAATGTAACGTGGTCTTGCATTTCCGGAAATAGGATTCCCGCTTGCGTCAAAAAGTAATGTTAAACGGCCTTCTCCGTTGGTATAACCGTCAGTTGAGGAGTATCTGTAAACCTGTTTTGTCGGCATTACATTGAAAGCTATACCTACAGGTAAGTAGCTGGGCATACACATGCCGACAGCTGAGACTCCGCTGGGAGCACTACCTGAACCATCCCAGTAAGTAAGGAACTCTTCGGCGTCTATAAGGATGTTGACGCTGGTGAGGGCAACGCCGCTGCCAACCGTGAGACGCGGGCTGAAATCTCTGGCGAAAGACTGTACGTCCATTGTCTGACCTGCGATATTCAGAGTTTCAAGTTCGGCAGGAGCGGTAGAGAAACCGGTGTGGGCTGCTTTGGTATAGTAGGTACTGCCGCCGATAGTCACGCTTCCTTTTACTTTATAATCTTTGCTGAAATGAATTGAAAATTGCCGGTAAGTTCCGCTTGGTACGGATACATCAAATGCGCGTACATCAGAAAGAGAGGTTAAGGTCATTAAGTCTATCTCTTCTTCGCCTGACCAGACATTTACCTGCGAGTTATCTTCTTTGACAAAATTAATGGAAATTACTTTTAAAATAAAGGATTCTGGTTTATTCGCACTATGCGCCTTATATACAGAAGCATAGAGATTGGGAGTAAGATACCTGAATCCTGCTACCAGCGCCAGAAGAGCGACCTGAATTAAAACTAAGCGTTTAAAGAATTTTATAAGTTTGTCTGTCATATTTACATCCTCCCTACACCGACACTAGTGCTGCTCCCGAAAACACCCAAAATAGGGTTTCTGCCGCACCCCGTGACTAGAATGAGGTGGAGCAATATCAGAGACAAAACCACATACAACGCCAGAGTACTCTTCTTTTTCATTGTGAACCTCCTTAGGATTTATATTAACAAATCAATTATAACACGAGTTTAGGATTATGTCTATATGCAGAAAAGACTAAAAAAGGGTTTTAGGTTCTAGGTCCTGGGTTTAGATTATTGTGGTATTATCTGAATTATTAACTCCTAAATGTAAGCCTAGTCCCAAGCCCCTAGGACCTAGTCCCGACAAAGCTTTATCTATCTTTGTAATTGTTGTATAATAACTCTATGAAAAATAGGATACTTCAGGTTTTGACTAAACATTGGGGTTACGACTCTTTTCGGGAGTTTCAGGAAGAGGCAATTATGTCCATTATGGAGTCAAACGATACACTAACAATACTTCCTACAGGCGGCGGCAAATCCGTCTGTTTCCAGGTTCCTGCTATGCTCTTACCCGGGACTGCGGTAGTGATATCTCCCCTTATCTCGCTTATGAAGGATCAAGTTGATTTTTTAAAGGATATCGGGATAGAGGCGGAGTACTTTAATTCGGCGCTTACTGCGGTCCAGGCAAGGGAAGTTGCGGATAAGATACGTTCGGGGAAGGTGAAGCTTCTATATATATCACCGGAACGGCTTATGACGGATTGGATGCTTGAGATACTTCGAACTCTTCAGGTTCCCTACTTTGTTATCGATGAGGCACATTGCATAAGTCAGTGGGGGCATGATTTCAGGGCGGAGTACCGGCAGTTGAGCGCTATCAAACGGCTTTTTCCCGGAGTTAAGGTGCATGCTTTTACCGCTACGGCAACAGAAGAAGTAAAAAAAGATATTCTGGCCCAGTTAAAACTGGAGAGCCCTCATATATATGTGGGGAAAGTAGACAGGCCTAATCTTACATTCAGAATGTCGGAGAGAGAAGAGGGTGGAATTAAACAAATAATAGAAACGTTAAAACTGCATGAGAAAGAAGCGGGAATAATCTATTGTTTAAAACGGGCGGATGTTGACAAAATATCTGAGGTTTTGAATAAAAAAGGTTATATAAATCTTCCTTACCATGCCGGGCTTCCGGATGTTGAAAGAAAAAAGAATCAAGAAGCTTTTTTAACGGAAAAAGTAAGTATTATTGTGGCGACGATTGCTTTTGGTATGGGGATTGACAGGTCTAATATTCGTTTTGTAATTCACGCGGCGATGCCTAAGTCGGTTGAGCATTATCAGCAGGAAACCGGACGTGCGGGAAGAGACGGTCTGCCTTCCTATTGCTATATGTTTTATTCCGGTGCCGATTACAGAACGTGGGAATATATATTCCAAAAATCTTTTTCAGGACAGAGTGCACATAAAAAACTTGGAGAGATGTATAATTTTAGCAACGTGCCGGTTTGTAGGCATCGCTACTTGTCGGAATATTTTGGGCAGAATTATCCGAAGACAAACTGCAATTCCTGTGATTTTTGTCTGGACGAAGTCGGAACACTTCCTGAATCAGACAAATTTGCGAAAAGCATTATAGAAGGTGTTTTTGGAGTGGAAGAACGTTTTGGCGCGGAGCATGTTTCGAATGTTTTGGTCGGAAATACTACTGAAGGTATTGAAAGATGGGGGCATCACACTCTTCCGTTTTATGGAACATTAAAAGGAGAAACAAAACGCGCAGTCAGGTCTATGATAGACCAGTTAATTGCTCAGAGATATTTAAGAAGATCCGGAGAGTATCTGACCCTTTCCGTAACGGAAGAGGGCCTGAAAATCCTTTCGGGTCAGGAGAGTCCTAAATTAACCAGGATACTGGAAAAAGAGAAAAAAGCTGTAATTAAAAAGAAACAAAAACTTGCTCTGGAATCTGATTATGCAAATATGGAAATCGGTCTTTTTGAAAGTCTAAAACGCCTAAGGAGAGCTCTTGCTGATAAGAAGAACATGCCGTCGTATATTGTCTGTTCGGACAGGACCTTGAAAGAAATGGCAGAAAAGAAACCGAAAACTGAAGGGGAGCTAAGAACCATTTTCGGCATTGGGGAAGCAAAATTAAGAGACTACGGCGAGATATTTTTAAATGCGGTAAGAGAATATGAAAAACGTTGAAACGTTACACGTTATCACGTTACTAACGTTAAAGCAAAACCTCACGACTTTATAAGGCTGCGCTAACTGGTAGTTGCCTGATTTCCCTCCTTAAAGATTGGCGGACAGGCAGCCTCAGGCGGAAAATTGAGCAACTACATTTTTCTTGAAAAATTTCTGTAACAGTGATAAAGTAAAGAAGTAAGTATTCCGGATACGAATTTCATTTTTAGAAGGGCGCATCTGTCGGGGACTTTTTGTTTCTAAAAACCCTGAAAGGCCCGGACTAAAAGAAAGAAGGGTTATTGGATTTTCTGACGGTGGATTGGAAGCTTTCTTTTGACTCACTTTCAATCTTCTTCGGAGTCGTAATACTGCTTGTTGCTCTACCATCTGCGTTGTATTCGACCGGTTACATGAAAGGTTTGTATTCACGCGGGAGGGCTTCTTTTGCTCAAATCCTTTTATTTTTCTTTGTAATCTCAATGCTCCTTGTAGTATTTTCCGCAAATGCCCTTTTTTTCCTCCTTGCGTGGGAAGCGATGTCTCTTCTTTCCTATTTTCTGGTTACACTTGACTCTCATGAAGAAAAAGCGGTTAACGCCGGACTTATTTATGTGCTAATGACCCACATCGGAACTGCTTTTATTACGACGGCGTTTTTGATCCTTTATTTTTATTCAGGTTCGTTTGATTTTATATTAATGAAAGAAACCTGTTTAAACCTGCCCTTAAATATTAAAACAGTTATATTCCTTTGTTTTTTAATAGGTTTTGGCACTAAGGCAGGGCTTGTTCCTTTCCATATATGGCTGCCTTACGCCCATCCGGAAGCACCCAGCCATATTTCTTCAATAATGTCCGGAGCGATGATAAAACTGGGCGTGTATGGTTTTATCAGATTTGTTATTTATATTCTGGGAGCAAGTGAGCTCTGGTGGGGAAATCTTGTTCTTGTTATCGCAGGTGTATCCGCTGTTTACGGTATTTTATACGCGCTTATGGAAAAAGACCTGAAGAAGATGCTTGCCTACAGCAGTATAGAAAATATGGGAATAATAATGCTCGGGGTCGGCGGTTATATGGTCTTTCTGAATATGCAGTTTCCGCTTCTGGCTGTTCTCTCTCTTTCCGCCGCGCTCTATCATATAATTAATCACGCGATATTTAAAACCTTGCTCTTTCTTTGTTCCGGTGTCGTGCTCAAGGCCTGCGGTACGAAAAACATGGAAAAGCTGGGCGGGCTAATTAAACTAATGCCGGTCACCGCGTTTTGCTTTTTAATAGGAGCGCTTGCAATATCAGCAATCCCTCCTTTTAACGGTTTTGTAAGCGAGTGGTTGATGCTTCAGTCTCTTTTTTCCGGTGCTGTTTCGGTGCCTGCAGAACTCTTTGGCAAGATGAAAGTATTTCTGGCTCTGCTGGCCGGAGCTCTTGCTCTTACCGGAGGGCTTGCCGCGGCCTGTTTTGTTAAAGCTTTTGGTATTTCTTTCCTGGCGCTTCCCAGATCAAAAAAAGCGGAGGCGGGGAAGGATTTTGACTGGACGATGAAAACACCGCTTATATTTTTATCCTCTTTGACTCTTCTTTTTGGTATTTTTGCCGCTCCGGTTTTTAAGTTACTGGCAAAAATAACCGCTGATATTTCAGGATTCAAGAGTGCAGGATCAGAGCTGACATCCGGACTGCTCTCGCTTTCACCTCAGGGAACATTTCATTTTAACGGACTGCTCCTGGTTTTACTTGTTCTTGCAGTCAGCATAATTGTTTATATAATTGTCAGAATAATATCAAGAGAAAGGAGTGTAACCTATGGACGTACATGGGACTGCGGTTATTACGGGCTGACAGCGAGAAATCAATATACCGCTACAGGCTTTTCCAAACCTTTAAGGATGGCGTTTAATTTTATTTTAAGGCCTTATAAGAAGACGGAGAAAGTAAGAGATTCTTACTATCATGTTAAATCGTTTAAATATGAGATATTTACAAAACAATTATTTACGGAGTATTTTTACTCGCCGATAATAAAAAGATTGTTCAGTTTTTCGGAGTCAATAAGAAAAATACAATATGGAAGTATTCATCTGTATATAGGGTATATTTTTCTTGCCGTAATATTTCTGATAATATTTTTAAAGAGGTTTTAATGAAAATGCTTTTACAGGTTATACTCATAATTATCCTGGCGCCCTTAATGAGCGGTCTCATAAAAAAGATCAAGAATAATGCCAGGATGAGAAAAGGGGCTCCCATACTGCAGCCTTATTATAATCTGGCTAAACTAATTAAAAAAGATGAGACTATCTCAAAAGATACTTCGTATATCTTTAAAGTAACGCCTTACATTGTTTTAACGGCTTCAATAGCCGCAGCATTTTTAACGCCTTTCTTTTTTCCGGGAGTACGGCTGTTTGGCATCGGGGATGTTTTTGTTATTGTCTTTATCTTCGGTCTCGGGAGATTTTTCATTGCTCTTGCCGGACTTGATGCCGGCAGCGCCTTCGGGGGGATGGGTTCTTCCCGGGAGATGTTCATCTCAGCTCTTGCGGAACCGGCGCTTCTTACCGCGCTCTTTGCGGCGTCTTTAAACGCCGGGGGAAGCGGAATCGGCTCTCTTATGGCATCAGGAGCTGTCTTTAAAGTATCCATGCTTTGCGCGGGCCTGGCTTTTTATTTTGTACTGCTTGCAGAGACTTCACGGGTACCGGTGGATAATCAGGAGACGCACCTTGAACTTACAATGATACATGAAGCGATGATCCTGGAGTACTCAGGAAAATCCCTGGCGATGATAGAACTTGGCGGGTATATTAAACAAATTATACTAATTTCTTTACTTGCTAATATCTTTATTCCCGGAAGCGGCTGGGATCTGTATATAGTCAAATTGTTTGTTGTCCTTGTAGTTACTGCTCTTCTGGAGGTGTTCATGGCTAAAATGCGTCTGTTCCGCGCTGTGGATTTCCTGATATTTTCCTTTATTCTTTCTTTTGCGGCGGTAATTGCCGTTGTTATGGGAGTGTGATCAAATATGGAAATGATGCTATACGGAATCCTTGTTATATCTCTGATGATGACTGTTGTAAAAAGATTTTCCGCGCTTGTCACTGCTTTTGCTCTGCAATCGTTTCTTCTTTTTCTTCTTATACTTATTGAGGCATTAAAAAGCGGAAGTATACAGCTCTATATTGTTGCCGGGCTTATTCTTGTAATGAAAGTTATAGCTATTCCGGCTTTTCTCGGAAGGATAGTAAAAAAAATTAAAACATCGGAAGAACTCGGCCTTTTCGTAAATACGGCGCTTTCAATATTAATAGCCGTGGCTCTTGTCGGTATCGCATATTATTTCATAGGTAATTTCCTGCCTGCTATGGAGAAGGAAGCAAAAACCGCTCTGGTTATAGCTCTCTCCGTTACCTTGATTGGGGTTTTTATCATGATCTTCAGAATGAAAGCTCTGGCCCAGGTGGTCGGGCTTCTTATAATGGAAAACGGGATATTTCTTGCCGGTGCTTCTATAACTGACGGAGTCCCGTTCTTTGTAGAGATAGCGGTCTCTTTTGATGTTTTTGTTGCCGTAATAATTCTCGGAGTATTTGTTTACAGGATAAACAGTTTATTTACCCATATAGACGCTGACAAATTAAATGAGCTGAAGGGTTGAGATGGAAATAATAATATTATTCATAACTCTCTTGATTGCCGCAGCGGTTTCGTTCTTTGTAAAGAAACCTAAAGCTGCGGGATTGATCACACTATGGGGACAGGTTCTTGCCTCGTTCTTTGCTTTGCTTCTTTGTTTTAAAATTACAACAAACGGTCCTCTTACCGTTTTAAATTTCTTTTATGCGGATGCTTTAAGCGCTTTCTTTCTTTTGTTGATCTCTGTTTCCGCCGTTGCTTCAGCCTTCTATTCAAAGTGGTACTTTAAAGATGAGGAAAATACAGGGTTTTACAACGCCCTTTTCAATATTTTTGTTTTTTCAATGTACCTTGTGGTGACCGTTAATAATCTTGGAATGCTCTGGGTCTCGGTTGAAGTAACGACCCTGGCTTCCGCATTCTTAGTCGGTTATAGAAATAATAAAACTTCGGTTGAGGCGGCGTGGAAATATATAATTATCTGTTCCGTAGGCATTACCCTGGCTCTCTTTGGAATAATACTGTTTTCGTATACTGCCACGGCAGACGCCGGAATAAAAAGTCTTAACTGGACTGAATTGAATTCTGCCAGGAGTTTGTTTAACCCTATGGTGGTAAAAGCCGCTTTCATTTTTATAGTGGTGGGTTTCGGTACTAAAGCGGGACTTGCTCCCATGCATAACTGGCTGCCGGACGCGCACAGCCAGGCGCCTTCTCCGATAAGCGCTTTATTATCGGGAGTGCTTCTTAAAGCTTCTATCTATGCGATCATAAGATTCTTAATTATTGCGGCAGGCAGCGTGGGCTTTTCCTTTTGCGGCAACATACTGGGGCTTTTTGGTTTGATCTCTTTAGGTATCGCGGCATTTTTTATTCTTGTCCAGAAGGACATAAAAAGACTTCTGGCATACTCAAGTGTCGAGCATGTGGGGTTGATCTCTGTCGGTTTCTATTTTGGTGGAAAGATCGGTATTTTTGGCGCTCTCTTTCACGCGTTAAATCATTCACTGGCCAAGGGGCTTATGTTCTTTTCCTCTGGAAATATTATTAAAAAGTACGGTACAAATAATATTAACCAGATCAAGGGTGCGCTCGAAACTGTTCCTCTGGCGGCTACCGCTGCTTTTATCGGTATGTTTGCTCTTGCCGGAATGCCTCCGTTTTCTATTTTTATGAGTGAATTTACGATCTTAATGGCGGGATTTAAAGGCGGCTATTATTACAGCGCCTCGGCGGTGCTTTTATTTCTTGCAATTACTTTCGGGGCTCTTGTCTACCAGTTTGGCGGAATGCTTTTCGGAAAAAAACCGGGGAATATTGAGAAAACAAGGGAACCCCTGGATATATCAGTGTTATTCGGAGTAATAATAGCAATAATGCTTGTTTTTGGAGTGCATTTACCGGAATTTGTCAGCACGGTTATTTCTAATGCTTCGGATGTTATACTTGGAGCCGGATTATGAACTATAACGAATTTAAAAAAAGCTTCATAGAAAAAAGCGGTTTTGCGGCAGAGCTTATCCGTGAAGCCGGCGAAGAAATATATATCAAAACAAATCATGAAAATTATCTGGATACCTGCCTTCTTCTTCACCGGGGGCTTTTATCGCCTGTAATGATCTATTTTGCCGAGGATAACACAAAAGACCTCGGGGTTTATACTCTTTACTGCGGCTTCCTTGGCAAACAGGTCAAGAAATGGATCTTTGCCGTATTGGATGTGGAAAAAGAAGTGAAGGAGTTCCCTTCTCTCTCAAAAAATATTGTTTCCGCGCAGCTGTTCGAAAGAGAGATCAGAGAGATGTTCGGTTTAATTCCCAAAGGGAGCCCGGATGAAAGGCGTTTTCGCCTGCATGAAGAGGTTTGGCCGGAAGGTTATTATCCTTTAAGAAAGGATTTTATAAGACCGGAAAAAACAGGCAGCACGGGAAAAGAATATGTCTTTGATAAAATAGAAGGAGAAGGTGTTTTTGAAGTGCCCGTCGGGCCAGTGCATGCCGGAATAATCGGCCCCGGGCATTTTAGATTTTCCGTTGCGGGAGAGCCTATAATAAATCTGGAGCTCCGGCTCGGGTTTACTCACAGGGGAGTGGAAAAACTCTTTGAAGGAAGAACGGTGCAGGATTCTCTTAAGCTTGCCGAATGTGTATCTGGAGATTCTGCTTTTGCTCACGGATTGGCTTTCACGCTTGCGGTTGAAAAAACCTGCGGTATTCCGGTAAGTGAAAGAACGAAATATTTCAGAAGTATTTGCCTGGAACTGGAGCGTATTTATAATCATGTTAATGATATCGGAGGAATGGCCGTAGATGTGGCTTTTTCGTACCCTTCGGCGCTTGCTTCCATAATAAAGGAAAATATTTTAAGATTAAACGAAAAACTTTCAAACCACAGGTATTTAAAAGGAATAAACGCTTTTGGAAACTGCGAGCTTGCTCTTTCACCCGGTAAACAGGCGGAAGTATTTAAAGTATTGGAGCAGGCGGAAGAAGACATGAAAATACTTAAAGAAATACTTTTTTCCTCCGTTTCCTTTATGGACAGGGTGGACACGACAGGGCTGCTTCGCCGTAAGACTGCGGAGGATTTTGGAATAACGGGATTGGCCGCCAGAGCAACGGGAATAAAAACGGATCTAAGGACTGTGTTTCCCGGGGCCTACATGAAAACTTCTTTTATGCTTGCCAGGCAGGAAAAAGGTGATGTGCTGGCGAGATTGAATGTGCGTTTTGATGAAGTCAGCGTTTCTCTCCGTCTGATAAAAGAGTTCATGAATTTATTAGCAGAGCAAAAGTCGGAAGAAAAAAAAGATGCTGCGGTGAAAGAAGGAGCGGGAGTCGGATGTTGTGAAGGATTCCGCGGGCCGGTTATTTACTGGGTAAAGCTGGACAACGACGGCAAAGTTGAGCGTTGCAAAATAGTTGATGCTTCTTTTAATAACTGGCAGGGACTTTCTTACTGTGTGCTAGGAAACATTGTGCCGGACTTTCCGCTGTGCAATAAAAGTTTTGACCTTTCGTATTCGGGAGGGGATCTGTGAACAATATATATAATATCGCAAAATCCAGGATACAAAAAGGTGTTGTAACGGAAGAACTGACTTTGATCGGTGAAGCTCTAAAATCAGAGATACAAAAGAAATTTAACAGGTCGCTTCATATAAGAGAAGTTGATACCGGCTCCTGCGGCGCCTGCGAATCAGAGATAATATCGACAACAAACCCTTTGTATGATATCCAAAGGTTCGGAGTGGATTTTGTTGCCTCCCCAAGGCATGCAGACGCTTTACTTGTTACAGGTCCGGTCACACTAAATATGGCAGTAGCGCTTAAAAGAACTTATGACGCGATGCCGACTCCAAAATTTGTAATTACCGCCGGTGATTGTGCCTTTGACGGCGGTCCTTTTAAAGGTTCTTACTATATAGAAGGCGGGGTAAGCAAAATAATCCCCGTAGATTTTCACGTCCCGGGATGTCCGCCAAAACCAATTGACTTGATCAAGCACATCCTTCTTGCCGTCAAAAATATTAAAGTTAATTAAAGAATATCGTTTTGGCGAGATCTCGATTTTATGCGGATCCTCCATCACCTATTGATCTGATGAAACATATTCTATTGGCTGTCAAAAATATAAAAGTGCAATAAATATTGTCATCCTGGACTTGATTCAGTACCCAGTGTCTTTGCTTTTAAAGACGCTGGATACCTGCTACCTCCAAAAAGAGTAGTGGGCAGGCAAAACCGACATGACAAAAGTAAAATTTTAGCAACCCATGTTAAATCGCAATACGAGCATTTTCCTTATTCTAGCAACATAAATGCCTTCCTGATAAAAATCATACAAGTATATTTAATATACTATATCATTACCTTACGGGCTGCCTATTCTGCCTGCTCCGTTTCACCCCTTGAGTACCGAATTGGAGTGGGGGGCAGCCCTACTAATAAAAACTAATGACAAAGTACGAATGACAAATGACAATTTAATGTAGGCGGGAAAAAGCACCCGCCAATGTTTAATATAAAATAAAAGGGACGGAGATAAAATTTCTGTCCCTTTTGTTTTATATGGGAAAGTTTACTTTTACATGCTTTTACTATACAATAAGCTATGTTTATTGAAGAGGTAAATAGCACTATTGATTTTCTGATTGACGGCTCTAAGAGTGTAATAAGATATCCTGCTTTAAAACTCAAAGAGCTTTTTGCTTCGGTTAAGGGAAATGCGAGAGTAATGATCATTACTTATCCCGGATTTTCAATTCCTTCCGCCTGGCTGGGCGCTTATCAATCGCTTTTTATTTTATCTCTGGGTGTCAGCAATTTACAGTATGGCAATATCATAGGTATCGCCATTATCGTTCAGATCTTTGCCCAGCTTTTGGGCGGGGTTTTAGCGGACAGGTACGGGCATAAAAGAATTCTGGATATTTTTACGCTCTTTTGGCCTCTGAGCGTACTTGTTTTTGCTTTTGCTCAAAACATCTGGTGGGTGATACCTGCTATCATAATGCAAAATCTGTTAATGATCACAACGCCTTCCTGGTATTGCTTATTCGTGGAAGGCATTCCGAAAAATAAAAGATCAAATATCTACGCTGTCGTGCACATGCTGTTAAACGGCGGAGCGCTTTTTTTACCCGTTGCAGGACTACTGATAAAATTTTACGGACTTGATAAAGCAAGCAGGGTTATTTACCTTATTTCCGCAGTTCTGACTTCCGGTGCAATATATTACAGATGGAAGCACATGACTGAAACCAAACTTGGGGAGAAGGCAAGAAAAGAAAAAAAGCCTATTAAGATTTTTGTTGAAGCCGGAAGATTCCGGGAAGCTTTTAAATATCTTGCAGGGAAAAAAGATCTGTTTTGGTATGGAGTCGTGAATGTTACTTTTTTATGCGCACTTACCATGTGGACCTCTTTTAATTCTATCTTTCTTGCCGATACAAAGGCGGCTGCTTTTAAAGAATGGAGCATAATGGTCTTTCCTATGATTTCTGCAATATCCTTTGCTGTTGCTATCATAGTGTTTGTCCCCCTGATCCGCAAACATAATTATTTAAAATATATAGGTATAGGAATTATTCTAAATGCTATTGCCTCTGCTTTTTATATATTCGCTCCGGCAAAGAGTATGACTTTCATAATACTTTCTTACATGACTTATGGCGCAGGTTTAGCGCTTTTTCGCCCATTGTATGATGCGAGGCTTATTAATGCTTTCAAAGAGAAAGACCGTGCCCGCCTTCTTTCAGCTTACAATACAATTGTTATGCTTCCCTCAATTGCCATAGGTCCGATTACGGGTTTTCTTTATACGGGAAACCCCCGTTATGTTTTTATCGCAGCAACGTGCATGTTTGCAATTTCTTTCCTTGTTTTGTGGAAGAAAGTCAGATAATTTTAACCTATTTGATGTCATCGAAAATACTTCAATAAAAAACATATACGTGGTAAAATACATTTTAAATAGAAAAATGTACTCAGTCTGATATCAAGGGTGAGAGGAAAACATTGTCTTTTATAGATAAAAATAGTAAGGAAAAAACACCGCGTTTTATTGCTTTTGTTCTGGCGCTTTCTATTTTAATTGCCGGGATTGTTTTTGTCTTTTACGTAAATAATCTTACAGCTGTACTTGATCATGATTCTATTTCATATTCTCAATGCATAGAAAAGAACTCCTGGGGCGAAATATACCACGCGCACCATCTTCTATATAATTATTTCAAATGGGTCGTGTATGATCTTCTGAAAACTAATGGTTATGAAGGACGGGCGCTGATCGTTAATCAGACATTTAATGCGTTTTTTGGCGCTGTAGGAGTCGGCATTCTTTTCTTTACTATATGGTACATTACCGGAAGCTTGTTTCTTTCTTTTGTTTCGGGCATATTTATGATGATCTCCAATGGTTATTGGTATTGCAGTACTTTTGGCGGGGTTAGAGTTATGGGTACCGCTTTTCTCCTTTTTACCTTTTTGCTGGCAATTATATTTATTTATCAAAAGAGCCTCAAACATTGGCAAAATATTCTATTAGTACTTGGTATAGCTGCAGCGAACAGTATTGCGGTATTTTGTCATCAAACAAATATTATGTTTGCAGCGGTCATTTTAGTCTTGATGGTTTTTAAGAAAGAAACTTTTTTAAAAAAAACATCTTACCTTTTGCTTTACATCCTTTTCTTTCTTACAATCGTAATAGGTTTGTACTGGTATGTCGGCTGGAAAGTATTTTACTGTACGACTTGGGACAGGTATCTGGCCTGGCTTGCCGGTTATGTAAACCTGGGTATCTGGGGAGAATTTACCGATCAAAGTTTATCTCTTTCTAAAGAAGGTGTAAGAGCTCTGTATATCGGTTTTGTTGAAGGCAGGGTGGAATTTTACGGTTATAAAATAAACAACTATGAAGCGCTGAATATTTTTGTCAATTCGATAAAAGTTATTCTTCTGTTTTTTGCGGTCTTTTCTTTCCTGATCTTTAAAAAATGGAAAGAAATATTGGCAGCTGCCGCAGTATGGCTGCTTCTGTATCTTCCGTTTTTTATATGGTGGGAACCGGGAAATCTGGAATTTTGGCTTCCGCTACTTCCTCTCTCGATAATACTATTTTCTTTGCCGCTTGGGATCATCTGGAACATAGCCGGGAATAAAATATTTAAATACATATTGCGTTCCTGTCTTGCCGTTTTATCAGCTGCGGTTGTTCTTGTTTTTGCAAATTATAATTATTACAATTTAATATTACCTAAGACCGATCCCGGTAAAAATTTCGATAAAATGGCAATGGAACAATTAAGTGCCGTGCGGGAAGGGCCTGAAGACTTGGTCATTATTATGGGATGGGACGCACTCCGGGTTAATTTGAATTATTACTTTTCGCAGGATTTTATTTCCATCTATTGGCTTTCTACAAAATATAAAACGAATTCAGACGGGTTTTATGCCTGTATATCTAAGAGAATTAGTGATAAGATAAAAGAAAAGCACAAGGTTTTCCTGCATAAAGATGTCCTTCGGGCAAAGGATTTTAAAGATATTAACGCCGGATACAAAGCGCTGGAAAAAGATTCATTTATCAGTTTTTTTAAGGATAAGTTTGAACTGACACCTGTTAAGGAAGGAAAAGATAATTATTTCTATGAAGCAAAACTTAAGACTGCACGCTAGTTTCATTGTTTTCCTGCTCTTACCTGCGTTCTTTTATGCGTTTGAAGAGCTTAAAACCTATCCGTGGTTAAATACTACTTACGGCTTTACGGAAACTTACGATACAAATACTTCTCCTATTACCGGAAAAAAAGCCGGTTGTTATCCCATAGGAAATGGACTGGTTTTTGGAGGTCTTGGAGCTTTCGATCCCGTCTCCTCCGTGAATTTTATTTGCGGGCCATATTATGATGAACCGTTTTTAGGTCGGGAAGAGCTGCAATGCCTGATTGATGGAGAAAAGGTAAAGCTTCATAAGCAAACCATACGCTGGGTAAAAGGTGCAGATATTATTATAAGCAGTTTAATTAATGATAAAGTGGAAATTACGAATATAGATTTTGCTCCGCCGGGAATAAAAGCGCTTGTAAGAATATTCTCGGTTAAGAATATTTCCGGAGCACCGTTAAAAGATCTCAAATTAGTGTTCAAGTACCTGATACTGGAAAAGAACGTAAAAACAACTCTGGATGGTGGTAAATGTTTTAATGCCAAGTTTAACGGTGATATCAAAAAATTTTACCGTTCCGGTTTTGTTTATCATTCTGAAAAAGCGTCGCTGGAAAAAGGTAATGATTATTCTGTTGCTTTTGCTTTAAATTCAAATGAAGAGTTCAGTGATATCAGATATATTGCCGCAGATCTGGAAGAGAGCGGTCTTTCCAAGACAGCGGAGCTTATCAAAAAAGACGGTTCAAAACTTCTGGAGCCGACAAAACAATATTGGGATGAATGGCTTGCGTCCTCTACTGCTTTTACCACGGATAATATCCTGGTCAATTATCTTATTGAGACCCAGAAGATGATCATTAAATGCCAGCAGTCACATAGCGGCGGATTCTCTCCCGTGTATGGGTATGCTGATACCTGGGCAAGAGACAACAACGGTCCCGTTCTATTAATGCTTAGAAGCGGGAGATTTAAAGAGGTCAAACAAATACTAGATTTTTTCTATAAAGTCGCTCGGCATGCCGGTTTTGTCGCGGGTTGTGCCGGGGTAACTTGCGCTTTAGATGAAACTAAGAACAATGAGAGTGATTTTGACTGGAAATTGGTAGGTGTCCCGGCTGCGGAAATTCCAAGCTGGATCATTAAACAGTATTACTGGTATTATCTTTATACGGGGGACATTGAACTTATTAAAGAGAGATTTCCTTTTCTAATGAGGTGCCTTGACGGTCAGAGTTTAACTAAAACCGGAAGGCTTCCTTTTCAAACTGATGAGACCTATATGTGGACACTTCAAAACAGGACGTTTAAACTGCTTGGCTATCCTAATTACTATATAGGGCTCCGGGCTGATTCTGCCGATTCGGGATTTGAATGGGTAGCGGCTGCGGAAAATATGGCTGAAATGGCGGCTGCTTTTAAAGATGTTAAGACAGCTTTAGAGTTGAAAAAAAAGGCGTATGAAGTTCGAGCGGCTACAAATAAATATTACTGGATGGAAGAAGAAGGTTACTATTCGCCCGCGCTCTCGCTTTTTTCAGACAGATATGCGATGCCCCACTCGAATATAGGTCTTAATCCTTTATGGGTCGGCTATGCGGATGAGAAAGATGAGAAAGCTGTTAAATCGGCAAAAACAACAATTTCTTATCTGCTTAAAGACAATTTTTTAATGAAGACGACTCCCGGGGTAGAACTTTTTTCAGGGCTCGTACCCGGCATGCTTTTATATAATTTGGCAATATTAAATGATCCGTTAAAAGAAAAGGCTTATGAGGCCTTGCTAAAATGCGCGTCACCTTCGGGAGATTATTCCGAGCTTTATTACGGGGACGGGAGTGTTTGGATCGTTCCCTCCTGGGGAGACGGTTCTTATGGAAGGGTCAGACCGTGGGAGGGTGGAGTAAATATAGATGCTCTGCTTTTTTATCTTACAGGATTTAAACCCGGGTCGGACGGTGTTTTTAAACTTTCTCCGGAATTGCCTTCAAATATGTCTAAACTGGAGATCAACGGATTACTGCTTAATAATTCTAAAATAGATTTTTCAGTTAAGGAAGAAAGGGGAAAAGACATAAAAAGAATTTACGAAGTAAAAAACCTGAATTTGAAATCTGTAAAAGTGTCCATTGATACAAATCTTGTCGCAAGCACCGTCAAATCGTTTTTGGTCAATCAAGAAGACGCTCTAAAAGAAAGCGGCAAAATAGAAAGAGAACTTCCGGGACTTGGAATATTGAAAATTGAAGTATTATATGAAAAAGCCGAAATGAAAACCGCAATAACACCTAAAACATTTAAAAAAAGATGGAATTACTATCCTAAAAGCGACATTGTGTATCTTACCGCAGATGATAAAAATACTTATTATTCCCTTGCAAAAAATAATAAGGTATTGGCTATAGACATACAGCTTCCTCTTTCTGCCGGGGATATTTATTCTGCGATATATGACGAGAAAAATAATACGTTAAAAACAAAAATGGTAATCTTTGGTCCCAAAGTATTTTCCATAAGCAACCTCCACTGGAAGAATTATGAGTTCTGGAACAGTTGGGAGATGCAAAATATGTTTAAAAAATATACAGAGGCGGGCGGAGTTGTTATTTTTATGTCGGAACCATCGCAAAAAGAAGGTTACGAGGTTAGTCCGAAATGGCTGGAAAAACTCTTAGACGGCGGCAAATGGGTCGCTAATTGGAAAAGCGGAAGAGCGATGGCTTCCGATGATTTTACGGAAACGACTTTAAAAAGCTACAAAATGGATTCTTTTAACTTTTATAACAAAGCTCAGCAAAAAGAAAAAAAAGCGGTAGTTTACTCAAAGCTGGGTAAGGATGGGGAAGGTGTTGCGGAAAAATCTGTAACCGATAAAAAATACTCCGGTTATTGTGAGTTTGAACTGTCCGTTGCAAGAGGTCTCCAGCATAGTATTTTAATAAAAGCACCTTCAACAGTCAGCAGTTACGATCTAAATCTGGAAGTCAGGGCAAAATCCGGGTTTGTAAGACTGTCGCAAGGTAAAAAAAATGTTAAAGATAAACACCTGGAAATCAATTATATTCTTTCTTCCCAATATGTCGATAAGGATAAGATAACCCTCAGGATCGGAGCCTTGAAAACAAAAAATAAAATAACTTTCAGTTTAGTGGAGATCTCAAAGCTTATTATTACAGGGCAAAATCCGCTGGCGGAGGTTATGGGCTTTAAAGCAGGGGAAATACTGGAAAATTCAATAGGTTCTTTGACTTATGAAAAAATGACGGCCCCCATAAGGCTTGTTGAAAATGAAAAATATGCCGCAATTGTTATGAAAAAGGCAGGGAATGGGATAGTAATACGCTCTCAGTTGAAATTCTCGAATCTTAAACCTGTAATATTCAATCTGATAAACGATGAGAGTCGAGGAAAAATATTGAAATATCTGGCTAAAAGTAGTAAAAATGAGAATAAATAAAAAAGCACGTAACGGGTGGCGGGTTACGGGTGACGAGAAAAAGAAGATATGAGGTCTGGGTATTAGGTGAGTAAAACAAAATTACTAAGAATTAAGCACTAAGTTTTAAACAATAACTAAGGTTAAAGCACTAAAAAGGAAGATATATAATATAGGTTCGATGATTTTGTTTAGAATTTATAATTTTGTTTTTAGTGCTTGGTTTTCAGTTTGTTTAGTGCTTAGAATTTAAGTCTTAGTGATTGATTTTTATAGGAGTTATAATATGGATAAAAGTATGCTCTCCCGAATAAAACATTTGTTTGCAAAAGAGGAGCTTCCTCCGGATATATTATTTAAAGAAAAGCCGTCGTTGATTCTTCTTGTTCTTATTTATGTTCTGGCAATATGTGCGGTAATAGTTGTTGCAAAGTTCTACTCCGGAATTGTTCCGTTGCTTATCTCACAGATAACCTCGTTTTTTAAAGGCGTTAAGAGTGAATGGGTAGAGTTGATATTCCTTTTGATCACAAAATACATTTATCTTTTGATTGTACTGCTTCTTGCGCTTTATCACGTAAAAAGGGAGATAACATCCTATACGCTTACAAAAAATGATTTGGTAATTAGAAAAGGTTTGCTTGTCAGAAAAGAGATCTATGTACCCGTATCGAAGATATTAAATATTTCAATAAGAAGAAATTTTATCGGTCTAATAGCCGGATATGGAACAATAGAAGTGGAGCTTGGAGGGTATGCCGCACCTATTACCCTTGAAAATATTTCAAATTCAAGAGAAAAAGTAAAGCTGCTCCTGCAATTGATAAATAAAATTTGATAAAGTTACGGGTAGAGAGTTGAGTGAAAAAGCTTTTGCTCGTAACTCGTCACCCGCGACTCGTAACATCTTTAAGTTCGTATCAACGGAGATAAATAATGACGGTAGAAAGATATTTAGCTTTTGATTTTGGCGCCGGCAGCGGAAGAGCGGTAGTTGGAGAAATAAGCGGGAAAAATGAGCTCAAGTTGAGCGAGCTTCACAGGTTTCCCAATCAAACTGTAAAATTAAAAGATACGCTTTATTGGAACACATTATCGCAGTATACAGAAATTAAAAATGGTTTCAGGATATTTGCTGCAAAATATTCCAAAGCCCCGAGGGGAGTAGGGATAGACACCTGGGGTGTTGATTTTGGACTCCTGGATGGCAAGGGAAGACTTATAGAAAATTCTGTAGCCTACAGGGATAAGCGGACGGATCATATACCGGAAAAATTGTTTAAACTGCTTTCCAGAAGAGAGCTTTACCGGCTTACCGGAATACAGATAATGCAGATCAATACTGTTTTTCAACTTTACTCCCTTTCTCTTTCTAAAGACAGGACTTTAAAAGCTGCAAAAAGCCTGCTTTTTACTCCGGATCTGCTGAATTATTTTTTAACAGGAGAGAAAGCGTCGGAGTTTACCATCTCTACTACATCTCAATTATATAACCCAGAAAGCGGCAGATTTGAAAAGAAAATATTAGATAATATTGGTGTTGACCCGAAGCTTATGCAAAAATTTATTTTACCCGGGGAAAAACTCGGGAAAATAATTCCGGAGATTTCTTCCGAGACAGGCCTTTCTTCAGGTGTGCCGGTAATAGCGGTTGCTTCTCATGATACGGCTTCAGCTATAGCTGCAATTCCTGCGGAGACGGATAACTTTATTTACATCAGCAGCGGGAGCTGGTCTCTTATCGGTTTTGAAACGGAAAAGCCCTGCATTAATGAGAACTCCGCAAAGTTTAATATTACCAACGAGGGCGGTGTCGGAGGGACCTTCCGGGTCCTCAAAAATATTAACGGGCTCTGGCTAGTACAGGAGGTCAAGCGGATGCTTCTAAGAAAGAAAGAGTATTCTTTCCCGGAGCTTACAAAGCTTGCGGAAAAAGCGAAACCTTTAACCGCTGTAATAGATCCGAATGACCCGTGTTTTCTCGCACCGAAGGATATGATAAAAGAAATTCAAAACTACTGCAGAAAAACCGGGCAGTCGGTGCCGCAGGATGAAGGCTCGATCGTCAGAACTGTTCTCGAAAGCCTTGCGCTTTCTTACAGGCAGGCAATAGAGCAAATTACAGTTTTAAGAGGAAAAAAACCGGAGTGTATCCATATTATAGGCGGTGGATCCAATAACAGGCTACTTAACAGGTTTACCGCTGAAGCAGCCGGAGTTCCGGTTTTTGCGGGACCTTCCGAGGCAACCTCAGCCGGAAATATCCTGGTACAGGCAATGGGGATGGGAAGATTAAGTTCGTTAAAAGATATAAGAGAGGTAAGTAAGAAGTCATTCAGACCGGAAGTGTACATGCCGAAAAGTAACGGTGGATTTGAGAAGGCGTATGAGAAGTATCTTAAATTAAAGTAGCCGCCAAATAAAATCACTAAGAATTAAGCACTAATAACTAAACAATAACTAAGGTCACTAAGCACTAAAAAGGAAGATATTTAATATAGGTTCGATGATTTTGTTTAGAATTTATAGTTTTGTTCTTAGTGCTTGGTTTAAAGTTTGTTTAGTGCTTAGAATTTAAGTCTTAGTAATTAAAAATATTTTGTACGGAGGAGTTTAAATGAATTTGACTATAAAAAAAGAGTATGCACTTGCAAAAGAACGTTATGCGAAACTCGGTGTAAACACGGCTGGGGCATTAAAAAAACTAAGTTCAGTCAGCTTATCTCTTCATTGCTGGCAGGGGGATGATGTTTCCGGATTTGAAAAGGAGGGCTCGCTCCTTTCCGGCGGCATTCAGGTAACGGGTAACCGGTTTGGCAAGGCAAGAAGCGCGGATGAACTTAGAAATGATCTGGAAAAGGCGCTCTCACTGCTCCCCGGAAAACATAGAGTAAACCTGCACGCTATATATGGTAACTTTACAATGAAAAAAAATGACAGGGATCAAATAAGTAAGGAAAATTTTACGGATTGGGTTTCCTGGGCAAAGAAACAGAAGTTAAAACTTGATTTTAACGCAACACTCTTCTCGCATCCGAAATCGGAGTCCGGTTTTACGTTAAGCAGTAAGGATGCTTCTATCCGTGCTTTCTGGGTGGAGCATGTTAAAAAATGCCGTGAGATCTCTGCCTGGTTCGGGCAGACACTCGGGAGCGCCGCAGTCCACAATCTCTGGATAGCTGACGGGATGAAAGACCAGTGCGCGGACAAGCGTGGTTACAGAGAAGCGCTTAAGAAATCTCTGGATGAAATATATTCGGAGAAACTCTCTTCAAGATATATAAAAGATGCGGTAGAATCAAAACTTTTCGGGATAGGGAGCGAGTCTTTTGTTGTCGGTTCCCAGGAGTTTTACACTTCGTATGCCTTAAAGAACAATCTTATGCTCTGTCTTGATATGGGACATTTTCATCCGACCGAAAGTATAGCGGATAAAATCTCGGCAATACTGATTTTCCAGAAAGAAGTACTAATCCATGTGAGCCGCGGCGTTCGCTGGGACTCCGATCATGTTGTCCTTTTTGATGACGCTACAAAAGAAGTAGCCTCGGAAGTAAAAAGAAACAATGCTCTATCTACAGCCCACTTTGCCTTGGATTATTTTGACGCTTCTATTAACAGGATAGGCGCGTGGGTAATCGGCGCAAGAGCCGCTCAAAAATCCCTTCTATGCGCGTTACTTGAACCGACCAGCACTCTTGTTAAAGCCGAAGAGTCCGGGGACTATTTCAAACGCCTCGCGCTCTCCGAAGAATTAAAAGCCATGCCCTTTGGCGCAGTCTGGAATTATTTCTGCGAGCAGGAAGGCGTACCCTCAGGAAGTGAGTGGATAAAGGAAGTAGAAACTTACGAAAAGGAAGTCCTTACCAAGAGATAAAATAGTTTGTATCCTTGTCCGCCAATGCTTTGTGGCGGAAGTGGAAGCGAACTCGAAATTCCTATAAACTTGATATTATGAATTTTAATTATTTCATTTTTCTGCTTCGGTTTTTGGGTTAGACAGTTAGACATTAGACTTTTATGGAGTTATTATTTCTGTTATAATGAATAATGTTTATACCTACAACAGCAGATGAAGTAAAAAGAATCGGTTGGAAAACTCTGGATATTATTCTGATAACCGGAGATGCTTATATTGACAGCTCTTTTATTGGCGTTGCTGTTATCGGCAAAGTTCTTATGAATGCGGGTTTTAGAGTGGGGATCATTGCCCAGCCGGATTTGACCTCAATTCTTGATATAACACGACTTGGTGAACCGGAATTATTCTGGGGGGTTACCGCAGGGGCGGTGGATTCCATGGTAGCTAACTATACCGCTTTGCTTCGAAAAAGACTGGAAGATGATTTTACCCCCGGTGTTGAAAATAATAAAAGGCCTGAGAGGGCGGTTATTGCGTACACCAACCTTATTAAGCGGAACTTCAAAAAAACAAAACCCATAATTCTTGGCGGGCTTGAAGCATCTCTCCGGCGCATCGCGCACTATGATTATTTTACCGACTCAATCAGGCGCTCTGTCCTTTTTGACGCTAAGGCAGATATTCTTGTTTACGGTATGGGAGAAAAAGCGGTATTAGAAATAGCGGCGGCTTTAAAGGAAGGAAAGGATTGTAAGAACATAAAAGGCATCTGTTATGCGTCAAGTGAAGCGAAACCGGACTATATAGAAGTTGCCTCATACGATGAAGTAAAGACGGATAAAAAGAAATTTGCAGAGATGTTCAAAATATTTTATGATAACACCGACCCGGTTACCGCCAAGGGTTTACTTCAAAAACACGATACAAGATACCTTGTGCAAAATCCTCCCCAACCCAACCTGACGACACCGGAACTTGACGCTATCTACGACCTTGATTATGAAAGAGAAGTTCATCCGTATTATAAACAAAAAGGCGAGGTCAGGGCGATGGAGACGATTAAATATTCCATAACATCGCATCGCGGCTGTTACGGGGAGTGTAATTTTTGCTCGCTTGCCGTTCATCAGGGTACGACTGTTGTTTCAAGAAGCAGTGAGTCCATAATAAGAGAAGCAGAAAATATCTCCGGACGGGCAAATTTTAAGGGTTTTATCACGGACGTAGGCGGCCCTACTGCAAATATGTACGGTATAGAGTGTAAAAAGAAATTAAAAGAGGGAAGATGCAAAGACAGAAGGTGTATTTATCCTGAGATCTGCCCTAAATTAAATATAAGCCACCTTCCCCAGATGGAGCTCCTTCGAAAAATTGCCGCGATACCGGGGGTAAAAAAAGTCTTTATTGCCTCAGGTCTTCGCTATGACATGATAATAAACGATAGAGAGTTTGGCCTTGAGTATCTGGAAGAACTAGTTAAAGATCACGTTTCAGGACAGCTAAAGATAGCTCCCGAGCATATAACGGAAAAAGTAACAGCTTTAATGGGAAAAACAAAATTAGCCCATCTGCGGAAATTCAGAGAACAATTTGACGGATTTAATCTTAAGCATAAGAAGAACCAGTTCTTGACGTATTATATGATAGCCGCGCATCCCGGCTGTGAGCTTACCGATATGAAAGAACTCCGGGCCTTCGTAAGAAAAGAATTAAAAATGACCCCCGAGCAGATACAGGTCTTTACCCCGGCGCCTTCAACGTATTCAACCTTGATGTACCACACCGGCTACGACCCTTTCACCGGCAAAGCAATTTTCGTAGAAAAAGGCCTGAAAGGAAAAAGAGAACAGAGAGACGTGATTTTTGAGCCGGTGGAAGAAAAAGGATACAAAGGTCACAGAATACAGACGGGAGACTGAGTAGAGGTTTGGATGTTTAGATGGTTGGAGGGTTAGCAAGTACGTTGAGCTGAAGCGAAATCCGCCAACGCTTTTTGGCGGAAAGTACGAAGTTTAAAATTAATGAGTTTTTATTATATTAATACCACATTAATGTAGCACCCGTAACTCTTCACCCGCTACTCGCAACATCTTTTAGTATGCAGCCGTATAATTAAGTCAAAAATAATAAAACTGGAGAAAAGCACATGCCCCATGAACATAAGCATGATATCTTCTGCGCCGGCCGCGCCGGGAAGTTAATAGGCTTTTTAAGACGGCTTACCCAGAATCCTTACAGGATACTGAAACCGTACTTAAAGGAAGGGATGACTCTGCTGGACTTTGGGTCCGGTCCGGGATTTTTTACCGTACCTGCGGCAAAGCTTGTAGGAACTTCAGGAAAAATATATGCCGTGGATGTTCAGCAGCAGATGCTGGATATGCTTGTCAAGTACGCGGATAAAAAAGGTGTATTAGGGAATATAATAACTATAAATAATCCTGAACATGAAATAGGTATTGAATTAGAAGCAGATATCATCCTTGCAATATATGTAGCGCATGAAGTTCCTGACAGGGACAAGTTGTTCCTGAGTCTAAAGAAAAGACTAAAACCGGAAGGATTCCTCCTTCTTGCCGAACCCAAACACAGGGTGACTGAAACCGAGTTCAAAGAAACCCTGGAGATAGCAAAGAAGAACGGCCTGGAAGAAGCGGGTAAGTTTAAGATGGTGGAAAGCAGAACGGCAGTGCTGAAAAAAAGTTAATAAAGTTTTTAAGGTTTGTAAAGTTTATAAAGTAAAAGCAAAATAACAGCTAAAGACAGAAAGGTGTTGACGTACTGTATGTTCTTATGTATAATATTATATACATAGGAGAAATGTGCATATAAATAATGTGTTAGAATATATATTTGCGAAGAAGACAGGGGTGAAGCTGTTACGCTGGCTGGTGCTTGATGATACCGAAAGAAGCGGCAGAGAACTGGCGAAGTTTGCGGGTATTTCGGCTATGCAAGCCCATATTAATCTCCAGGAACTAAGGGAAGAAGGACTTGTTTCCGTGCGCAGTATAGGGAATGCCATGGTGTACAAAATCAAAGAAGACCATTTTCTGATGAAAAATATATTAAAAGAGTTGTTCAAGGCAGAAAAAGAGCTTTTTGATAAGTTGAAAGCGGAGTATATTGATAAAGCTGTAAAAAAAGCGGAATGTGTTATTCTCTTTGGCAGTGTATTTGAAAAGACAGAAAAAGGCAACAGCGATTTAGATCTGTTTGTCTTATGCAGAAGTGAAGCGGATAAAAAGGTTATCGAAAAAGAGTTTTCGGATGTCGGTATTAATTTTCTTGTTGAAACCGGGAATTCACTTTCACCGTTGATACTGACAGAGTATGAATATAAGAAAGCAGTGAAAGAAAAAAAAGGGATAATTGCTAATATAAAAGGAGGGAAAGTTTTAAAAGGCAAGCTTCCATAAAAGTATTAATTTCACGGGGGTGAAATGACAGGCAAAATTCCAAGAAAAACGAGAGAAAAAAGTACGTATTCTTTGTATTTTAAAAAGGCAAATCAGTATTATAGGGTAATTATTGCCAACATATAAAAAGCTAATCACAACGGTTTTCTCTTGACATGAATATGCCTGAAGCATACAATTATATGCATAGGGCATACAGAGGTGAATATGTTAGATCTAAAGGGAAATAAGGGGAAAATATTGGGGATATTGTATTCTTCGCCGGACCGGGATTACTATATGCAGGAGCTGGGGCGGCTTATTGGAAAAAAACCCGGAGTGTTTCAAAAGGCTCTTGAAGCGCTTTCAAAAGAAGGTGTTTTAAAAAGTGAATACAGGGCAAACGCAAGATATTTCCGGGCAAATGAAGAATATCCGCTTTATGCGGAGCTGAAATCCATAGTTAAAAAGACATCCGGAATGATCCCTGAAATTAAAAGTGTTATCATAACAATGCAAGGGATTAAATTCGCTTTTTTATACGGCTCTTATGCTAAAGGAAAAGAAAACTCTGCTTCTGATATAGATATTTTCCTGGTTGGAGTTGTTGATGACAGCAAATTATTAAAGGTAATAGAGAATCTTGAGAATAAAATTAAAAGAGAAATAAATTATAGGATAATTCCTCAAAAAGAGCTGCTTTCTTTATTGAGAGAAAAAGATCCCTTTATCTTGAGCATCTTTTCTGATAAAATAATAATGCTCAAGGGGGACGAATATGAATTTAGAGGAATATTTAATACAAAATCTCGTAAAAAAAGTAGTTCCTGATTTTCTTCAAATAAACATGCAATTGAAAAGATCAAGAAAAGATATTGTTGCGGCTGAGAAGCTGGCGAAATCTGACAAAACCTGGGCTTATACGATCTGCTACCATTCAATGCTAAGGAATGCAAGGGCTTTAATGTATGCGAATGGATATCTTCCGACGAACAGGAATACGCATAAAACTATCGTACAATATGTGAGCTCTCAAATTGGAAAGGAGTATTCGGATATTATCAGTAAACTGGGCCGTATGAGGCGCGAGAGACATGATTTCATATACGAATCTAAAAACGGCATTTCAACTTTTCAAGTTACAACAGCAATAAACTATGCAAAAACCTTGGCGAAAGTTATAGAAAAGTCCATAAATAAGATAAATCCTCAAAGCAGTATAATGGAGTAAATTTTGCTCCGACTTGTTAACGCTTTATACGTGCCATCTCTTTTAAAATCTCGTCAAAAGATCCGCCTTTTATGACTGGCGGATGTGTCATCAGTGCCTTCTTAAAGGCCCTTCAAGACAAGTTCCAGCAATTGTTCTTCCGATACTCCCAAATTTTTATATTTTTTGTAATAGTCATCAACTATATCCTGATAATCCCTTGCGGTCGATTCGCGGATGGCTTTTACTTTTTTCAGGGCTTTCATTATGAGTTCGTCGGTGATCTCGATTCCCTTTGACTTTAGGAGTTTTTCGTTCTGTTTAAGAACGTCTTCTACGGCTCCGGCGCCGCTGTGCTTGCCGAATACAAAACGTCTTTTGCCTCCGACTTCTTCTTCTCTGATTACCTGATATATAGAAGGATGGATCAGTATACCGGCTGTGTGAATCCCGGATTCGTGGGCGAAAACGCCTTCGCCAATAATAGGTTCATGGGGTTGTATGCAGATACCGGAGGCTTTTTCCACTTCCTGCCTTAATTCGTGAAGCATATCATATCTGAAGCCGGGGATCTCTACGCCGTAAAGGTCTTTCAGTATCATAACTGTCTGGTGAAGAGACGTATTGCCGGCCCGTTCTCCCAGTCCGTTTGCTGTGACTCCCATATAAGAAGCGCCGTGACTCATCGCCCGCACCGTATTTAAGGCGCTCATACCGAAGTCATTATGAAAATGCGCGGTCATAGGGACACCATTAAGGGCTTTAACCATTTTTGGAATATAATAATCAACTGACTCGGGAGTGAAAACACCGCAAGTATCGGAAAAGCACATTCTGGTGCCGCCAGCTTTAACGCAGGCTTTTGCCCATTTTACACCGTATTCTATATTTCCTCTTGAAGAATCTTCAGAGGCGAACTCGATCCTATTAATACCTTTTGATTTGCCGTATTTGATGGCATCACAGATAAGAGCAGTATTCGCTTCTCTGTAAAATTCCAGAGGAGTTTTCATCCAATCTTTTTCGGATTTGCCTTCTCTTCTTAAGAGAGTTCTCCCCAGTTTATACTTTATATGAAGGTCGGAGATGGTGGAGAGGACGAGAATGGAAACATCATCCGGTTTTGCTCCGATCTCTGCAAGGGTATTAATGACAATATCAATATCTTTAGTATTACTCCGGCACATAGCGAGGATCTCAACATCTTTTCTTATCTCGCCTTTCTTTTGCGCCGCAACACAAAGCTTAAGAGCCTTCTGGTCCGTCTCACCGTTAACGGGGAAGGCGACGTCCATGGTGTGAATGCCCATTTTTGAAAGAAGTTTCGCAAGGCGCAGTTTTTGCTCCGGAGAAAAGATAACCCCCGGCATCTGTTCACCGTCCCGGAGGGTATCGTCGTAGATCCTTATCTTATCAGGCTTCGGGAACTTGAGATGCTTGGTGAACTTTTTAGGATCGTTGATGAGCTTACTTAAGGGCTCTCGAAACTTAATCATGGCGTCTCCTGTAGAGTAAAAATGAATAACTAAGATTTAAATTCTAAGCACTAAACAATTACTAATCCAGACTGTGTCGCAATTAAATTACTAACATGATATAATATGGCATATTCACTCCAAAGGAGCAAGCCATGTATCGCACTGGTGACAGAAATCAAACAACTTTAATGCCTCCCAGCGTTGAGGATTA
>Ga0208373_1000676_pt1 | contig 55004 bp, 65 predicted proteins | sample RifOxyC2_FD_184036 | JGI IMG/M metagenome (GOLD analysis project Ga0208373, IMG submission 184036) | Soil microbial communities from Rifle, Colorado - Rifle Oxygen_injection C2 (SPAdes) | ecosystem: Environmental > Terrestrial > Deep subsurface > Rock core/Sediment | place: Rifle, Colorado...
TTTTGCCTCACGAACCAAAGTTGTGGCTGTCCTGCCCGGCAAGCTAGTCACCGTCGGAGAAAGGATAAATCCCACCGGCCGGCCGGTTTTTCAGGCGGAAATCAAAGCGGGAAAAACACAAATATTGCGGCAAGAGTCCCAGGAGCAATCTTTGGCCGGGGCGGCGCTGCTTGATGTCAATGTTTCGGTCCCGGATATTGTTGAATCTGTCGCCATGCATAATGCAGTCAAATTAGTCGCTTCAGTTTCCGAACAACCTCTCTCGATCGACAGCCCGAATTATGCTGCCCTGGAAGCGGGACTCAAGGCTTTCTGCGGTAAAGCCTTGCTAAATTCTGTCAACGGGAAAAAAGAGAGCATTGAGAAAGTTATTCCGTTAGCCAAGAAATATGGGGCGGCGATTATTGCGCTGGCGTTGGATGAGACCGGATTGCCGAAAACTGCTGATGATCGACTACGGATTGCCGAACGAATTGTTCAATCAGCTGCTCAAGCTGGCATCGCCAAGGCTGATATCTATGTCGATAACCTTGTGTTAACTGCCGGGGTGGGTCTTCAGGGCTGCCTGGAAACACTGAAAGCCATTCCGTTAATCAAAGAGCGCTTAGGGGTAAAAACCATCTTGGGAATTAGTAATGTTTCGCACGGCTTGCCGGAAAGGGCCAAATTAAATGCTCTCTATCTTCGTCTGGCTCTCAATTATGGGCTAGATGCGGCCATTGTCGATTGTGCGGACCAAGAAATTAAGCAAGTCTTAAATGAAAAAAAACGGCCGACCAATGAGGTTTTATTAGCCCAATTTAAGCAGCAATTAGACAAGGCCCGCCGTTCCGGCCAACCGGGAGAAAAAAAACGGGAAACCAAAGTTAAGGAGCTAAAGTTTACAACACTTAAAATCATCAAGGCAGCTGTTATTGACGGTGATTTGCAGTCGGTTGAGGAGCTGGTTAAACAAGCTTTGGCGGTTAAGGTTAATCCGCAAAAGATTATTGATGAGGCCCTGGTCCCTGGTATGGAGGTGGTCGGGAAAAGGTTTTCCCAAAAAATATATTATCTGCCGCAGGTAATCGAGGCGGCAGAAGCTATGAGCCGCGGTTTCGAATTATGCAAAGCCAGAATTCCGAAAGGGAAAATTAAGAACCTTGGCAAGGTCTTATTGGCGACCGTAAAAGGGGATATTCATGATATCGGGAAGAACATTGTCCGGATGATGCTGGAAAACCACGGCTTTAGCATTGTTGACCTGGGCAAAGATGTGCCGCCGGAAACAATTATTGCCGCGGCTAAGAAAGAAAAGCCCAATGTCATCGCCTTATCGGCTTTGTTGACCACGACAATGGTGGAAATGGGGATTGTCCAGGAGCAACTAAAGCAGGCTGGCTTAAAAATCCCCCTGCTGGTTGGCGGAGCGGTTGTCACCAAAGGTTATGCCGACAGGATAGGGGCCAATTATAGTTATGACGCCGTGGGCGCGGTCCAACTGGCCAAACGGATTATTCAAACGGCCAAAAATAGGTTATAATTACTTAATGTACCGACCTGAAATAAAAGTTTTAGACTGCACTATCCGCGATGGCGGCTTGATCAATGACTGCCAATTTGATGACAAGTTTGTCCGGGCCGTATATCAGGCCTGTTCTGCGGCCGGCGTTGATTATATCGAACTGGGTTACCAGGCAGATAAAAAGTTCTTTTCCCCAGATAAATACGGCCGCCCTAAATTCTGCGAAGAAGACTATCTGCGCCGCATCATAGACGGGATTGAATCAAAATCAAAAATATCGACCATGATTGATATCGGGCGGGTTGACTTGGCCCAGATCAAGCCAAAATCAGAAAGTGTTGTCGATATGATCAGGGTAGCCTGTTACGTCAAGGATGTTGATAAAGCGATTTATCATGTCAAAGCTTGTGCAGATAAAGGTTATGAAACAACGGTCAACATAATGGCCATTTCTACCGCCCTGATGCCGGATCTGGAAGAAGGCCTGGCCCAATTGGCCAATTCTCCGGTTAAAGCGGTCTATGTGGTAGACAGTTATGGGGCGCTTTTTTCCGAACAAATTCATTTTTTGGTCACTAAGGCCTTGAAATATCTGCAGCCCAAGGGCATTGAAGTCGGTATCCATACTCATAATAACCAGCAATTGGGTTTTGCCAATACTATCGAGGCCATCCGTAAGGGGGCCAATTTTCTTGATGCGACGATCTTTGGTATCGGCCGGGGGCCGGGCAACTGCCCGTTGGAATTGTTGCTTTCATTCTTGAAAAATCCCCAATTCAAGCTTGATTCGATCCTGGAAGCTATCGAAAAGGAAATGCTTCCTTTACGTGAAAAGATCGAGTGGGGATATATTATTCCTTATATGATCACCGGCATTCTTAACCAGCATCCCCGTTCGGCCATTGCCCTGCGGGCCGGCCAAGACAAAGACAAATACTCGCAATTTTACCGCAACCTGCTAAACGATATCGAGATCAGCTAGCCGGCCCCAGGGATTGACAGTGCGCGGCCGCGTGCTATAATCTCATACAAATCATACTAATCATACAAGGAGGTCTTTTTTAATGTTAAAACATCCAATATTTTCTGAAGCCATCTTTGACCTGTCAACGGTTGGCGAACGTGGCCAGGTAGTGATTCCGGCCGCTGTCAGAAAACAAATGGAATTAAAAGCCGGGGACAAGGTTTTAGTTATGAGTGGGCTAAAAGGCATGTCAGCTATTTTGATTAATGCCCGATTTCTCTCTAAGGTCTTGAAAAAGATGGAGGGCTCAATTAACCAGATCAAGAAAAGGATTAAATAAGTGACTGCCGTCCGGTTGCAGAAAAAAGGGAGTTGTTTTATGATTGTCGCACAGGTGAGAGTCTTAGTAATATTTCTGCTCTTGGGGATGTTGACCGTTCCGGCAACGGCGTTGTCGCTGACTGACGGGATTTCGCTGGCTCTGAAAAATAATCCGACTGTATTGGCCAGCCAAAAACGGGTCTCGGCGGCCAATGCCAAATTGAACCAGGCGATCGGCTCTTTTTTGCCGACCATCAAGCTGGATGGCAGCTACCAGATCGGTTATACGCAACCTTCGATTGTGGAAATTGAAATCCCGTCCGCTTTGGGGGGCGCGGCGACAAGAAATACCTATGCCTTCGGCACAAACGAGAACCAGCACAATAAAAACCTCTCGGCCTCATTCAACCAGCCATTATTTGTCGGGGCCCTTTTTCCCGGTTTTCGTCTGGCACAAAAAATGGCCGATAATGCCAAGGAAGAGCTGCAGAGAGTTATCTTTGATGTTAGATATAATGTAACGCAATCGTATTTTGGGGTTTTACGCGCCGAAAAAATGGTTGAGCTGGCGATTGATTCCGAGCAGATGGCCTCGTCGCATCTTAAACAGGTCAAATCAATGGTAGCCGCCGGCGTGGCTACCCAGGCTGATTTCCTGCGGGCCGAGGTCTCCATGGCCAATGCCGAAGTCAATTATACAAAGTCAAAAAATGCCCTGGAACTGGCCAGGGATGCCTTGAATAATGCTTTGGGGCAGGACCTGGAAACTGAAATTAAAATGTCCGGTGGCGAAAACTTCCGGGCGACACTTGTGCAGGTCCCTGATTATAAGCAATTATTGCAGACGGCTTACGGTTATCGGCCTGATTGGAAACAATTCCAGCTGACCAAGCAAATCTATGAGGAAACGCTCAACGTTTCCCGGACCAATTATTTGCCGACAGCTGTCTTGACCGGGAATGTCGGTGACCGGCTGACTGAATACCCGGATTATCGTTCCGATGTTAATTCCTGGGCGATTACCGGCGCGGTCTCCTGGACAATATTCGACGGGTTGACGACCCAAAATAAAATTAGTGAAGCACAAGCTAACCTTGAAGCCATCAAGGCAGAAGAGGAAAAGGTCAGGGCCGGTATCGCCCTGGAAGTGCGTGACGCCTATCTGACTATTAAAAGTGCCCAAGAGATAATTGACTCCACCCTCAAGGCAGTTCAATCGGCCCAAGAAAGCTATAAGGTTTCCAGCCTGCGGTTTTCTTCTGGTGTGGCAACCAATCTAGAAGTCATTGATGCCCAGGTGGCACTGACGCAGGCCAAGGTCAATCACCTCCAGGCGCTATATGACCTGGAAATTGCCAAAGCTAAATTAAATAAAACAATTGGTGTGGAACTTTTCAAATCAGGAGGTCAGGGATGAACAGGAAAAATAAATGGTTTTGGATTATTGGCGGGATCGTTGCCTTACTAATTATTTGGTTTGGCCTCCGGTGGTGGAATCGCGATGTCGTGACAATAAAGGCCGGACTGGTCAGCCGCGGCACGATTGAGGCGGTTGTCTCTGCCAGCGGTTTTGTTGATGCGCCGGTCTACGAGCTGGGGACAAAAATTGGCGGCCGGATTGCGGTGCTTAATGTCAAAGAAGGTGCCAAGGTAAAAAAACGGCAATTATTGGCCACCTTTGATAACTACGAACAGGCCAGGAGCGATTACGAGAGCGCTCTTGATCTCTACGAACAAGGGGCGGCCTCAAGACAGCAATATGAGGCGGCAAAAACAATTTTTGAAGCTTCCAGAATTGTTGCTCCCAATGATGGTCTGGTTGCCAAGGTCAACTACTGGGAAGGGGAGACAGTTGTTCCCGGTTCAGCGGCGATCACCGTAGTCAATTATGATAAATCCTGGGTCGAAGCCCAAATTGATGAGATCGACATTGCCGGGGTAAAAATCGGTGATAAGGTCAAAGTTACCTCTGATGTCTATCCCGACAAAACATTCGCTGGGGAAATATATTGGATCGCCCCGCTTGCAGAACTGCGCAAGGTCGGCGGCCGGGTCAAACTGGACGAAGAATCGTATGTTTTTCCCTGCAAAATAAAATTTTTGGGCGACCATAATGAGCTGAAAATCAATATGTCGGTCAATGTGGATGTGACTACCAAGGTCAGCCGGGACACGCTGGTCATGCCGCGTGAAGCCATGTTCAGCAAAGATGACTCACAGACAGTCTTTATTGTTAACGGTAACCGGGTCAAACAGCGCTTGATCCAGCCGGGTATCCGCTCTTTTACCAGTATCGAAGTGATTTCCGGCCTGAATGAAGGAGAAAAAGTGGCCCTTAACAACCAGGCCAAGCTGAAAGATAACGGGAGGGTCAAGATTGAGCAATAAACCTGTCGTTTCTATCGTTGACGTAAAAAGAATTTACCAGATGGGGACGGTCGAGGTTCAGGCGCTGCGCGGTGTCAATCTGCAGATTACCAAAGGTGAATTTATCTCAATCATGGGCCCTTCGGGCTGTGGTAAATCAACTTTGATGCATATTCTGGGCTGTTTAGACCGGCCGACCAGCGGCCTGGTGCAGATAGATGAAGTTGACATCAGCAAGCTGGATGATAATGAATTGGCAAAAATAAGGAATAAGAAGGTCGGGTTTGTTTTTCAAACTTTTAATCTTTTGCCCAAATTAAGCGCCATTGAAAATGTCGAACTTCCCTTGATCTATGCCGGGATCAAATTCGATGAACGTCGGGCCCGGGCGACAGAGCTGCTTGCTATGGTCGGGTTGGCGGAAAGGGCCAATCATCGGCCTTCAGAATTGTCCGGCGGACAAAGCCAGCGAGTAGCTATTGCCCGTTCTTTGGCCAATAACCCTTCGCTGGTGTTGGCGGATGAGCCGACCGGTAACCTGGATTCCAAGAGCGGGGCAGAAATCATTCATCTTTTCAAACAACTCAACGACCGGGGCGTCACGCTGATCATGGTCACGCACGACCAGGAGATCGGCAACCAGAGCAAAAGGCTGGTCAGGCTCAAGGACGGCCTAATTGTCTCTGACGATAAAATCAGATGATCAACACCCTCGAACCACTTAATATTGCCTTTAAATCATTGGCCGGCAATAAACTCCGCTCGCTGCTGACCACGATGGGGGTCATTATCGGTGTCGCCGCGGTTATCACCCTTGTTTCGATGGGTGAAGGTGCTAAAAGCTATATTATGAACCAGGTCGGTAGCTGGGGGATGGGATCCAACAGCATTACTGTCCAGCCGGGAAGTGGTGATGCCACCGTTCCGGAATTGACTTTGACCCTTAGTGACGCCACAGCCCTGCGCCAAAAGGTAAACAATCTTCAATATCTGATGCCGGAATTTGTCGGCCGGGGAGAAATGGTTTTCGGCAAAAAAAAGTATCAGCCCAGCTTTACCATGGGGGTCTCGGCTGATTATCCTTTTGCCTATAAACAGGCGGCTGTCGAGGGCCGTTTTTTTTCCGCCGCGGATGAAGCGGGCCGCAAACATCTGGTCGTAATTGGCAAAACAATTGTCAAAAACCTTTTTGGCAACTATTCACCGGTTGGGGAAACAATCAAGCTCAATGGTTCAGGCTTTATTGTTATCGGAGTGTTGGAAGAGAAGGGGACAATGCTTAGCTATGATATGGATGATATGGCCCTAATCCCCTCAACGTTATCTGAGTCAGTCCTTAAAACCAACAAGATCTGGGAAATGTTTATTACCGTGAATAATGAGACCCAAGTCCCGCAGGCGATGGCCGAAATCCGCCAAATACTGCTGGAGAGGCATAAAAAAGAGGATTTTCATATGCATAACCAGCAAGGCCTGATTGATATCATCAACAATATTTTAAATGCCTTGACGGGTATTGTTTCAGCGATCGCGGCGATTTCTCTATTAGTCGGCGGTATCGGGATCATGAACATCATGCTGGTGGCTGTAACCGAACGGACGCGGGAAATCGGGATCCGTAAGGCCATAGGAGCAAAACAATTCGATATCTTTCTACAGTTTGTTTTTGAGTCGGTCTTAATTACCATGACCGGGGCGATAGTCGGCATCATTATTGGCACCCTGGCCGCTTGGGGAATTATGACAGCCTTGAAAATGCCGGCGGTCATTGCCTGGGGAGCCGTTTATATCGCCTGCTTTGTCGCTTTTTTGGTCGGGACATTTTTTGGTGTCTATCCGGCTATGCAGGCGGCCAGGATGAACCCGGTTGACGCTTTGAGGTTTGAAGCATGATCTTTTTCTTGTTGGAAAGCATTAAACAGGCTTATCGGGCCTTGTTGTCAAACAAGGTGCGAAGTTTTTTGACCATGCTGGGTGTCATCATCGGGATATTTTCGGTCATCACTCTGGTGACGATCGGAGAAGGGGCAAAAACCTATATTACCGACCAGATCAAGACCATGGGGGCAGGCTATGATTCGTTTATCGTTGTGGCCGGAAAAGACGCCAACACCCCACCCAGCCCAAAATTTGTTTATGGGGACATCAGTTTTCTTAAGGCCCGTTTGCCGGAGATAAAGGATATTGTCGCGCTCAATCCGAGCTCTGGTGATATTTATTTCGGCAAGAAAAAATTTAAGGCTACCGTAATATTCGGCACAACCGCCAATTATCTGGATTTGATGGGGGGGAAATTGATCGCCGGGCGCTTTATGAGCGTTCCCGAGGTGGAATCAAGGCGCAAGGTGGCAATTGTCGGCCCCAAAGTGGCCGACGAGCTGTTTAACGGGATCAGCCCAATTGGTGAAAAAATCAAGATTAAAGGGGTCCAATATTTGATCATTGGGGTGACTGAAGCCCGCGGCAATTTTGGGCCGATCGATATGGACAAAAGGGTAATCATCCCGATTACGACCGCAAAAAACATGATGGGCAATGACAAGATCATGCGTTTTAATATTTTCCCCAAAGATACCGAGACAATTGAAGAGACCCAGAAACATGTGGCGGTGATTTTGGAGCGACGGATCGGTTCAGATGATTTCCGCATTTTAAACCAAAAGGGGATATTATCCATCGTTAACAATATTTTGGCGGCCCTGACCGGTTTTGTGACCGGTCTGGCGGCCATATCCCTTTTAGTCGGCGGGATCGGCATAATGAATATTATGTTGGTAGCAGTTAATGAACGGGTCCGGGAAATCGGGGTGCGCAAGGCCATTGGCGCCAGACGGCAGGATATTGTCCTGCAATTTTTAGTCGAGGCCATGTTAATAAGTTTATTGGGGGGGATAATCGGTATCATCTTGGGGGTAGGGGGAGGCTTTTTGATTATGTTTGTTATCAAAGGGACATTAATCATCCCACTCTGGGCGGTTGTTTCTGCTACTTTGGTTTCTGCCGGGGTGGGGATATTTTTTGGTGTTTATCCGGCAGTCAGGGCGGCAGCCTTGGACCCGGTCGAAGCCATCCGCTACGAGTAAGCTACCTGTTTAACCATTCTATGATGCTGTTTTTAACATTCGCGTCATAATCAACCAGGACTTTATCTATTTTCCCGTCCCGGTTGATGCAATAGGTGGTCGGTAAAACCAGGATTTTATAATCATCGGCTGTAGAGAGTTTTTTATCGGAGACAACGGCAAAAGGGAGGTCGGCAGCCGCCAGAAATTCCTTCAGCTCTTTGGCTTTTTTATCATAAGAGACGGCAATTATCTTGACCGTTGCCTCGTGGCTGATTTGAATTTCCTGTAACCCTTTGAGGGCTTTTTTACAGGGATCACTCCAGCTGGCAAAAAACGTGACGATAACCGGTTTTTTGCCCAGGAAATCATTCAGCGTGACTTTTTTTCCGTCCAAAGCGGGGAGAGAAAAATTGGCGGCCAGCTCTTCAGCCAAGACCACGCCGGCCAGGGAGCAGGCCAAAATCAGAATAAACAAGATACGCTTCATTGGATAAAAATTATACCCCTTAACCCTGGCTTGTCAACCCTTCCAGGTATTCGCGGGCCGATTGGGCGGCGATGGCTCCATCAGCGACCGCTGTCACCACCTGGCGCAGGGCTTTGACCCGGCAATCACCGGCTACAAATAACCCGGGTGTGGCTGTGGCCATTTTTTCATCGGTCATAATAAATCCTCTGTCATCCTGCTTGACCAGTGGTTTAATTAATTCAGAATTGGGTTTGGTCCCGATATAGACAAAAACTCCTTCGGCTGGGACGGAACTGGTATTGTTGGTTTTGACTTCGCGTAAAACAACTGACTCGACATTCTTGCTGCCGACTATTTTTTCCAGGACTGAATTCCAGAAAAAATATATTTTTGGGTGATTTTTGGCCTGGTCAGCGACTAACTTGTCTGCCCGTAAGGTGTCCCGCCGATGAACTATCCCCACCTTTTTGGCAAACCTGGTTAAAAAGAGCGCTTCTTCCACCGCCGAATTCCCGCCGCCAATCACCATAATATTTTTATCTTGATAAAATGGGCCGTCGCAGGTGGCACAATAAGAAACACCGCGGCCGCGAAATTCTTCTTCCCCAGGTACATTGAGTTTTAGCGGTTCTGCGCCGGCAGCAAAAATCAGGGCTTGGCAGGTTAAGGTCTTGCCCGGTAAATGAACCTCAAATCTATTTTTATGATGAACAATCTTATCGACGTTCCCCCAATCAAACTTCAAGCCGAGTTTTTCCGCCTGTTCAGACATTTTCACCGCCAGGTCCAAGCCGGAAATCCCGTCCGGGAATCCGGGGTAATTATCGATATGATAGGTTGTTGATGCCTGTCCGCCCAGGACCATTTTTTCCACCAGTAAAACATCGAGCTTGGCCCGCAAAGCATAAATGGCCGCGGCCAGGCCGGCCGGACCGCCCCCCAGAATAATTAAGGAATAATCTTTCTTTTGCCCCTGGACAGCCGGTTTTAGTTGCGGTTTGGCAGCTACGGCTAAACTCATGGTGTTAATTCCTCCTCTGAAATAATGACCCGGCTTTTCCCCAGGACGGAAATTTTATTTTCCTTTAACAAAACCATTATTTTATTGCCGGTCAGATGGTTGTCCCCTTGCTGTGCCTGGGCCTGGCCGGAGAGGACAATCTTTTGTTGTAAAGTATAATAGTCAGCCGTATCGCCGCTGGCAGAGATATCTTTGTAATTTATGGTTACATGGTCTTTAAAAGTCAGGCGTTTATCTGCTTGGTGGTAAATAGCCTGGCCGGCAGTAATCCTGGCTTCCAGCCAACTGACTACCGGATTGCCTTGCGCGGTAAATAATCCTTGACGACTGTTTATAAGAAACGACTCTGCTTCAAGTGTAATGGGGGCATTTTGGCCGCGCTGCATTACCAGGCGAGGTGAGCCCTCAAGCCTGATATTCTCCAAGCCAACATCGCTGCGTAATTGGTCAGCATAGCCGGAAACCTCGCCTTTGTTAAGGACAATCCCGCCGGAACAGAGCAATTGTTGGTCAGACAGTTTCCAGCTAAGGTTTTTTGCCTGGAACCAGTAACTGGCGCCAGCCCGAAAATTTTCCGGCAGGGAAAAAAGTGAGGTCCGGTTGGTTGCGGCCTGTTTGGTCAGCTGTTGTATCCGGTTGGCCAAGGTTACATCGTAACCGGTCGGTTTGTCCAGATAAATCTCTTTCTTTTTCATGTCCCAAAGGGCGGCCGGGGCGCTAAAGAGCAAAACCGGTTTCCCCAGTTTGAAAAATGTCCCGGTAGAATCTTGCAGGGTGGCCAGGCCGGTTGATTTATTAACTGCTCCGGTTGCCGCCTGGAGCTGCCAGTACTTTAAGCCATTGGAAATCTCTTCAAAGGCGACCTGTTTGAAAAAAAGATCGGAATGTTGGGTCTGTTCTTGGATAGTTTTATAAATTCGCTGGGACATGTCGTCTTTGGGGACAAACAGCGCCCAGAAAAAAATACCGGCTAAAAAGATAAAAGCCAGGCTCAATATCAGCCGACTAAGGTTCATTGGTTAATACCCCAGCGCTCTTAATCTTAAGGCCTCCAGCCTCTCTCCCCAGCCGCGGCCGCCATCGCCTTGTTTATAATAACCTTCCGACAACAACAGGTGCAAGGCGGCGACATTGGAATCAATTTTTAATCCTCGGCGGGTATAGTCCATGGCGGTGTCGATATCGTTCAATTCTCCATAAATAAGGGCAATGTAGCCATAAGCCCAGACGTTGTAGGGGTCAAGGATAATCACGTTTTTTAATTCCCGGATGGCTTCCTTTTTCCGTTCGTTAAAGTAATAGGCAAAGGCCAGCCGGAAACGGAGCCGCCAATCACTGACATTTTCCCGGACTTTTTGTTCATAAGTATCCAGCCCGACCTTCCGATAATTCGGGTCAAGTTCGACCGTTTTTTTCAGGTTTGCCCAGCCATCGATCAGGTTATTGGTATAGGCCATGGTGATAGCCAGATCAAAACGGGCAGCTGGGTCTTTGGGATTGGCCCGAACGTTGGCCTGTTTTTGGTCCAGCTCTTTTTGCAGCTCCGGGGTTATTCGCCAGGCTTCGGCTGGCCCGATTATTAGGGACAAATTACCGATCATAAGCGCAATAAATAAAAACTTGAATATTTTCATTACTTTTTCCCCAGTATTTTCGCGACAATATTGGTGGTCGAGCGCCCTTTAATCGGGGGAATGACCACAACTTTGCCGCCTAATGATTCCACCAGCTTTTTTTCCGGCAGCTCATCAATTTTGTAATCTCCCCCCTTAACGTGAATGTCCGGTTTGATTGCTTTGATCAAATTATCCGGGCGAAGTTCAGAGAATATAACCACATAATCAACACATTCCAAAGACGCCAGGATTTCCGCTCTTTCCAACTCCGAAACATAGGGCCGGTCTGCCCCTTTTAGTGCCGTAACCGAACTGTCGCTGTTAACCCCCACAATCAGGACATCGCCTAGTTTTTTGGCTTCCCGCAGATAACGGGCGTGCCCAAGGTGCAAAATATCAAAACAACCATTGGTAAAAACAAGCTTAGCCCCTTCCGTCTTAAGGTTCTTGGCGATCACTGATAGTTCGCTGCGCAGTTTGATTTTCTTGGCTACCGGTTCGTGCCCTTCCATGGCTACTTCAAGTTCAGAGAGCGAGCAGGGGGCGGTGCCGATTTTACCGACAACAACCGAGCCGGCGTGATTGGCGATAATCGCGGCGTCTTTGGCTGCTGCGCCGGCGGCCAAAGACAAACTTAAAGCGGCAATGACCGCATCGCCGGCGCCCGTAATATCAAAAACTTCCCTTGGGATAGCCGGAATATAGGTGCTGGCCTTCTTATCAAACAGGGTCATCCCATCCTTACCGCGGGTAATCAAGACATACTTGCTTTTTGTCTGGGCCAACAATATTTTACCGGCTTTGTTCAAGCTTTGTTCTTCAAAAATAGCCATCCGTGCGGCAATCGCTGCCTCTTTCAAATTGGGAGTAATAAAGGTGGTCCCCCGGTATTTGGTAAAATCGACCCCTTTTGGATCAACAGCGACAGGGAGTCCTTTTTTTTGGGCCATTTTAATCAATTTCTGGCAAAGTTCTTCAGTTATCGCCCCTTTGGCGTAATCAGAAATAATGACCGCATCAGCTTTGTTGATTGCTTCCTGAAGGCGCCGGACTAGTTTGCCGGCCAGCGGTGGGGAGACATAGGAGCGGTCCTCCCGATCAACCCGGACAATTTGCTGGGATGCCGCAATGATTCTTGATTTCAGGATAGTCGGGCGATTGGCATCAACCACTAACCACTGGGTGGGGACATTGAATTTTTCCAGGGCGGCCATCAATTTTTCGCCCGAGCTGTCCTTGCCGATCAAGCCGACTAATATCGGGCTGCCGCCAAGAGCGGCAATGTTCACTGCGACATTACCACAGCCGCCGGGAACATGGGTTATTTTTTGTACGTCAGCAATGGGGACCGGGGCCTCTGGTGAGATGCGCGAGACCCGGCTCCAAATATGCTCGTCCAGCATCAGATCGCCAAATACCAGTACCTTTTTTCCCTGGAATTTTGGCAAAAACCGTTTCAATTGTTCCATTTTTAAGCTCCTTTTGACAAGATCCAGTCGGCGGCAGCTGACAAATCAGCCGCGGTAAAGTCGGGAGGATTTTTGAGCTGGGCCTGTTCTTCACGGCCGCGGCCAGTCAATACCTGGATGCTTTTCACCTTAGCCCGCTGGCCGGTTTCAATATCAGTTGCCTTGTCGCCAATCATAAATGATTGAGCCAGATCTATCGACAATTCTTTTTCGGCCTTGTGGATCAGGCCCGGATGTGGTTTGCGGCAATTACATTCCTGTTGAAACGGATAGACGCCATGTTCGGGATGGTGCGGGCAATAATAACTGGCATCAATGTGGGCGCCGCCGTTGAGAACTTGCCGGTGAATAACTTTGTCAACTGTTTGCAGCTTATCTTCAGAAAAGAGCCCGCGGGCAATGCCCGCCTGATTACTGATAATAATGATTTTAAAACCATGTTCCTGTAATTTCCTGATGGCGGCAATTGCCCCTGGAATAAAGGTTATTCTGGCCGGAGAATCGATATAGCCGGTATCTTCGATAATTGTGCCGTCCCGGTCCAGGAAAACTGCCCTGTTTTTTATGCCCATGACAACTATATTATAGCCTACGATCTGGCTGGAGAAAAGAGCTAATGAAAATAGGGTGAAATTTTCCCGGGAAACGTCCGATATATTACTGGAGGATAAAATCTCCGGTTGCAATTACAGCAATCTGTGTCATAATAGATCAGTAAAGTCGAAGTTAATGGTAATGTTACGTTAAGTTACATTGAGATTTAAAGAGACTGTATCTTTGTCATGTTGAGCCCTCTTGTTAGGCCTCTTCAAACCGTTAATCACAGTAAAAAATTTTTAAGGAGTACATACACATGAAAAGTATATTCGTAGGGAATTTGCCCTGGAGTGTTACCAATGCCGATTTAGAAGCTAAGTTTTCTGAATTTGGCGCGGTTTCCTCTGCTCGGGTAATGACCGACAATATGACCGGTAAATCACGTGGATTCGGTTTTGTTGACATGGAAGATGGCGATGCTGAAAAGGCTATCGCTGCCATGAGTGGTTTCAAGTGGGGCGATCGCGAGATCACCTGCAATGAAGCCCGCCCAAAAACAGAACGGTCTGGTGGTAACGGTGGCGGTCGCAGAAACCGCTTCTAGTTGTAATCGACTAGTTTAAATTGACCCCGTTGTGCCTTGTGCCGACGGGGTCTTTTTTTGGCTTGTGTAAATTCCCCGATCCGTGTAGAATCAAATGATCAAAAACGAAGAGGAGAAGCAACCATGGTAGTAGAAAGATCAGAGTTCAAGGGAAACCCGATGCTGGTGCTCAAGAGAAATGAAGATGATAAATTTCCGTTCTCGTTTGGCTTGACCAAGGCAAAGATGATTTTGGAAAATCTGGAAGAAATTAAAAAGTTCGTCGCGGAAAACGAAAAGTAATTCTCTAGATTATAATCTGATAAAAGGCCGGCTAATGGCAAAATAATAGCTACTGGCCAAGAGGTTGTCTTTGACGCGATAAGAGTTGTAGCCAAAAGCCACATCACAGCGTCCCAGCCCGAATCCAAAATCACGCTGCAGGCCGCAATAATATTTCCAGCCGAACCCTCCTGATTGGCCATTGGTGCCAAGTAAATTGTAATTTAAGCCGGTCCCGATAAAGGGATCACCTTCCCAGAAAGAATTCTCCAGCAGGTACAGGGTTGCTTCCAGTTGGCAGGGAATTGTAAAAAATCCCTGCTGATTAGCCGCTTGGCCAAAAATGAACCCAGTCCCAAGTTTGTAGACAAGGGCATCTTCGGCCAGGCCAAGGTAATTGCCGGTTTTGAGCGGATCAGCCAGTTTGAGGTTGACCCAACCACCTAGATAATTTAACAAGCCTAACGCGGCGCCGATTTCGGACTCCTTGTGCCAGCCAAAAATACCTGGAGAGGAATTAAAAGTGGGGAACTCACTGGTTGGTTGGGCTGTTGGATAGTTGAGAATTTCCCCGCTCGGTTCGGGAGGCGTCAAGGGGGTCGTGGGCGGGTTAAGGGGGCTTCCCCAGATGGCGGTGGCCAAACAACATCCCAGCAGCAGTGCGCAAAGAATTTTCATGTCAGTCATCGATACAATAACAAAACTGAAATTTTTGTCAAGCGGGGCCAAATTGAGGTAAAATATACTGATGCGGCGATTATCCTGGCTTATCTTGCTTTTTCTTATTTTGCTGACAACGGCTAGAGCCGATTATGAAAGCTTGAACCTGATCAACCGGGCCAATTGGGGGCGCTTTGTCGACGACCTTATCATGCCTCTCCCTCCCAGCCAGGGGGCGCTTAATTTTACGCCAGTGGATATAAAATTACTTTGCCGTCTGCTGCCGGCCGGGACCCCTTTGACGATCAAACCCTATCGTTTGCCAAACAAACCCTCCCTTAATCCGGCTAAAGTTCCCTACTTGGTTAGTCAAGTCCGCAGCCGAGCTGACCTTGATCAGATTTATAAGATATTTTCGGCTCAATCAACTGAAGTCATTGTTTATCCCTCCCTGAATCGGTTAATAATTTACGTTAATCAACTCCCCTTTGCCCAAGTGGTTGTCCAAGCCGGGCCGGCAGAAAGTCGCCGCCAGGTTAAAGGGGTAAATGACTTTATCAGCTGGGAATCAGTAATAGCCGCCCCGACGCCGGTCGGCCAATTCACGGTTTTAGGCAGTGCGAACAATTATCTTAGCGGCAGTTATTACCGGCAAAGTGTCATCCCCTTTGGTGCCTGGCTTGTTAGGCAGCAAAACAACTGGGTTTATCAATACGGCGAACGCTGGTACCAGGCCCCTCCCTGGGTGCTGTCGGACCTTAGTTTGCCGCCGGCCCAGCGGCAATTTAAATATTTTGATCTGGCTGTGGATGGGCGGGCGTTACGTTGGGGAGAGAATCCCTTTGGCGCTGACATACTCTATTGGGGGAATGCCAGTAGCTATGGCTACCCCTTTCTGGCTTATGCCCCGGGGGAGCTGGCCTTAACGGAAAAATTATTAGTCAAGGATTTAGTCGATTTGCTGACTCTGCCTGGACCGGATGACTTTGATTATTGCGTGGGAAACAATCGTGATTTCCAGTTGCTGCCAACAGTGGCTTTGCCCCAATTCGCCCCACAGATCGTCGCGGCCGTAAAATTGAAGCGTGACAACCGGCTGCCCAGAAGTTTTCCGGCCAGACAAGAAATATTGGGGCTGGCTGATTATTATCTGATCCAGGAGCAATGGCTTGAGCGCTATCACCATTGGTATCGTGCCATCAGGAAAGATTGGGACTTTTTCCGTTTGCTGCGGAGCCAGCTCCGGTCAGACTTTTCTGCCATGGGGGTCTACTCACAGGAAAACCGGCAGAATATTTTGGAGAATTGGCTGAATAATCGCTTGGCTTTTGACTTGGCCACCCCGCCAGCCGAAGCCAAATATGTCCAGCAGCTGAATTTCAGCGACTTTTTTCGTCCGTCGGAAAAGCCGTCAGTTTTTTCCGCTCGTGAAAAAGAATTTATGCAGCAAGTTATTCGGCAAGCCATACAGGGAGAAACATCGAGTTTAAACCTTCATTCTGTCGCGGCATTGAACGATTATAATTTTGGCCGGATCCTAAATGACATCCTGGGCAACCTTTATCGCAGCCATGGCTGCCTGCACGTCTCCCCCCGACATAGTTATTTTCTTTTTGAGATCTTGCCGTTGAAAACGCCTATCAGGATTTATCCCTATTCCCGGGCTATTAGTCCCGAGGCGTTTAGTGATATTCCCCAACTGTCTGATCTGGTTAATTTCCAGAGTGACCTGGAACTCCTAAAAACCCAGCTCTCAGGGACAGCCGAAGTGACAATTGATGTTTATACCGATACCGGGATTTGGGTTCTCTATTTAGACCGGCGACCTTTGGCCAGGCTTGACGTGAAAGGTGGCCCAAGAAAAGCTATGTACCAGGTCATCAACCGGGATTCACAGGGGCGGCCGGTTTTCGATAAAAATATGGCCTATCCGACCACGCCTGGATATTTCCAGGTCTGGCGAAAAACAACTGATTATCTGTCCGGACTGTACCGTGATACGACCTTGGTCCCCCAGGGAGGGAAGATTAAAAAGGAGCTGGGTAGCTGGTTGTATCAGGATAAAACCGGCAGTTGGCGGCCGCTGCCGGCCAGCCTGGCAGTAGATCTGGCTAAACCGACTGAAGTCAGGGAGTATACGTTTTACGATGAAAAAACCAATGCCAGCGGTGAAGTGGTTGAAGTAAGCTGGGGGAGCCAGCCGTTTGGGAAATATGTGGTACAAATGTCGGCCAACGGCAAGACTCCAGTCCCGGAAATTATCCACTCGTCGGGAGACCTGATCATGGAAGAGCGTCAGCTAATCAACGACTTGATTCAGATAATGGCTGCCCCAAATGATGATTTTGATAAGTGTGTCGATGAAAATAGTAATTTTTCCTATTATCGCGCCTGTTATGAATTTGTTAAAGAAGGCAAACAGACCGAGCTTTTGGATGAAAAACTTCTGGCTTATTATAAGCTCTATTATGGCCTGCCGCTTAGCAGCTTTGAGGCCGGACGACTGCCGCTTGATTCGATTGCCGCTGACAAAATGATCAGGGGAGGGCGATTGTCTGAACAGGAAAAGCAGGCTTTGCTGCAAGCCGGAGTGGCCCGCCAGGTGAAAAAAACTCTTATTTATGACCAGCCAAAACTTCAAGGGTTGCGCTACGATACTTACCAATATGTGGTTATGATGGAAAAATATGCGCACCATTATGCTACCTTGAAACGTTATTGGCCGGAATTGCACCCGCTGCGCTGGGCCATGCTAGAAGATTTTAATAATTTTGTGTTGAAGGATCCGCAGCTGTTTTACGCATTTATGCGGGAATTGATGCTGGGCCGGATCAGGCTTGAGCAGCTATCGCAACTTGGGGCGTTAAAGCGCCTGGATGAACTGATCAATCAAAGCAGTGATTAGTTGCTGATAAACTTCATGACGGTAATCCGGTTTTTGGTGCTGTCATTTTCCATGAATGCGACGTAGGCCAGGGACTCTGAAGAAACGGCCAATGACAAGACCCGTGATTCGGCCAGGCTTTGATCAACTCCATATGGAGAAAAACCGGCTGACCCGACCAGCTGCCAGCTGTTGTTAACAAGGCGCTTGACAGTAATCTTGCTGTTATTATCGCCGTCAACAAACGCCACATAGGCAGTTGAATTATAAAACTTGATGACCGGGCTAAAACCGCTGCCGCTGGAAACGGCTCCCGATCCAAGGGTGTGCCAGTCCCCGCTGAAATAATATTTCACTTTTATCTTGTTATTGTCTGAACTGTCGATAAACGCAATATAGGGAATATCATTGGTTGCAAATAATGACGGATAGGGTGAAAGATCTCCAGGCGAGGTTAATTCTGACCAAGTGCCGCTGGAATACACCATGACATGGGTTTCATTATCAGCGCTGAAAAGAATAAACGGTTTTCCGCCACCATCGATAGACAGAGCGCACTCTTCTGCCGTGCCAGTCGTAGAAATCGTATTGCCAAACGTTTGCCAGGCTGATGGCGGTTCTGCGGTATATTCAACCTTGACTTGATTGTTCACAAAGCTTTCGACGCAATATGCTGTATCACTGGAGAGGACAACATCAGGAGAGGGATTGGTCCCGCCGTTAAGATTGGGCCAGGCAACCCAGCTGCTGGGTGTGGAATATTTATCCCAAATATAGGCTTTTACGATGTGAGATGGGTTGGTTGCGGCAAAAACAAGCAAAGGGCGATCGATTGTTAAGGCCATGGAAAATTGCCCGATAAAATTGGCCTCAACGGTAATGCCGCGATCTCCAAAATAGTGCCAGTCATCGGTGTAGTACATAACTGAAAGCTCTGGGGTGCCGCTCAGTGAAACCTTATCAACTATGGCAACAACCGGGGTCCCCTCGCTGCTGACCAAAATGAGCGGCGCTGAAACAGCAATATTGCTGCCGGAAATCCCGGCCTGGCCGACTACGGTCCAACTGCCGCTGATGGTTGTGGTGGTTGTCGAGGTAGTAGTGGTTGTTGTGCTGGTGCTGCTGATGGTCGAGGTCGTGCTGGTCGTTGAAACAGTTGAACTGGTGCTGGTGGTTGTTGTGCTGCTGGTTGTGGTCGTTGCCTCTTCAACAGTCCCGCAGCCGAGAGGGCTGAACAACCAGATAGCCATAAAACTGATTAGTATAAGCCAAGGTTTTTGCTGCATGCAGTAATTATATACTAGAAGCTGTTTTTCTTGCATCTTATTTAATTGAATGGTATAGTAATGAACGTATGTTCATAAGGGAGGGGAGAGATGCGGCCCAAAAAAACTAGAACAATTTGTTGTTCTACAAATGAGCGTTGCTTTAAACCGCAATGCCTGGCAACCAGTCGCCTTAAGAGTGTTCAGATAACATTAGACGAATTTGAGGCGGTCAGGCTGGCCGATCTGTTGGGCCTCCAACAGGTAGAAGCGGCTAAACAGATGAAAGTATCTCGGCCGACATTTTCCAGAATATTATCATCAGCTCATGCCAAAGTCGCTGATGGATTGGTGAATCTAAAAGAAATTCTGATTGCCGGCGGTTGCTGCGTGGTAGCACCCAGAAACAGGAGGAAAATATGAAGAAGAAAGCGGACGAAATCAAGGAAATTGTCAAAGCTAAATATGGCGGTTTTGCCAAACAGAATACAAGCTGTTGCCCTGCCAATAATTGTTGTGGCGGAGAACAGTCCGCTTCTGCAATCAGTGGAAAGATCGGCTATAGTGCTGATGACATCAACAGCGTCCCGGAAAATGCCAATTTAGGCCTTGGCTGCGGTAATCCCTTGGCCTTCTCGGCGTTAAAAAGCGGCGAGGTGGTGCTTGATCTGGGAAGCGGGGCCGGCTTTGATGCCTTCCTGGCCGCCAAAAGGGTCGGTGATACGGGAAAAGTCATTGGTGTTGATATGACTGAGGAAATGATCGCCAAGGCCAGTGAAAATGCAAAAAAAGGCAATTATAACAATGTTGAATTTAAATTGGGGGAGATTGAAAAACTTCCGGTCGCTGACAACAGCATCGATGTTGTTATTTCCAACTGTGTTATTAACCTATCCCCGGACAAAGAACAGGTCTTTAAAGAGGCTTTCCGGGTCTTAAAACCGGGAGGCAGGCTGATGGTTTCTGATCTAGTCTTGCAAAAAGAGCTGCCAAAGCAGGTCAAGGAATCAGTGGAAGCTTATGTCGGGTGTATTGCCGGGGCGATTCTAAAAAATGATTATCTTTACTTGATAAACAAGGCTGGATTTCGCGACACGACAATCGTTGGGGAACAAGCCGCTTATGAAGGGGGCCAGGTGGTCAGCCTTCAAGTGTCGGCGATAAAAGGGCATGAATAAATTAGCCTTTTTAGATAAATATTTAACTTTATGGATTTTTGGTGGCATGCTGCTTGGGGTGGCGTTGGGTAATTTGTTCCCGGACATTGAAAAACTGATCAATCGCTTCTCCATCGGCACAACCAATATACCTATCGCGATTGGCCTGATCTTGATGATGTATCCCCCTTTAGCCAAAGTTAAATATGAAGAGTTATGGGATGTATTTCGCGATTATAAGGTGTTGGTTTTATCCCTGATCCAAAACTGGGTTATCGGCCCGCTCTTGATGTTTTTACTGGCGATATTGTTCTTAAGCGGCCATCCCGAATATATGGTCGGCCTGATTTTGATCGGGATTGCCCGTTGTATCGCCATGGTTATTGTGTGGAATAAGCTTGCCGGAGGGGATTCGGAATATGCTGCCGGACTGGTAGCTTTTAATAGTATTTTTCAAGTTCTATTTTACAGCCTTTATGCCTGGGTTTTTTTCACTTTCCTTCCTCCGTATTTTGGTTTAAGTGGTATGCTTGTCAACATCAGCCTGGTCCAGGTTGCCCAAAGCGTTTTTATCTATTTGGGGATCCCCTTTCTGGCCGGATTTTTGACCCGTTTTGGCTTAATCAGGTTGAAAGGCGGAGCCTGGTATCGCACCGTTTTCCTGCCCAAAATCAGTCCTCTCACCTTGTTGGCTTTACTCTTCACGATTGTGGTAATGTTTAGCTTGAAAGGCAGCCTAATTGTCCAAATCCCCATTGATGTCCTGCTAATTGCCATCCCGCTGCTGATTTATTTTGTTGTTATGTTCCTGTTAAGCTTTTTTATGGGCTGGTTAAACAAAATTGATTATGCTAAAACTGCCACGCTGTCATTTACTGCCGCCAGCAATAATTTTGAACTGGCGATTGCTGTAGCGGTCGCAGTCTTTGGTATCGGTTCCGGCATGGCTTTTGCGGCCGTCATTGGCCCGCTGGTAGAAGTTCCGGTGATGATTATGCTGGTCAATGTTGCACTATATTTTCGACGGAGGTATTTTATGGAAAAAATGAAAGTATTATTTATTTGTGTCCATAATTCAGCCCGCAGCCAAATGGCCGAAGCTTTTCTAAAAAAATACGGTGGGACAAAGTTTGAGGTGGAAAGCGCCGGTTTGGAGCCGGGGCAGCTGAACCCGTTAGTGATAGAGGCGATGAAGGAGGTGGGTATTGACATCTCCCATCACCCAACCAACAGTGTTTTTGACTTCTACCAGCAGGGCAGGCGTTATCAGTATGTTATTACGGTTTGTGATGAATCCCAATCCGGTCGCTGCCCGGTTTTTCCCGGGGCAGGTCAAAATATCCATTGGAGCTTTGCTGACCCTGCATCTTTTACCGGCACACAAGCCGAAAAACTGGCTCAAACCAGGAAAGTCAGGGACCAGATAGAAGCTAAAATTAAAGAGTGGCTGAAGAACCAGCCTGATAGCCTGTCGTCATAAACGTTGCCCAAATGTGATCAAGTAATTGCTTGCCAACTAAAATTATATTTATTATAATATAGAGGTTGCATATGAATAAACTCAAGCTTAAGGAATTTGAGGCGTTTTATAAGCAATTTGTGCCCCGAGATTATAAGAAAGGCGAGTTGCTAATCCGAGCTGACGACGATCCTCAAGGTATTTTTTGCTTAACCAAAGGATTTGTCAGGCAGTACACAATTTCCAAAGCAGGGACAGAATTAACCCTTCATATCCTCAAACCGATTTCCTATTTCCCCATGGTCTGGGCGATTAACGGTACGCCTAATGTTTATAACTATGAAGCCTTAACCCCAGTCCAGGTTGGACGGGCGCCCCGGGAGCAAGTAGTTAATTTTATCAAAGACAAGCCCAAGGTCATTTTTGAGCTGATGAGTGAATTGTTAGCGGATTATGCGGAAACGCTCATTCGGATGGAACATTTGGTATTCAGTGACGCGCATCGCAGGGTTATTTCGGTCTTGTTATATATAGCCAAGCATTTTGGAGAAACCAGGGATAAGGGAGTGATTGTTCACCACCGTTTTACGCAGCAAGATATTGCGACGCTTGTTGGTGTGGCTAGAGAGACAGCCAGTCTTGAAATGGTTAAACTGGAGAATAAAGGCTTGATTAAATATATCAATCATTCGATCCTCTTTGAAAACATTAATCATTTAGAATTAGAATTAATCTAAAATCAGCCGCCAGCGTAAGCCAAGCCGCAAATAACTTGTAATCTGGGTTGCCTCTTTTCATCAATTATTATTACAGACCGCCCTCTTGTAGCTCTTTATACTGAATGCTAGTGAACAAGCTCAAGCTAGATGAATTCGAAGCCTTTTACAAGCAATTTGCGCCCCGGGATTACAAGAAAGGTGAGTTGCTAATCCGAGCTGACGACGAGCCCCAAGGCATTTTTTATTTAACCAGTGGGTATGTCAGACAGTACACTCTCTCTAAAACTGGGTTGGAGCTAACGCTGCACATTCTTCAGCCGATTTCCTATTTCCCCATGGTCTGGGCGATTAACGGTACGCCTAATGTTTATAACTATGAAGCCTTAACCCCAGTCCAGGTTGGACGGGCGCCCCGGGAGCAAGTGGTTAATTTTATCAAAGACAAGCCCAAGGTCATTTTTGAGCTGATGAGTGAATTGTTAGCGGATTATGCGGAAACACTCAACCGGATGGAGCATTTGGTCTTAAGTGACGCTTATCGCAGGGTTATTTCAGTCTTGTTATATATAGCCAAGCATTTCGGAGAAACCAGTGATAAGGGAGTGATTGTTCACCACCGTTTTACGCAGCAAGATATTGCGACGCTTGTTGGTGTGGCTAGAGAGACAGCCAGCAATGAAATGGTCAAACTGGAAAAGAAGGGTTTGATTAAATATATTGATCGTTCGATACTTTTTGAAAATATCAAGGGGCTTGAGCTTGAATTATCATGAAACGACACGAAGATGCAAGAGGAGCCACATTGAAGATGTTGTCTCGGTTACAGTATTTAATAGATTGATATCTCTAAATACTATTAATTCTTATTACAGATCGCTTTCTTATATCAGTCCATGCTTATGAGGTTGAGAGTTAAGAAAACAATTTTAATAGAAGGAGAATAATATATATGATCGATTCAAATAATAAAAAACAAACTGATATAAAAAATGGATTTAATGCCGTGGCGGTTGCTGTTACAAAAATAATTGTGGGTGCCGGTTTGGCAGTTGCCGGGGCCGTCACTCTTAATAATGATAGAAATCGTGCCAAAGCCAAAGAAGTGTTGACTAATGTTAAGGATCAGGCTGTGGGTCGTGTAGATAAATTAAAGGGGAAGGTTGTCAGAGCGGCAAACGCAGCTAAAGAGTCTTTTCAGTTTGAAACAACAAAGGAAAAGAGTATTAAAGGGGGTAAATAAGCGTGTCTTATAGAAAGTCTGCATTATTTGTTTTCATATTGATATTTTTTGTTTTAGCTGGGTTTGATCGAGCTAATGCTGCTGTGAGCGTTGGAATCAATCTTAATTTTGGTGCTCCTCCTCAAGAAGTAGTGGCAATCCCGGGAGGGGTCTATTATGTGCCAAATCAGGATGTTGATATTTTCTATTTTGGCGGATATTGGTGGGCAATACGCGAGAGCCGTTGGTACCGTGCGCACGACTATAACGGGTCATGGGTAACGGTTAGTCCGCGCTATGTGCCTGTGTCGGTGTTCCGGGTCTATCGCACTCCTAATTATCGCCAATATTATGAAAAGAAAGGGGGGCAACATCTTCCCTTTAAACAGTTGGGTAATAAGGGTAAGCAGGGGAATTGGGGTGGTAATCAAATGAATCGGGGGCATCGTGGCAAACACTCCGGTCGTAACTAAGGCTTAAGTAGAAAAAATAATGAAGAATATATTTGTTGTTTGTTCGTTTCTCTGTTTATTGGTTCAGCCCTCTTTTGCTTTTTTTGGAAATCATGTTGGTCTTAGCTTTGATGCGAAGACGGCCAGCTATTCGGCTAGTGTCAATAACTTTACCGCGGCTACTAATCTTGACCCGATGTTTGGCATAGGGATTGTTGTTGGCTTTCCGCTGAAAGAAACACTTTCATTGCGATTGGAAGGGCAATTTAATACTACGACAAGTTTTACGGACGCTTCGGGGGCGAAGACCAATATTACGTTATATCCTTTGCAGATCAGCTTACAAAATAATGTGGCCGGTTTCTATTTTGGCGGCGGGCTAAATTACACATTATGGGCTCTATCGGCCGGTGGAGCGACTGCCAATGAAAGCAATGGGTTGGGCTATCAGCTTTATGCCGGATTGAATAGTCTTTTGTTTGGTGATTTAGAGCTTAAATATACCTTCATGGCTGCTTCGGTTGCGGCTTTTGGGACCACTTTTAATCAAGGAGCGGGGACGATAAGTTTTGGCACAAAGTTCTGGCTTATTTAGCTTTATGTTTTACCTAAAAGGAGAGATTTTGAAAGATTTTACAATTTTTGTAATAGTCTTAGTTTTGTTACTTATGGGCTCAGCAGGTTTTGCGGCACAAAAGGGAGTAATTGGCGGAATAAGAAGTGGTGCGGCGCTGGGCTTGATGATGGAAAGCGGACTCAGCAATAGTGCTATGTTAAGGTTTGGCTTTGAAGCCAACACTTCAAATACACCGGGAATCATCTTTCTTGGGGGAAAATGGCTTTTGAGTAATGTTAGCAACAGAACTCCAATGTCGTTGAGTGGTGGCCTAGTGGGGTATCTGGGGAATAATACAGAGGTTGGGCCATATATTTCTCTTATATTTGATAACTTTTTTGATGTGATTCCTTTATTTCTGGAGGTTGGTGTCGACGTAGTCAACCATGGAAATCTACAGTTACAAGCGGGATATTATTTCTAATTCGATTCTATTTTGAAAAAAAAGGAGGTGAAAAAATGAAAAAAAAGGCGATTATATTTATTGCCATAATTGCTATTATGGCCTCGATTGCTACTGTGGCTTTTGGCCGGACGATTGAAGAAGAAAGGCAAGCGGTCAGGGATTACCTGAATGCGGTTGACGCAAAGCTAGCCACGGCCAAACAAGCTAATAATACGGCCAGAATTGATTTGTTGCATGCCGAAAAAGCAGCAACATTGGCTCGCTGGAATAAATTGCAAATTGAGAAGGAGAAAGAAAAACCAGCTCAACCACAAATTGTGATTATTCAAGCTCCTTCACCAGAAGTTTCATATACAGGTCACGCCACCAATGAAGTCGGCCGTGGTGTTGCTCTATATGTTAATGGAGGAGTTGACGCTGGTTTGATCGGTTATGCAGCCAATCTTGATTACGACCTGTCAGGGTTACCGGCCCGTGGCTTAAAGCTAAGGGTTGGAGCCAATTATATTTCCGGTACTAATCCAAGGGGCGGAGACAGCATGCAAGCTGCTTGCGCGAAACTTGGTGCCGTTTATTATATAACTCCGTTTATGCCAGATTTTGGCATGTCTCTTTCATGGTATGTTGGAGGCGCTGGTCTCTATCCCGTGAAGGTTAATGCCGGACGGTCAGGTCAATCAGGACAATGGGGCGTTGAGGCGTATCTTGGTACAAATCTTAGCATTCCAGAATTTGGTCTTGTTAATGTTGAGCTTGGTTACAGCGGACTCAAGTATACTGCTGCCCAGCCAGCCTTGAAAGGTCTTGATGCGAAGATCGGATATGGACTTACGTTCTAGTGTCTAAGCTTATAAAACGATTGTTTTTTGCTTGAAACGGGGATCAGATCAGTTAAAGGAAACAAGAGTACTTTAATTGAGTAGGTCTCCGTTTCTTTTTCTGACACAAATGTTTTATGGAGAATGAAAGTGAAGCATTTCTTAAGCTGGGTCCTGATTGTTTTATTTGGTTGCCATTCGGCGCTGTTTGCGCTTGCCTTCGACAAAACTAAACTCATGGCCCTAGATCCTCCGTGCTCACAAAGGGTTGAATGCCAGTCCAATGCTTTTCAGAACGATCGCCTCTGGGCAAACCTAGGCCTTGGGTTGGCCCTGTTGGGAGTCATATGGAACAATAGCGGCGATCTTAATGCTGATGCCAAGCTTGGCAATCTGACTCAGGGTTTTACCCTTTTATCGACTGGCGCCATTCTATATTCAGCCGACGGAGATCCGGTGGTTCAGAACGATACCCTTCAGCAATTGGATTTGTCGGGAACAGAGGAAGAGGTGGTGGCCTATTCGATCCTCAAATATAATGCTGCTCGGAATCAGGTGAATCGGATTAATTCCGGCCGGATTCTTGTGCTCACCGGGCTCGGATATGCCTTATTATCATTGTTAGCCACAACGGCTTCTCATTCTTATAAGGATGTTATGTATATTAGTGCGGTTGTTTTTTTTGCTCAAGGTGTATGGCTGCTTAATAATCCCGGACAGAACGAAAAAGATATGGTGAAAATTGATATGCAGGTTGGAGCTAATTAGCGAGGCCTCTCATTTGTGTCTTAAGCTTAGTGCCTTCTCAAAACCTGATATAATAATTTAATGTCACGATACTACATTAAAACCTACGGATGCCAAATGAATGTGGCTGATTCAGCCAATTTGACTGAAGTTTTGCAGTCTGCCGGCTATTTGCCTGCCTCCAGTGAACAAGAAGCGGATATTCTGCTGGTCAACACCTGTGTTGTCCGCCAGGGGGCAGAAGATCGGGCCGCCTGGTATGTAACATCGTCAAAAGGGCTGAAAGAACAAAATCCCGAGCTTAAAATCATCCTCTGCGGCTGCTATGTGACAGAACCAGGCCGAGATGTTAAAAAACAGTTTCCCCATGTCGACCTTTTTATCCCGCCGCACTCGGCAGAGAAATTGCGGGCTTACTTGGGCATAACACAGAACATAGCACCTAGAACCGAAAAAATAATGAATAATTTTGTCACCATAATGACCGGTTGTGATAATTATTGTGCCTATTGTGTTGTCCCTTATGTACGCGGAAAAGAATCCAGTCGCTCCCTGGAGGCAGTCCTGGAAGAGATTGGCCAAGTGGCGGATCGCGGAGCCAGAAAAATCATCTTGTTGGGCCAGAATGTCAATTCATATCAGTACGGTTTGGCTAATTTACTTCATCAAATTGATCATAAGCTAGTCCCCAAATACCCTGATCTCCAAATATCCTTTCTAACCAATCACCCCAAAGATTTAACCGACGAGATCATCGAGGCAATGGCGCGACTGCCTTTTGTTGAGAAAGAAATCCAGCTCCCTTTGCAGTCGGGCGATAATGATATATTAAAACAAATGAATCGGGGGTACACCTATGAATATTATGTCGAAAGAGTGAATAAGCTTCGCACGTTAATGCCGGAAATCCGGATATTTACGGATTTGATAGTCGGCTTCCCCGGGGAGAGCGAAGCCCAGTTTTCCAATACATTAAAAGCTGTCACCGAGCTTAATTTTCGTGAAGTCCATATGTTTGCCTATTCGCCGCGTCCCGAGACTGCGGCGGCTCAACTCTCCGGACAGTTGGACGAGCAAATCAAACAGGCTCGCCTCCAGCGCCTGATCAAGACAGTCCGCGAATTAGTAGCCCGGCAATAAGTTTTCCAGCTAATTGACTTTGTTTTTCCATTAAGAGATAATTTAGCGGCCGCTAATCTAAAAGAGGAGGAATTGTTGATGAAAAAGTTTCTTTTTTCGAGTCTGCTTGCTTTGGCTGCTGTTTCTTTACTGGTTTGTCCGGCGCTGGCCGCCAAAGGTACTATCACCATTGCTGATCAAAGTGGTACGGGGACCACTTTTGATGGGGCCAATCTTCAAAGTTTAACCGCGACTATTAATCTGCCCAAAAAGCTAGGCGCCTATAAGTTTGATTTTCTTCAAGCGACAGTTAATCCATCTAGCGTTGGCAGCAACAAAGGCGGGAGGAACTTTGAGCCATCCGAGGTTGAGGAGTTGGCCGATTCCAAGGAGATTGCTGTTGATTTGTTAAACGATTTTTATCTTAACGGCTACAAAATGACCGCAGCTGATTATACAACTACCCCGCAATCGATGGGGGTGTCGACATTAACAGTTAAGGTCGAGTTGCGGGCATATAAGCAGATTGGAATTATCAAGGACACCAAATGGGATGACCGTTCCCAAACCTGGGTAACAACTCAAACGCCAACTTATGACAAGGGGGTCGCCTTGGCTTCAGGAAGCTTTACGGTAACTCAACCGGCAGATAAGGTCGCGACTGACGGTGGGGCCAGTTCCTTGAAAAATCAATTAAGCGGAGAAAAGAAGCCGGTCAGCAATGATGTTGAGGGGAAAAGCTTGGATGATTTTTTCAGAAGATAATTAGTTTTTCTATTTAATTCATTAAGTGCCGCCAGGAATATACTGGCGGCACTTTTTATTGCTTGTCCGGTTAAATGTCTATGCTATAATTAGCCTGACTCAAGATCAATATTTGAGAGGAGCACCTCAATTATGGCAAATTCTGAACTTCGTATCTTTTCCGGCACATCTCATCCCGATTTGGGGGAAAAAATTGTCAAGCATCTTGGCCTGTCGCCCGGTAATATCAAAATTTCGCGTTTCGCTGGGGGAGAGATTTATGCCCGGATAAAGGAAAACGTCCGCGGGCAGGCGGTAGTCGTTATCCAAACCTGTACGGAAAATGTCAACGAAGAGCTGATGGAATTGTTTATCGTTATTGACGCCATGAAACGATCGTCAGCCAAATCAATTGCTGCTGTTATCCCACACTTTGGCTATGCCCGGCAGGACAGAAAAGCGGCCTCCCGGGAGCCGATTTCCGCCCGACTGGTAGCCAATTTGCTGGAAACCGCCGGCGCCAATCGGATAGTTACCATGGACCTGCATTCCGACCAGATTCAAGGGTTTTTCAATATCCCGGTAGATACCCTTACTGCCATGCCGCTGCTGGCCAATTACATAAAAAATAAGCAGTTAAAAGAGCTGGTAGTGGTGGCCCCTGATACCGGTCGGGCAAAAGTCGCCAAGAAACTTGCCGACCGCATCGGTGCCCGGCTGGCGATACTTCATAAGGTCAGGTCTGAACACCACCAATCGGAAGTTACCCACATCGTCGGTGAGGTCAAAGGGAAAACTGTGGTGATTACTGACGACATGATCGACACCGCCGGGACAATTACCAATGGGGTGGCGGCGCTGAAAAAAGCCGGCTGTAACCCGGAAATCTATGTCGTGGCAACGCACGGGATTTTTTCCGGCCCGGCTGTCGAGCGGATGAGCCAGGCTAATTTCACCGAAGTTGTCGTGACCGATTCACTGCCCATCCCCAAGGAGAAGCAATTTAAGGGCTTAAAAATCCTTTCCACCGCCGACCTGCTTGGTGAAGCGATTAAAAGAAATTATGAAAACCAATCCATCAGCTCTCTCTTCGATTAATCCCCACGCCAAAGAGTTTGGTGCGATGATTAAAGTCGGTATTTTCGGTTTGGGGACGGTTGGCCGGGCGGTGGCCGAGGTGCTGCAGAAAAATGCCGAACTTATCCAAACAAAAACCGGCCTGCAAATCAGCGTCAAGGCTGCCTGCGACCTGCGCAAAATCAAGGCCGAATATTTTGATGTTACCAAAGATCCCGACGATATCCTCAAAGATGACAGCATTTCCGTGGTCATTGAAACAATGGGAGGGCTTGAGCCAGCCAAAGCCTATGTCCTGGCGGCACTCCGCTCGGGTAAACATGTCGTTACTTCCAATAAAGAGCTGATCGCTAATTATCTTGATGAGTTGTTGAAGGTCGCCAAAGCTAATGGTGTCTCCATCCTTTATGAAGGGGCAGTTGGCGGCGGCATTCCGATCCTAAATACTATTAGGGATAATTTAAGCGCGAATTCGATAGATGAAATTTATGGGATCGTAAACGGGACGACCAATTACATATTATATAAGATGGCCAGCCAGGGGATGGAATTTGCTCAAGCGCTCAAGCTGGCCCAGCAACATGGTTATGCCGAAGCCAACCCTAAAAATGATCTGGCCGGTTATGATGCCGCCTTTAAAGCGGTGATCCTGGCCGCCACCGCTTTTCGCGCCAAAGTTGCCGTGGATGATATTTATCGTCAAGGCATCGAGGATATCACTGCCGAAGATATTCAATATGCCAAAGAGATGGGGTATGTCATTAAACTTCTGGCTGTTGCCAGACGGGAAGGGGGCCGTCTCGATATTCGTGTGCATCCCGCCTTGGTCCCCCAAGGGCATCCTCTGGCCAACGTAAATGATAATTTCAACGCCATTTATGTGAAAGGTTTTCCGGTAGGCGAATTAATGTTTTATGGCCCTGGAGCCGGGGGAAATCCGACTGCTTCAGCCGTGGTCAATGACATCATTAAGGTGAGCAAAACAAAAGGGGCGGAACTTCGCTCTTCGCACTTTGAGCTTCGAACGGTGCCACTCAAGCCGATCTCGGAAATCGAGGGGCGATATTATCTCCGCCTGGAGGTCCCTGATCGCCACGGTGTCCTGGCCGGAATCTCCAAGACTTTTGCTGATGAAAAGGTTTCCATTGCTGCTGTTGTCCAGAAAGAGACCAAAGGCAATGTCGCCACCATTGTCATAATGCTTGATACAGCCAAAGAAGCCAATGTTCAATTGGCCCTGGCCAAATTGGAGAAGCTCCCGGTTGTCAAACGGATCGCCAATTTAATTAGAATTATCTGAAACACCCCTTGACAGAAATAACCCCTCATAATATAATGTTTAAGTTCGAGGCCTTGTTGGGGATAGGACTGCGTGTCGCTTCTGCGGTCAAAGGCTAATTCCTTCCAGAGTTACGCTTGGATGGAGCTAAGTTCCCCTCTCATTTTTTCCAGAAAACGGAAAAAAGGGGAGGGTTTGTGTGTTTGGGGGGTTGAATAAAGATTATGAGAGAAATAATTACGATTTCATGTACGGAATGTAAAAGAAAAAATTACACTTCGACAAAAAATAAGAAAAATACTAAAGAGAGAGTCGAACTCTCTAAATTTTGTCCCTGGTGCGGTAAGCACACAAAGCATAAAGAGGAGAAATAGGGGATCCGGGAAGCTGATTGCTTAAGACGGGCCTGTCGGTTAATGGCAAACCACCGGTCTCCAAAACCGGGACTCCCCGTTCAAGTCGGGGCAGGCCCGATCGGATGTACAAATGAAGGGTAAGTTAATCGGTTACATCAAAGAGACCCTGGCTGAGCTGAAAAAGGTTACCTGGCCAGACAGGAGTTATGTTTCAGTCGCGACGGTTATCGTGTTATTGCTGGTGATTGCTTCAGGTCTGTTTGTGATGCTGGTCGATTTTGGTCTGGCCGAGATCTTTAAAATAATTTTGAGATAAAATGGAAGAAAATCAGAACCAAGAGATAAATCAGGAAATTCCGGCTGCGCCGCAGCCGGTCGAAAACACAGTTGTACCTGCGGACGTACCCGAGCCGGTATCAGAAGCCCCCAAGCCAGCCAAACAGCCCCTGCCGCCAATTGATGGTGAACGGCGCTGGTATGTGGTTCAGACCTTAACTGGCCAGGAAGAGCGGGCCAAGGCGGCCCTGGAACAGACGATTGATTCCGAGGGACTGCAAAATCGTGTTTTCCAGGTCCTGGTGCCGATGGAAGAGACAATCGAGATCAAGAATGGCAAACGCCAGGAAAAAATCCGCAAAATGTTCCCGGGTTATGTTTTTGTCGAGATGATCCTTGATGAAGAGACCTGGTACCTGATCAGGCAGACAACTGGGGTCGCCCGTTTCATCGGCACCAAGGTCAAGCCGACGCCGGTTTCTGAAAAAGAGATGCAGCGTGTCCTGAAACAGCTTGGTAAAGAAGAAAAACTCGAAGTCAATTTTGAAAAAGGGGAAGGGGTCAGGGTCATTTCTGGTCCGTTCCGTGGTTATACCGGAATAGTTGACGAAATTAACCCAGAAAAGGGAAAGCTCAAAGTCCTGATCAATATTTTCGGCCGTGACACGCCAGTCGAAGTTAATTTTGAGCACTCTCAGAGGATAGGATAAAAATATGGCAAAAGAATTGTTAACCAAGGTCAAATTACAGATCAAAGCCGGAGCGGCTAATCCAGCCCCGCCGATCGGGCCAGCGCTCGGTCAGCACGGTATCAACATTATGGAGTTTTGCAAACAATATAATGCTGCTACCAAAGACAAGGGAGATACGATCATCCCAGTCGAGATTTCAATCTTCAAAGATCGTTCGTTTACCTTTATTTTAAAAACCCCGCCTGTCGCTGACCTATTAAGAAAGGCCGCTGGCGTGGAAAAGGGCTCCGGTACTCCAAACAAGTCCAAAGTGGGCAAAGTTAATCTGGCCAAGGTCAAAGAAATTGCCCAGATCAAGTTACCTGATTTAAATGCCAATGACGTCGAGGCGGCTGCCAAGATCGTGGCCGGGACAGCCCGCAGTATGGGGATAACAGTCGAATGAAATACGGAAAAAAATATTTAGAAAAAGCTAAACTGGTTGAAAATACTAAATTCTATCAATTGGCCGAAGCGCTTGAGCTGGTCAAGAAATCGGCGACAGCCAAATTTCCGGAAACTGTTGATTTGGCTATCAAATTGGGTGTCGATACAGTCAAAAATCCTTCAATCAGGGGAACTGTGTCTTTGCCTGCTGGCAGCGGTAAAACCAAAAAAGTTGCCGTGATCACCCGTGAAGACAGGGCCAAGGATGCCCTGGATGCCGGGGCTGATGTGGCTGGCGAAAAAGAGCTGGTCGAAAAAATTAAAGGCGGCTTCCTTGGTTTTGATATTTTGATCGCTTCGCCGGATATGATGGGCGAGGTTGGTAAGCTGGGAAAGGTTCTAGGCCCCAAAGGTCTGATGCCGAACCCAAAAACCGGGACTGTCACCGAAGATGTTGTCAAAGCAGTCAAAGAATTTAAAGGCGGCAAGGTTGAATTTAAGATGGACAAGGGGGGAGTGGTGCATTCTGCCATTGGTAAGGCCAATTTTGCTTTGGCCGATCTGCAAAAGAACTTCCTGGCAGTTGTTTCCACTGTCAGCCATGCCAAACCAAGTGGTTTCAAGGGTGTTTACATTAAATCCATTACCCTTTCTTCTTCCATGGGCCCCGGAGTCAAGCTTGATACCAGAAAAATTATGGATGAGGTTAGCTAAACATGAGTGAAAAAGCCATTGCCCTAAAACAAAAGCTTGTTGATGACCTGAAAGAAAGGATCGGTCGGGCCAACCTGCTGGTCATTGCTGATTATTTAAAATTTTCCGTCAAGGAAATGACCCAATTGCGCAAAAACCTGCGGGCTGAAAACGCTGAACTCAAGGTGATAAAAAACACCCTGATCGAACGGGCAGTTAAGGAAACCGGGTTAGACGGTTTGGCGGACTCGCTCAAAGGGCCGACTATTTTGCTGCTGGGCTACAAGGATGCGGTCACGCCGCTCAAGGTCCTGGTCAAGTTCATTAAAGATAATGAAAAAGGTGAAATTCGCCAAGGGGTTGTCGATAAAAATCTTTATGGGAAGAGCGATTTAGGCGCTATTGCCAAACTGCCGTCAAAAGATGTCCTGATCGGTAAGGCGGTTGGCGGGCTCAAGTCGCCGTTGTATGGCTTGGTTAACGTTTTGCATGGGCCGATCCGCAAGGTGGTTTATGCACTTAACGCAATCAAAGATAAGAAAGGGGGGAATTAGAAATGGCCAATGTTGATGAACTGATATCTGCAGTCGAAGGGATGACCGTGCTCGAACTTAATGACCTGGTAAAGAAACTCGAAGAAAAATTTGGGGTTTCCGCTGCCGCTCCGGTCATGATGGGGGCTGTTGCCGGTGGCTCTGCCGCTGGTGCCGCCGAAGTCAAAGAAGAGTTTGATGTCGTGTTGACTTCTTCCGGCGATAAAAAAATCCAAGTACTCAAAGTTTTGCGTGAATTGACCGGCCTGGGGCTCAAGGAAGCTAAGGATCTGGTTGACAATGCGCCGAAAACTGTCAAGGAAAAGATCAAGAAAGAAGAAGCTGCCGAAATCAAGAAAAAATTAGAAGCCGAAGGTGCGAAAGTAGAGATTAAGTAATGACGGCAAGAAAAAGGTATTATCAGGGTCTATTTAAAAAGCTGGAAGCTCCCGATTTGCTGGAGCTGCAGAAAGATTCTTTCAAGTGGTTCCTGGAAACAGGGCTGCCGGAAGAATTAAAACTTATTTCGCCGATCAAGGGATTCCAGGGAAAACTGGAACTTTCCTTCACCGGTAAGATTTCTTTTGGCAAGCCAAAGTTCAGCGCGCAGGATTGTCTGATCCGTGAGACGACCTTTGCGTTGCCGATCAAGGTTGAATCACGGCTGCTTAATAAGGAATCGAAAGAGGTTAAATCCCAGGAGGTTTTTATCGGTGACCTGCCGATGATGACCGAACGTGGAACTTTCATTATTAACGGCGCGGAACGGGTTATTGTCTCGCAGCTGGTCCGCTCGCCCGGTGTTTATTACCGGGAATCAAAGCGGATCGAGCGCAGCGGCAAGGTTATCTTTTACGCGACTGTTATCCCAGATCGGGGGGCCTGGCTGGAAATAGAAACTGATGCCTCGAGTGTGATTTTTGTCCGAATTAATCGCACCCGCAAAATTCCGTTGACTATGTTTCTTTGTGCCATTGGCGCGACGGAAAAAGAAATCCTAAGCGCCCTGCCGGAGGGGGAAAACCGCCGCCGGACTTTTAAAGACTGCCCGATCATGCCAAAAGAAGAAGCTTTGATCGAGTTGTATAAAAAATTGCGTCCTGGTGATCCAGTTACCCAGGAAGGGGCTCATGTTTACCTGAACAACCTCTTCTTTAATCCGCGGCGCTATGATTTGGGCCGCGTTGGACGTTATAAGCTTAACCGCAAGCTGGGGATTAATGTCTCTGAAGAAAAGCAGACGCTGACTAATGACGATATCCTGGCTATGGTCAAGTACCTGGTCATGATCAATAACGGGGAAGGGATTTCCGACGATATTGATCACCTGGGAAATCGCCGCATCAGGGCCGTTGGTGAATTGTTACAGCATCAGATCAGGGTGGGTTTGGCCAGGATTGAAAAACTGGTTAAAGAACAGATGATGGTCCGAGGCGGCGAACCGCTGACCCCGAGCCAGCTGGTCAATATCCGGCCGCTGCAAGCTATCATCAAGGAATTTTTTGGCTCCAGCCAATTATCGCAGTTTATGGACCAGACCAATCCCTTAGCCGAGTTGACCCACAAACGCCGTCTCTCGGCGCTTGGGCCAGGCGGGCTAAGCCGCGAAAGGGCCGGATTCGAAGTACGCGACATCCATCCTTCGCATTATGGCCGCATCTGTCCGATCGAAACACCAGAAGGTCCCAATGCCGGTCTTATTGGTTCACTTAGTACTTATGGACGGATCAACAAGTACGGCTTTATCGAAACCCCATATCGCAAGGTCGTTAATGGGGTTGTAACCAATAAGATTGAATATTTAACCGCTGATATCGAAGACTTACACAAGATCGCTTCTTGCGACGTCAAGCTTAATGACGACGGCAAAATGATTGAAGAACAGGTACCCGTGCGTTATAAGCGGGAATTTGTCTTTGCGCCGCCAAAGGAAGCCGATTACATCAGTGTTGTTCCTGAACAGATTATCGGTATCTCGACATCCATGATCCCTTTTGTCGAGCATGATGACGCTAACCGTGCCTTAATGGGTGCCAACATGCAGCGTCAGTCAGTTCCCCTGCTTGATCCCGATCAGCCGATGGTGGGGACCGGTTGGGAAGACAAAATTGCTTTTGATTCCGGGACATTGGTCTTGGCCAAAAATCCCGGCAAAGTAGCAAAGGCCGACGCGACAGAAATTGTCATTGAACGTTCAAATAAGAGCAAAGATGTTTACAAATTAATTAACTTCAGTCGCAGCAACCAGGATACTTTGGTCCATCAGAAACCGCGGATTAACGTCGGTGAAAAGGTGGAGCAGGGGCAGGTGCTGGCTGATGGTTCAGCGACCAAAAATGGTGAGCTGGCCCTGGGAAAAAACGTCCTGGTAGCCATGATGCCTTGGGAAGGCTATAACTACGAAGACGCCGTTATCCTCTCGGAGAGACTGGTCAAGAAAGATATGTTCACTTCTGTCCATATCCAACGTTTCGAAGTGGAAATCCGGGCGACCAAGCTGGGGATGGAAGAAATCACCCGGGAAATTCCCAACGTCGGTGAAGAAGCTCTGGCCAGCCTGGATGAGCGCGGCATAGTTGTTGTCGGCTCCGAGGTTGAAGCCGGTGATATTTTAGTCGGTAAAGTTACCCCCAAGGGTGAAACAGAATTACCGGCCGAAGAAAAACTCCTGCGCGCCATATTCGGCGACAAAGCCCGTGATATGCGCGACACATCTTTGCGCGTTCCGCCCGGAGAAAGCGGCAAAGTGATCAATGTCCGTGTTTTCTCCCGGGAAAAAGGGGACGAACTGCCGCCAGGGGTTCACGAATTAATCCGGGTATATATTGCCCAATTAAGAAAAATATCTGTCGGTGATAAGATCGCCGGACGGCACGGGAATAAAGGGGTTATCGCCAAGGTTATGTCCGAAGAAGACATGCCTTATTTGCCGGATGGGACACCAGTTGATGTGGTGCTTAATCCGCTGGGGGTGCCTTCCCGTATGAATATCGGCCAGATTTTTGAGCTGACCCTAGGTAATGCCGCCAAACACCTGGGCCGTAACTACGAAATTCCCCCTTTCGATGAAACCTACCATGACAACGCTTCGATCGAAATGATTGAGAGCGAGCTCAAAGAAGCCATCGAGAAAAAAGGCCTTAATTGGCTTGATAGTTATGGCAAGGTAGAGCTTTATGATGGTCGGACCGGCCGGCCCTTTGGGCGCAAGGTCGCCATTGGTTATATGTACCTGATGAAGCTGATCCATTTGGTTGACGATAAGATGCACGCCCGTTCCACCGGACCATATTCCCTGATCACCCAACAACCACTCGGCGGTAAGGCGCAGTTTGGTGGGCAAAGATTTGGTGAAATGGAAGTTTGGGCATTAGAAGCTTACGGTGCCTCACATACTTTACAGGAGCTGTTAACTGTCAAATCGGACGATGTAGTTGGCCGCTCCAAGGTTTATGAATCAATCCTCAAGGGAAAAATGATGGGCAAGCCGGGTATCCCAGAATCGTTCAAGGTTTTGGTCAAGGAATTACGCGGTTTGGGCCTCGACATGAAGACCTTGGGCAAAGATGGCAAAGAGATAAATATCGATGAAGAAGGCAGACCGGCGGCGGAAAGAACTCCGCAAATATTTGGCCGGTCAACCGGAGGAGACAAAGGTGGCGCTTAAGAAAATCGAGGACAAGGAATTTTCCTTTATCAAGATCGGTTTGGCCTCTCCCGAACAAGTACAGAAATGGTCGCACGGCGAGGTTGAAAAGCCCGAGACCATTAATTATCGGACTTTCAAGCCGGAGCGCCGCGGTTTGTTTTGCGAAAAGATTTTTGGACCAGTCAAAGACTGGGAGTGCCATTGCGGTAAATATCGACGTGTCCGCTATCGGGGCATTGTTTGCGAACGCTGCGGGGTTGAAGTTACCACTTCTCGTGTCCGCCGCGAACGGATGGGGCATATTCGTCTAGTTGAACCGGTGGCCCATATCTGGTTTTTACGCGGCATTCCCAGCTACATTAGCTTACTCCTTGATATTTCTGGTCGGGCACTGGAAGAAGTTATCTATTATGATGCTTTTTTAGTCACCGATGTCACTGAGGGGATCAAAGGGGTCAAAGTAGGGCAGGTCCTGCGCGAAGCCGATTATCAGGAAGCCGTTGAAAAGCATGGTAATAAATTCAAGGCTGAAACCGGTGCCCGGGCTGTCAAAGAGCTGCTTGGCCGGATCGATCTTGGCCAATTGGTTTCCAAACTTCGCCGTGATTTTAAGACCGCCACCGGTCAAAAGCGGATGAAGATTATCAAAAGACTGCGCATTGCTGAAGCTTTTGCCAAGAGCAGCAATCACCCGGCCTGGATGATTATCGATGTTTTACCGGTCATTCCACCGGATCTGCGGCCGATGGTGCAACTCGAAGGCGGACGCTTTGCCACCTCTGATCTCAACGATTTATATCGCCGCGTCCTGAACAGGAATAATCGTCTGAAAAAGATGATCAATATGGGCGCCCCGGATATGATTATCCGCAATGAAAAGCGGATGTTGCAGGAATCTGTCGACGTATTAATTGATAATGGCCGGCGTAAGCGGGCTGTTACCGGCTCTTCCGGCCGTCCTTTAAAATCTCTCACTGACGGCATCGAAGGCAAACAGGGACGTTTCCGGCAAAACTTGCTCGGAAAGCGAACTGATTATTCCGGCCGCTCGGTTATTGTTGTTGGTCCGAACCTGAAATTGCATCAATGTGGTTTGCCAAAAGAAATGGCGCTGGAATTGTTCAAACCGTTTGTGATCAGAAAGTTGGTTGAACGCGGGCTGGCCCAAAACGTCAAATCAGCCAAGCGGATGATTGAGCGGCAAGAGGTTATCGTCTGGGATATCCTGGAAGAGGTAATCAAGGGGCATCCTGTCCTGCTTAACCGTGCTCCGACTCTCCATCGGCTTGGTATCCAGGCGTTTGAACCGGTCCTGGTTGAGGGCAAAGCTATTCAGATCCACCCACTGGTTTGTCCTGCTTTCAACGCTGACTTTGACGGCGACCAAATGGCCGTCCATGTGCCGTTGCTGCCGGAAGCCCAGGTTGAAGCCAGGATTTTAATGATGTCGTCAAATAATATTTTATCGCCAGCCTCCGGCCGGCCGATAATTACGCCGACACAGGATATGGTCCTGGGGACATATTACATGACTGTATTAAACGAAAATGAAACCTTGGGTAAAGGTTTAATTTTTGCCAACTTTTGGGATGCCATGGTTACCAACGATCTCGATGAACTCCATCTGCATGCGCAGATCAAAGTCCGACACAACGGAGAAATCTACGAAACCACTGTCGGTCGGGTCAAGTTTAACGCCACCCTCAATCGGGTCCTCAAGCGGCGCGGGATAAATGAAGAATATCCTTATATCAATAAGCTTTTGGGTAAAAAAGAATTAGAAGCCTTGATCACCGATTGTTACCACCGCTATGGCAGTGCTATTACCGCCCAAATCGCTGACGAGATTAAACGGTTGGGCTTCAAGTATGCCACTCTAGCCGGGGTCTCAATTTCTATTGATGATCTAGTTGTGCCAGAAAAGAAAAAAGAAATCGTCGAAAAAGCCAATAACCAGGTCGCCAAACTGGAACAGCATTTCCGCGATGGCACCCTTTCGGCCAAAGAAAAATTTATCCGCTCGCTGGATATTTGGGGTGGAGTGACCGAAGAGGTCACCGAGCAGATGCTCAAGGGGCTGGACAGGCTCAACTCGGTATATATGATGGCCTTCTCCGGTGCCCGTGGTAACGTCCAACAGGTTCGTCAGCTCTCCGGGATCCGCGGTTTGATGGCCGATCCGTTTGGTAACATCATTAACATTCCGATTAAAGCTAACTTTAAAGAAGGGTTAAGCGTCACTGAATATTTTATCTCCTCCTACGGAGCCCGAAAAGGGTTGGTTGATACGGCTCTGCGTACAGCCGATTCCGGATACCTGACCAGACGCTTGGTTGATGTGGCCCAGGACGTCATCATTACCGAAGAGGATTGCGGCACCAAAGATGGGATTGAGCTTTCGACCGTTCGCGAAGGTTTTGAGGAAATTATTCCTTTATTCCAGCGGTTGCTCCATCGGATCCCCTTAAAAAATGTAGTTGATCCATTATCCGGTAAAGTTTTGGCCAAGGCCGGGGAATTTATTGACCTGGAAACTGCCAAGAAAATTGCTGAATCCGGCTTAGAAAAAATTGTTGTTCGCTCGGCGCTGGCTTGTCAGACCAAGAAAGGGCTTTGCCAAAAATGCTATGGCTTGGATCTTTCGACTATGAAACTGGTCAATATCGGCGAGGCGATCGGCATCATCGCGGCTCAAAGTATCGGTGAGCCGGGTACGCAGCTGACCATGAGAACCTTCCATATCGGTGGTGTGGCCTTGCATAAAACTGCCAAGACGCAGATTAAGGCCAAACATAGCGGGACGGTTGATTTTGCTGAAGGGATTGAAATCAAGGATATCATGGATGAGTTCGGCGTCAAGCAAAAAACGGTTACCCGCAGCTCCATCGCTTACATCAAGATCAAAGATAAAAAAGAAGAGTATCCTCTGCCGGTTGGTTCAATACTAAAAGTCAAAACCGGCGAAAAGATTGAGCACAATGAAACGATTGCCGAATTTGACTCGACTTATGAATATGTCGTGGCCAGCTCCGGCGGTAGAACGATTTTCTTCAATATCGATCCGGGTAAACAAGGCAAGGAACGGGTCGCCCGCAAAGACGGCGAAATCTTTGTTTTCAGCCCCAAGAACAAAAAAGAATATGATGTCCCCAAGGATGCCCAGATTTTTGTCAAACCTGGCGACAAGGTCAAGGTGGGCGATGAAATCGCCAGCGGGCTCGTTTGTAAAACAGTCGGGGCCGTTATAGCGGTTAAAAAAGATCTGATCGTGGTGGCCCCAGGCGAAAGCTACATGATCATTGCCGGTTCACGGCTTTATGTCGAAGATGATGCCGATCTTGACAGTTACGATATTATTGCCCGGGTTGAATCAATCAGGCGTGACCCCAGTAAGACTCGTGACATTATTCAAGGGTTGCCAAAAGTCGAGGAACTCTTCGAAGGCCGCCGGCCAAAAGACCCGGCGATTCTGGCTGATGTCGAAGGGACAATTGAAGTAACCGAACGCGAAGGGTCACGCATTGTCCGGATTAAAGGAACAAAAGGTTTGGATAAGGAATATATCATTCCATATGAAACCAGGCTGCGCGTGACGACTCACGACAAAGTGCATCCCGGAATGCAGCTGACAGAAGGCAGCATCAACCCGCACGATGTCCTGCGTATCATTGGAGTTGGGGCGACCCAGACTCTTCTGGTTGATGAAATCCAGAAAATCTATCGGGCCCAGGGAGTTACCATTTCGGATAAACATATCGAAGTTATCGTCCGGCAAATGACCAGAAAAGTGCGCATTGTCAAAGCTGGCAATACTACTCTGCTGCCTGGTGAATTGATCGACCGCAAACATCTTGAAGATATTGCCGACAAGCACAAAGGCGAAGAGATCGAAGGGACCGAGGTGCTGCTGGGCATTACCAAAGCATCTTTGTCGACGGAAAGTTTTATTTCTGCGGCTTCCTTCCAGGAGACCGCCAGAATCTTGACCGAAGCCGCTGTCCAGGGGAAAGTTGATGATATGTACGGGTTAAAGGAAAACGTCATCATCGGCAAATTAATCCCGGCTGGAACAGGTTTCAGCAGTTACCGTTTTCTGGAATTAGTGCCAACTGTTGGCACAGTCTCGGAAATGGAAGAAGAAGTCGTTTCCAAGGAGGAATAGATGCCGACAATAAACCAATTGATTCGGAAGGGCAGAGGTAGTAAAATAGTAAAGAGTAAAGCGCCGGCTCTGAAAGGTTCACCGCTGCGACGCGGAGTGTGTACCAGAGTGTACACCACCACCCCAAAGAAGCCGAACTCAGCGCTGCGAAAAGTGGCGCGCGTCCGGTTGACGTCCGGGATCGAGGTTTCCGCTTATATCCCCGGGATCGGTCATAATCTGCAAGAACACTCTGTGGTCTTGGTGCGGGGCGGCCGTGTGAAGGATTTGCCGGGTGTTCGTTATCATATTGTGCGCGGAGCTTTTGATACCGCTGGTGTAGAAAACAGAAGACAAAGTCGGTCGAAATACGGCGCTAAGCGCCCGAAAGCTGGAGGAAAAACTGGTGCCTAGATACGGAAGAGTTCCGAAAAGAAAAATCGCCCCTGATGCTGTTTATGACAGTGTTATTGTGGCCAAATTCATCAACAAGATGGTTTTGGATGGCAAAAAAGAAAAATGCGAGTCTATTTTTTACCGGGCCATGGACGATGTCAAAACCAAGACCGGTAAAGAGCCGATGGAAGTTTTTGGCAAAGCCATGGAAAACCTGGCCCCTTTACTCGAAGTGAAGCCCCGCCGTGTTGGCGGTGCTACCTACCAGATCCCGGTTGAGGTTACAAAAGACCGCGGTCAATCAATCGCCATGCAATGGTTGCGGGATGCGGCCCGGTCACGTTCCGGTAAATCGATGGTCGAAAATCTAGCCGGTGAGATTATTGATGCCGCCAATGGGGCAGGATCGGCTATTAAGAATCGCGAAACTTTGCATAAGACAGCTGAAGCCAACAAAGCTTTTGCTCATTTTAGGTGGTAAATAATTAATGCCTAGGGAATGTCCAATAGAAAAATATCGTAATATGGGTTTTGCCGCGCACATTGATGCGGGCAAGACTACCACTACGGAGCGGGTGCTCTTTTACAGCGGCCGCTTGCATAAGATTGGTAACGTTGACGAGGGCAACACCGCTATGGATTGGATGGTTCAGGAACGGGAGAGGGGCATTACAATTACGTCTGCTGCTACCACCACTTTCTGGAAAGACCATCGAATCAATATCATTGACACCCCCGGTCACGTTGATTTTACCGTCGAAGTCGAACGCTCCATGCGGGTACTGGATGGGGTAGTTCTAATTTTCTGCGCGGTCGGTGGTGTTCAGCCGCAATCAGAAACTGTCTGGCGTCAAGCCAATCGCTATCATGTTCCGCGCATGGCTTTTGTCAATAAAATGGACCGCCTGGGGGCAGACTTTTTCCGGGTGGCCAATCAGATCAGGGAGCGGTTGCTGGCCAATCCGCTGGTTATGCAGTTGCCGATCGGGGCGGAAGACAGCTTTCAGGGGATGGTCGATTTGGTAGAGATGGATGCTATTGTTTACGAAGACGAGTTGGGGATGAAGATTAATCGAGTTCCTATTCCTGAAAACTTGGCTGAAGAGGCCAGAAAATGGCATGAAAAGATTGTTGAAGCGGCTGCTGAAGCTGATGATGAGTTATTAGAAAAATATATGACCTCGCATACCTTAAACAAAGACGAGATTAAGAGGGGCCTTAGAAAACTGGTGATCGATAGTAAAATTATCCCGGTTTTCTGCGGCTCTTCCTTTAAGAACCGCGGCGTTCAACCGCTGTTGGATGCCATTATTGATTACCTGCCGGCACCGGTCGACAAAAAAGATGTAGTCGGCATCAATCCCAAGACTGGTAATGAAGATACCCGCAAGGCCCTGGACAGCGAGCCGTTCTCTGCGCTGGCCTTTAAGATCATGTCCGACCCCTTTGTCGGTCGCTTGACTTATTTCCGTGTCTATTCGGGTGTTCTGACAACCGGGTCATATACGTACAATGCGGTCAAAGATCGTAAAGAGCGCATCGGCCGCTTGTTACAGATGCATGCCAATAAACGTGAAGAAATCAGTGAAATCCGGGCCGGTGACATTTGTGCGGCCGTCGGCTTAAAAGATACCTCGACCGGCGACACACTTTGCGACGCTGATAAGCCAATTATTTTAGAATCCATTCAGTTCCCCGAGCCGGTTATTTTTGTGGCGATTGAGCCCAAGACCACTTCTGACCAGGAAAAATTGGGGATGGCCTTGGCCCGCTTGGCCGAGGAAGACCCAACCTTTCGCATTAAAGGTGACCCGGAAACCGGGCAAACAATTATTTCCGGTATGGGCGAGTTGCACCTGGAAATCATTGTTGACCGGCTCCTGCGTGAATTCAAGGTTGAGGCCAATGTGGGTAAACCGCAAGTCGCCTATAAGGAAACCATTCGCGGATCTGCTGAAGCCGAAGGTAAATTCATCCGCCAGACCGGTGGTCGCGGACAATACGGGCATGTCTGGCTCAAGGTTGAGCCTTCAGAACCTGGGAAGGGCTTTGAGTTCGTTAACGATATCGTCGGTGGGGCAATCCCGCGTGAATATATCCCTGCCGTCGAGGCCGGGATTAAAGAAGCCATGAACACCGGTGTTTTGGCCGGTTATCCAACTCTTGACATTAAGGCGACTTTATTTGATGGATCGTACCATGATGTTGACTCGTCAGAAATTGCTTTTAAAATCGCCGCTTCAATGGGCTACAAAGCGGCTGTTTTGAGAAGCAAACCGATCTTGCTGGAACCGGTAATGAAGGTTGAAGTTGTTGTCCCGGAGCAGTATATGGGTGAAGTAATTGGCAATTTGAGCAGCCGACGCGGCCACGTTGAAGAAATGGAATCACATACCGGCATACAGACAATTAAAGCCAAGGTGCCGCTGGCCAATATGTTTGGCTATTCTACTGACCTGCGCTCCCTGACACAGGGGCGCGGCAACTATTCCATGGAATTTTGTGAATATCGCGAAGTCCCCAAAAATATTGCTGAACAGCTGATCGAAAAATTCAAACCTTCGGAAAAAGAGGCATAGAGGAGAAAAATGGCTAGACAAAAGATTAGGATTAAATTGAAAAGCTATGACCATCGGGTCCTGGACCAGTCGGCTTCCAAAATTGTTGATACCGCAAAACGGGCCGGGGCCAGTGTTTCTGGGCCAGTTCCTTTGCCAACTAAAAAAGAAATTTATTGTGTTCTGCGCTCGCCGCACGTCGATAAAAAATCGCGCGAGCATTTTCAAATTCTGACGCACAAAAGGTTGATCGATATCCTGGAGCCGCCGCCGCAGACAGTTGATGCCTTGATGCAACTGGACCTGCCGGCTGGTGTCGATATCGAGATAAAAATGGATTAATTATGACAGCATTATTTGGCAAAAAAATTGGTATGACTCAAATATTCGATAACGTGGGTAACCTGGTTGGGGTGACCGTTATTGAAGTTGGCCCCTGCAAGATCAGCCGGGTCAAGACCTTGGCCAGTGACGGATATCAGGCCATTCAGCTTGATTTTGGCGGGAAAAAGAAGGAAGTCCGGGTTGAAAAGACTGACGGGATCGAGGCGGGGCAAGAGTTAAAAGTCGATCTTTTCAAGGTTGGCGAAATTGTTGATATTTCTGGTGATGCGATCGGTAAAGGTTTTGCCGGCCGCATTAAAAGATGGCATCAGCACCGTGGCCCTATGTCCCATGGTTCTAAGTTCCACCGGATTGCCGGTTCGATCGGTTCTGGGACAACCCCGGGTCGCGTCTGGAAGGGTAAGCAGATGGCCGGTCGTTTGGGTGGCAAACAGGTGACCAATAAAAGAGTGACCATTGCCCAAATCATTGCCGAAAAGAATCTCTTATTAGTCAATGGCTCGGTTCCTGGAAAAAGAGGGAATCTGGTCATGGTAAAGAAGGCTTAAACAATGTCAGAATTAAAAAACGTAATTTTTAACGAGAAACAAAACTTGCCGGTTGTGCATGAAGCGATTCGCTGGTATTTGGCCAGCGCCCGACGCGGTACACATTCGGCCAAGACCAGGACCGAAGTCTCTGGCGGCGGCCACAAGCCCTGGAAGCAAAAAGGGACGGGTCGGGCCAGATCCGGCAGTAACCGGTCGCCACTATGGCGTAAGGGCGGGGTGATTTTTCCCCCTAAAATGCGCAGCTATGCTTACAACCTGCCGATTAAGATGAGAAAGCTGGCGTTACGAGTGGCTTTGTCAGAATTTAATCGTGATGACAAAATTAAAGTTGTCGAGAAATTCGCTTTGCCTAAGCCCAAAACCAGTGAAGGAAAAAAATACTTTGCCGGCCTGGGAGTAAGCGGCAAGGTCCTTTTTATCCTGGCTGAATCGCAACCGGAATTTGAAAGAGGGATACGCAACCTGGCTGGGGTAGAAATTGCCCAGGCTCAAGCAGTCAATATTTATGATTTGCTAAAGTGTGAATGGCTGGTTGTCGATCAAGCAGCAGTCAAAATGCTAGAGGAGAGATTGGCTTAAATGGAATACGATCAAATAATAATTGAACCGGTTTTAACTGAAAAAAGCTTCACTGGCCGGCCGAATTCCTGCTATGTCTTCAGGGTCAATATGAGGGCCACCAAGGTAGCCATTCGTCAGGCAATAGAAAAAGCCTTCAAAGTTAAGGTTAAAGACGTTAATACATTATTCGTCAAGCCCAAGGCCAGAAGCCTTGGTCGTTCGATCGGGCGCACCGCCAGTTGGAAAAAGGCCTATGTAACCTTGATCGCCGGGCAAAAGATACAGGAGTTAGAAGTTTAATATGGCATTAAAACAGAAAAATCCACGTAGCCCGGGTACACGTTTTCAGATCGTTGATGATTATGCTGATTTGACAAAGCATTTTCCGGAAAAATCATTATTGCAGCCGATGAAACAAAAGGCTGGCCGCGACGCGCTTGGCCGGGTGGCGATGCGCCATCGGGGTGGTGGGAATAAAACCCATTATCGTGTCATTGATTTTATGCGTACTAAGGATAATGTTGAAGCCAAAGTTATCGGGATTGAATACGACCCCAACCGCAACTGCCGCATCGCCTTGTTGGAATATGCGGACAAGGAACGGCGCTATATTTTGGCGCCATTGGGGTTGACTGATGGTGATACGGTAATTTCGGGTCCAGAAGTTGATATCAAACCGGGGAACGCCATGCCGCTCAAAGCTATCCCGGTCGGGACAACTGTTCATAATGTTGAAATGGAGCCGGGTTCTGGCGGGCAGCTAGCCCGTTCTGCCGGTGCCGGGTTGGTTTTGCTGGGCAAGGAAGGTAGCCACGCCATTGTAAAACTCCCTTCTGGCGAACAGCGCAAAGTTCATATGAATTGCCGGGCCACGGTTGGCCAGGTTGGGAATCTTGATGCAAAGAATGTAATTATGGGTAAGGCCGGTAAAAAGCGCCATTTGGGGCGCCGACCGGAAGTCCGTGGTGTTGTCATGAACCCGTGCGACCATCCGCATGGTGGTGGAGAGGGTAAATCCGGCATTGGTCGTGAACACCCGGTCACCCCGTGGGGCAAACCGACACTGGGCTATAAAACAAGAAAACGGCGCCGCCGCAGCGAGCGCTTTATCCTGACAAGGAGGAAGTAATGGGTCGTTCAGTAAAAAAAGGTCCGTTTGTAAATGAAAAATTGTTAATCAAGGTGCAGAAAGCGATTGCAGCCAAAGACAAAAAGATAATTAAAACCTGGGCACGGGCGTCAACCATTGTGCCGGAAATGATCGGTTTCACTTTTGCCGTGCATAATGGCAATAAACACATCCCGGTCTATATCTCTGAAAATATGGTTGGGCATAAGCTGGGTGAATTTGCGGCTACCCGCAATTTCCGCGGCCACAGTACGCCGACAGACAAAACAACGACACTGACATAAGCCATGACAATAGTAAAAGCAAAATCAAAATGGGTCCGCAGTTCGCCGAGAAAGATCTCGCGGGTGATTGACGTGATTAAAGGGAAAAGCGCCCAAGAGGCCTTGACCTTGCTCAAGTTTATGCCGCAAAAGGGCGCTCGCTTGCTGGCCAAGGTCATTAAGTCAGCGGTCGCCAACGCCAAGCATAATTTTAAGATGAAGGAAGACCAATTGTTTATTACAGAAGCCTATGCAAACAAGGGGATTATTATGAAACGTTTTCAGCCGGTGTCTCGCGGTCGGGCTCATTCCATCATGAAACGGACCAGTCATATAACGGTCTGTCTAACCTCTAGGGAGGAGGCCTAAATGGGTCAGAAATTACATCCGAAGGGATTAAGGCTGGGGATCACCGCAGAGTGGGATAGCTATTGGTATGCCGATAAAGGAAATTTCTCTAAACTCCTGGCTGAAGATGTCGATTTACGGAGCTATCTCAAGACCAGCCTTTACAAGGCCGGCATTTCAAGAATAAAAATCAGCCGCAAAGCCAACCAGATCGAAGTTGATCTGTACACGGCCAAACCGGGCTTAATTATCGGAAAAGGTGGTAAAGACATTGCTTTGGTCCGTGACACCTTGGTTAAGAAATTAGGCAAACAGGTCCAGCTCAATGTCCACGAAGAAACCAATCCTGAAAATTGTGCTGTCCTGCTGGCCGAAAATGTGGCTTCTCAGCTGGAACGGCGCATTGCTTTCCGGCGCGCCATGAAGCAAATTGTTTCCCGGGCTCTGCGGGCCGGGGCCAAAGGGGTCAAGGTTATGGTTGGTGGCCGGTTGGATGGGTCAGAAATTGCCCGCAGCGAATGGTATCGCATGGGGCGGGTGCCTTTGCAGACCTTGAGGGCCAATGTTGATTATGGTTTCGCCGAAGCGATGACCATTTATGGGAAAATCGGGGTCAAGGTTTGGGTCTACAAAGGTGAAATCTTGAAAGCAAAACAAGAAAAGGTGAAGGCATAATACGATGGTACTTTTTCCTGGAAAAACTAAATTTAGAAAGAATCAGCGGGGGCGGGTACGCGGCATGGCGACGCGCGGTAATGCTCTTTTTTTTGGCGAATACGGTTTGCAGTCCCTGGAATGCGGCCATTTAACGGTTAACCAAATCGAGGCGGCCAGAAAAACACTGGCCCATTATTTCAAGCGCGGCGGCAAAATCTGGGTACGCTTACTGGCAGATAAGATTATGAGTGCCCGGGCAGCCGAAACTCGTATGGGTGGCGGTAAAGGGGCTCCAGCCAAATTTGTGGCCCCGGTCCGGCGCGGACACATCTTGTTTGAAGTTGCCGGGGTTACCCTGGAAGAGGCCAAATCAGCGCTCAAGCTGGCCGGGTACAAATTACCAGTTGAAACGCGCTTTGTGGGGAAAGAATAATGAAAACAACTAAAGAAACAAACGAATTGCGGCAGGCTTCGCTGGCAGAATTGACGAAAAAGTTGGACGAAACGAGAAAAGAGCTGATTATTTCGCGCATCCAAAAAGTCAGCCAGCAATTAAAGAACCCGCTGAAGGTCAGAGTGTTGCGCAAAAAAATTGCCCGTTTGCTGACAGTAGTTCATGAGAAGGAGAAAGCATGACTGAAAAAAGAAAAGTAAAGGTTAGGGAAGGGGTAGTCGTCAGCGATAAGATGGACAAGACTGTCGTAATCAAGATAGTCAAGGCTTTTCGCCATCCGCTCTACCAGAAAACAGTCAAGATCAGTAATAAATTCAAAGCACATGATGAGAATAATGAATGTCACGTTGGCGACCTGGTCAAGATAATGGAAACACGCCCGCTCTCCAAGGATAAACGCTGGCGAGTTGTACAGATATTGACCAAGGCCAAGCCGACACAAGTTAAGGAGGCTTTAAAAGTTGATTCAGAATCGTAGTATGGTCAGGGTCGCCGATAATACCGGCGCCAAAACAGTGATGTGCATTCGGGTAATGGGTGGCTCCAACCGACGCTATGCCGGCATCGGCGATATTATTGTCGGCGTTGTCAAGGAGGCCCTGCCAAATCTGACAGTGAAAGACGGCGAAGTTATTATGGGTGTGGTCGTCAGGACGCGCAAGCCTATCCGCCGCAACGACGGCTCTTATGTCACTTTTGATGATAATGCCATTGTTATTATTTCCAAAGAACTCAATCCCCGCGGTACGCGGGTTTTTGGGCCGGTAGCCAGAGAGTTGCGCGATCGTAACTTTATGAAAATTATTTCTCTGGCGCCAGAGGTTGTCTAATGAATATTAAAAAAGGCGATACGGTTGTTATCCTTTCCGGTAAAGACAAGGATAAAAAGGGCAAAGTTAGCAAGGTATTCCCGGAAAGAGGAAAGTTGATCGTTGAAGGGCTGAACGTAGCCAAACGGCACCAAAAGCCCACCCAAAAGTTTCCTGGCGGGATTATTGATAAATCGATGCCACTGACCGCTTCCAAGGTTATGCTTGTCTGCAGCCGCTGCAGCAAACCGACCAGGATCGGGACAAAAGAAGTGGGCGATCGACGGGTCCGGGTTTGTAAAAAATGCAACGAAATAGTTGATAAGGTGTAAAAATGGCGACAAATCTTAAAAAACGATATTTAGAAGAAATCAGACCAAAGTTGATGAAGAGTCGTGGCTACAAGAACATTATGGAAGTTCCCCGGTTGGAAAAGATTATCATCAACCGCGGGGTTAATGAGGCCAGGGAAAATAGCAAAGCCATTGATGTTTCCAGCGAGGAATTGGCGCTTATTACCGGGCAAAAGCCATTAACCACCTACAGCAAGAAGGCCATTTCAGCATTCAAGCTGCGCAAAGGTTTAGCCATCGGCTTGAAGGTCACGCTGCGTGGCGACCGAATGTACAATTTTGCCAACAAGCTGATTAACCTGGCTTTGCCGAAGATTCGTGATTTCAAAGGGGTCGGGCCAAAATCTTTTGATAGCCAGGGGAATTATTCCATGGGGATCAAAGAACAATTGATTTTCCCGGAAGTTGATTACAACAAGGTTGATCGCGTCCGAGGTATGGATATTACCTTTGTGACCAGTGCCAAAACAGACGCTGAAGCCAGAGAATTGCTCGAAGGTCTGGGCATCCCGTTTCGCAGCTAATAACAGGAGAATAGAATGGCAAAAACAAGTTGGTGGAATAGATTAAAAAAAGAACCAAAATTTTCGTCCAGGACGGTGCGCCGCTGCTTCATTTGCGGTCGGGCCAATGGATACCTGCGGAAATTCGGCCTCTGCCGCATCTGTTTCAGAAATCTGGCCCACCGCGGGCAGATTCCCGGTGTGACCAAGGCTAGCTGGTAGATTTAAGGAGGAAAGATGGACACAATTGCTGATATGTTGGTAAGAATGCAAAATGCTCTGCGCAGCCGCAAGGAGAGCGTAGATATTCCGCAATCTAAAATGAAAGAAGAAATCGCCAAGATTTTATTGGCTGAAGGTTATATCGCCAAGATTGAGCCGCACGCCAAGATGAATAAAAAGTCTCTCCGCCTGGTTTTGAAGTACGGTACAAAGAAAAAAGGGGTTATTTCCGGGATGAAGAGAATTAGCACCCCTGGCCGCCGGATTTATATCGGCTCTGACGATGTGCCCTATGTCCAATCCGGTTTTGGGACAGCAATCATTTCGACTTCTAAAGGACTTATGACTGACAGCCAAGCCAGAAAAGGCAAAATCGGCGGCGAAGTCATTTGTTATGTGTGGTAAATAAGCTATGGCAAGAATAGGTAATAGAGCAATCGAGGTCCCCAAGGGCGTTGAGGTAAAAATCGACAAGGGCATGGTCACTGTCAAAGGGGCAAAAAACTCTTTGTCATTAAGCCATTTGCCGGCTGTCACTGTTGCTTTAGATCAGGGTAAAATTGTGACCAGCTGCCAGAGCAATGACCAGTTAAGCCGGTCGCTGCAAGGCCTTTACAATAGTTTACTTAACAACATGATTCTTGGCGTAACCAAGGGTTTTGAGAAAGAGCTTGACCTGGTCGGAGTCGGTTATCGTGCCCAGCTGCAAGGGAAAAAATTGCAATTGTCACTTGGCTATTCCCATCCGATCGAATATGATCCCCCGACCGGCATCGAGTTCGAGGTGGCCGGTGGAACCCGGATCAAGATCAAAGGGGCCGACAAACAAAAAGTAGGCCAGGTTGCCGCCGAAATCCGGCAGATCAGGAAAGTTGAGCCATACAAGGGTAAAGGGGTTCGCTATGTTGGTGAAATAGTCAGAAAGAAGGCCGGTAAAGCTGCTAAAGCCACATCCGGAGGAGCAGGTTAAGCGCAAATGAAAAAACGATTTAAGAGAAATAAGGTGCAGGGAACGGCCGAACGGCCCAGGCTGGTGGTTTTTCGTAGTTTGAATAATATCTCGGCCCAGGTTATTAACGACGATGCTGGTAAGACACTTTGTTCTGCCAGTACTTTGGGTAAGGAATACAAGAAATACGGGGGTAATCTGGTAGCTGCCAAAGAAGTTGGTAAATCAATTGCCCAAAAATTAATTGCTACAGGGGTCAAGAAAGTTGTGTTTGATCGGAACGGCTTTCTTTATCACGGCCGGGTTAAAGCCCTGGCTGACGCAGCTCGAGAAGGAGGGCTGGAATTCTAATGGCTGAAAAATTTCGTCGCGACGCTGACCAGGAATTTAAGGAAAAAGTTGTCCAAATCCGCCGCGTGACCAAGGTTGTCAAAGGCGGTAAAAAAATGGGCTTCCGAGCAGTTGTGGTTGTTGGTGATATGAAGACCAGGGTCGGCCTGGGGATCGGCAAAGCGGCCGAGGTCCCTGCCGCTATCCGCAAAGGGGTTGAAGCGGCGAAAAGGGATTTGGTCGAAGTGCCGATTATTGGCGGAACTATTCCCCACAATATTGTCGGTAAATTTTCGGCCAGCTCTGTAGTCTTGAAGCCGGCGCCAAAAGGGACCGGTGTTATCGCCGGTGGTTCTGTGCGGACGGTGCTGGAGCTCTCTGGAGTAAAAAATATTGTTGCCAAAAAGATTGGTTCTTCAAACGCAATTAATGTGGCCCGGGCGGCTTTGGTGGCCTTGGGTTCATTGAGCAGCCGGGAAATGGCCAGCCAATTGCGAGGAAAGGAATTGAGGGTTAGTAATGTTGAAATTGAGTAATTTAAGCCCGGCTCCCGGGTCAAAAAAACGCAAAAAACGGGTTGGCCGCGGGACCAGTTCAGGTCTGGGTAAGACCTGTGGCCGCGGGCACAAAGGACAAACCAGCCGTTCAGGTGGAACCAAGGGGTCGCGGTTTGAAGGTGGTCAGACCCCATTGTACCGCCGCTTGCCCAAGGGTGGTTTTTCCAATTATCCGTTTAGAAAAGAATACCAAATATTTAATCTTAACGAGCTGGATAAAATGAAAAATGCCAAGGGACTGATCAAAGTCCTGGGTAATGGAGAGGTCAAACAGCCGGGAACAGTTTCTGCCCACAAGTTCAGTGCCGCAGCAGTCAAAAAAATTGAAGCGGCCGGTGGGAAAGTTGTAATTCTGAATGCTTAGCGCGATTTCTGGGTTGGTTAACATTGCTGATTTGCGGAAAAAGTTTCTTTTCACGATCGGTATGATTGTGTTATTCCGCCTGGGAGCGCATATTCCGGTCCCGGGAATCGACGCGATTAAAATGCAGCACCTTTTTAGTCAAGGGAACATTTTGGGTTTTCTTGATTTGTTCACCGGCGGAGCGTTGATGCGTTTTTCCGTGTTTGCCATGGGGATTGTCCCCTACATCAATGCTTCGATTATCATGCAATTATTGACGGTTGTGGTTCCCCAGCTGGAGGAGCTCTCCAAAGAGGGGGAGAACGGGCGCAAGCAGATTCAGGGTTATACCCGGTATCTGGCTGTGGGCTTGGCAGCTTTCCAGTCTTTTGGTATGGCTTTCTGGTTGCAGGGGGTCATGCTGGAAAATTATAATTTTGCGTTTTTTCTGGCCGGCACGGTCATTTCTTTGACTGCCGGGAGTACATTGATAATGTGGTTTGCCGAACTGATTACGGAGCGGGGGATCGGCAATGGCGCTTCGCTGCTGATCTTTATCGGGATCGTGGCGCGGATTCCCGACTACACTGCCCAGACAATTACCTTGGTGCGGGGTGGGGCTTCGCTGATTGGCGTGATTATTCTGTTGGCGGCGTTCCTGGCCATGATAGTGGCTATTGTCGTGATCGAACAGTCACAGCGGCGGGTCCCGGTGCAATATGCTAAACGGATTGTCGGCCGCAAAATGTATGGCGGGCAGTCGACCTATATTCCCTTACGCATTAACCAGGGTGGGGTTATCCCCATCATTTTTGCTTCCTCGGTCTTGATGTTCCCGGCTACCATTGCCGGTTTTATTCAACAGCCGCTGGTGCAAAAAATTGCCGGGATGCTTTCTCCGTCCGGTTCATTGTATATGGTTTTCTATTTTGGGCTGATTTTCTTTTTCACTTATTTTTATACAGCCATTACTTTTAACCCAAAAGAATTAGCCGAAAATATTAAAAAATACGGTGGTTTTATTACCGGTATTCGGCCCGGGGCCCCGACCGCCCAATATCTGGAATATACGATTACCAGGCTGACGTTGGTTGGCGCGACTTTCTTGTCGTTAATTGCCATTGTCCCGACAATTGTCGAAGGGGTAACACATATCACTTCGTTTCAGGGGTTGGGCTCAACCGCCCTGTTGATTGTTGTTGGAGTGGCACTGGACCTGGTCAGGCAGATTGAAACACACCTGGTAACCAGGCAATATGAGGGGTTATTAGCATGATATTGATTTTTCTTGGCCCGCCCGGATCCGGTAAAGGTACCCAGGCAAAAATGTTGGCGGAGAAAACAAAGATACCGCACATTTCCGTTGGTGATATTTTGCGGGACGAGGTCCGTAAAGGATCGGATCTGGGCAAGCAAGCCAAGGAGCATATGGAAGCCGGCCGGCTGGTCCCTGACGAGCTGACTATTGAGTTGACCAGGCAACGGATTGGCCAGGCAGACTGTATTCGCGGATTTATTATGGACGGCTTCCCCCGTTCACTTAAGCAAGCTGTCGCTTTTGACAAGATGCTCGAGGAGCAAAAAAAGAACCTTGATGCAGTAGTTTACTTTAATATTTCTGATGAAGAGGTAATTGAGCGATTGTCTGGGAGACGAAGCTGCAAAAATTGCGGGGCCGTTTATCATTTAAAGAATCTGCCTCCAAAGGTGGAGGGGATATGCGATGTTTGCGGTGGGGAGTTGTACCTGCGCAAAGATGACGAAGAGAGTGTGATCCGCACCCGCTTCGAAGTCTATGCCAAGTCAACCCAGCCCCTGATCGACCATTATTCCAAAATGGGCAAGATTATTGAAATAGACGCGGCTAAGCCGATCGAAGAGATCACGGCCGAAATGTTGAAGATTACGGCAATTGCCACAGTTCTTTGATGGGTTCAATCCTGATTAAAACTGCAGATGAGCTGGTTAAAATGCGCCTGGCTGGGCGTATTGCCGGCGAGGTGCTGGATGCGCTGCGCAGGAAAGTTGCCGTTGGACTGACAACCGCGGAGCTTGACCAGGTTGGTGAAAAACTGATCCGCGCCAAAGGGG
>Ga0208373_1000677_pt1 | contig 54951 bp, 48 predicted proteins | sample RifOxyC2_FD_184036 | JGI IMG/M metagenome (GOLD analysis project Ga0208373, IMG submission 184036) | Soil microbial communities from Rifle, Colorado - Rifle Oxygen_injection C2 (SPAdes) | ecosystem: Environmental > Terrestrial > Deep subsurface > Rock core/Sediment | place: Rifle, Colorado...
CTTTCCCCGCCTCTTTTTTGAACACCGGCAAACATCATTGTAATTTCAGGCGGATGGAGTGAATAAATTTATCACGTTCGACGGCATAGAGGGATGCGGCAAGACCACGCAGTTGCGGCTCGCCGAGACGTGGTTGCGCCGGCACGGCGTACCCGTCCTCGCCACTGCCGAACCGGGCGGCACACCTCTCGGCATGAAGATACGCGAGCTGCTGCTGAACCGTCGCTCCTGGAATATCGGCGCCGAGGCGGAACTGCTGCTGTTTGCGGCGGCGCGTGCCCAGCATGTAACGGAAACGATTATGCCCGCCCTGAGCGGCGGCAAATGGGTCCTGTGCGATCGCTATACGGACGCAACCGTGGCCTACCAGGGATTCGGCCGGGGGCTAAACGCCGAATTAATTCGTGTTATAAACGGGTTTTCGTCCCGCGGACTGGAACCGGAACTTACCCTGCTGTTCGATTTGCCTGTGGAAACCGGCCTGCGGCGGGCCCGGAAACGGGCTGCGGGCAGCGCTCCCGAGAGCGCGGAAGATCGCTTCGAACAGGAGGAGGTAAACTTCCACCACCGGGTAAGGGATGGTTATCTGCAGCTTGCCAAAGAAGCGCCTAAGCGGTTCCGGATTGTCGATGCGTCCGGGTCTCCGGAGGAAATCGAGCGGGAGATTCGCCGTCTTCTGGGGTCCTTGCCCGGCATAAGCCTCCCGACAGGGTGAAAAGAATTGAAATTCCAGCAGATATACGGGCATAAAAAACCGATCGCGATCCTGAAGAGCGCAATGGCCGGAAACAGGGTTGCCCATGCCTATCTTTTTTATGGGAGGGAAGGGGTCGGAAAGAAAACGGTCGCCTCGGTGTTCGCGAGGGCACTCAACTGCCCCGGAGCGGATCCCCCCTGCGACGTCTGCACCTCCTGCCTGAAGGCCGAACATAAAAATCATCCCAACATTATTGAGATTGCAGCAGAAGGCCAGTTCATCAAAATTGATACGGTAAAAGAAATAAGGGCAAAGATGGCCTTCCGGCCGGAAGGCGGCAAACGGGTTTTTATCCTGCAGGATGCCGATAAAATGAATGCCCCGGCGGCAAACGCCCTCCTCAAGACACTGGAAGAACCTTCGGCGGATAACATCCTGATCTTGACCACCGCCCGGCCGCATGCCCTCCCGATTACGATCCTCTCCCGCTGCCAGGCTTTGCCCTTTGCCCCGTTGCAGAAGGCGGAAGTGGCCGGCTTTCTCCGTGAAAAACAGGGATTCGCCGCCGACGAGGCGGAGGCAATCGCCGCGGCGGCACTCGGGAGCATCGGCGGCGCCATCGAGATGAAAAAGGAAGATTACATGACCGTGCGCAATGGCATCCTGAAGCGGCTTGCCGAGGATGACCCGTCCGACCTGATAAAAAGGATCGCCTTCGCCCGCCGTCTGGGAACAGAGCGGGAAGAGATATCGCAGCGACTCCAAATAATGCTGAGCGCCTACCGGGACTCGCTGGTATGGAAAGAGACCGGCGAAAAGGAAATGCTCCTGTTCAAGGACTGGGCAAAGGCTATTGAAGCCCTTGCCGAGCGCCTGTCGGGACGGGAAATTCTCAAAAATATGGCGCTTGTGGGCAATGCCCTGGACGCCATCTCGAAAAATTCCAACAAAACCTTGACTTTGGAGGCCATGCTGGTTAGGCTCGCGTAACAGATAAAAAAATGGATAAGCGATCAGGTGAATATCATTGAAAAATATAGTCGGCGTTAAGTTCAAAAAAGAAGGAAAGACGTACAGCTTCGATTCCTGCGAACTGCCTTTGCAGAGGGACGACCTCGTTTTGGTGGACACGGACAATGGACCGGCGATTGGAACGGTGGCTGATGCCATAAAGGCCATGCCCGTTTGCCGGTGTCTAAAAAATCTGAAAAAGGTGCTGCGTCTGGCAACCGATGAAGATTTGCAAATAAGGGCTGAAAACAGCAAGTTGGAGCAAGAGGCCTTGGGGTACTGCGCCGGCAGGATCACCGAGAGGCGGCTTTCCATGAAACTCGTGGAGGTGGAATGCCTCTTCGACAAAGGCAAAATGATCTTCTCGTTCGCCTCCGAAAGCCGGATAGATTTCCGGGAGCTGGTCAAGGATCTGTTGCAGAAATTCCGGACCCGCATTGAAATGAGACAGATCGGGGCCAGGCAGGAGACAAAGATCGTTAAAGGTCTGGGCATCTGCGGCCGGGAGGTGTGTTGTGGAAGCTTTCTGCACAACATGGACCGTGTTTCGGTCAAGATGGCCAAAGAGCAGAACATGTCCCTCAACCCGGAAAAAATCTCCGGCCTCTGCGGGCGGCTGATGTGTTGCCTGGCATTCGAATACGAGGCCTACCTTGACCTTAAAAAAGCGATGCCGAAGCCGGGGAAGACTGTCCAGACGGCAGATGGCAAGGGCAAGGTAATCCGCCAGAATATTCTCCGGGAAGAGGTCGTCGTCATGCTTGAAGACAGAAAAGAAATGACTTATAAGGCCCGCGCTGTCACGATTATAGCATGAAAGATGGATTCAGGAAGGAATTTATGGAAAAAGCCTTTTATATCACCACCCCGATCTACTATGTGAACGCCTCGCCCCACATCGGGCACGCCTACACCACCATCGTCGCCGATGTCATGGCCCGCTACTACCGCCTCCGGGGCGTTCGCACCTTCTTTACAACCGGCACCGACGAACATGGCGATAAGATCGCGGAGGCGGCAAAGGAGGCGGGCATTACCGCCAAGGAATACGCCGATAAGATAAGCGCCCAATTCAGCTCCCTCTGGCCGCTTATGGATATAACCAACGATTTTTTCATAAGAACGACCGACCCCGAACACATCCGGACAGTCCAGGAGATTCTCCGGAAAGTCCATACTGCGGGCGACATCTATTTCGGCCAGTACGAAGGGCTTTACTGCCTCGGCTGCGAACGCTTCTACCGGGAGACGGAACTGGTGAACGGGAAATGCCCGGATCACCAGACAGTCCCCGAAGTGCGCAAGGAAAGCAACTACTTCTTCCGCATGGGCAAGTATCAAAAATGGCTGATCGACCACATTGAGACCCACCCCAACTTCATCCGCCCGGAGCGCTACAAGAACGAGGTGCTTGCCTTCCTGCACGACCCGCTGGAGGATCTGTGCATCTCCCGGCCGAAAAGCCGCCTCTCCTGGGGGATCACGCTCCCCTTTGATGAAGATTACGTCACCTATGTCTGGTACGACGCGCTTATCAACTACGTAACCTCGGTCGGCTACCCGGAGGGAGAAAAGTTCCGTGAATTCTGGCCGGTGGCGCAGCATCTGATCGCCAAGGACATCCTCAAGCCCCACGGCATTTACTGGCCAACCATGCTGAAGGCCGCCGGAATCGAGCCCTATCAGCACCTGAACGTACACGGTTACTGGAACATTGACAGCAGCAAGATGTCAAAAAGCGTGGGCAATGTCGTCAAGCCTTTGGATTTGAAGGACAAGTACGGCCTCGACCAATTCCGCTATTTTCTGCTCCGGGATATGGTGTTCGGGCTGGATTCCAGCTTCAGCGAAGAGGCCCTGGTCGGGCGGATCAACTCCGATCTGGCCAACGATCTGGGCAACCTCGTCAGCCGGACTCTGACAATGGCGGTAAAATACACGCATGGTGAAGTCCCCCCCGCCGAGGAGGGGGCACAGGATGTTCTTTTGCGGGAAACGGCCCATCGCACAATCGAGAATATGGATGTTTGCTTCTCCGAGCTTAGCTTCCATAAGGCGCTGATCGCCATCTGGGAGTTTATCAGCATCGCCAACAAATACATCGTCGAGCAGGAGCCCTGGGTGATGGCCAAGGACCCGGAAAAGCAAAAACGTCTGGAGGCTGTCATTTACAACCTGCTGGAATCGCTTAGAATCGTCGCTGTCCTGCTTTCCCCGTTCATGCCCGGCTCGGCGGCCCGGATAATGGAACAGCTTGGCATCGCCGCTCCGGCCGGCCAGAATTTCGAAAAAATCAAAATCTGGGGCGGTCTGGAAACAGGCAGTAAACTGAAGCCGGGCGGCGCCCTCTTCCCGAGGGTGGAAATTATAACCGCAGAGGCAAAACAGAAAGTCTTCCCGGCAAATGCGAAGGTCGAAGCGACGCCTATCAAGCCTGAAATCACCTATGAGGAGTTCGAAAAGATCGATCTGCGGACGGCCAAGGTACTGAAGGCCGAAGCCGTCCCGAAATCCAACAAGCTCATCCGGCTGATTGTGGAAATCGACGGCGAACGGCAGATCGTCGCCGGCATGGGCAAGGATTACCAACCGGAAGAGCTCGTCGGCAAGACCATCGTCGTCGTCGCCAATCTTAAACCGGCCAAACTGATGGGGGTGGAATCGCACGGGATGCTGCTGGCAACGGACGCCGCTTCCGGCGGCCTCACCCTGGTGGGTTTTGACAAAGAACCGGCAGTCGGCGCCAGAATCCGCTGAGTTCTTCGGTAAGTACTTGGACTTTGGCATTTTCCTTGGTTTTTTGCGGCATGAAGCGGTAAAATACTGGGGTTAGGACAATTACAAGAGGTGTTATGACCAGAGTCATGATCCATCCAGCTACCTACGACACGGTTCAACCAGCCGTGGAGAAGGCTTTTGCGCTTTTCCCTGTGGCCATCAAAGGTAAAAAGGTGCTGATCAAGCCCAACCTGCTGCGGGGGTCGGAGGCTGAAGAGGGGGTGGTCACCAATCCCGCGTGTTACGGGCCGTGGTGGAAAAAGTGGAAAGCATGGGGCCGGCCGCCCTCGTGGTTGGAGACAATCCGGGTATTTTCGGTTATGGCGCCAACGAAGCCTGCTTTAAGCAAACCGGCCTGATGAATGCCGCCAAGGGATATTACCAAAATATAGGCAACGATGCGCGCAAGGTTGCTTTCAACCCGGACTTTATGCCCCAGGTCAGCCTCTCCCAGGCAGTGCTGGATGCCGATGTGATCATCAGTCTGCCCAAATTCAAAACCCATGGGTTGACGGTAATTACGGGCGCCATCAAAAACAGCTATGGATTCCTCCCCGGCGCTCAGAAAGCCATGCTGCACAAGGCCGCCGGCAACCCAAAACGTTTTCAGGAAGTGGTGGTCGAAGTGTTCCGGCTGCGCGTGTCGGACCTGTTCATCATGGATGCGGTGGTCGGCATGGAAGGCAACGGCCCCGCTTCGCCCGACCTGCGTGACATCGGCCTGATCCTGGCAGCCGACAATGCGGTGGCCATGGATGCGGTGGTTGCCTATATGATGGGCTGCGAGCCGGCGCAGCTTCCTTTTCTTCAGTGGGCCAAGCGGTTCGGGTTGGGCGATTTCGACATGGAACGGATCCAGATAGACGGCCAGTTGCTGCGCATACCCAACTTCAAATTGCCGCCACTGGGCGGCAGCGCCATTGCCAGCAACGCCACCGTCCAGGAATTTTTACACAGTCGAACGACCCTGCGCCCCAAAACCGATTCGGAGCTGTGCACGGCCTGCGGCACCTGCGTAGCACAATGCCCGGTCGGCGCATTGTCCATGAACGAAGATTTGCCCCAGGTGGCGGTCGATATCTGCATCGCCTGCTTTTGTTGTCAGGAGATTTGTCCTGAAAAGGCCATAGCGTTGGTATAACTCAAAGTGTTACGGTAATCCCAACATGTCCCGGGCTTCCTGTACGGTAGCGATCTCCCGCCCCAGGGCATGGACAATCCTTACCGCTCTTTCCACCAGCATGACATTTGATGCAAGTTCCCCCGATTCATCGGAGTAAAATAAAACATCTTCCAGCCCAACCCGGATATTTCCACCCAGCAACGCTCCCATGGTTATCATATCCACATGGGCTTTTCCGACTCCTGTTACCGTAAACGTCGAGCCCTGGGGAAGCTGTTCTGCCATGTGAAGTAAGTTTTTGGGCGTTCCACTGATGGAACCAGGCACATTCATCACCAGATTGAAATGCAGCGGTGGTTTCACCGCCCCTTTTTTCAGGTAGTACCCGATATTTGTAATCATTGCGACATCAAAAGCTTCAATCTCCGGTTTTACTCCATGTTCGATCATCTTTTTGCCAAGGTGCTCAATCAACTCAGGCGAGTTGCTATTTACCGAGGCGGAAAAATTGGATGATCCGGTCGCCAAGCTGGCCATGTCGGGTTTCAAGTCTATGCAGGCGCCCCTTTCCGGGCCGCTCCCCCCGCGAGCGCCGGTAGAAAGCTGAATGATAATGTCGCTTTTTTCCCTTACCCTGCTGATAATATCCGCAGTAATAACAGGGTCCGTGGTCGGGTTCCCGTTACTGTCTCTTGTATGGATGTGGGCAACTACCGCCCCTGCCTGATAGCATTGGAAAATATCCTCTGCGATTTCCTGCGGTGAAATGGGAACATGGCGATTGTGCTTTTTTGTGGGTACATTCCCCGTGGGGGCAATGGTTATTATTACCTTTTTCATAAACGCCGCCTTTCTGCGGGGGGAAAGAGTCACCGGGGTCACTCTCGGTCCTCGCCATAATTGTCACTATCGTAAAGCCCCCTGCCAGGATTAACGCCTTGATTTCTCGCAAGTGCCGGACGGCGATATTTCCAAAGAATGGCACACTTGCAAACAGGCTTTGGGGATTATCGTGATTGTCCGACCTCGACATTGATCATTTTTTCCCAGACTTTCACCATGGCCCCCTTGCCTTCATCTCCCAATCCCTGATTCAAGGCCATCTGATAAGTCATGAGGGCTGCCTGGGTTACGGGTATTGGTATTTTATGGGTATTCATGATCTCCGTTATAGCCGACATATCCTTGTAGGCCTTCTTCATCGGATAACCCTGTCCAAAGTCTCTCCTGAGAATCAGCGGTCCGAAGAAATTGAGCGCAAAGCTCTGACCTGTCCCGCTTCCGACAACCTCGATGATCTTTTCGGCGTCGAGCCCCATTTTCACGGCTAACGGCAAAAGTTCGGCGACAGCCGCGCAGGAGATATTAAAGAAGACATTGTTGATGACCTTGGCAAGCTGTCCGCATCCGGGGCCTCCCATATATTCGACATTCTTGCTGAAACTTTCCAGCGCTGGCTTTACCTTGTCGAAGATGTCGCGGGGGCCTCCGGCCATGGTCGTCAATGTTCCCGCCAAAGCTCTTTGCTCCATACCGGATACAGGCGCATCCATGAAGTCTATCCCCGCTTCCTTCAGGAGCTTGTGAAAATCCATGGTCGCCAGCGGATGGGTGGTTCCGCAATCGATCACTATTTTCCCCGGGGCAAGTTTGGACATGAGACCTGCCTCACCCCACATCACCGTTTTTACAACCTCCGTGTCGGGAAGCGAAAGGATGATCCACTCCGCATATCCGGCAAAATCCTGCAAGTCAGCAGCGGCGCTCGCTCCGGCATCAACGAGACCCTGCACCGCCTGTTTGTCAATATCGAAAACACGCAGGGGGAAGCCTCTCTTGAGTATGTTCAGGGCCATGCCCCTGCCCATCGCCCCCAGCCCGATAAAACCGATTTTCTGTTTCATGCCTTAAGCCCCTCCAGTCTTCATGCTCAGGATTATACGGTTTCTGCGCGCAATCGTTTTCTGGCAAGTATGTTGGCTGCAAGCCCGATGAGCAAACAGCCAAGCCCGATCAGGTCCGTCATCATTTCAGGAATAATGACGAGAATGCCGCCGCCGGCAAAAAGCAACCGCTGCCACCAGCCGAGACGGGTCAGCAGGTAATTCGTCCACGCGGCCGCAACGGCGGTAACTCCGATGACGGCAGTGATAGTCACTTCAAGCACTTTCAGGATCGGCGCCGAGCCCAGCAACGCCGAATTGTAAACAAAAGCGAAGGGAACGAGATAGGCGCTTATGGTAAGCCCTACGGCCGTCCAGCCGATCTTCGTGGGATTTTCACCGGCGATTCCGCCCGCCGCAAACGCCGCCAAAGCCACAGGAGGGGTGATTGCGGAAAGGATGGCAAAATAGAAGACAAACAGGTGGGCAGCCAGCGGCGCAACTCCCATGTCTGTCAGAGCCGGGGCCGCCGTCACCGCAACAATAATGTATGAGGCGGTGGTGGGAACGCCCATTCCCATGATTGTCGAGGCTATCATGATAAAAATAAGGGCAAGAATCAGACTGCCCCCGGAAAGACCCATGATCAGCGAGAATAACTTGAATCCGATGCCGGTCATCGTGATGCTTCCGACCACGAGGCCTGCCGCCGCACACGCGCCGGCTACCGTGATGACGTTTTTTGCCGTATCGAAGCAGGCGCCCTTGAATTTATCCCAGGTAATGCGGGTCTTGGAATTGAAACCCGTTACGATGAACGTTGCCACAATGGTATAAAAAATGGCCTTGTTGATGGTGTATCGTACAACAACCATCAGGATGAGCAAAAGTATCAGCGGTATCAGAAAGTGCACCCCCTCGCGGAGAGTCCTCCAGAAAGGCGGTATATCTTCAGCTGCAAGGGGTTTCATTTTGTATTTCAATGCATGAAGGTGAACCCCCACGAAAATGGACCAGTAGTACAGGAGAGCCGGGATAATCGCGGCGCCGAGGACGGTGACGTAAGAAACGCCCAGTATCTGGGCCATGATGAAGGCGGCAGCCCCCATAATGGGCGGCATGAGCTGCCCCCCGGTGGAGGCTGTCGCTTCCACCGCGCCGGCAAAATGCCTCGGGAAACCCTGCTTGATCATCATGGGAATCGTAAAAGTCCCGGTTCCGGCAACATTTGCCACGGCGCTTCCCGAGATCGTCCCGAAAAGACTGCTTGCCACCACCGCCGTCTTGGCCGGGCCTCCGACAAACCTGCCTGTCACTGAAAGCGCCAGTTTGAGCAAATATTCCCCCATGCCGCACTGACCGAGCAGCGAAGACAGAAAGATGAACAGTACGATATACTCCGCCGAGACCCCCAGCGGGGCGCCGAATATCCCCTCCAGAGACATTGCCATCTGGGACGCCACACGGCCGAATCCATAGCCTCGGTTGCCCAATATGCCCGGGATATAGCTGCCTACAAGCGGGTAAATAACCGCGAGAGAGGCAATGATTACAAGAACATTTCCGGCAGCCCGCCTTGACTGCTCCAGCACCAGGAAGATGATGATCCAGCCGACAATGATATCCGTCGTGGTCAGCATCCCCATACGGTAGAGAATATCCTGGTAAAAAATCGTGATGTACAGACCGACGGCAAGCGACAACAGGGCAAGAATCCAATCAAAAAAAGATATTACTTTATCACGGCGAATCCGGAAAGGTATTGTTAGAAAAGAAAGCACCAGAACAAAGGTCAGATGGATGCCGCGTTGCAGAAAGGCAGTGGGCATGGCAAATCCCGCGGTGATCGTATGAAAAAGCACCATGGCGATGCTTATTGCCATGACGAGGTTGGCGAGAAATGATTTTTGCCTGAGATTTTCCATATCAGTTTCCCTTCCTTGGTCTTGCTAATGAATTGCCTGCAAAGTCATGAGCGCCCCACACCCCGCCGGCTTTTGGCTGGAAGGCTCATTCACTGCTAAAATCATCCTGCCGGATATTGCGGCAGGGACCGGCCATCAGAGAGAGCTTTAATTTCCGTGCTTTTCGCCATGGCGAAGCGCGGCAATCCGAGGGCTTACAAGATTGCCGCGCTTCGCCCGTAATGACAAATGCAACATTTTTCAAAGGTCTATCAGCAGCATACGGCCGGGTACTGTTTCCGTCCTTCAGCTCATTTCGGCATTAATCTTTCCGGAATGGCCACGCCTTTTTCCTTATAGTACTTGACTGCTCCCGGATGCAGGGGCGCTACTGCATATTTCATGGTGTTTTCCGGGGTGGCCCAATCGGCCTGCTTATATACTTTCTGCAATACGGGAATGTTTTCATAGACCGCTTTGGTGATCTGATAGGCCAGTTCCTCCGGCAGCTCGGCTGTGGCCAGCATGGAATTCCAGATGCCGGGAGTTTTCACATCAACCTTGATGGCCGGATATGTGCCGGCCTTGATGGTTAAGGGAGCGTAATACTCGTATTTTGCCTTTATCTTGGCCAGTTCCTCATCGCTGAAGTTTACCAGGGCAACCTTGTGCGTTGCCGACAAATCCATGATGAAGGGAGCGGGGGCGGCAATCGCCCCAAACTGCACATCAAGCGAGTCATTTCTTATCGCCTGCGCACCCTCGTTCCAGTTCAGATTCTGCAGCTTGAAGTCCTTCAGGCTGATGCCGAGGGCTTCAAAGACAGCCGCCGTCATTACGCTTGTGCCGGTTCCGGGATTGCCGATGGAGACCCTTTTACCAATCAGCGATTTCGGAGTTGTCAGGTTATCCTTTTCCAAGGCAACGCCCTGGAGTTCCGCGGGATACATCGCAAAGAGCGTCCTTATTTTATCCTGCGGCTTATTAAAGCGGTTGATTCCCTGCACGGATTGAAAGACCACATCGTTCATTGCCGGGCCGATCTGAATGTCGTTTATCTGCATCCTTGTTATGTGTTCTACCGACGAGCCCGGACATACTTCAACTGTCGGCTGAACATTGGGCACCTTCGTACTGATGATGGTAGCCAGCGCCCCCGAATAAAGATAGTAAACGCCTCCCACACCGTTTCCTCCGACCGATATCCTGGTTTTTGCCGCTTGCCCGACAGCCGGAACGCTGATCAGGATGAACGCCAGGATGACGATCCCTGCAAAACTACGATTCATCTTCATCGAACAGATCCTCCTCTCACATTTTTAATTAAATACAGGACAGGATGCCCTGCAGTCGTTTTAACAATCCCGCCACGCGGAAAAGTTATCATTACTTTAGTTTTTCTTGACAATGGTCAATGCCGGCTTATGCCAGTTCGCCCATTAAAAAATATTTTTCTGCCTCAGGCGCTGAATGGTTTCTTCCGGGTATGACAAGACCTCTCGCAAGATTTCATCGGTATGCTGACCCAACAGGGGCGCCGGCGTATGGATCGCGGCAGGCGTATGGGAAAGCTTGATCGGTGAACCAACCATCTTCATCGGTCCGGCCTTCGGATGATCGACAGCGATGATCATCTCCCTGGCCTTTGCAATATGTTCGTCTTCCACGATGTCCCTCACCCCGTAAATGGGTGCGCAGGGAATCTTGCATTTCAGCAGGAAATCGACAATATCCTTTACGTTTTGCTGAAGCGTCCACTCTTCTACAATCTGTTTTACGCGTGCGTCATTCTTGACACGATCGACATTCGCTTGATAGTCCCCTACTTCAAGCAAGTCTTCCCTGCCAATGGCGCGGCAAAATTCTCTCCAGAGCTTGTCGTTGCCTATGCCTATGACGACCCAGCCATTTTTAGCGAGGAATGAACCATAGGGGGATATGAACTCGTAGCGGTTGCCAACCCTCTGCGGCTCTCGCTGTTCAACAAGATATATCTGGATGACTGCCTCCATGGCCGATACCACTGAATCCACAAGCGAGACGTCAACGTGCTGTCCGCGGTTGATATTGCTGCGGGCCATGAGGGCGCCCAATATGCCGATGCCGGAACAGAGCCCGGCAAGAATATCGGCTATGGCCACTCCTGTTCGCGTCGGCGGGCCGTCAGGCCATCCGGTGACGCTCATAATCCCTCCCATGGCCTGACCGATAATGTCGTATCCGGGCAAATCCCGATACGGCCCGTATTGGCCAAATCCGGAGATAGAGGAATAGACGATTAAGGGGTTTTCTTTGGATAATTCCTCATAACTCAAACCCATCTTTTCCATTGTCCCCGGCCGAAAATTTTCTATGACGACATCGGAGCATTTAACAAGATCAAGAAACACGCCCTTTCCTTCGGGCGTCTTGAGATCAATCGTCATGCTGCGTTTGTTTCTGTTGAGATTCATGAAATAGGCGCTTTCCGTGCCGATAAACGGAGGATATGAGCGGCTGTCATCGCCCAAGCCGGGGACTTCTATTTTAATTATCTCGGCGCCAAGGTCTCCAAGGATCATCGTGCAGAAAGGACCTGCAAGAACGCGGGTAAGGTCGAGCACACGGAGGTTCATCAAGGCACCTTTTGCGCTATCGCAGCTTTTCATCAATACAGACCCCTATCTTCTTGAAAGGCCTCAAAAGTTAATGTTTTATAAAATGCCCGACGGATTGAGAATCGCTGCTTAAAAAGCAACGAAATATCACAGATGTTAAGCAGTATGCGTGCCATGGGAACAACCGTTATTCAGACAGATCTCTGTTTCGGCGGAAAACAAGACGGGCAGTGCAATAGCGCTTCCTGTGCGGGATAAAAAATCTATAACTGTTTTCCGGGAAACAAATGGGTTGACAGGAAAGCAAAGAGATTCTATAAACTTTCTAAAATTTTGGAAATCACATCACCCCCGTATAAATAGAAACCGCTCCCCGGAGATTCGCAGCATGGCCGAAAGCGTTGTCACCATAACACCGGATAAGTTGATGGAGTCCAATCTCTTCGAAATCAGCAAGGATCCCCTGTTCAGTCTTATCTTCAATTCAGTTAAGGATGCGATCCTGATCAGCGATCGCAATGGAGTCGTTCTTTTTATCAACCACGAATATACCCGGCTTACCGGGGTAGAACAAAAGGATATATTAGGGAAATATGTCGGCGATGTTCGAAAAGGCGCAAGGCTGCCCGATGCCCTGAGAACAGGCCGGCCATTGAGGGGAATCAGGCGAACAGTGGATAATATAGAATATATCGCGGATGTTCAACCTATCATTATCAATTCCGTGATCATCGGCGGGATATCAGTGATGCACGACATAACGGAAATTGTCAGTTTAAGCAACAAGATCACGAGTTACTCCTCAAAAATTAAAGAATTTCATAGGGCATCATTTTCTCTTGATGACATTATCGGCGTAAGCATCCCCATTGAAAAAATTAAAAAACAGATACAGCATATCAGTTTCAGCGATGCCTCCATCATAATTACCGGGGAAAGCGGCACGGGGAAAGAATTGTTCGCTCACGCCATCCACAATGCCAGCACAAGAAAGGAAGAGGCATTTGTTGCCGTCAATTGCGCCGCTTTTCCTTCCCAGCTGCTTTTAAGTGAACTGTTCGGATATGAACAGGGCGCTTTTACGGGAGCCCAGAAAGGCGGCAAGCTCGGGCTTTTCGAGATAGCCAATAACGGCACGCTCTTCCTCGACGAGATAGGCGATATGGAACTGGACATGCAGTCAAAAATCTTGCGTGTATTGGAAAGCCATGAGTTTATAAAAGTGGGCGGGACAAAACCGATAAAGGTCGATGTGAGAATCATATCGGCGACGAACAAGGATCTCAATCAGCTTATTGCCGACATGAAGTTCCGCAGCGACCTCTTCTACCGGCTTAACGTGGCGCACTTTGAAATACCGCCATTGCGCAGCCGCCCCGAGGATATTCCCATCCTTATCAATCACTGTCTGAAAAAGTTAAGCAGGATATCTCATCGGACACTAACCATTGCTCCCTCGGCAACAGAGATTTTGGCAACATACAAGCTCCCTGGCAATGTAAGGGAATTGTTCAACATTGTAGAATTTGCCGCCAACAGCAGCGATGATGGTCATATAGAGGCGGAACACCTTCCTCTAATCAAGGATCAACTCGGAAAATCATCGGATTTATCCGACCACGTGAAGATTTCTGAACGAGAACTCATCGGCAAGGCTATTAGCCGTCACGAAAATTCAGTCAAGGGGAAACGCCTGGTTGCCCAGGAACTTGGCGTCTCACTGGCAACGTTGTACAATAAAATTAAACAGTATGGCATTGCCGCCCCGCATAAAAACCAGTGACGGCAATGACGATCCGCTGACAACCTCAACCGCTTTGATTGTAACGGCAATCCGGTCTATCTCCGCTGTTTTCCTAACCATGGCAGTTTCCGGGTCATTCATGCCGGCCTGTTTGACAGGGGCCCTCTGAAACAGGGCGTTCTTTTGGTCGGTCTTTCCGCTGATTCCGGCAAGGCGCTCCACCTGAATGCCGTTTTTTCGCAGTCGGCAGTCGGCGCCAGAATCCGCTGAGTTTTTTTGCCCTGAAATTATGCAGTCAGAAATTCCTGCGCCTTGGCAACCTCGAAGCGGCTGCCGATGTAAACCGGGCAACGCTGGTCGAGGTCATTGATCCTGAGCGAGAGGATGTCCTCATGGCCGTTTGTGGCGCTCCCGCCCGCCTGCTCAACAATAAAGGCCAGCGGCTGAAGTTCGAAGAGCATGCGCAGTTTGCCGTGGGGACTCTTTTTCAGGGCCGGATAGGTAAACACCCCTCCCCTTTTTATCAGTATCTGATTGATATCAGGCACAAAGCCGCCGCTGTAGCGAAGCTTGTACCCTTCGGCCTCCAGATATTCCAGATAGCGGACATGCCCCTCTTCGCAATCGCGCCGAATCCCGCCGGGGCTGTATATGGCGCCCTTCTCCTTCATCCGGATGTTTTCCTGGGAAAGGACGTATTCGCCTTCCCGGTTGAGGACAAACTCATGGGTTCCATTGCCGGCTGAATATACCATCGTGATCAACGGCCCGTAGGTTATGTAAAGCGCCGCCACCATCGTGTCCTTGCCGCAGGCAAAGATCGACTCCTTATGAATGCCGATAATGGTGCCGATCGCAAGGTTGGTATCGATCAGGGAGGAGCCGTCCAGCGGATCGGCCGTGACAAAATACTGTTCCGTCCCCTTGCCGATCGGAATCACGCTGTCCTGCTCCTCGGAGGCGTACTCCCTGACAAAACCTGAGTGCTGGAGCTGGGTCTTGAGAATTTCATCCGCGCTCCTGTCCAAAGAAAGCTGCTCCTCTCCATAGAGGTTCTGGAATCCGGCCAGTTTTCGGTTGGACTCATGAATTTTGGCGGAGATGTACTTTCCGGTAACGGCAATCTGCCAGATAAGCCGGCGCAGCTCTGTTTCAACGCCGTCCATCCACATGTGACGTCGCAAATCCACCATAAACCGCGTGTAATCACATATTCCCTCGCCCATTTAGTTCCCTCCCCGCATAAGAAGTGCAATAGCCCCGGACATCGCTGCTCTGAGACCTTTGAAAAATGCCCCCACGGTGTCATTCCCGCGAAGGCGGGAATGACAAGTTTGGCCAAATGTGGAGAAATTCAAAGCTCTCGCTCTACGTAAGGCCCGCTGACGCGTCTCTCTTTTCCTGCCAAGACTTATAAAACCATCTGAATTAATAAGTCAAGTTCCCGTAGCAACAACCGCGGTCCGGCCATGCTGAAAAGCCGCGTTATTCCCCTCTCCTCCGCAGGCCGCAATTCATGAACATTAAACTTCGCTTTATGAACATTAAACTTCGTTTTGTGAACACTAAGCTCCGCTTTATGAACATTAAACTTCGTTTTCACCCCAGTTGTTTTTCAAGGTCTCATGCCGCAGCGAATCCTGCAGAAGCAGGGAAAATTCTTTACGGGGAACAAGACGGGCGCCCAGGCTCTCCAGATGTTTGGACTCTACCTGACAATCGATAATGTCAAAGCCCCGCTCGCGCAGAAAAAAAACCAGGGTGATCAGGGCCGCCTTGGAGCAATTCGGGGTTTTTGAAAACATCGATTCTCCGAAAAACACACGCCCCAACGATACGCCGTAGAGCCCTCCGACCAGCATTCCGCCTTCCCATGCCTCAATGGAGTGCGCGAAACCAAGTTTGTGCAGCCTGACATAGGCGGCACACATCGCCGCGGTAATCCATGTTCCGTCCTGCCCGGGACGCGGGCGGCTGCCGCAGGCGGAGATTACCGCCCCAAACGCCTTGTCGAAGGTTATCTGAACGACGCCCTTCTTGAGAAACTGCCTCATGCTCCGGGAGACGCGCAGCTCCGCCGGGAAAAGGACAAAACGCGGATCCGGCGCCCACCAGAGGATCGGCTCCGGTAAGCGGCAAGGAGCCGCTCCGGCGACAGGTCGCCGCCTATGGCCAGAAGTCCGCCCGGTTCCGCGAATTCTACCGGGGGAAAGAGAATCTCGTCAGTGAGTCGATACACCGGCATGGGTTACCCTGATGGCGACGTCGTCTTTTTCAATAGTCGCAACGGCTTCCCCTCCCTCGCGCAGGCCGCCGAAAAGCACCTCGTCCACAAAGAACCCCTTGATCTTTTCCTGGACAAGACGGGCGATTTCCCTCGCCCCGAACTCCGCGGAATAACCCCTGCGGGCAAGCCAGGCATAGCATTCGTCGCTGACCGTCAAAAGCACCTTTTTCCCGATAAGCTGTGCCGAAAATTCGGCAACCGCCTTTTTGACGATTCTCAAAACAATTTCATCGTTCAAGGCATTGAAATTGACGACGGCATCCAGGCGGTTGCGGAATTCCGGGGAAAAGGTGCGCTCCAGGGCCTTGTAAACGGCATCGCGCTGGATCGGCTGCCCCTCGAAACCGATCGCCGGTCGGCCGATCTCCCGGGCGCCGGCATTCGAGGTCATCAGAAGAACAACGTTGCGAAAATCGGCCTTTTTCCCATTGTTATCGGTCAGGGTGGCATAGTCCATGATGGAAAGCAGGGAGTTGAAAACGTCCTGATGCGCCTTCTCGATTTCATCAAGAAGCAGGACCGCATGCGGATTCTTGCGAATGGATTCGGTAAGCAGCCCTCCCTCTTCATAGCCGACATATCCGGGAGGCGCCCCGACGAATTTGGCGACCGCGTGCTTTTCCTGATACTCTCCCATGTCGAAACGCAAAAGCGGCAAGCCTAGGATTAAGGCAAGCTGGCGGGCCAGTTCGGTCTTGCCTACCCCCGTCGGACCGACAAAAAGCAGGGAGGCGATCGGTTTCTCGGGTTCGCGGAATCCCGCCCGCGCCCGTTTGATTGCCTCAACGACCCTCGTTACCGCCTCGTCCTGCCCGAAAACCCGGGCCTTCAGCTCGTCTTCGAGATCGTGGAGTTTTTCCACCTCCGTTGAGGAAACCGTCCGCTCGGGAATTCTGGCGATGCGGGCGACAACCCTTTCTATCTCCTCGACACCGATCGCCGCGGCTTCAGCCGCTTTTTCGGTCTCCTGGAGATTCATCGAAATCAGGGCGCCCGCCTCGTCGATCACATCGATCGCCTTGTCCGGCAGATGGCGATCGCTGATGTACCGGCCGGAAAGCTCGGCGGCCATCCGGAGGGCATCCTCCGTGTAAGAGACCTGGTGGTATGTCTCATACCGCTGCCGTATTCCCTCCAGTATCCGCACCGTCTCCTCGATAGAGGGTTCCGGAACCTCAACCTTCTGGAAACGCCTTGACAGGGCGCCGTCCTTCTCAAAATATTTCCGGTATTCGTCATAGGTGGTGGAACCGATGCAGCGCAGTTTCCCGGAAACGAGGGCCGGTTTCAGGATGTTGGAGGCGTCGAGCGAACCGCTGGAAACAGCCCCGGCGCCGATGATGTTGTGGATCTCATCGATAAAGAGGACGGCGTTCTCCTTCTTCTGCAGCTCGGCAAGAATGCGTTTTAACCGCTCTTCGAAATCCCCCCGGAAACGGGTGCCTGCAAGAACCGACCCCATATCCAGTGAATATATTTCCACATTTTTCAGCTTCAGGGGAACCATCCCACGGGCTACAAGCTGGGCAAGCCCCTCGGTTATCGCCGTTTTTCCGACCCCCGGCTCCCCGACGTGCACCGGATTGTTTTTAAAGCGCCGGCAGAGCACCTGGATCGTCCGCTGCAGGACCTCTTCCCTGCCAATCAGCGGATCCATCTCGCCGGCACGGGCCTTGGCCACCAGTTCTATCGTGAAGGAGCGTAAAAACTTGTTCTGCTTCTCCTTTTCTTCCTGGGCATAATCCCCTGACTGCGCTCCCGCGCCCCCGCGTCGCGTTTCCGACGCCCCGGCAGGGGAGGCAATGCCGTGGGAGATATATTCAAGAATGGAAAGGCGGCTTATCCCCTCCCGCTGCAGGAAATAGGAGGCGTGGGACTCCCTTTCCTCCAGAATGGAAACCAGCACATCTCCCAGCTCCAGCATCTCTTTCTGTGCGGAAGTTGTATGCCAGGCGGCCCGCTCCAGGACGCTCTGAAAACCGATGGACTGGGCCGCCCGGTTCATCGCCCCCGTAACGGAACCGGTTTCCTCGAGGTGCTTCTCGATCAGCTTGCGCAAGCGGGACGGATCCCCTCCGCAACCGCTTATAATCTCCTTCCCCTCGTCAAAAAAAAGAGAGGCGTAGAGAAGGTGCTCCGGCGTTATAAAATCATGTCTTCGGACATTCGCCTCGGCGTAGGCGGCCATTATTATTCGGTTGAGGCTTTCACTTATTTTCATTTTAAATATCCCCCGGACGCGACGGAGCGCGTCCCTCCAGATTCATTTTCATCGACTCAGGCTTCATCAAGGGAACACCTCAGCGGAAACTCCCTTTTTCCGGCTAATTGACGAACCATCGCCACCCGTGTCTTGGCGATATCGTAGGTATAAACGCCGCAAATTCCGATCCCTTTTTTATGCACGTCCAGCATGATCCGGGCTGCTTCGGCCGCCGGTTTATGAAACACGGAAATGAGGATCTCAATAACAAAATCCATCGTCGTGTAATCGTCGTTGTGGAGGAGAACCCGGTACATTTTGGGTTCCTGTACTTCCTGCCCGGTCTCCACCTCTTCCCCGGGCCTGCCAACAACCTCTTCCGCCATCGCCCTTCCCCTCGGCATTCAACTCGCCCGTAGTATATTCAGTGTCGGCGGTTGTGTCAATGGAAGAGAAGCAGAAATTGGGATGAAGAAACTTTATTCCTGATACGAACCGGGACACATTCAGATTTATTTAAGTAAGTGTCGGGACTGACCCCATCACCTGTTATTTCTGGACATGCCATCCGCCCTACGGCGCGGTGCCCGTTTTTCTTTCCTTTACTTTGTCGGTCACTTATGGCATAGGCCGCCCGAGGTTTTGATCAAAATACCGGGAGGTTAAAAAGAAATGGAAAATTTGGAATGTCCCCACTGCGGCAACGCCCTGGCAAACGGGGTGGCGGTCTGCGGAGCATGCGGCAAGGAAGTCGCCGACAACGAAGTGAAAAACGGGGAAACGGCGCCCCCTGCTCTGGATCAGAAAAAACCGGGCCGGAAAAATCTCTATGCGCTTCTGGTCGTTGTGCTGGTGGTTTTGGGAGGCGCGGCCCTGCTGATTTTTACAGGCCTGCTGCCGAACCCGCTTGCGGGCGGCGGGGCAACGGTTGCCATCGTCAACGGTGAAAAGATTACAAGGGCAGAGGTCGATCAGAAACTGGACCTCTATAAAAAGATGACGGGGAAAGGCGGCCAGTCTGATTCCACCCCTGCAGGCAAAGCGGCTGCGGCAGGTTTGAGAAACCAGGTACTGAATTCATTGATCCAGGAAAAGATCTGGGTTACCGAAGCGGCCAAGGAGAAGATCACCGTTGCCCCGCAGGAAATCGCCGAAAAAATCGGTAACGTCAAGAAAAGCATGAATCTTTCCGACAAGGATTTTGAAGCCTTTCTGAAAAAACACGGCATGACGCAGGCCGCTTTCGAAAAGCGGGTCGAAAAGGATATTCTGATCTCCAAGCTTGTCGCCAAGGGGAAGCAGGAAAAGGGGTTGACCCAGGATGCCTGGCTCGGTGAGCTCAACAAAAGGGCGAAGGTTGAGGTTTTTGCGAAATAACGCTCTTCCCTCACCCCCCATGCCCGGGTTGGGCACAACGAAGGATCAATCACCCTCACCCCTCCTTCCCCATCAACGAGAGAGGGAGAAGTGAGCGTTTTCATGTAAAAGGAGACTTGAATGATGGACGCTTTTAAGGAAGATCGCTGGGGAAATCGGTTATTGCTATTTTTACTTGCCGGTTTGCTGGTGCTAATGGTCGCTGCTTGCGGGGGTGGGGGGGGTGGCGCCGCGAGCTCCGGCGGCAGTGCGCTGTCGGGCGTTTTTGTGGATGCGCCGGTTGAGGGGCTTGAATACTCAACGGCAACACAAAGCGGCAGCACCGGTCCGGACGGGAGATTTTATTATAAATCCGGCGAAACGGTCACTTTCAAAATCGGGAAACTGGTCATTGGATCGGCAATGGGAGCCCCTACGTTGACACCGGTACACCTGGTTCCCGGCGCTGCCTCTGAGGCAGATGCCGCAAGCAATCCGACGGTTATTAATATCGTCAGGATACTCTTGTCGCTCAATGCCAACACGACAACAACAGCTCTAAAGATCGATCCGTCCGTGCTGACGAAAGTAAATTCTATGGCTGACAGCAATATGTTCGCAATGGATGATCCTGATTTTAACGCCGCGGCGTCAACATTCGTCAAGTCTCTTGATTCGACAAAGGATATTATCTCGGCGGCTGCGGCGATTGCCCATTTCAAGCCGACGTGGCAGCAGATGACAGGGTCAACTACCCCTGCCACAGGAGCAGGAGCAGCGGCGGGAATTTATCCCATCTCTAACTCAGAAGGTGAAGAGCCTTGGCTTGATCCCCTCGTTGTTGATTCAGCAGGCAATATCAATTTTCTGATCTACCCTTCGTCCTATAATGCCGGGAAACTCGATTCGTCAATTGGCTTTACCGTGGCAACACCCTCTTACAGCGCTTCCGCTCAGGGGAGCGAGTCAAGTACGGGGAGTATTGACGGCGCTTTCAAGATGACCGGAACAAAGACTACGGTAGGCAATGACGATGTCAAATCAAACCAAGCGTTTATAGGTCAAAAGCTGGATTTTTCATCCCATCCGATTGTTGGGACATGGTACGGCGATTTTTCTTATACTTCATATTCCGAGAGGATCAAATGTACCCTTACTTTTCACGCGGATGGTTCTTTGACGGGTATATACGAGGTAAGCGGGTCTTGGGGAGATGGCGATGGGAGAAATAATAATTGGCCTGCTGACGGCACGGGGGTTCGTTCCTGGCCGAATGTCAATGGTTATTTTTATCCATCCAGCTCTGATAAAGATCTCGCCGGATGGATTGCCGGTTTACGCGCCGGCGCCATTGATCACACTTTTATCCGTTTAAATACCGCAATGATAAGCTTCAACATGATAGAGCTCTGCACTGAGTATACGTGTGGATATTTGACGAAACAGTGAGCAGGTTTTCAATGCAGAAAAGAGGGGGGCGTTGGCCCCCCTCTTTTATTGAAGCGATGATTAAGAATCGTCCCGGCGGAAGTTAATTGTGGCACGCCTTGCAGCTTGGGCCACTCATGAAGACCCCTTCGAGATTGGCGCCGTGGCAAACGGCATTGCGGCAGGAACTATCACCGTTCGCCGCAACGTAACCTTTATGGAGCGTGATATCGCCGGTCCAGGCGGCAGGATGTTTCAAATTGACGCTGCCCAGATGGCAGAGCGTGCAGGACGGGCCGCTATTGCTGACACCCGTCAGGGTCGCACCATGGCACGAGGCGTTGGCGCATCCGGTCGTCCCGTTGGTCCTGGTATAATTCGCGTGTAGGGCGTAGGTGTACGATCCCCAATAGACCGGGTGGATCGAAGCCACGCCGCCCAGATGGCAGAGCGTGCAGGAAGGGCCGGTTCCTCCGGTTCCCGTAAGATCGATGCCATGGCATGATGCAGTGGCGCAGCCGGTCGTCCCTTCAACCTTGACGTAGTCCTTGTGTAAAAGGTCGGGGGAAGTTCCCCATTCGGTCGGGTGGAAGGAATTCACGCCGCCCAGATGGCAGAGGGTGCAGGAGGGACCGCTTTTGCTGATTCCCGTCAGAGCGGCGCCGTGACAGGAGACATTGGCACAGGTCGATGTACCGTTGGTTTTGACAAAGGCAGCGTGTAAAACGTCCGTAAAGGGACCCCACGCAGTCGGATGGACGGAGTTCTGGTTGCCGATATGGCAGTCGGTGCACGAGACCTTGGAAATCCCGCCTTTATAATCGGCGCCGTGGCATTGGATGCAATCCTCCAGGTGGGCCACCGCCTCCGGCTTGTGGCCGGCCGGCAACCAACCGGCAGGATGTTTCCCCGAGGCGGAATCGAACGTCGATTGCGAATTCGAACTTCCGCATCCGGCAAGCGTAAAGACGGAAAGCACCAGCAGAACCGCAAACGTCAAAGAAGTCCTGGTTATCGATGACATGTCTTACACCTCTCGTTGTTCTGTCTCCCGTGACATTTGAAACAGGACGCGGGATTAATCCGGCCTTCGCTCCTGTGCCGGCTCAGATAGTCGCCGCGGTGCGGGAACGTCCGCTCCGGAGAGTCCTTGTACTTGTCGCCCGGCTTGAGCTCTGCCTTGTGGGCATGGCAATCGGCGCAGAACGATTCCTGATGGCAGGAGGAACAGGCCTGTTTCTGCTGCCCGGCGTAAAACTTGTGCTTGCGGTAAAAGTCGTCCGCCTTGTGATTCAGGGCGCCCCACTGATTCTCATGGCACTCGCCGCAGTTGACAAGCCCCTTGACTTCCTGCGGATGCTGTCTGGCAATGCTGGGGGTATTGGCGCAGGCATAAAGATAGATGACCCCGATCAGCAATGGCAGCATTAATATAAAGATCCTATTTTTTTTCACTCTTTGCCCCCCCTTCCGTTCCGAACTGCTTGTCAAAAGCATAGGTGAACCTCACCATTCCCGTCACATCCCGATCGAAATCCGGGGTTTTTGAATAATCGATATTGGCGGACAATCTGATGCGGTCGGTGAGCGCGTACGCAGCGCCGACCGAAGCGCAATAGGTATTTTTCACGCCGTTGATCGGGCTTTCGTAAGCGACGTCAGAAAGGTCGACCATCAGATCCGCCTTGCCGAGTTTTTTGGACGCGAAGAGGCGATACTCCATGTACTGAAGCCTGGCATTATCCCCATCCATCCGGTGGATGGAGAGTCCCGCCATAAACGACTCGGGCAGGGCAAAGGTTGCCTTTCCACCGTAATAGCCGGCCGTTCCGGCAATGTCGTAGGCATAGTTCCTGTACTCAACCGCAAGGTTGACGTTCTCGACGGGGGTGTAAGCGACGCCTCCCCCCAGGGAAAAGACCTTTTCATTGGGGTCAAGAAGTCCCTGCGTGAGGATGAACACCTTGGTGGTCGTCTGATAGAAATAGTCCTTGTAGCTGATGCTGGAAAGATCGGCGGTAAATCTCAAATTCTGCAGAGCGTTGAAGGTCGCCATGTAGGCATGCTCCATCCAGCCGGAGGTGATTGAATTGTATGACGATCTCCCGACGATGTCGAGCTGCTTGAGCGGATGGAACCAGAGATCGATCCCACTCTCCTCGCGGATGCGGCTGCTTTGGTAGTCGGTGCGGAGCGCGCTCAGGCCGATCGTGTAGTACTGGGGGACGCTGTGAGTCACTCTGCCGCCGTAAACGACATCTCCTCCTTTGAAATCGGTCTCGACGACAACCGGCGCGCCGACAAAGGCCGCGACGCCGAATCCGCCGGCCAGGTCGCCGCGCAGGTGAACACCATCGACCCTCTCGGTTGCCACCCCTTCCGCCACGAACTGGCGGCCGGCGTCAAGCAGGAGGTTGTTCTGGTTTCCCCTGTAGCTTACATAGCCGTACTGGAGATCGGCGTCGGTATAGCGGTCGGAGGCGCTGCGGTCACGGAGGTCAACGCGTCCCCAGCCGCCGAGGCCGGTCGATACGGCCCCCTGCTCACCCACGACGGTCTCCGTTCTGAGATTCAGGTACTCGTAGAGCGAGGTTAACTTTCTCCCATCCTGCGTCTCCCCCATGCGTACCATCGTGCTCGATTCCCCGCTCAGGGAGGTTTCTGCCACTGCCGACGTCGCGACGAGCAGGGCGCATAGGGCCGCAACCCCCCCGATGATCCCGAGGGCGAAGGGATACGTGAATCCTGACTTTCTCCGGTAATCGCTTTTCAAGAGATGGCCTCCTTATCTAAAATTTCTCGATTTTGGCATCCTTCCAGAGTTTATTTACAAACGCATCGTAGGTCTCCATTATCTTCCGATCGCGCAGACGCATCTTGATAAGACCGGAGACGCTCCCGTAATCCGTCTTGGGGTTTTTTCTGGTTTCGATGAGCGTAAAGATATGGATGCCGGCGCGCGGGGAGGCAACCACGTCGCTCACCTCGCCGGGCTTCAGTTTGGCCACCGCATCCAGGAAATCAACCGGGATTTGGCTCCAGGAGGCAAATCCCATGTCCCAGGGTGGACGACTGCCGACCTGCTTTCCCTTTGGCATAGCGGCCTGCGCGATTTGTTTGAACCCCTCGCCCCCGCGGATCCGTTTGAGAACCGCTTCGGCCTCGTCCCTGGTTGAAAATGTCAACATGCCGAGGTGGAAATCCGTGGTGATCAGCTCGCTGTTCTTTTTGAAATAATCCTGGGCTTCCTGATCGGTCACATCGACGCGCGAGGCGATTTCGGTGTTGTACATTCTCCGGACCAATTCGGAGCGTTTCCTGCTCTGTACCTGTTTATCCAACTTCTCCATTTCTCTGGCGTAGGCGGGCTGTTTGTCAAGACCGCGCTTGAGCCCCTCCTGGTAGAGGAGCTCCGCCTTGATGACGTCGTCCAGGACACGCGTTTTCTCCGTTTCCGGCGCCGTCCCGTGGCCCGTCAGGACGTTTATCCGCAAATCGTCCTCGGTGATCGCCGTACCGTTTACCTTCGCCAGTACCTTGGCCGGGGGTGGCGCCTTCGCGGACGTATCCTTCTTTTCCGTGCAGCCGGAAACGATGAAAATGGCAAATGTAACAATAATAAGCACTGTTCTAAAACGTGTCATACTCCTCCTATTTCATCTCCAAATCGATTTTATTCGCCAATGTGGCGATGGTTGCGGGTGGTATATATAATTTCCCGCCATTTGTCACCAACAATTTTTTATTATCAACGGGGTGGTAAAAAAAACCGGTGGTCCTCGTGAGAGAACCACCGGTATGGTTAAATGTTAAAAGTTAGTTACCGCGCCTTGGCTGCTGCGAGCGATGCATCGAGCACCCTCTGGCTGAAGCCCGGGTTGTGCGTACCCCGGCCGGCGCCAGTTCTCATGAGCTCATAGTTCCAGTTCAGCTTGGCGATGGTCGGATCGTACCCGAGGGTAAGCCCGGCCACCCCGTCAAGATAACCGGTGTTGGCGGTGGTGTGCAGCGCCGTGGAGACGCCGTTGACCACAATGTACGTCGTACGGCCGGCCGTAAAGGATACGGTCGTGCCCGCAGGCGGATTGACGCCGTTCTTGATCCGGTAAACGGCTTTAGCAATTTCCAGATTAAGGACGCCCAGTTGATAGTCAAAACCGATCATCGTCTGTTCGCTGGTGTAACCTCCGTGACAATCGCCGCAGACTTCCGCGACGCTGTTTCCGAAGGTGTGATCGGGTCTCGAGGCGCTGCCGATGGTCGATGGCGCCTTCGACAGTTTCATGTGGCACTCCACGCAGGAGTCGGCGATGTAGGAATGCTTGGACCGCTGCCCCGGCGTGGCGCCCAGGAAGTAGGCGTTGCGCCCCATCAGGACGTCGCCTTGCGACGCCGCATGGGGAGCGGTGTAGGAATTGGCTGTTGTAGTCATATTGGTACTGAAGTTCACATCACCGTCCTCATGAAGAGTTGCACCCGTTGCTGCAACATAACCGTTGCGCGAGTTGTGACAGAAGATGCACTGGGCGCCGCGTCCCACGCCGCTGGCCATGAAACCGGCCGGCAGCATGTCGGTATTGCCGCTGATTCGGGTGGGAACCTCTTCGGACACCATCAGATTGCCTTCATCGTGCGGGTCGTGGCAGACGATGCAGGTGATGGGCTCAACGGCATCTGCCGTCCACGCCGCCTGACCGGCCGGAAGGGTAATCGTTCTGTTGCCCTTGCCGTCAGCCAACTGCGCCTTCAGCAGGAAGAAGCCCTGGGCGCTGTGGCAACCTGCACAGCCGGTCCTGCTGCTCGTACCTTCGCTTTCGGCAAGTTCATAATTGCCGTGACCGCTTACGTTCCACTGTGTAAAGGCCGCGTGGCTGGTCGGGCGGCCGTGGCAGAAAGCGCAGCTGTTGCTCGAGTAGTCGATGCGCGCCGTCGCGGTCAGCGCATTGGTGTCCCGATAAGCCCCATGTGCGCCGCTGTCAGTGTTCGGCCCATGGCAGGTCTCGCACTGGATGCCGGACACTCTATAGGTCTTCGGGAAACGGGTGGCGATCATGGTTTCGATGTTCGGATTGCCCTGTACGTGGCTGTCATTAAACCAGGTGAACAGATTCTTCCCGTCGGCATCCAGCTCCGAAACTGACAAATCGGCGAAGGAATTGCTGTTGACGGCGGTATTGAAATATTTTGTCCCCACGGTATGGCAGGGGGCGCAGGTAGCGGCGTAGTGACCGCCGGGCGGAAGTTCCTTCATCCCTTCGATCATGACGTTCTTGTGGCCAGTGGCGATCCATGAGCTCGCACGGGCAGCGGCGTCAAACCGCGTATGGCAAATGGCCGTGCTGCAGCTGGCGCTCACCTGGTTGGGACCTGCCAGCGCGCCCTCATATGTGCCGGCATTGATGGTGATCACGCCCGCTCCTCCCGTTGCTTCCGACAATGTGTACACGCCTTTGGCATCGGGTGTGAAGTCGGGGTAGCGGGTCGTCGCGTCGTTCAGTGTGGCCGCGGAGCCGGCCGGCTTGGTCATCGTCCAGGCGTACGTCGCCTGCACCTTGCCCTGGAGCAGAACGGGCTGGCCGATCGGTACGTTTCGGAGACCGTTGTTGGGAACAAACGGCATCGTAACGCCGATGTTCACGTCATCCTTTACTGGCGCAAAACCGGGATACGTTACGGTCAGGCGCAATACCGCTGCTCTCATGATACCCTGCGAGGGCTGACGAAGGGCGCCGACGGTCAGCGGAACAACCCGCCAGCGATTGAGGGCTGTCGGCGTGAAATCGTAATTGAAAGCGGCGTTCTTCTCCACGAGCTGGGCCTTGTAAGCGGCGCTCGACAGCAGCGTAACGGTGGGGCTTGCCGTTGTTGCACCTGCAATGGTGACATTGCCAGTACCCCAGACAGGATCGGGAACGATCGACCAGGCGTACGTCGGCGTACCGGTAACCGAAGGATCAAATTTAGTGACGGTAGCCGCCAGTGTAACCGTCTCACCCGGGGCCTTGGCCACATCCGCGCCGGCATTGACCGCAACGGGACCGGTCGATACGAGGTAGACATCCAGGGTTGACGTTTTGGTCGCCACGGCAGTTGACGCCAGAGGCTGGGATACGTAGCCGCTCTTGGCAAAGGTCAGCGTGTATGCACCGTTCGGGAGCGATGCGGTATATTTACCGTCGGCGTCCGTCGGCGCAATAGTCACTCCGCTGACTGCCGGTGATAAGGTTACCGTGGCCCCTGCTACCACGTCACCGAAAAGATTCTTGACGGTTCCTGTGACTGTCCCATAGGAAGTGGCATCAGTGCCGGGGGTGCCGGGGGTACCGGGGGTGCCATCGGCACCTTTGGCGCCCGCAGCGCCGTCGCTGCCGCTCCCGCACCCGAAGATCAGCGGGGTCAGAAACAGCAACAAAAGACAGAACACAAGATACTTTGACAACTTGGATAATGGTCGACTCTTCATTCCTTTTCCTCCTTTTAGGTAATTAAACGTTGCGACATAACCGACATAGCCATCACTCAAAATTCCAACACGCCTCCTCAACTTTATTGATGCGCCTCCCCTGATACGCACAGGGGAACAATACTGATGACATGTACTGTATTCAATGATCGTGCCATCGCCAATTTAATATTAAACATAATGAAAATCAAGTGATTACAGGATTAAAGTCGTTTTCCTTCAGGAGGGGGGCTGGTGAAATCACCACTTGGCGCTGGTTATTTCACCAGCCCCCTCAGTGCGGTGCGTGAAGAAAGGATTCCTTTTTTTTCTAAATCTCAATAGGAACATGGCATTCCACTCCCCAGCCGCCGGTGGCACATTAATTGCGGAATGCTCCGTCTGTGAGTGATGAGATGAAACTCTCCTGACGGGCTGCCGTAACAAAGGGGGATGAAAATAGGCGGGATTATGAAAAAGATCCTTGTCGTCGATGATGAGCAGTTGCTCCTTCAGGGATTGGGAAAGGCGTTGCAAACCGATGCCGCGGAGGTCATCACGGTGGAAACGGGTGAAGCGGCACTCGCGGAAATCGCTTCGTCGCCCTGCCATCTCTGTTTTCTCGACGTCTTCCTGCCGGACATGGACGGAACGGACGTGCTGAAAAAAATCAGGGGCATCTCCCCCCAAACGAAGGTCATAATGATGACCGCGGGAATCATCAACAACGTGACGAAAGAAACCATTGAGAAGAACGCCCACATGTTCATCACCAAACCGTTCGATCTCCTCCAGATAAAAATGCTCGCCCGCAGGATCATTGAGGAAACGGCCTAATCCTACGTCAGGCCAGGCAGATTGTTTCCGGAGGGGGGCTGGGCTTAGAGGATGGCTATTCAAAATTTCCCTTTTTGTTACGACAATAATATTTTTATTTTCAATATCTTACGCCAATATCCGGTCTGCAATCGCTGCTTGACACAAAATTCGCTTTCTGGTATCCGTCGCCATCCATCATAGAGGGTGCAATCCCAAACAAAAAAGGGGGGGGAAATCATGAAAGCCGTCAAGGTAGATCACATCGGAATTGCGGTAAAAAGTATCGACGCAGCCCTGAAATTCTATTCGGAACTGCTCGGACTTAAACTGGAAGGCGAAGAAACGATTGCCGAACAAAAGGTGAAGACCGCGTTTCTCCCCCTTGGCGATATAGAGATCGAACTGCTGGAATCAACCGCGCCGGACGGTCCCATCGCCAAATTCATTGAGGCCCGGGGCGAGGGAATCCAGCATATCGCCTTCGCCGTTGATAATATTGAAGAAGCGCTGAAAGAGCTGGAGGATAAAAACTTCCGCCTGATCGACCATAAACCGAGGATGGGGGCCGGCGGCAAGAAGATTGCGTTTCTTCATCCCAGGGACAGCGGCGGGGTTCTGGTGGAACTCTGCGAAAAGGTGTGATGCAGTCATAATAACGTAAGGAGAAAAAATAATGAGCGAAAAGCCGTTGAAACTTAAGGATCTGGAGGCCAGAAAAGCCAAGGCCGAGGCCATGGGGGGAGAAGAGGGCGTCAAAAAACAGCACGAGGCGGGGAAGCTGACCGCCCGTGAGCGGATTGACCTGCTTTTTGACCCCGGAACATTCCAGGAGCTGGACCTCTTTGTCCGCCATCGCGGCGGCAGCTTTGGCATGGCCAATGTGGAAATACCCGCGGAGGGGGTGATCACCGGTTTCGGCAAGGTGGACGGCCGAACAGTATTTGCCTATTCGCAGGACTTCACCTCCCGGGCCGGGAGCCTCGGCGAAATGCACGCAAAAAAGATCTGCAAGGTCATGGACGCCGCCCTGAAGACAGGGGCGCCCCTGGTCGGCATCAACGACTCCGGCGGGGCGCGTATTCAGGAGGGGGTGGATGCCCTCTCCGGGTACGGAAACATCTTTTTTCGCAATTCCAGCGCCTCCGGGGTAATCCCGCAGATCTCGGCGATCATGGGGCCGACGGCCGGCGGCGCGGTCTATTCGCCGGCGATGACCGACTGGATATTCATGACCAAAAAGACCTCCTACATGTTCATCACCGGCCCCGAGGTGATTAAGGAAGTAACCGGGGAAAAGATCGATTTTGAGAGCCTCGGCGGCGCCATGACCCACAACACCAAAAGCGGGGTCGCCCACTTTGCCTGTGAAAGCGACGCGGAAGCGATTGCGGAAATCAGGAAACTCCTCGGCTATCTCCCGTCCAACAACACCGAAAAGCCGCCTTTTGTCGAAACGAAAGACGCATCCGACCGGATGGATGAGGCCCTCGATACGATTGTCCCGGAAAATCCCCGCCGCATGTACGATATGAAACAGGTAATCCGCGCGATCGTCGATAACGGCGAAATTATTGAGCCGCACCAGTACTACGCCCGCAATATCATCATCGCCTTTGCCCGGATGGGCGGGCGAGTGGTCGGAATAATCGCCAATCAGCCGAAATACCTTGCCGGCTGCCTCGATGTGGACGCCTCCGACAAGGCGACCCGGTTCATCCGGTTTTGCGACGCCTTCAATATTCCGCTCCTGACGATCGCCGACGTCCCCGGCTACCTGCCCGGCAGCGATCAGGAGTGGAAGGGAATCATCCGCCACGGCGCCAAGCTTCTGTGGTGCTACTCCGAGGCCACCGTGCCGAAGATCACCCTGATCACCCGGAAGGATTACGGCGGTTCGTATCTGGCAATGTGCAGCAAGGACCTCGGCGCCGATTTCGTCGTTGCCTGGCCGACGGCGGAGATCGCCGTGATGGGCGCGGAAGGGGCGGCGAACATCATTTTCCGCAAGGAGATCAATTCAGCCGAAGATCCAGTCGCCAAGAAGGCGGAAAAGATACAGGAATACCGCGATCTTTTTTCCAACCCCTATATCGCGGCCGAGCGGGGTTACGTCGATGCGATCATCGCCCCCCGCGAAACCCGCCCGACGCTTATCCGGGCGTTTGATATGCTGAGTTCCAAAAAGGAATTGCGACCATACAAAAAGCACGGCAACATTCCGGTCTAACGAGGCGTCATCTACTTCGCAACTTCAACGGAGGCAGGGATGATTGCAGGTCTGCGGCGTAAACTGTTCGGCAAACACCCTCGCAAGACGGGACTCAAAACCCGCCTGATCATCATGGTACTTGCCATAGCCGTTCTTATCCTCGTCACGTCGGCCATTTTTATCAGCAGCCGCGCCCTCTTTATCATGGAGCAAAACGCCCAGACGCAGTTGCTCAATACCAATCGGCTTCTTAGTCTGTCTGTTTCTCTATGGCTGGATACTCAGATAAAAACCTTCCAATACTTCATCTCCCAGGATGACATGAGCGGGATGAACCCGGCTCGGCAAAAGATGCTGCTGGGAAAGATGGCCGCCGCCTACCCGTACATGTATCTGCTGAGCACTACCGACCTTAACGGAATTAATGTCGCCCGCAGCGATGATAAAAGGCCGATCGATTATAGCGACCGTTTATGGTTTCAGCAGGCCAAAAAGGGCGCACCGGTCACCTTTGAAAGCGTGATCAGCAGAACCATCAACCGGCCCGGCCTGGTAGTCTCGATGCCGATCCGGAACAATTCGGAAAACATCGTCGGCGTCGGCATGTTTGCAACGGATCTGGACAATCTGAGCAGGCAGGTACAGGTCCCCCGGCTGGGGAAAACGGGCTTGGCCTATCTGGTCGATAACCGCAATCGGGTGATCGCCCATCCCGACCCCGCTTTTTTCAGCAGGTTTAGAGATCTGAGTTCGTCCCCGCCGATCGCGGCGCTGCGCCGCGGGGAAAGGGGTCTGCTCACCTTCCGCGGAGAAGATGGAGAAGAATGGTTTGCCCAAGTCGATCTGCTTGCCAATGGCTGGGGGGTTATCGTGCAGCAAAAGAAAGCGGAGGTGCTGTCCACGATCATTTTCTTCCGGAACATGACGCTGGCGATAATCTGCGGGGCGCTGCTCATCCTCGTGGTCGCCTCCTGGTGGGCAATCAGGCGGGCGCTGCTCCCGATTGACATCCTCACCGGGGCCGTTACGGATCTGACCTTCGGCAATTTCAGCGACGAAGATTTTGAGTCAGTCCGCTCCCGGCTTTCGACAATCAGGAACCGGAGCGACGAGATCGGCACGCTGGCAGACAGTTTTTCCCGAATGGCGAAACAGTTGCACGAAACATTGTCGAGCCTCCAGCACGAATTGCGGGAGCATAAACGAACCGACAAAGAGCTGGAAAAGGGGCGCAACATCCTCGCCACGATCCTGGAAAACGATCCCAGCGGCATCGTTCTGATCGACCAGCAGGGGTCGTTCCAGTATTTGAATCAGGCTGTTACCAGCATCATCGGCTATACCGCCGAGGATTTCGCCGTCGTCCGGGAATGGCAAAAGCACGCCTTCCCGGACAAAAATTACCTGAAAAAAGTCAGGGCGTTCTGGAGAGAAAAAAAGAACTCCCCGGAACGAAGAGGCGATGCGGAATTCACCGTCGCCTGCAAGGACGGACAAATAAGGGAAATAGAATTCCGAACAATTTTTATTGAGGAAGGCGAGATAACGGTGCTCAATGATGTCACGGAACGCAAGCGGGCGGAAGAAAAGATACGGCAAAAAAATGCCCAACTGCGCGAGTTAACTTGGGAAATGGCAGAGCTCGAGGAAAACAACCGTAAAATCATCTCCCGCGAGCTTCATGACCGGATAGGGCAGAACCTGGCCATCCTGGGGCTGAACATCAATATGCTCAAAACTATTATCCCCCAGGAATATTCGGAACTGGTTGATTCGCGGATAACCGACTCCCTGGCGGTCGTCAAGCAGACCACGGACAGCATTCGCAATTTGATGGAGGAGCTGCGCTCGCCCGTGCTGGACGATTACGGACTGGAAGCGGCAATCCGTCTGTACGGCGAACAGTGCACCTCCCGTGCAGGCATCCGTGTCGTTGTCCGGAGCAACGATTCGGTTCCCCGCCTTCCCCAGCATATTGAAAACGCCATGTTCAGAATTGTCCAGGAGGCATTGACCAATGTGATAAAGCATGCGCAGGCCAAGGAGGCTCTCATAACCATCGCCGTCGATGAAAGCCGTTTACACATCACCGTTGCGGACGATGGCGTCGGGTACAAACAGATAGACCCTGAAAAACGCAGTGAACGCTGGGGATGGGGGCTCGGCACGATGATTGAAAGGGCCATCGCGGTGGGAGGGGCTGGCGACATAACATCGGTTCAAGGCAAGGGAACCTGTGTTTCGGTGGAGGTGCCGTTATGATCATCACGGTTTTCCTTGCAGACGATCACGCCATGTTCCGGGAAGGGCTCCGGCTGCTGCTGAAAACGAACCCGAAGATCCGTGTCGTCGGCGAAGCGGGCGATGGACGGGAAACCGTCCGCCAGGTCTCCTCCCTGTGTCCGGACATCGTCCTTATGGACATCGCCATGCCGATTCTAAACGGCATCGAAGCGACGGCGCAGGTCAAACAGGCGTGCCCCGCGACCAACATTATCATGTTGTCGATGTATTCTACTGCGGAACATATTTTCAGGGCTTTCCAGGCCGGGGCGAAGGGCTATCTCCTGAAAGAATCGGCGGGCGCCGATGTGATACAGGCGATCATGTCCGTTCATGCGGGAAAATCATACCTCTGCCAGTCGCTGTCCGACACGATCATTACGGATTACCTCCGGTCGCGGGAAATGACCGAGGCGAAAGGTCCCTTAGACAGATTGAGTCCGCGCGAACGGGCGATTCTCCAACTTCTTGTGGAAGGAAGACCGAACGGCAAAATTGCGGAAATTCTTTTTTTGTCCCCGAAAACCGTGGAGACGTACCGCAGCCATCTGATGAAGAAGCTCGGGATAAAAGACCTGCCGGGCCTTGTCAAATTCGCCATCCAGCATGGGCTGACGTCCATTTGAGTTAGTATGGAACCCCAGATTGGTTACCATTTTTCAAGGATATGGCATAAAAGTATCAAGCTTTCCCTATAGACGCAGGGACGCTGCTGTTTTATGGAGGGACCAGTGCATCCCGCACTTTTACATAAAAAACGCAACCAAAGGAGGAACGATATGAATCATTTAGGAAAACGTATTTTCAGCGTTCTGTTCGTCGGGTTATTGTGGTGTGCAATTTTTGCCGCCCCTGGGGTTCAGGCTCGAGAGTTGAAGATTTCCCATCAATTCACCGAAGCAGACGCCCGCAACGCCCTGGCCGTCGAGTTTGCCAAGGGAGTGGAAAAAGCGACCAACGGAGAACTTACCTTCAAGATTTTCCCCTCCTCCGCGCTTTTCAAGGCTACGGCCCAGTACGACGCCATGGCCAAAGGCGCGCTTGATTTTTCGATTTTTCCGCTCGCTTATGCCTCGGGGAAAATTCCCGAGATGGAAATCACCCTGATGCCGTGCATCATCAAGGACGTGGATGAAGGCATGTCATGGAAGGACAGGGAAATCGGAAAAAGGGTGGCCAAAATAAGCGAAGACAAGGGGATGAAGATCATCACCTGGCTGTGGTATGGCGGGGGAATCGGGAGTCGCGGCAAGCCGGTGATCCTTCCCCAGGATGCCAAAGAATTGAAATTCCGGGCCGCCGGCAAGTTTTTCGAGCACCTGCTGAATACACAGAAGGCCTCCATCACCAGTATGGCTTCTTCCGAGATTTATACGGCGCTGCAGACAAGGGTATTGGATGCTTGCCTTACGTCCGCGGAATCGTTCATCTCTTACCGGCTTTATGAACAGTTGGACTATTTCAACACCCCGGAAAACTACGCTATCTGGTACATGGCAGAACCGCTGGTAATAAGCACCAAAACGTGGGCATCCCTGACCCCGTCTCAACAAAAGGCCGTCCTTAAAGTAGGGGTGGAAATGGAAAAGAAGGCCAGAGATGACGCTGTGGCCGCCAATAAGGAGGTTTCAAGGGTATTCACTGCCAATAAAGTCAAGGTCCATGTGATGACCAAGGATGAATGGCTGGCCTGGAAAAAGGTGGCAGAGGAAACGGCGTGGAAACAATTTGCCGAAAAGGTTCCGAGTGGCAAAGAACTCCTCGATTTGGCAACAAAACCATAGCCGTTACGGACGCTTAATGTTTACTCATTCGTTCCCACGCCCCCGCGTGGGAACGAATGAGGGCGCCCCCCAAAATGCTGCCATTTTCGGAAAGAGGAAAGAGGTGCACAATGTCCCCAGTAAAGAATCCGGCTCTACGAATAATAGATGGCCTGTCAGAGATCTCCGGATATCTGAGCGGCTTTGCCATCCTTGCCGCAACCCTCATTATTGTTGAGCAGGTAGTCGTTCGCTATGTATGGCATGCGGCAACCATCTGGCAAGTGGAAATTGCCGTTTATCTGCTGATCGCCGCCACCTTTCTGGGAGCTCCCTATGGACTCAAGCATAATGCCCACATCAACATAGACATGGTCATATATAAGCTGCCTGCCCGGATTCGTTACCGACTTGACATGGCGACCTCGCTTATTGCCATGCTGTTCTGCATTGTTTTGGCATGGAGAGGCTGCGTCATGTGGTTGGAAGCCTGGGACGGAAAATGGCTTTCCTCTTCTCTTTTATCGACGCCCCTTATTTATCCCTACGCGATCATTCCGGTGGGAATGGCTCTAACCTCTCTTCAGTACTTGATAAGAATCATGGAGCTCGTAAAAAAGAGGCAACCGTAAAAACAGCGAACGAACAAAATCAGCAAGAATAACTTTTTTGCATACAGGGGCGGCAGCAGCCGTTACCTATCGGGAGATTTAATCATGAATCCACTCTGGACAGGGAGCATCGTTACCCTTATTGCCATGGTATTTCTTTTCAGCGGAATGCCCATTGCTTTTGCCCTCGGCGTCACCTCCCTGATCGCCATTTTTCTTTTCATGGACGTCTACCAGATATCGATGATGGCCGAAACCATCTATGAAGGGGTCAACGACTTCAGTCTTCTTTCCATTCCCCTCTTTCTTTTCATGGGGATGATTGTGGCCATTTCCCGGGCAGGCGGAGACCTTTACGAGTGCTTCCACCGCTGGCTGTACAAGATTCCCGGCGGCCTGGGAATCGGCAACATCGCCGGTTGCGCCGTTTTTGCGGCCCTTACCGGCTCAAGTCCGGCGACGGCTGCGGCGATTGGCACCATGGGGATTCCCGAGATGCGAAAACGCGGGTACCCGGACGGGCTGGCCACGGGAATAATTACCGCGGGGGGGACGTTGGGAATACTTATCCCGCCAAGCGTCACCATGATCATCTATGGAATCGTAACAGAAACATCCATAGGAAAACTGTTCATTGCGGGAATAATTCCCGGAATCATGGTTGCCTTATTGTTTTCAGCCTGGGTGCCTTTTGCTTACAAATTGGGGAGGAAAAGAAACCCAACCTCTGTTCCCCTGCAAAAAGATGAGACCTATACCTTGGCGCAGAAACTTTCCTCGACCCTGAAAGTGCTTCCCTTCATCGCGGTAGTTTTACTGGTGCTGGGCTCCCTTTACACCGGGTGGGCCACTCCCAGCGAGGCTGCCGCCGTGGGGGCTTTTCTGATCCTGATCATCGCCGTTATTTTTTACAAAATGTACCGCCCCAAGGACATTTTGCAAATTCTCCTGAAGACGACCAATGAAAGTACGATGATCATGATGATCATCGCCACCTCCTTTCTGTTCGGGGCGGTCCTCACAAACCTGTTTATCGCCCAGACATTGACCCACGCTATTATGGAAATACAGGTAAACCGCTGGGTCACCATGTTTATGATCAATATCCTGCTGCTGGTGATGGGATGTTTTCTGCCGCCGGTCGCGATCATCCTCATCGTTTCCCCAATCATTCACCCCATTGTTAAGGGCCTGGGTTTCGATCCCATCTGGTTTGGAGTCCTGATGACGTTAAATCTTGAGGCGGGACTGATTACACCGCCGGTAGGCCTGAATCTTTTCATTGTCAAAGGGATTGTGCCGGGGATCCCCCTAAGCACCATTTTGTGGGGATCCGTGCCTTTTATTCTCCTGCTTTTTTTGGGGATGTTCGTTCTCTGTCTTTTTCCGCAGCTTGCCACCTGGCTTCCCGGCATGATGATCAATTAATTTTTTCACAACCTGGAGAATATAATTCATGAATGAAAACATGTACGAAATCCTGCAGGCCTGCTTTCCGGAGAACCCCGCCGCCCCGTGTCTGATTCTGCCCGACGGCTCGGAAATCAGTTACGGAAGGCTGCAGCAGGAATCGTCCCGCTGCGCCAATCTGCTTGTATCCCTGGGGGTACAGCCGGGCGACCGCGTTGCCGTGCAGGTCCGAAAATCGCCCCAAGCACTGTTCCTCTATCTGGGCTGTCTGCGGGCCGGCGCCGTTTACCTGCCGATGAACGATGCCTATCAGCGTCACGAAGTCGAGTACTTCCTGACAGATGCGACGCCCCGCGTCTTTGTCTGCAGGCCGCAGGTCCGGGCCTTGGCAATGGAACTTGCCGAAAAAACAGGGGTAAGCCATGTCCTGGAACTCGCTGACGAGGGCGGTGGGGATTGGGCGGGGCGGGCGGCGGCCGAGCCCGATCAATTTTCAACGATTCACCGCGACGGCGACGATCTTGCCGCCATCCTCTACACCTCCGGGACCACCGGGCGCTCGAAAGGGGCGATGCTCTCCCACCGCAACCTCTCGGCCAACGCGAAGGTGCTGCACAAATACTGGGGCTTCAAGCCGGGCGACGTACTTTTACACATGCTCCCCATCTTCCATGTCCACGGGCTCTTCGTCGCGATCCACTGCGCGCTTTTGAACGGCAGCCCGCTGTTCTTTGAACCCAAATTCGACGCCCGACGCGCCTTGCTGCTGCTGCCGAAAGCAACGGTGTTCATGGGGGTTCCGACCTATTACACGCGCCTGCTCGCCGAGCCCAGCTTTACAAAAGAAATCTGCGCCAATATGCGTCTTTTCGTTTCCGGTTCGGCCCCGCTTTTGCTGGAAACCTTCCAGGAGTTCCAGCAAAGGATCGGCCATACAATTCTCGAGCGCTACGGGATGACCGAGGGCAACATGTTTACCTCAAATCCCTACAGCGGCGAGAGGCGGGGCGGCACGGTCGGTTTTCCGCTGCCGGAGGTGTCGATCAGGATCGTTGACGAAGAAAACCGGCCCGTTGCAACAGGCGAAGTCGGCCAGATTCAGGTCAAAGGCAAAAGCATCTTTCGCGGCTACTGGAAAATGCCGGAAAAGACCAAAGAAGAATTCACGGCCGACGGCTTCTTCAAAACCGGTGATATGGGAAAAATCGACAAGGACGGCTACATCTCCATCAGCGGCCGCGCCAAAGACCTCGTCATCAGCGGCGGGCTCAATATCTATCCGAAAGAGATCGAGGAGATGATCGACCTGCTTCCCGGGGTGATGGAATCGGCGGTAATTGGCGTGCCCCACCCCGATTTCGGGGAGGCCGTCGCCGCCGTCGTCATCCGCCAGAATAACGAAACGGGCCTCGCGCTGACTGAGACGGGGATCATCGCGTCCCTCAGGGGCGAGCTGGCCGGCTTCAAGATCCCCAAGCGCGTCTATTTCCTCGACGCCCTGCCACGCAACGCCATGGGCAAAATCCAAAAGAAAACCCTCCGGGAAATGTATAGCCCGGGGGTCAGGTCTTGAAATTTAGCGTTTTGAAAGAGTATAGCCCGGGGGCAGGTCTTGAATTCGGAGAATCAGCGGAGCTAAATTTAGCGTTTTGAAAGAGGCTGAGTCTGCCTGCCGGCATCAATCCTTACCAGATCCTTGATGCGAGACGGGGAGCGGAAATCGGCAAGCGCCTCGGGAAGTTTCTCCAGCGGATAGATATTGGTGATAATCAACTCCGAGTGAATTGAACCATCCTTCAGCATCCCCATTGCGGCGCTGAATTCGTCCATGTAGGTCATCGCGCCCTCGATGCACAGCTCTTTTCTGGCAATGAGCGCGGTTGACACCGGCGAGTCTTTATCCGGCAGGCCGGTCAGCAGAATCCGGGCGCCGGGGGCCGCAATCCCGATTATATGGTTGAGGGCGTACAGGGAACCGCTCGTTTCATAAATAACGGTGAATTTCCCCGCTTCCTCCTCCAACTGCACCAGGGAACTGATCGTTTTTTCGGCGCCCAGCTTCCGGGCCGCAGCGAGACGTCCCTCGGAGTGGTTGAACGCGGTCACCTCGGCGCCCTTCAGAACGGCCAGTTGAACGTACAGAAGGCCGATCGCGCCTGTTCCGTAAACAAGCACCCTGTCAGCCGCCGAGGGCGATATCTTCCCGATCCCATGCAGGGCCACGGATAGCGGTTCAGTCAAGGCCGCCGTTTCCCAGGGGAGGCCTTCCGGCAGTTTCCAGACGTATTGGCGCGGGGCGGCCACGTACTCGGCGAAGACGCCGTTCACATCCAGCCCCAGCCTTATCCGGTTCGGGCAGATGTTTCCCCGTCCGTTCCTGCATGTTTCGCATTTTCCGCAGGCAAAATTGGGCTGAATCGCCACCATATCGCCCACACTGATCCCCTTCCCTTCTGCGTCCGGGCCGAACGCGGCGATCCGGCCAACCCCTTCATGTCCCGCCACGACGGGGAAATTTCCCTGCAAGTCCCCTTTGTATTTCGCGAAGTCGGTCCCGCAGATCCCCGCCCCGACAATGCGCACCAGAACCTCGTCCTCGCGGGGAACTGGTACGGGGATGTCAAGGATTTCCACTCTGCCGGGTCTAAGGAGGACGGCTGCTTTCATGGCTGTTTTACGTTCTCCTGTTTTGCTATTCGTGTTTCCTCAATCAGCTCAGAGGCCGCCCGGAGGCCGAGCAGATAGCTCTGGACGCCGAAGCCGGTAATCTGCCCCTTGGCCAGCGGCGCCACCACGGAAAAATGGCGGAACTCTTCCCGGGCGTGGATATTGGACATGTGAACCTCGACGATCGGTATCCGGAGGATGGCCAGGGCGTCACGCAGGGCATAGCTGTAATGGGTCCAGGCGCCGGCGTTGATCAGAACCGCGTCAACCGCTTCCCGATGGAGCTGATGGATTTTTTCACAGAACTCTGCCTCAGAATTTGTCTGGAAGGTTTCAACCTTGCAGCCCAGTTCCGCTCCGAGCTCCTCCAGCCGCCGGTTGATTTCGGACAGTGTTGAATCCCCGTACTGGGCTTGTTCCCTCATCCCGGACATGTTGAGATTAACTCCGTGTAAAACAGCAATGTTCTTCATGCTTCACCTCAATTTAATATGAAAATATAATTTGTGTTAACATGTGTAGGGGCACGGCATGCCGCGCCCCTACCGGCGACCGCGCCGGGCATGGGGGTTTATATCGCATATTAATGATGAAATCCATCCTCTTCTGGATTATGCAGGATTACCTGGAAGCTGATAACAATTATTCATTGCTGGTCACCTTTGAATATGTCGGATATGGTCCCGGCAGGCACTTTTTTCAAAGGCCCCGTTGTGCCTCCGTTCCGATTGTGATAAAGCCCCTCCGGGAATGTGGAACCTCCCGGAGAAAAGAAGGGACGAAGAGGAGAGGGTAGAGAAACTTTGGCGAGAAAATACTTTAATGATTTACGGGAAAGTTCATCATGATATCAGCCTCGGTTCCTAATAATACCGGCAATCCGATCGGAGTGTTTGACTCCGGCGTCGGGGGACTGACGGTTGTCCACGCATTAATGGAGCGGCTCCCCTGTGAAAAAATCATCTATTTCGGGGACACTGCCCGCGTCCCCTACGGCGTCAAATCGACGGAGACAATCATTGGCTACGCACGGCAGATCGCCGGATTCCTGCTTGCAAGAGACGTCAAGATGCTGATTGTAGCCTGCAACACAATGTCCGCAGTCGCCTATGAGGAAATCCGGCGCCTTTCAGCCGTTCCCGTGCTCGACGTCATCGAGGCCGGCGCGGATATGGCTCTCGTGGCCACGAAAACAAAACGGGTCGGGGTGATCGGCACCCCCGCGACGATCAATAGCGAGGCTTACACCCGGGCTATCCACAGCCGCGATAAGGAAATAAGCGTCTTTTCGCAGGCCTGCCCGCTTTTTGTGCCCCTCGTTGAAGAGGGGTGGCTCGACCATCCGGCAACCAGACTCATTGTCCGGGAATACCTCGCCCCGATTCTGGCCCAGAGGATCGACACCCTTGTCCTTGGCTGCACCCATTATCCGTTACTGAAGCCACTGCTTAGGGAAACGGCGGGGCCGGACATCATGCTTGTTGATTCGGCGCTCGCGGTCGCCGAAATGGCTTCCCGACTTCTCCAGGAAAAGGGCATGGAAACACCCGGTCGGGTAAATCCCGAACACCGTTTCTTCGTAACCGATGCCCCGTACCGTTTTCAGAAGACGGGCGAAAGCTTCCTGGGGCATTCGCTCGCCCCGCTGGAAATAGTCAGATGGTAGAAGCAATAAATCGGGGAGAAAAAATTATAAGGAAAGTTACATGAAGTTTGTAAAGAAACATGAATTCGGGAGGGTGCGGGGCTGGGAGTTCGGATGGTCGCCCGTGGGTTCCCCCCTGATGACGGTCATCAGCTACCGGGTCGGACCCGTCTTGATAGACACCGCCTTGTCCCACATGCGCCCCGCGGTTCTGGAGATGGTAAAACAGGAAGGGATCAGGGCCGTTCTTCTGACCCACTATCACGAGGATCACAGCGGCAACGCCGCGGCAATTAAAAACACCTGCGGCCTCCCCATTTACGGGGGAGAACTGACGGCCCCAATACTCGCCCGGCCGTTCAGGATTTTGCCCTACCAGCACCTGATATGGGGCGTCGCCACGCCTGTCGATATCAAAATATTGCCGGCTGTCTGGGAGGATTTTGGCCTGCGTTTGTTACCCATCCCCACACCCGGCCATTCCAATGATCATATCGCCTACCTGGCTCCCGATGAGGGCTGGCTTTTCTCCGGCGATCTTTACCTCTCCAGCCATGTAAAATATTTTCGCGCCGACGAACGCATCCAGGATCAGATTGCGTCCCTGCAGAAGGTTCTTTCCCTGGATTTCGACGCGCTTTTCTGCGCGCATCATCCCCAGCCGATAAACGGGAAGACCTTTATAAGCCGAAAATTGCAGTATCTTGAGGACTTATATGGAAAAACAGCCGAGCTGGCGTCAAAGGGGATGGACTCCTCCCTGATCATGAAGGCGCTGCAGCTCAAGGAGGACTGGAAAATCAAGCTGCTGTGTCTGGGCAATGTGAGCATGGAAAACCTGATCCGCTCTGTGCTCCGTTCCTTGAAACAATCATAGGCAGACCGATGCCTCTTCGGCATTACCCTTAAAAAAACTGGACATCCTCCCATTTTTTACCCGCCTTGTCCTTCCCGGACAGATTCGGCTCTCCCTGAAGGGGCCAGTCGATGTTCAGGGTGGGGTCATTCCAGAGGATGGTGCGCTCATATTGGGGCGCCCAGTAGGCGGTGGTTTTATATAAAAATTCCGCCACCTCGGACAACACCAGAAAACCGTGGGCGAAACCCTCCGGAACCCAGAGCATCCGTTTGTTACTGGCGGAAAGGACAACCGCCTCCCATCTTCCGAAGGCAGGAGAATTCTTCCTGATGTCAACCACGACGTCATAAACCTCGCCGCTTATAACCCTGGTCAGTTTACCCTGGGGTTGTCTTTCCTGATAGTGCAGTCCCCGCAGGACGTTATGTTTGGAACGGGAATGGTTGTCCTGGACAAACGTTGTTTTCAATCCCGTCTTTTCCTCCCAGGCGCGCTGGTTGAAGCTTTCATAGAAAAAACCCCGTTCGTCCCCAAAAACACTCGGTTCGATGACTAACAGATCCGGGATGCCGGTCTCAATAACGTTCATCATTCTTTCTCCCTGAATATCCCCGCCGGATAGCCGCGACCACCCCGCAGGATGGTTTCGCTTTCGACTGTCGGGGTGTATAGGGGTGCTTTTTTTGCTTGTCAAGGGATATTTCCCGGAAAAGGAGGATCCGAGAGCTTCCACTTGTTCAAAACAAACTGGTGGAATAACCAGATCACCTTGGTGACATCACCAGCATCCCGCCTCTCCGGCCTGCCACATTTTTACTCAGTGCCTCCAAGTCTCCGGTATGACACGGATTCGCGCTTTCTTATGTAATGGTATGTTAATTGCATTTCGACGGTTGATGGCTCGGGTAATTAGTGATGCCCCGTACCGGTAAATCGGGAACTGCTATGAATACAAAACGGATCCTTATCGTCGATGATGATCAACTGCTCCTCCAGGGATTGGAGAGGGTTTTTCAGAACGATGTGTCGGAGGCAATAACCGAGGTAGCTACGGCGGAAACAGGTGAGGCCGCCCTTGCGAAAATTGCCTCCTCGCTCTGCCATCTCTGTTTTCTCGACATTTCCCTTCCGGACATGGATGGAACAGAGGTGCTGAAAAAAATCCGGGCTATCTCCCCGGAGACGAAGGTGATCATGATGACCGCGGGGAGCATCACCAACGTCATGCAGGAAAACATTGAGAAGAACGCCTACATGTTCATTCCCAAACCCTTCGACCTCCTGCAGATACGAATGCTTGCCAAAAGAATTGTCGAAGAACCGTAGTCTTAATTATTTCCCCCCGTTCCAGCGTGAGGATTATGGCAAAGGTTGTAGCGGTAAATATCAGTTCCGAAAAAGGTGTCCGGAAGCATCCCGTCCCGTCGTGTCAACTGCTTATCGAGCACGGTATCGAAGGGGACGCACATGCCGGCAAATGGCATCGGCAGGTCAGCCTGCTGGCTATGGAAAGCATTGATAAACTCCAGGCAAAGCTGACGGAAATCCACCTCCAACCCGGCGATTTCGCCGAAAATATCACAACAACCGGCATCGCGGTCATGAATCTCCCTGTCGGCACAAGACTCCGAGTAGGAAACGAAGCAGAGCTTGAGGTGACGCAAATCGGCAAGGAATGCCACATGTCGTGCGAGATTCGCAGGCTTGTCGGCGACTGCGTGATGCCCCGCGAGGGCATCTTCGCAATAGTGATCCGGGAGGGTACGATAAAGCCCGGGGATGAAATAGAAGTCATCGGATAAGACCCGGGGCGAAGAGTCGAACCATGGCTGAAAGCGGGATCCCCGCCGTCGCGGGCCCCGGCAGAGGAATCTCCTCCTCCGTCCTCTCCGGGGCCTATTTAATGCAACACTCGCGATTATTGAAGACCCCGGGACTTCTTATGACTCGCGGGGGATGTCCCGGGGGAGTGATTCCCTTTCATTCCCCCAGTCCAATCCGAATTTTTTGAGTTGATACCGGAACGAATCGTAACTGATATCCAGAAGCCTGGCGGCCTTTGTCTTGTTGTGCGCTGTCCTTTCGAGCGCCTGCATAATGAGATCCTTTTCCATTTCGTCAAGGGATATACCCGCCTCCGGCAAGAGGAATCGCTCTTCCCGACCACTTGCCCCTGCCTTGGGGATTGCCAACCCACTAATCTCCGGGGGCAGATGCTCCGGCATGATGACCTTCATGTTATGGAACACCACCATTCCCCGAACGACGTTTTTGAGTTCCCGCACATTTCCCGGCCACTTGTAGGACAGCATCAATTGTTCGGCCTCGGCAGAGAAACTCTCAACGGATTTTTTGTACTCCCTGGCGAATGAGGCGAGAAAATGGTTTGCCAAAACAAGGATATCCTCCCTTCGATCCGGGTCCCGCAAGGGCGGAACGTTCACGGCAAAGGCGTTGAGACGGTAGAAGAGATCCATGCGGAACTCGCCCCTTTCCATAGCCCCCGTCAGATCCCTGTTTGTCGTGGCAATGACGGTCACATCGAACGGGATCTCTTCCCGCCCGCCGATCCGTCTTACCACTCTCTCTTCCAAGGCGCGCAGGAGCTTGCTCTGCAGGCTCAGCTTCATCTCGCCCATTTCGTCCAAAAGCAGCGTCCCCCCATCGGCCACTTCAAAAAGCCCCTTTTTGCTTTTTTTGGCATCGGTAAAGGCGCCCTTCTCGTAGCCAAAAAGCTCACTCTCCAGAAGGGTCTCCGGCAGAGCGCTGCAGTTGACGGGGATAAAGGGGCTGGCGGAACTGACGTCCTGCCCGTGCATCATCCCATGGATATTGCGGGCAATTACCTCTTTGCCGACACCGCTTTCTCCGGTTATCAGGATGCTGGAGACATGCGCCTCGGCTATCCGTTCCACCTTTTCCTTCAACTCCTTTTTTGCCTTTGAGACACCCCCGAAATCGTTCTCGAACAACGAGGCGCTGATTTTTCTGAGGTATTCAACCTCTTTTTTGAGCCTTACGTTTTCCACGGCATTCCGGATGACGATCTTGACCTCATCCACGTTGAACGGTTTGGTGAGGTAATCCCAGGCGCCGATCTTCATCGCCTTCACAGCGGTCTCCGCCGAGTCGTCGGCGGTGATCATGATGACTTCAATCGCCGCAGCATCACCCTTCAGAATCTTGAGCGTCTCCATCCCGTTTTGCCCCGGCAGGTTGATATCGAGAAGAACCACATCCGGACCCCACGCGACGATACTGTCGATAAGCTTCGCATCCCCGGAATCGGTGCGCACCTCGTAACCTTCACGCTTCAGGGTTCGTGAAAGCATGACCAGAATCAGTTCGTCATCATCGATAAGATAAATGCGTCCGGGGTTTTTCATGCTGCTCCCTCTTCCTGCTTTCCGGCGGGCAATACGACCGTGAACGTAACCCCCCCGCCAGCATTATTACGAACCTCAATAGTGCCGCCGTGTTCTTCGACAATCCGTTTGGAGACGGCCAATCCCAGCCCTGTCCCCTTCCCCTTCCCCTTGGTGGTAAAGAAGGGATTAAATATTTTCCCCATCAATTCTAAGGGGATGCCTTTCCCCTCATTGCTCAGCTCGATGGCAACGGTCTCTGCCTGCGTGTCGTGGCCTGTTGTTATCCTGATCGTCCCCCCCTCCGGAACGGCGTCGACGGCGTTCAAAAGAAGGTTGAGAAAAACCTGTTGAAGCTGCTGGGGATCGCCGACGATTTCCGGCAGACGATCATCGAGTTCCCTGATAATCTGCTTGCACGGGTTGCCGGAGCAGAACGACGGGTGCTTCGTGATGAAATACACCTGTTGCTCAAGGAGTTTATTGACATTGACGCTCGTTGGCCGGGCCGCGATCGGCCGGGCGTAATTGAGAAGATTCTTCATAAGCAGCTCGATATGCCGAATCTGCTCGACCACCTTCTCGAGGACCTCGCGGTCCTGCGGCTCCATCGTCAGTTCCGACAGCAACACCTCGATCGTCACCTTCATTCCGGCAAGGGGGTTGCGGATTTCATGGGCAAGCCCCGCCGCCATCTCCCCGCAAACCCGCATTTGTTCCGTTCTCTGCATTTCGTGCATCTGCTTTTTCAGGGACGTTGCCATTTCATTGAACGAGTCGGCCACTTCCCCGAATTCGCCCTGCAAGCCTACTATCCTATGCTCCAGATCGCCGGCCTTGAGTCTGCGGGTGGCGTCGAGCAGGCTGCTGACGGGCATGGTCAGCCCGCGGATCAGGAAGAAGGCCAGCCCCACGGCAAAAAATGGCCCTATCGTGATCAGCGCAAACAGGGTGATCTTTCTCCGGTCTATCTTCCTGAGGACATCCAGCTCCTGTTTTTCGAGATTCTTGCCGGTGGCCTTGATGATGAGCTCCGTTGTAATGATCAGCTTATCCCCCGCTCCCAGTGCCACAGCCGCCCGCTTTCCCAATAGCGGCGACAGAGGATCGGCGTTAAAAACACCCTGCGTCAACACGCTGTAAGCAAGAATCTCGCGCTTCAAAGCGGCTACCTTCTCCCGGGTGGGGGAGGCCGCGGTATGGCAGCGTACGCATCTCTCGACAATTTCCACCATGACCGGGGCGCCCGGCGAATTCTCCTGTACCAGACACTTGCCCCGGAGGATGATTTTTTCCTGATTTTTCTTGATGCCCAGCAGAAGGTCTTTTCTGAGAACCATGATGCGGTGCATCTGGGAAATGCGATGCAGATCGTAGATGATCGTTTCCGTGGTCTTAAAGATGTAGATCCCGCCGAAGAAAAACATCAGGGCAAAGATGGCGAGGCCAAAAATAATCTTTTTCTTCATCTGATTGATCTACCTCCTCTACTCCTTCTCCCTGAATATCCTCTCCAGATAGTCGCGATAGCTCGAGCGGGGGGTGTCGTCAATGACCTTACGCATTTTTGCCCCGTCAACGAACCCCTTGCGAAAGGCGATCTCTTCCAGGCAGGCGATCTTCAGCCCCTGCCTGGCCTCCAGCGTGCCGATGAAATGGCTCGCCTCCAGAAGGCTGGCATGAGTCCCCGTATCAAGCCAGGCGATGCCCCGCCCAAGGGGGGAAACGTGCAGTTTCCCGCGCCGCAGATACTCCATGTTGACGTCCGTTATCTCCAGCTCCCCGCGTGCCGAGGGTTTCAGCGATTTGGCGATTGGGGTTATCTGTTCGTCGTAAAGGTAGAGCCCCGGCACCGCATAACTTGACTTGGGCGCGGCCGGCTTTTCTTCTATGCTCACGGCCATTCCCGTTGCGTCGAACTCGACAACCCCGTAGCGCTCCGGATCGTTGACATAATATCCGAAGACAACCGCTCCCTCCACGAATCCCCCGACTATTGCATCGAGCCCCATCTTCCCATAGAAGATGTTGTCACCCAGAATCAGGCAGACAGGCTCACCCGCGATAAACTCCTCGCCGACGATGAAGGCCTGGGCGATCCCCTCCGGTTTCGGCTGCACCTTGTAGGCAATCCTGATCCCCCAGCGTGAACCGTCGCCGAGCAGGTCCTCGAAGCGCGGGGTGTCCTGCGGCGTCGAAACAATCAGGATATCCCTGATGCCGGCGATCATCAGGGTCGCCAGTGGATAGTAGATCATCGGCTTGTCGTACACCGGCTGCAATTGTTTGCTCGCCACCATGGTCAACGGGTAGAGCCTGCTGCCCGACCCTCCCGCAAGGATTATGCCCTTTCGGATCCCCGTCATAATTCATTCTCCATAAACTTTATCTGAAAAGAGACGCGATCATCCGCTGGATATCTTCTGCCGCGCCGCGGCGATCCTGCGCCTCCTTTATTGGCCGGCCGACAACAATGTAATCGGCGCCGTTCATAAACGCCTCTTTTACCCCGACGGTCCTTTTCTGGTCATCAATATTCGCGACCGGCCTTATGCCCGGCGCCACTACCAGCAGTTTTTCGCCGAGTTCCCGCCGGAGCCGCGCCGCCTCCAGACCGGAAGAGATCACCCCGTCGCAGCCCAGAGCGAGGGCCCGTTTTGCCCGGGAAAGCACCAGCTCCTCCACATTGCAGGAAAATCCCAGGTCTTTCAGATCGCCTTCGTCGAGACTGGTCAGCGCGGTTACAGCAAGAATCTTCAGGTTATTTTTAACGGCCGCGGCCGCTTCCATAATTCTGTCGTTGCCATGAACCGTTACAAACTGCACGTCGCGATCCTTAAGCTGGCTCACCGCCGCTTTGACGGTCTGGGGGACGTCAAAAAACTTCAAATCCACGAAAACCTTTTTCCCCCGCTCCCGGAGCCAGTCAACCAGTTCAAAATAGCCGCCCGCCATAAATATCTGCAAGCCCAGCTTATAAAACAGAACCGCATCGCCCAACTCTGCGACCAGCGCCTTTGCCTCCTCGACCGCGGGGACATCCATCGCAAAAATCAGCCGCTCCCGCGACAGGATATCTTTATTCGACAAAAATGACTGTTTTTCTTCTGTTTTATCCATTGTTTACCTTTTTACAAAAAAATTCCCCCGTGCTTGAGCTTTCGCCGGTTGAGAGCTTTGAAAAACACCATTCTGTAGAAACCGGTCGCGATCAATAATGGGGGTTCCTAACATAAACTTCCGGCAGCTGCAATGCTTAAACGTAACTGCTCAGGTTGTCCGGTTCATGGTTCATGCTGGCAAGGGCCGCACCGCCGCCCCAATTCGCCGTACGGTCTCCCGGATCTTCCGGGCCCGGGCGTCTTTGCGGTCTCCTTCGTCCTTTTTGAAAAAGAACGAGATGGTTGATACCCGGATCTGAAAAACCTCCCTCAGCAAGGCCTTTGTCTTCAGCCGGCGCTCACGGACCCGGGCAGGCGTCCCATAGCCGTTCGCAGCGGCTTCGTTAAAACCGAAATCGTCAACGATAAGAACTGACCGGAACCTTCCCGGCAATTGCACCTTCAGAATCTCCCAGAAGCGGCGATCCGCCTTCCAGAAACCCAACTCTGCGGAATTGGCCACGATAACGTGATTCAACCGCTCCCTCTTTTCATGTTTTCCGGAGGGCAAGGAAAAAACGGGGGGCTTACCGGCAATGTTTTCGGCCTTTGTCGCCGCGATGCCCCAGTCGCTCAGATAGCGGATAATCGCGCCCGTCGCCTCGGCGTAATGGTCGGTCGCGATCACGACGACAATCTTCGGGTCGGCGTTCAGCTTTTCGAGAAGCGGCCGCCAGAGGGGATCCATCCGGGAATGGTCGAGATACATGGTTACGAAACGCTTCGCCGCTTCGGCAACCTGTGAAAAGAAAACTGCGCTTTGTGGACATGAAGCTGCGCTTTCATTACGGCGCACTGGTTGGGGAAGATGGAGCGCCGCAATCCTGTCGGCAATAACCCGCGCGTAACCAATCGTTGTCCGGCTGCCCTCATCCCATGTCGGAAAGATGATTTTTTCCCAGAATATGTCTGCGTCCGTAACGCCGACAGCGGCAAGACCGCTTTCGGCGAGGGCCCGGGCAAGCTTGCCCGGACATCCGAAATCAGGGGCCTCGATGCTCAAGGTTCCAGAATAGTCGATAATCACAAGCTTTTCGGATGGGAGTTTTGCCATTTCGTGTTTTCCTGTCTGAAGGCAAAGTTTTGTGAACCTTGAACGTGATCAACCGGCCTATTCTCCTGCCGTTTCTCCACCAAAATGGACCGCCAGCCAGATCGTATCCTGCCCTTGATCGGTTTTTCCCACGCGGTGGCGGACATGCCGGGGGATGAGCAGACAATCACCGGGGGCCAGGAGAATCTTCCTGCCATCCGCGAAGGACAGTTCCGCCGTTCCTGAAAGAAGCAGAACCCATTCATCCTCCTTTTGATCGTACCAGAAGCCGTCCGGAGACGCCCCGCCATGAGAGATAATCCGCTCGATCCGAAAGCTATCGGTCCGCAGGATGTCCTGAAATACTTCTTCCCTGGTCTCAACAGGGATATCGGCAAACAGATTGTGCACGTCGATCAAGATTTCAGCCTCAATAAATGTCTAAATGCAACGTTCCTTAACATGACAAAAGCCATCTGGAAAGACAGAAAAATATCGCCTGCCAACACAGCCGGTCAAAGTGGAAAAATCAGCGGCGAAGGCGTTCCTCCGGAAACAGCCGTACGAGGGCAAGGCTAATGACAGGAAGCGCCGCCAAGACGCACAGAACAGTTCTAATGGAAGAACCCTCGGCTGCCATACCCACGAAGGGCGTCAGCATTCCCCCAACCCCCTGTCCGAGTCCCATCATCAAACTGGAAACCATTGACTTGCCCTCCGGGGCCAGTTTCTGAGCCATGACCAGCCCCAGCGGCAGCGTTGCATAAATCAAAAACCCGGCTGCAGCCGAGGTCAGGTAAACCCATTTCCCCGGCAACAGAAGCATCAGATACAGGGCCGGGGCAACCAGAATGAAAGTGAAGTAGAAAATCGGTTTGTATCCGATCCGGTCGGAAAGACGCCCGGCGATAAGACCGCTTACTGCTCCCGCCACGGTGAACAGCGAGATAACAAGACCGATCGAAACGAGCGAATAACCCTGTCTTGAGTAGTGTATGGGGGCAAAGGTCAGAAAAGACTGGGTTACAAAGGTGCGCAGGACCATAACGCTCCAGATGAGGAGCACCTGTTTCCAGGCCTTGCCGAAGGCCGCTTTGATCGCGGCGGAAAATCCCTGCCCCCGCAACCCTTCGCCTTGCGGCCGGGGGGTTATTTTGAACAGCAGGGCCATCAGGATCACACCCGGGATAGCCGCCCAGAGGGCAGCATCCAGGCCATAGCGATTGACAAGACTGGTGATAAAAAGCGGTCCGACGCCAAAGGCGAAGATTCCCCCCATATTGAAGATGGCGATGCAAAAACCGAAATCACGGCCGGCGTAATTGGCGATCATGCCTGCCGTGGAGGGGTGAAAAAGGGAGGAGCCGATTGACCCGATTACCACAAAAAACAGCAATTCATAAAAAGATCCGGCCCGGCCGGCCAAAGAGATGAAGATTATTGTGAGCAGCGGTCCGCCGATAATAAAAGCTCTCGTCCTGTACCGATCGGCAAAATAGCCAACCCCTGGCTGAACGACAAAGGCCATCACCCTCATCGATCCGGCGATCAGGCCGACCTGGGCCAGGGAAAGTGACAATTTATCCACAAAAACGGGGTAAAGCGGTGAGATAAAGGAGATATAGAAATCTGCCGTGAAATGCAACATGGTAAGCGCGAAGATCGCCTTTGCGTCGGTGCGGTTTTGCTCTGTCATGCAAATACTTTCAACCTTCAGACCTCGTCATTGGACATACAATCATGATAAATTTATCTGAAAATAGAATTTATACCAACAATACAGCTATGTTAAATGATGGTATTTTCTGCCTTCGTTGTGCCCACCCCGGGCATGGGGGTTTATGATAATTCAGCAAGAGCCGCAAACCAGCCGCGGAGCGGCGATATGTTAATAGCCCGCGCAATTGTTAATAACCGGCCGGTTGAATAGACTATTGCGGCGTTTTGTGCAACCATGAAAAAATCGTTGTTGTTCTCGGCAGCGAGCGAAAAAGCTTGACAATCTCACCCCCGTCATGTAGAAGAACTGAGCATTTACGATGTTTTAGTCCCCTGTGCCGGGAGGCGATTGGGGATTTTTTTGTTTCATGCAAGACAAGCTTAATGTTCATGACTGGGGACGGGTAAGATAATATGGGAATTGAAAGCACAGCCGCAGAGACGCCGTCGGCTGTTAATGAAGAACGCAGGCGGCGGCAGGAGATAGAACAGCGCCGCACCTTCGGCATCATCAGCCATCCCGATGCGGGAAAAACAACGTTGACCGAAAAGCTGCTCCTCTTTGGAGGGGCGATTCAGCTTGCCGGGGCGGTGAAGGCCCGCAAGGCCGGACGCCACGCGACGAGCGACTGGATGACGATCGAAAAAGAGCGGGGGATCTCGGTGACGACCTCCGTGATGAAGTTTCATTACAGCAACTTCGAGATCAATCTCCTCGACACCCCCGGCCACCAGGACTTCTCCGAGGACACCTATCGGGTTCTGACCGCCGTTGACAGCGCCTTGATGGTCATCGACAGCGGCAAGGGAGTCGAGCCGCAGACGGAAAAGCTGATGGAGGTCTGCCGGATGCGCAACACCCCGATTATGACCTTCATCAACAAGCTCGACCGGGATGGACTGGCGCCTATGGATATCCTCTCCGACATCGAAGACAAGCTCCAGATCGAGTGTGTCCCGCTTTCCTGGCCGATCGGGATGGGGAAGGATTTCAAGGGGGTTTACAACATCTACCGCCGCTCCCTCCACCTGTTCACGCCAGGGAAGGACAGCCGCAAGGAAGAGGGAATCACGATTACCGATCTTGACGATCCCCGGCTGGACGAACTGCTGGGCAGCAACGCCGGGCGGCTCCGGGAGGATATCGAACTGATCGCCGGGGCCTCCAGCCCGTTTTCGATGGAGGAGTACCTCAAGGGGGGCCAGACCCCGGTATTTTTCGGGAGCGCGATCAACAACTTCGGCGTGCGGGAGCTGCTCGACGCCTTTGTCGAAATGGCCCCGTCGCCCGGCCCCCGGATGACGACAACCAGGGCTGTCTCTCCCACCGAAGAGACGTTTTCCGGATTTGTCTTCAAGATTCAGGCAAATATGGACCTCGCCCACCGCGACCGGATCGCCTTTTTCCGCATCTGTTCGGGGAAATTCACCCGCGGGATGAAGGTGATGCACCACCGGATCGGCCGCGAGATCGTCCTGGCGAACGCGACGATCTTCATGGCGCAGGACAGGACAAACGTCGAAGAAGCCTGGCCGGGAGACATCATCGGCATCCACAACCACGGCACGATCCAGACCGGCGACACCTTCACCGACGGCGAGATCATGCAGTTTACCGGCATCCCCAATTTTGCCCCGGAACATTTTCGCCGGGTGCGCGTCAAAAACTCGCTGAAGATCAAACAGCTCCAGAAGGGTCTCACCCAGCTTTCCGAAGAGGGGGCGGTGCAGGTATTCAAGCCGATCGTGGGAAATGACTATATCCTCGGAGCGGTGGGCATCCTCCAGTTCGACGTGACGATGGCCCGCCTCAAGACGGAATACGGGGTTGACGCATCGTACGAAACGATCGACTACTCAACCGCCCGCTGGGTTACCTGCGACGACAAAAAAATGCTTGCGGATTTTGAAAAAAAGAACCAGAACAACCTTGCCCTCGACGCCGACGGCCATCTTACCTATCTGACAACAAGCGAATGGCGCCTCGGCTTTGTTATCGAGGACTGGCCCGGAATAAAATTCAATAAAACCCGGGAACACAACTGAAAATAGGAGGCGGGGTAGTCGTCGGCATGTTCTTGAGGCGGCTCCTCAAGCATGAAACCGGCCGGACGAATTTTCCGTAACCGGTTGCTGGCAGAGGTAATAGCATGATCGACTCGATGAAACGACATGAGCTCTCGGTGCAAGAGACGCTCGCAAAGAATCCCTCTCCGGAGGCATTAGGGGAACTGCTTGCCTATCATGACAAGCGGATTGGGTGGATGCAGCATGAAAGGCTGGCTCATCTGCTGGTGACGCTTTTTGTCTGCCTGTTTGCCCTGCTTTCCCTAGGGTATGCCCTGCTGCACCCCTCCATTTTGTGTTTCCTTCTTTCCGGTCTGCTGATTGTCCTGGCGGTTGCGTACCTGCTCCATTACTACCGGCTCGAAAATAAAATCCAGAAATGGTACAGGCTGTCTGATGATATCCGGAGGCGATCCCGGAAGGAATGATTCGTACCGGAAGTTGGGGGTAAAATTGGAGGAAAAGCTGCAGAGGATGAAGGCGCTGGCTGTTTTGGCAAAAAAGCTCAAAGAACCGAGGAGATGCCTTGCCTGTGGAACAACCGTAAACATGGGGCGAAGAAGGTACTGTTCCGTCGAGTGCCGCCAGAGGCTTCGACAAAAACTCGATATGCGTTGCGGTCTTCTGCAGGCTCTGAACGCCAGATACGCCACCTTTTATTTTTCCGAACATACGATAATCATGGATATTTTACCATGGGGGCAAAGAGATATATACAGTTTTTTATACCCCCGTTCGGCAGGGAAAAGCCCCGGTGAGGATTTCGGCAGAATGGCCGACATTCTGGGGGAGACATGGTGGGACGAACAGCGGCGAACGAAAAAACGCCATTTCGCAACGCTCCACGTTCTCGATAACGCCGTCCGGAATCGTGTGACGATGCTGGATGTAAAACCGCATATAATGCAAATGCCCGATCTCAATCCCGCCACGCTGGTGTATCTGGATATCGATAAATCCAGCCTTAACTCCGAGGAACTGAGCAAGATAGTAAGAAACGCGTACCGACGGCAGGTCAAGATACATCACCCGGATCTCGGCGGGGATGCGGAGATGTTTCGCAAAATATACAACGCCTATGAGGAACTGCTCAATTGGGCCGATAACCCCAGCTTCATCAGACGGCGCGGCTTTCCGGACAAGTGGTTCTACGAAGGCGGCAAAGACCGCTGGTTTCAGCCGACGCCGCTGACCAGACAAGGTCAATAATCACAGAAAAACAGTTGGGCCGGATAGATGCCGGCCTGGGAGCAGGTTCGTAAGGGGTGTAATGAAATTATGGGGTTGCAGGCAGGGATTGATATAGGCTCCAATACGGCCAAGGCGGCGGTGATGGAAAACGGACATCTTTTGGGAACCAACGTGATCGCGGCCGGTTATAACGCCGAGGCGGCGGGACGCAGGGTGCTCGATGAACTGCTCTCTTCGCTCGGCCTGGCGGCGGCGAATGTGGAGCGGGTCATTGCGACCGGATATGGCCGCAAGAGTGTGGCGATAGCGGACAACACGGTAACGGAACTGATGTGTCATGCAACCGGGGCACGTTTCCTCGATCCTTCGATTCGCTCGCTGATTGATATCGGCGGTCAGGACAGCAAGGCCATCGTCATGGACGAAAAAGGCCGGATGACAAATTTTACAATGAACGACAAGTGCGCGGCGGGCACAGGCCGTTTTCTGGAGGTAATGGCGCGCGCCCTGGAGGTTGATCTGAATGAATTCGGAGCGCTCTCCCTGACGGCGGGGAATCCGGCGAAGATCAGCAGCATCTGTACCGTATTTGCCGAATCGGAGGTGATCTCGCTGATCTCCAGGGGAGAGACGCGGCAAAATATTATTGCCGGCATCCATGAGGCGATCGCCTCCCGGGTGGCGGCAATGACACAC